>Ga0307508_10005673_pt1 | contig 11829 bp, 12 predicted proteins | sample 9_EM_MG_FD_203089 | JGI IMG/M metagenome (GOLD analysis project Ga0307508, IMG submission 203089) | Populus trichocarpa ectomycorrhiza microbial communities from riparian zone in the Pacific Northwest, United States - 9_EM | ecosystem: Host-associated > Plants > Roots > Unclassified | place...
CCCCGAACCGCTCCTCGCCCATGACACCCTCCGGTTAACGCGGGTTAACAAGAACAGACGCCCCGATCATCGCAGCCCCACCCCCACCGCGAAAGGTTCCCTCCCCACGCCCCGACACCCCCTTCGGGTGACATCCCGCCCAACTCCGGCCGCACCCCCCACGGCAGCGCATAACGTGCGCCCCGCCACGGCGCACAGGGGGCGCAGGCACCCAGGGGAGGAATTCGGCATGACGGCGACGACAATGACGGCAGGGTTCGCGGACGGCGGTGGCACCCGGCTCTTCGGCCCGCGCGGACGTCACCGCAAGCCCCGCCCCCGCAAGGTCCTGCTGGCCGCCGGCGGCCTCGCCCTGGCCGCGGGCGCCCTGAGCCTCGTACGGCTGACCCCGGACACGGGAGTGGGCGGTTACGGCGCGGCGGAGGCGGACGCCCAGCCGGATCCCACACTGGATTCCGCGAACTCCGAGGACTCCGCCCTGGACACCGGCACGGACCGCGCGACATACGCCGCCGCCACCGTGGGCGCCGTACCGCAGGCGAGCCCCTCGTCGACCACGGCGATGGGCGGGTTCTCCGCGACCCCCACCCCGACCGGCGCCGCGACGGCCGTACCCCTGCCCCTCGCGGCGGCCCCCACGACGATCCCGGACGCACCGAACACCCCGGCACCGGTACCGGCAACCGCTACACCCCACCCGCGGACGACGACGCCCGCCGCCCCCCAACCACAACCGGCCCCGACCACGGCCCCACAGACAAACGCACCGGCACCACAGCCCACCCACGCGGCCGACCCCGGCCTCTGCGTGCCGATCATCGGCCTGTGCGTGGACCCGCTCACCCGGCGCTGAGCCCGCCGGCTACGGCACCACGTGATCCCGCCGCGTGAGCAGCCACGGCTCGACCACACCGAGCCCACGCACCGGCCGCTGCCACATCGGCTGGAGCGCGAAGCGGTACGTCGGCGGCTCCTCGCCCTCCTTCTCCGCGGCGGCCGCGGCCTCCGCCGCCTCGGCCTCGGAGGCGGGCGCCTCGCCGCTGCGGATCAGCTCCTCCGCGAAGGCGCTGTCGACGAGGACGGCGTCACGGGGAGCTATCGAGGTCAGCCGGGAGGCGAGGTTCACCGTCGTACCGAAGACATCGCCCATCCGCGTGGTCACCGTGCCGAAGGCCATGCCGACGCGCAGCTCGGGCATGGTCTCGTCGTTCGCCATGGTCTCGATCAGCCGAAGGGCGATCTCGGCGGCGACAGCGGCGTCGTCGGCGCTGTACAGCACCTCGTCACCGAGGGTCTTGACGAGCCGCCCGCCCCGCGCGGCGACCAGGTCGGCGGCGGTGGTCTCGAAGGCCTCGACGAGCTCGCCGAGTTCCTCCTCCTCCATCCGGCGGGTCAGCCGTGTGAACCCGACGAGGTCCGCGAAGGCGACGCACAGCCGCCGGTCGACCATCTCCTCGTCGTCGGCGGCCTGCACGACCCGGCCGGTCGCCGCGGCGAGCTGGCGGCGCCAGACGTAGACGAGGAACTCCTCCAGCTCGGGCAGCAGCAGCTCGACGAGGGGGTACGTCACCTCGGTGCGCGTCATGCCGGGTTCCGGGGGCTCGGTCAGGCCCTCCAGGAAGGAGTCGATCTGCCAGTCGGCAAGCCGCGCGGTGGTCTGCCCGGTCGACCGGGCCACCTGTACGGCCATCGCCTCGCTGAGCAGCCCCGCCTCGACCAGACCCGCCAGGCGCCGCAGCGCGAGCACGTCGGCCTCGGTCAGCGCCTTGGCCTGCCCGATGTCCGCGAAGCCCATCGCCCGCCAGAAACGCGAGGCCAGCTCCATGGAGACACCGGCGCTGCGGGCGGCCTGAAAGGGGGTGTAGCGCCGCTCGGCGCCGAGGATCAGCTGCTCCAGGCGCAGGGCGAGCGGGTTCTCGCCGGAGTCGGCGGACGGCGGATCGAACCGGCCGTCCGCGCCCTCGCCGGAGCCCGTTTCGTCGACGGTCACGCCTGCTGCCCTTCCGATCTGTCACGGTCAGGTATCGACCGGCCTCAACTGTACGGCAGGTGTGCGCCAGCTCACTCCGTTAGGTGGGGCCGGGGGATCGTGGGTGGCTTGTGTCGGGGGTTCACTGCGGGCCGTATGTGGCTGGTCGCGCAGTTCCCCGCGCCCCTGGGTTAGATAGCTCTACGCGGGTCGCAGGTGGACGATGTCTCCGGCGCCCACCGGTTCCTGTACTCCCTCCTCCGTCGCGATCACCAGGCGGCCGTCGCCGTCCACCGCTACCGCCTCTCCCACCAGGGAGCGGTCTCCCGGCAGCTCCGCCCGCACCGTACGTCCCAGCGTCGCGCAGCCTGCCGCGTACGTCTCCTGGAGGGTGCTGACGAGGGGGTCTCCGGCGGCTGCGCGCCAGCGGGCGTACCACTCCTCCAGGGAGCGGAGGACGGCTCGCAGGAGGGGGTCGCGGTCGGTGCTCACGGCTCCGGCGAGGGCCAGGGATCCGGCGCCGGGGACGGGTAGCTCGTCCTGGGTCAGGGTGACGTTGATGCCGACGCCGACGACGACGCCGTGCTCGCCCGCCCGCTCGGCGAGGATTCCGCCGGCCTTGCGTTCCTGGTCGCCCACGGTCACCAGGAGGTCGTTGGGCCACTTGAGGGCCGTGTCCACGCCGGCGGCCCGTGACAGGCCCGTCGCCACCGCGACCCCCGTGAGCAGCGGCAGCCAGCCCCAGCGGGCCACCGGCACCTCGGCCGGGGTCAGCAGGACGGAGAAGAAGAGGCCGGAGCGGGGCGGTGCCGTCCACTGCCGGTCCAGGCGGCCGCGCCCGGCGGTCTGCTCCTCGGCGACGAGGACCGCGCCCTCGGCGGCCTTGCCCGCACTCGCGCGGGCGACCAGGTCGGAGTTGGTGGAGCCGGTGCTCGGGACCACCTCGACCCCGGACCACAGCCCGCCCTCCCGCACAAGACCGCGGCGCAGGGCGGCGGGGTTGAGGGGCGGCCGGTCCAGATCCGACCACCGGCTGTTGTCTCCTGAAACATCTCGCGGCGTCATGCAAGCCACCCTAGGTGTGTGAAACGCCGCACTGCTGATTCGTAGGGGCACCACTACTCTACGGATGAGTAACCATCCCCCCTTTTGAGCAGGCAGGGAGCCGCGATCCCGATGTCCGAGCTGGAAGAGATCGACGTCCACACCACCGCGGGCAAGCTCGCGGACCTTCAGCGTCGCATCGACGAAGCGACACACGCCGGCTCCGCACGCGCCGTCGAGAAGCAGCACGCCAAGGGCAAGTTGACGGCCCGTGAGCGCATCGAACTCCTCCTGGACGAGGGCTCGTTCGTCGAGCTGGACGAGTTCGCCCGCCACCGCTCCACCAACTTCGGCCTGGAGAACAACCGCCCCTACGGGGACGGCGTGGTCACCGGCTACGGCACCGTCGACGGCCGTCCGGTCGCCGTGTTCTCCCAGGACTTCACGGTCTTCGGCGGCGCGCTCGGCGAGGTCTACGGCCAGAAGATCGTCAAGGTCATGGACTTCGCGCTGAAGACCGGCTGCCCGGTCATCGGCATCAACGACTCCGGCGGCGCCCGTATCCAGGAGGGCGTGGCCTCGCTGGGCGCGTACGGCGAGATCTTCCGCCGCAACACCCACGCGTCCGGGGTCATCCCGCAGATCTCGCTCGTCGTCGGCCCCTGTGCGGGCGGCGCCGTGTACTCCCCGGCGATCACCGACTTCACGGTCATGGTCGACCAGACCTCGCACATGTTCATCACAGGACCCGACGTCATCAAGACGGTCACCGGCGAGGACGTCGGCTTCGAAGAGCTGGGCGGGGCCAGGACCCACAACTCCGTGTCCGGCGTGGCCCATCACATGGCCGGGGACGAGAAGGACGCGATCGAGTACGTCAAGCAGCTGCTGTCGTACCTGCCGTCCAACAACCTCGCCGCGGCCCCGGTCTTCCCGGAGGAGGCGGACCTCGCCACCACCGACGAGGACCTGGAGCTGGACACGCTCGTCCCGGACAGCGCGAACCAGCCGTACGACATGCACACGGTGATCGAACACATCCTGGACGACGCCGAGTTCTTCGAGACGCAGCCGCTGTACGCGCCGAACATCCTCACCGGCTTCGGCCGGGTCGAGGGCACCCCGGTCGGCATCGTCGCCAACCAGCCGATGCAGTTCGCCGGTTGCCTCGACATCACGGCCTCGGAGAAGGCGGCCCGCTTCGTCCGCACCTGCGACGCCTTCAACGTCCCGGTGATCACCTTCGTGGACGTCCCGGGCTTCCTCCCGGGCGTCGACCAGGAGCACGACGGCATCATCCGCCGCGGCGCCAAGCTGATCTACGCCTACGCCGAGGCCACCGTCCCCCTCATCACGATCATCACCCGCAAGGCCTTCGGCGGCGCCTACGACGTCATGGGCTCCAAGCACCTCGGCGCCGACCTCAACCTCGCCTGGCCGACCGCCCAGATCGCCGTGATGGGCGCCCAGGGCGCGGTCAACATCCTGCACCGGCGCACCATCGCCGAGGCCCAGGCGAACGGGGAGGATCTGGAGGCGGTGCGCGCCCGGCTGATCCGCGAGTACGAGGACACCCTGCTCAACCCCTACATCGCGGCCGAGCGCGGCTACGTCGACTCCGTGATCATGCCGTCCGAGACCCGCCGCCACGTCGTACGGGGCCTGCGCCAACTCCGCACCAAGCGCGAGTCCCTGCCCCCCAAGAAGCACGGCAACATCCCCCTCTAGCCCTGCCGGGAGCCGCCATGAACATCAAGGTAGTCCGGGGCAACCCCACCCCCGAGGAGCTCGCCGCCGCCCTTGCGGTGGTCCGAGCCCGCGCCGCGGCGGCGACGACCTCGCCGTCCGGCGCCGAACAGCAGCAGGACGCGTGGTCCGACCCGTCGAGGATCGCGAGCCATCGGCTGCCGCAACCGGGCCCCACGGCGTGGACCCGCACGTACTGGCCGGCCTAGAGAACGCCGGTCTGGAGGACGCCGGCCCGGAGGACGGCTGACAGCGCTTCGGCCATCACCTCGTACCCGAGATCGTTCGGGTGCAGGTGATCGCCGAAGTCGTACGCCGAGTGCAGCCGGTCCGGGTCCTCCGGATCGGCCAGCTCGCGTCGCAGATCCACCACCGCGTCGAACTCCCCGGAGCAGCGGATCCACTCGTTCACCTCATGGCTCACCTTGGCCGCGTGCTCGCCCCAGTGGTCCGAGCCCCCGAACGGCAGCAAGGTGCACCCGATGATCCGCGTCCCCCGGGCCTGCCGTATCAACTCCCGGTACCCGGCGACGATTTCATCCGCCTCCACCACCGGCGCCGGCTTGTAGGTGGGCTCGTCCACCTCCGAGAACCCCACGTCGTTGAGCCCCAGCAGCACCACGGCCGTGTCCACTCCCGCGAGCCCCAGCACATCCCGGCGGAACCGTCCCACGCCCTTCTCCCCGTACCACGCGGAGTCGTTCAGCAGCAGGTTCCCGCCGATCCCGGCATTGAGCACGGGCCTGCCCGTACGCCGCGCCAGCGCGTCCGACCACCGGCGATCACGCCCCACCGTCGACCCGAACCCGTCGGTGATGGAGTCCCCGAACAGCGCGATCCCGTCCGTCCGGCCGGAGTCCGTCTCCACGGCGGACAGGAAGTACCAGGACTCGCTCACCGCGTCGAAGCCCGCCCCCGCCTCGTCGGACAGCAGCTCCCCCTCCCCGCGGTAGCTGGTGGTGAACGCCTGTGCGTGGAAGGTCGCGGGGCCGGTCACCGCGTCGAAGTGCAGCGTGAGAGTCACCGACTCCCCCGCCGCCACGGCGAGTTCGACGGGCTCGCTCACCAACTCCCCGCGTACGGGGATCTCGTCGCCCAGGACGAGCCGCCGCAGCGACCCCGGCTCGACGCCCGCCCCCGCGGCCGTACGGCCGACCGTCGCGCCCGCGAGACGCACCGGTGAGGCGCCGTACGCGTTCGAGAGCCGGATCCGCACCCGGCCGCCTCCCGCCGACAGCCGGACGACCTGGCGGACGGACTGGCGCCAGAAGCCCTCCCGGGACCAGTTGGGGGTGAAGCCCTCGGCAGGGAGCTGGGGTGATGCTGACCAGACGGTGGTGAACACGGCACGTGCCCCTCTCATCGATACCTAATGGAACCACAGTACCGTTTGGAGAAGTTGAGTACGCGTACTCAGGCGCCCTCCACGAAATCGCCGCACGCTGGAAACCATGCTGTGGTCCGACCCCGAGAACGAACCGCCGAAGGAACTGCGCGACATGCAGGACAAGCTTCGGCGCCTGAGCATCTTCATGGCGTTGGCCATGGTGCTGGCGATGATCGTCATCGGCCTGCGCTGATCACCCTGCACCGATCGCACTACGCTGACCGCATGACCGATCAGCCGCGCCGCCGACTCGTCCTCGCCTCCCAGTCGCCCGCCCGACTCAACCTGCTGCGGCAGGCCGGCCTCGCCCCCGAGGTGCTCGTGAGCGGCGTCGACGAGGACGCCGTCACCGCCCCCACCCCCGCCGACCTCGCGCTCGCCCTCGCCGAGGCGAAGGCCTCCGTCGTGGCCGCCAGGCCAGAGGTCAAGGGCGCGCTGGTGATCGGCTGCGACTCGGTGCTCGACCTGGACGGCGAGGCGCTCGGCAAGCCGGCCGACGCCGAGGAGGCGACGGCCCGTTGGAAGGCCATGCGCGGGCGCGCGGGCACCCTCCAGACCGGCCACTGCGTCTACGACACCACGAGCGGCCGGTACGTCTCCGGGGTCGCCTCCACGGTCGTCCGCTTCGGCGAGCCGACGGACGAGGAGATCGCCGCGTACGTCGCCTCCGGCGAACCCCTCTACGTCGCCGGGGCGTTCACCCTGGACGGCCGCTCGGCACCCTTCATCGAGGGCATCGAGGGCGACCACGGCAACGTGATCGGCCTCAGCCTGCCCCTGCTGCGCCGACAGCTGGCCGAACTGGGCGTCGGCATCACGGAGTTGTGGGCGCCGGCGGGGGTGTGAGCGGCGAGGCGCCGTTGCCCTCGGGCGCGCTGTCCTCGGGTGCCGCGGCGGCGGGCCGCTCCTGGCGGTCGTACGTCACCAGCAGCAGCACGATGAGCGCCAGCACGACCATCATGAACAGGAACTGCGGCCAGCCCAGCAGGCCCCAGGCGACCGCGCCCAGCAGGCCGTGCACCACGGCCGCGCTGATCAGCAGGATGCGGCCGAGCCCGGCGGGCTGACGGTCGCGCACCGCCACCAGCAGGGCGACCAGCGCGCACAGCGCGAAGTAGAGACCGAAGACGATCCCGCCGATCTTCGAGCTCAGCGACATCGCGTCCGGGTCCAGGCCGGCCAGGGACATGTTCTGGTCGTCGACGAGATTGCCCATCAGCCAGTTCAGCATCGCCACGCCGAGTGCCTCGACGAACAGCACGACCGCCACGATCCACGCCACCGGTCTGCGCACCACCGGCCCCACCCACTCTCGACCCGTGCTCTTGTTACCCGAAGTACGTTCAATACAGCGCGAACGCTACTAACGGGTAAACCGCGGGACAAGGGTTCGGCGGAGGGCAAAGAATCGTTGGGCCATTCGTAGGGACTCCACAAAGAAACGGAGTGGTCCGCAGCACGCTCTCACAGAGACCTTGACCACAGAGGAGGGCTAGGGTTTTCGGGAGGAGTCCTGCGTACCGAGGTGCGACAAGGGATTTCGCGGGTCGAGCGAGCCTCGTATCACGCTCCGTGTGGGCAAGCTCACCACAGGGGACGGGTCGATGAGTCGTGTCGGCTGTCCCTAAACTCGGCTTGTTTCAAGGAGGGAGCCTCAATCGTGCGCAAGGTGCTCATCGCCAACCGTGGCGAAATCGCTGTCCGCGTTGCCCGGGCCTGCCGGGATGCCGGTATCGCGAGCGTGGCCGTGTACGCCGACCCGGATCGGGACGCTCTGCATGTCCGTGCCGCGGATGAGGCGTTCGCCCTGGGCGGTGACACTCCCGCGACCAGCTACCTCGACATCGAGAAGGTGCTGAACGCCGCGCGCGAGTCCGGCGCCGACGCGGTCCACCCGGGATACGGATTCCTCTCCGAGAACGCCGAGTTCGCTCAGGCGGTCCTGGACGCGGACCTCATCTGGATCGGCCCGCCCCCGCAGGCCATCCGCGACCTCGGCGACAAGGTGGCCGCCCGGCACATCGCGCAGCGCGCGGGTGCCCCGCTGGTCGCCGGTACGCCCGACCCGGTCTCCGGTGCCGACGAGGTCGTCGCGTTCGCCGAGCAGCACGGCCTGCCGATCGCCATCAAGGCCGCGTTCGGCGGAGGCGGCCGCGGTCTGAAGGTCGCCCGCACCCTCGAAGAGGTGCCCGAGCTCTACGACTCCGCCGTCCGTGAGGCGGTCGCCGCCTTCGGTCGCGGCGAGTGCTTCGTCGAGCGCTACCTCGACAAGCCCCGCCACGTGGAGACCCAGTGCCTGGCCGACAGCCATGGCAACGTGGTCGTCGTCTCCACCCGTGACTGCTCTCTCCAGCGCCGCCACCAGAAGTTGGTCGAGGAGGCCCCGGCGCCGTTCCTCTCCGACGAGCAGGTCGCCGAGCTGTACTCCTCCTCGAAGGCCATCCTCAAGGAGGCCGGCTACGTCGGCGCCGGAACCGTCGAGTTCCTCGTCGGCATGGACGGCACGATCTCCTTCCTGGAGGTCAACACCCGTCTCCAGGTGGAGCACCCGGTGACCGAGGAGGTCGCCGGCATCGACCTGGTGCGCGAGATGTTCCGCATCGCCGACGGCGAGGCACTCGGCTACGGCGACCCCGAACTGCGCGGCCACTCCTTCGAGTTCCGCATCAACGGCGAGGACCCGGGCCGGGGCTTCCTGCCCGCCCCCGGCACGGTCACCACGTTCGCGCCCCCGTCCGGTCCGGGCGTCCGCCTGGACGCGGGCGTCGAGTCCGGCAGCGTCATCGGCCCGGCCTGGGACTCCCTGCTGGCCAAGCTGATCGTCACCGGCGCCACCCGCGAGCAGGCCCTCCAGCGAGCCGCCCGCGCCCTGGACGAGTTCCAGGTCGAGGGCATGGCCACCGCGATCCCCTTCCACCGCGCGGTCGTCAGGGACCCGGCGTTCGCCCCCGAACTCACCGGCAGCCAGGACCCGTTCACGGTCCACACCCGCTGGATCGAGACCGAGTTCGTCAACGAGATCCCCGCCTTCGCCGCCCCGGCCGACGCCGAGGCCGAGGACGACTCGGACCGCGAGACCATCGTCGTCGAGGTCGGCGGCAAGCGTCTTGAGGTCTCCCTCCCCGTCTCGCTCGGCATGTCGCTGGCCCGCACCGGCCTCGCGGCGGGCGCCAAGCCCAAGCGCCGGGCGGCCAAGAAGTCCGGTCCGGTGGCCTCCGGCGACACCCTCGCCTCTCCGATGCAGGGCACGATCGTCAAGATCGCCGTGGAGGAGGGCCAGGAGGTCAAGGAGGGCGACCTCATCGTCGTACTCGAAGCGATGAAGATGGAACAGCCGCTGAACGCGCACAAGTCCGGCACCATCAAGGGCCTGTCCGCGGAGGTCGGCGCGTCCCTCACCTCGGGCGCGGCGATCTGCGAGATCAAGGACTGAGTTCGAGCGGTACGGCAGTTCCGGGGCGCCCGGTGGACCTGATCAGTCGGTCCACCGGGCGCCTCGGTCTGTGAGCAGGCCCAGTTCACGGCCGCGGCGGAGCAGGGCGGCCGTGTGTCCTGCCTCCAGTTTGCGGTGCAGGGCGGCGATGTAGCCGCGTACGGTCGCGGGCGAAAGGCCCATCCGGCGGGCCGTCTCCGTCGCCGTACGGCCGTCGTGGAGGTGGACGAGGGTGCGGTGCTCCTGCTCGGTGAGGCCGGACAGGCGGGCCAGGACACGGGCGTGGAAGAGGTCGTAGAGCAGGAGCAGGGCGGGGAAGCCCGGGGTGGCGGGGAGGTGCCGGACCTCGATGTGGCGGGCGGTGAAGGAGACGGCGCCGGTGAGGCGGGGGTCGTCGCGCAGGGCAGTGAGGAGGTCGGCGGCGACGGCGTTGAGGGGGTGGGGGCGGCCGGTGTCGTCCACGGTCGCGACTCCGCAGCCGTGGCCCTCGGCGAGGCGCAGGGCCGCGGCGGAGAGGGCGATCAGGCGCTGCCGCTCCACCAACTGGTGTTCCACCGAGGCGAGTTGGAGCTGGGCCAGGGCGAGCAGGTCGCGGTCCCGTGGGGTGAAGTCGGGGCCGGAGCGGACCAGGGCGTAGCCCTCGACGGCGGTCGCCGTGTCCGAGCCCGCCGAGGCGACGAGGTGGTGGCGCAGGCCGAAGGGGCGGAAGTCGAGGTTGTAGCAGTGGGTGCGCTGCCACTGGCGGTCGCCCGCGACATCGCTGACCCGCCAGGCGCCCGGGGTGGGGGTGTCCAGCATCAGGTCGGTGAGCGGGTGGTCCAGGGGATGGTCGTAGATGACCATCGGGTCGGCGTGGAAGGAGTCGGCCGGCACGTTGAGGACGAACACGCCCCGGCCGTCGAGCGGGAGCCGGTACCGCTGGCCCGCGTCGGCGGGCACCAGCGCCATCATCGCGGTGAGAGCCCGCTCCCACAGCTCCTCCGGCCGGGCGGCGTCCGCCAGTTCCCGGCCCAGCTCCACCACTCGACGCGCGTCCGCCCCGCTGATCTCCATACCGCTCTCCCGGCGCTGCTCTCGCCAGAGATCTCCCTTTGGGGCGCTTTCTGTGCCCCTTGAGAAGAACCTACGGCTTTCCGCCGCCGCGTGAAGTGTTCGGCGGGGATTGCCGGTCAGCGGCGCCGGAGATCTGCCACGCGGGCCCGTTCCGTACCTTGGACCGGGTCGCCGAGGGGGGCGGTGCGCAGGGTGGGCGCGCCCGGGACCTGGCCTCGGCGGGGGCCCGGGAGGGGCACGTCCCGGCGCTCTTGCCGGCGCGCCGGGACCTGATCACCCCCCGGCGCTCCCGACGCGCCGGCCACGGCGATCTGCACCCCCTGGTCGGCGAGCGCCTGAAGTTCCGTGCCGGCCCGGTCGTCGTGGGCCGGGGGCTCGTCGGTGACGAGCCGGGTGATCACGTCCGTGGGCACGGTCTGGAACATGGTGTCGCTGCCGAGCTTGGTGTGGTCGGCGAGCACCACGACCTCCGCGGCGGCCTGTACCAGCGCCCGGTCCACGGACGCCGACAGCATGTTGGACGTGGAGAGACCGCGCTCGGCGGTGAGCCCGCTCCCGGAGAGGAAGGCCCGCGAGACCCGCAGTCCCTGGAGCGACTGTTCCGCCCCCGAGCCGACCAGGGCGTAGTTGGAACCGCGCAGGGTGCCGCCGGTCATCACGACTTCCACCCGGTTGGCGTGGGCCAACGCCTGGGCCACCAGCAGCGAGTTGGTCACGACGGTCAGCCCGGGAACCCGGGCGAGACGGCGTGCCAGCTCCTGCGTGGTCGTCCCCGCTCCCACCACGATCGCCTCGCCTTCTTCGACGAGGCTCGCGGCGAGATCGGCGATGGCCGTCTTCTCGGCGGTCGCGAGATGCGATTTCTGCGGAAAGCCGGACTCTCGCGTGAACCCGCCCGGCAATACCGCACCGCCATGCCGGCGGTCGAGGAGTCCTTCTGCCTCCAGTGCGCGCACGTCCCGCCGTACGGTCACTTCGGAGGTCTGGACGACGCGGGCGAGCTCACGGAGCGACACGGCCCCATTCGCTCGCACCATTTCGAGGATCAATTGGCGACGTTCTGCAGCGAACACGAAACTGACAGTAACCCCAACGACCGTCTGCTTTCAGCAGTTTGCGCCGAATAACAGAAGTTGTTCGCACGGGGGTACAGGAAGTGGTATACGCGCTTATCTGCCCCGCGTATGCCGTAGGAAT
>Ga0307508_10005674_pt1 | contig 11828 bp, 9 predicted proteins | sample 9_EM_MG_FD_203089 | JGI IMG/M metagenome (GOLD analysis project Ga0307508, IMG submission 203089) | Populus trichocarpa ectomycorrhiza microbial communities from riparian zone in the Pacific Northwest, United States - 9_EM | ecosystem: Host-associated > Plants > Roots > Unclassified | place...
CTGCGCCAGTCCCGGGCGGCCGGCCACCGGTCTTTGCCCCGGGCAAGGCGTCGGTGGGTCGCCCGGCGGCCGAGACGCCGACGCGGACCGACGGCCCCAAGGTCGACGCTCCGCGTCTCGATGCCACGCGGGTCGACGCGCCTCCGGTCCGCGACGAAAGACCCCAAAGACTTTTCGGTACGCGCCAGGGGCCCTCAACCGCACCAGCGCCCGGCCAGAGTTCCAGGTCGGGTACGCCCGAGCAGGCGCACGGCGGCACGTCGCGTACCGAGCGCGGCGAGCGCGGTGGCCTGACCGCGGCCGACGTGGCCGCCAACCGCCGGAAGAAGGCCGCCCCGGAGCACGAGAAGTCCCTGGCCGAAGCGGCCGCCGCGGCGGCCGTGAAGAGACCTGTCGCCGACGCGACGACGGTCGTCAAGCACGGGAGCCCGCCGGCCGCCGCCGCGGACGTGAAGAGGCTGGTCGCCGACGCGACCACGGTCGTCCCGCCGGGCGTCGACAAGTCCAGGCACAAGCCGGCGGCGGTCCCGCCGGCCGTAGCCGACGCCACGACAGCCATCAGCGCCCCGCCCGCGGCGGACGCCCCGTTCGCAGCGCAGACAGCGCCCGCGGCGGAGGCTTTGCTCGTCGCGGAGGCATCGTCCGTAGCGGACGCCCCGTCCGTAGTAGAGGCAGCGCGTACGGCGGAGGCGCCGGCCGCGGACGTGTCAGACGCTCCGACCGCGGTTGAAGCACCGGCCGTGGACGTATCGGACGCTCCGACCGCGGTTGAAGCGCCGGCCGCGGCGGACCGTACCGCTGCCACGTCTCAGGCGACCGCGGACGCTCCGGCCCAGCCCGAGACGTCTGACTCCGCCGTCGAGGCAGCGACGCCGGCCCGCCCGACGCAGGAAGCGAAGGAGCCGGCCAAGGCCGATCAGCCGGCCGCGGACGCTCCCGTGACCGCCATGCGCTCGGACGCGCCCGCCTCGGCTGAGCCGACAGCGGAGAAAGCCACCGCCCAAGCGGCCACCGTCAAGGACGAAACAGCCGCGCCGGAGGTAGCTGCCGAGTCGGCCGAAGGGGCTTTCGCCGCAGAGCCGCCCGGAACGGCGGCAAAGGATCCGGCGAGCACGGGTGAAGACGCGGGCGCGGGCAAGAATGCGGGCGCCCAACCCGCCAAGACCGAGCCGGACGTCGCCCAGCCGAGCAGGACCGAGTCGAGCAGGACCGAGTCGAGCAGGACCGAGTCGAGCAGGACCGAGTCGAGCAGGACCGAGTCGAGCAAGGCTCAACCGAGCCAGGCTCAACCGAGCAAGGCCCAGCTCAAGAAGGCAGAGCCCAAAGCGGCCCAGCCCGGAGATGCCCGGCCGCCGACGACGTCCGCGGCCGCCGGACCAGCGGAGCCCAGGGTCTCCGTCCCGCTCGCCCGCACCGCGCCGGCCGCCGAGGGGCACGTGGCGAAGGCCGCGCCGGCGCCAACCGCGGAGCCGGCCGAGCAGTCCGACGACCTCGCTCCGCTGCCCGGCATCAACCGGCCCGCCCGGCCGGCGTGGACGCCGATGCAGGCCCGCGGGCCGGTCCGCAAGGCCGGCGGCGTCACCCTGTTCGGCACGCGGCTGACCTACCGCCAGGCGGCGGTCGGTGGCGGCGTTCTCCTGCTCGTCCTGCTGCTCGTGGTCGTGCTCGCGGTCAAGGCGTTCGGCGGTGGCGGCGCCAAGCCCGCCGCGACCAAGACCACGAAGCCGGTCGTTCCGACGGCCGCGGTGACGACCACGCCGGCGGCCCACCCGAGTTCCGTGGCGACCACGCAGCCGAGCGTCCAGCCGAGCTCGGCGCCGTCGAGCGAGCCGCCGTCCTCCGCGGTGCCGAGCACCGGCGGCAATGTCGTCCTGCCCGCGGGCTGGCACTGGTACACCGCGCCGCCCGCGGGAGGCACCCCAGGCTTCACGATTCCGATCTGGGACGGCGCGACGATGTCGGGCTCCGACGGCCACGGGATCAAGTTCCGGAAGGGCAACCGGCTGCTTCTGGTGGACCGGACCGGCCAGCCCCAGCCCGACGCCTACCAGGACTTGGTGAACAAAGAGGCGAACCAGAGCTACCGCGGCTACCACAGGATCCGTCTCGAGCGGATCGACTACGCCCGCAACGCCGGGGAGTGGGAGTTCAACTACGTGACGGACGCCGGCAACCTTCAGCACGTGATCCGGCGCAACTTCGTCGTCAACGACAACGAGGCGTACATGTTGTCGTGGTACGTCTCGCCGGACGACTGGGACGCGTCGAAGAGCGACTGGCAGCTCATCTACCAGGGCTTCCAGGCGAACTAGGAGCGCGATCGGATACAGTGCCGGGCTGTGTCGATCCACAGCGTGAGTGACCTCTGGAACCACCTGCTCAGCGCACAGCCGGACCCACCCGGTCTGCTCGTGCTGCTCACGGCGCTGGCCGGGTTTCTGGCCGTGGCGTTCCGCCCGGTGTGGCGGATCGCGCGCAACGCGGTCACCATCGCGCACGAGGGCGGCCACGCGCTGATCGCCCTGCTCACCGGCCGTAAGCTGCGTGGCATCCGGCTGGAGTTCGACACGTCGGGCCTGACGCTCTCGGCGGGCCGGCCGAGCGGGCCGGGCATGATGTTCACGCTGCTCGGCGGCTACATCGCGCCGTCGCTGGTGGGCCTGCTCGGCGCCTGGCTGCTCGGCGGCAACCGCATCACGCTGCTGCTTTGGCTGGCCGTGGTGCTGCTGCTGGTCATGCTGATCAACATCCGCAACGCGTTCGGCGCGCTGTCCCTGATCGTCACGGGCGCGGCCGTCTTCGCCGTCTCCTGGTACGCGACGCCGCAGGTGCAGGCGGCCTTCGCGTACGCGGGTGTCTGGTTCCTGCTCTTCGGCGGGGTGCGCCCGGTCTTCGAGCTGCAGAGCCTGCGCAGCCGCGGCCGGATGCCCGAGTCGGACGCCGACCAGCTCTCCCACGTTACGCACATCCCGGCCCTGTTCTGGGTCGGCCTCTTCCTGGTGGTCGACGTGGCCGCCCTGGTCGTCGGCGCCTTCATGCTGGCCGGCCAGTGGCTGCCCCAGACCGCATGAAACCGGCGGCGCCGATCAGAGGGGTATGTTGCCGTGCTTCTTGGGGGGTAAGGTCTCCCGCTTGGAGCGCAGCGTCCGCAGGGCGCGGGTGACCTGGGCCCGGGTCTCGGACGGGGCGATCACCGCGTCCACGTAGCCGCGCTCGGCGGCGATGTACGGGTTGGCCAGCGCGTCCTCGTACTCGTCGATCAGCTCGGTGCGCAGCCCGGCCGGGTCGGGCGCGGCGGCCAGCTCGGCGCGGTAGAGGATGTTGACGGCGCCCTGTGCGCCCATCACCGCGATCTGTGCGGTCGGCCAGGCGAAGTTCATATCGGCCCCGAGGTGCTTCGACCCCATGACGTCGTAGGCGCCGCCGTACGCCTTGCGTGTGATCACCGTGACCTTGGGAACGGTCGCCTCCGCGTACGCGTAGATCAGCTTGGCCCCGCGCCGGATGATGCCTTCCCATTCCTGGCCCGTGCCGGGCAGGAAGCCGGGCACGTCGACGAAGGTGACCACCGGGATGTTGAAGGCGTCGCAGGTCCGCACGAAGCGGGCCGCCTTCTCCGAGGCCGCGATGTCGAGCGTGCCGGCGAAGTGCATCGGCTGGTTGGCGACCACGCCGACCGGGCGGCCCTCGGCCCGGCCGAAGCCGACCACGATGTTCTGCGCGTAGAGCGGCTGGATCTCCAGGAAGTCGTCGACGACGGTCTCGACGACCTTCTTGATGTCGTACGGCTGGTTGGCCGAGTCGGGGATCAGCGAGTCCAACGCGAGGTCGGCCGCGCCCGGGGTGAGGTCGGCGGGCAGGTCGAAGGCGGTCGGTTCGTCCAGGTTGTTGCTCGGGAGGTACGAGAGCAGCGCACGCACGTAGTCGATCGCGTCCTCCTCGTCGCCGGCGAGGTAGTGCGCGTTGCCGCTGCGCGTGTTGTGGGTGCGCGCCCCGCCCAGCTCCTCCATCCCGACGTCCTCGCCAGTCACCGTGCGGATCACGTCGGGGCCGGTGATGAACATGTGCGAGGTCTGGTCGACCATCACGGTGAAGTCGGTGATCGCGGGGGAGTAGACCGCCCCGCCCGCGCACGGCCCCATGATCAGCGAGATCTGCGGGATGACGCCGCTGGCCCGCACGTTGCGGAAGAAGATGTCGGCGTAGAGGCCGAGCGCGACCACGCCCTCCTGGATGCGGGCGCCGCCGGAGTCGTTGATGCCGATGATCGGGCAGCCGATCTTCATGGCGAGGTCGAGCACCTTCACGATCTTTGCGCCGAAGACCTCGCCGAGCGAGCCGCCGAAGACCGTGAAGTCCTGCGAGAAGACGCACACCTGCCGGCCGTCGACGGTGCCGTGGCCGGTGACCACGCCGTCGCCGTAGGGGCGGTTCTTCTCCAGGCCGAAGCTGGTCGAGCGGTGCCGCGCCAGCTTGTCGAGCTCGACGAACGAGCCTTCGTCGAGCAGCATCGCGATCCGCTCGCGTGCCGTCCTCTTGCCCCTGGCGTGCTGCTTCTCGACGGCCCGCGCCGAGCCGGCGTGCACCGCCTCGTCGGTGCGGCGTTCGAGGTCGGCGAGCTTGCCGGCGGTCGTGTGGATATCGGCCTGGACCGCGTCGTGCTGCGTCGTCACGGTGATCCTCGCGCTCTTGAGGCGGACGGGGAGACTCAGCGAGGATCGTAGTGCCGTAGCAGGCCCGGCGCCGCTACGGGTGCGTTTCGCACTCAATGCCCCATTCGTTACGTCTTTCGTGACGAACTGGATGACCGCGGCAGGGATCGCCCTCATCGCAGGCGGCCTCGCCACACTGATCGGCTTGCGCACGGTGCTCTTCGGCGCGGACGCCGGCGAGCGCCGCCGGGCGGCCCGCGCGAGCCGGGCCTCCGCGCGCCGGAAGCGGCCCCGGCAGCAGCCCCCGCTGCCGCCCGCGCAGCCGCCCGCGCAACTGGCCCTTCCGCAGGTCGCGCAGCAGGTCGCACCCCCGCTCGGTCCGCCGGAGGAGCACGCGGCCGGTCCGGCGCCCAGATCGCGGCGGGCTCGGGGAACGCGGCGGAGGGCCCCGGAGGCCGACGCGGCGCCGCCGACGGCGGGGACGGGCCTCGAGGAGGGGCCCGGCGGGCTGGCGTCGATCGGGCTGGCCGACGAGGACGAGGAGCCCGAGGCCGAGGGGCTTGCGGAGGTCGAGGTCGAGGAGGACGCGATCCCGGTACGCGAGATCGACCGTCACGGCGACCGGGTCGAAGGCTGGGTCCGGCCGGACTACCACGACGCCCTGCCCTCGGGCGAATACTGGACCCCGGTGCCGATCGAGCTGGTCGCCGGGGACGACGAGTTCGAGCCGTCCGCGAACGGGTACGGCTGGCCGGTGCCCGTCGAGCGCCTGCCGCCCGCCCCGCCGTACGAGCCGGCCACGGGCTGCGACCTGACCCCGGTACCGGCGGAGCCGACCGAGGTGGTCCCGACCTGGCCGCCGACGCCGGAGGAGCGCGAGTCCCGGGTCCGGCCGCCACGATCCTGGGCGAGCCGTGACGAGGAGCCACGCGACGAGAGGCGTCGCCGTCCCCGCCCGCGACCGAGGCCGCACCCGGAGGCGGCCGCGGACCGGAGCACCGTCTACGTCAGCCGGCACGCGGCGGAGCCGCCGCAGTAGCCCGGCCGCGCGGCGACAGACCAGGCTACGCTCGTCGGATGGTCTCGCCGTACGCCGATCTCGACCGGCCGCCGCTTTCCTCGCGCGGCCTCACGCGTGCCCTGGTGACACCGGGGGCCCTGTGGTCGCGCATCGACGTTCTCGCCGAGACCGGCTCGACCAACGCCGACGTCGCGGAGGCGGCCCTCGGCGGCGCGCCCGAGGGGCTCGTCATCGTCGCCGAGCAGCAGTCGGCCGGGCGTGGCCGCCGCGAGCGGCAGTGGGTGTCGCCGCCCCGGGCCGGTCTCACGCTCAGCATCCTGCTGCGGCCGGGGCAGCGGAACGAGGAGAAGGGCTGGCCGCCCGTGTCCGCCGGGGCGTACGGGTGGCTGTCGCTGCTGGCCGGTGTCGCGCTGGTCGAGGCCGTGCGCCGGGTCGCCGAGGTGGACGCCTGGCTCAAATGGCCCAACGACCTGCTGGTCGGCGACGCGAAGTGCGCAGGCATCCTGGCCGAGGTGGTCGGCGACGCGGTGGTCGTCGGGATCGGGCTGAACGTCACGACCCGGGCCGAGGAGCTTCCCGAGACCGCGGGACTGCCGGCGACCTCGCTGCGGGTGGCGGGGTCCGGCAGCACCGACCGCGAGCCGCTGCTGAGGGCCCTGTTGCGCGGCTTAGCCGGGTGGTACGAGGGCTGGCGCGAGGCCGACGGGGACGCGGAGCTGTCCGGGCTCCTCGCGGCGTACCGCCGGAGGTGCGCGACCGTCGGCCGCCCGGTGCGCGTGCTGCTGCCCGGGGCCGACTCGCTGGTCGGCGAGGCCACGGCGGTCGACGCGGACGGCCAGTTGGTGATCCGTACGGCTGACGGCCGGGAGCATCGCGTCTCGGCGGGAGATGTCCTGCACGTACGCTGACCGCGTGGCGTTCCCGGACGATGTGCTCGCGGACGAGGAGGAGCTTGTCCTCCACCTGCATCCGCACTGGCGGACGGCGATCGGGCCGGTCCTGCTCCTGCTGGTGACGCTCGGCGCGACGATCGTCGCCTGGGTGATGCTGCCGCAGAACTCGGGGGGCTACCTGGCGTTCGCGGTCGTCGCCGTGATCATGCTTTACCACGCGATCCGGTACGGGGTCCGGCCGCTGGTGGCCTGGCGGTGCACCCACTACGTCGTCACCGACGAGCGGATCCTGCTGCAGGACGGCGTGATCGCCCGCGAGCGCCGCGACCTGCCGCTCAACCGGGTCAACGACCATGTCATGAGCCAGTCGCTGCCCGATCGCCTCTTCGGCTCCGGCACCCTCGTGATCGACTCGATCGGCGACCAGGCCGCCGTGCTCGCCCGGGTGCCGCACGCCCAGTTCGTGCAGACCACGCTCTACGAGCTGATCGAGCAGGACCGGCTGCTGCGCCCGGACGACGATGAGGACGAGGACGCCGACGTGCCGGCTCAGCGGCGTGGCCTTTTCGGCCGCCGCCCGGCCCGGGGGTAGTCAGCGGCGGTCGAACTCCCGCTCGAAGTCGAGGTCGAGGTCGGCGACGCTGCCAGGCTGGCCCTCGGCGCTCAACTCGGCGAAGCCGGCCGCGGCGTCCAGGTCGGCGATCGCGGCCTCGTGGCCGTCCACCGGCGGCTTGAGGAAGACGAACGTCCGGTAGGCCCAGAAGCGGAAGACCGTGGCGACCACGATGCCGAGCAGGGTGACGAGCATGAAGTCGAACTTGTCGTTCTGCTCGGTGAGGCCGAAGCCGTACTTGGCGATCGCCACCGCGCCCGACTGGATGATCATGCCGACCAGGTTGAAGCTGAAGAACAGCGTGTACTCCCGGCGGAGCGCGGTGCGCGTGTGGTTCCGGTACGTCCAATACCGGTTTGCCACGTAGGCGAGCGTGGTCGTCACGACCGTGGCGACGACGCTGGCCTTGACGGCGCCGATCGGCAGGCAGGCCCACGTGATCGCCATGTAGAGCAGCGTGTTGCCGGCGCCGATGACGCCGAACGCGATGGCTTCGGGGGCGAGACGGCGCAAGCGATCCGTCAGCGAACTGGCTGAGGGCATTGGTCAACCTTACGGAAGGGCGGCGATCACGCCGAGTCACGGAGGGGGAGAAGACGGCGACGCCACATTAGTCGCACGATGCTCGTGCCGCTGTCCTGCGGCCTCGGTTGCCGGGACGCCTGTGGCCCGGAACACAAATCGTCGGTAGGACCAGAAACGGAACAGGGTGCCGAATCCGGTGCCGACGAGCTGCCCGGACACGTTGTCGGCGAGCGGGCTGCGCAGGGCCGGCCAGATCTGGCCGAGACCGTAGTGGCTGATGGCCAGGCAGGACAGCCCGATGCCCAGGCCGACCGCGTTGAGCACGAAGAACATCGTGTACTGCCGGGCCATGTTCGAGTGTGCCCGGTCTCGCCAGGTCCAAAACCGGTTTCCGGCGAAGGCGACCGTGGTGGCCAGCACGGTGGAGACCGTCTTGGCGAGCAGCGTTTCGCTGCCCGCGCGCAGCAGCACGTTGAAGATCGCCAGATCGATGGCGAACGACACCGCGCCGACCGTGCCGAACTTGCCCACCTCGCGGATCAAGGTCCGGATCGTGGCGCGCAGGCCGGTCGGCTGCGTCTGCGGGGTGGGCGGCACAACTCCGAGACTACCGGCGGCCGTCACGGACCGCAGTTTTCGTTGGCGAGTCTTAACCGGTCGTCCCGGCGTGGTGACGCTGTCGATACGGACGGTGCCGAATCCCGTCGATTTCGCTGAGTTCCGCGAGCCGCGCCCGACACTCGGCGCACCACCCCAGGTGGGTGTTCATGCGGTGGGCGTCGCGCGGCGCGAGCCGGCCGCGCAACTGGCCGCCGAGCCGGTCGCCGGTCCACCGGCACTCCGGTTGCTCGGCGACGCCGACGTGCTGCTGCAGATAGAGGCTGCGGAGCCCTTCCCGGGCGCGGTGGGCGAGGACTGCGACCGCGTTCGGGGTCATGCCGAGCATTCCGGCGATCTCGGCGGGCGTGTTGCCCTCGACCTCGGTCTGCCAGAGCACGTCGCGCCACCGTTCGGGGAGTTGGCGGAAGGCGGCCGCCGCGTACGCCCGCTCCAGCCGGTCCAGCGCCGGATCGGTGAACGGCTGGCCCTCGTCGTAGCGGGTCAGGTCGTCGGTGAACTCGAGCCGCCGGTCCCGGCGTGCCCGGTGGTAGCAGACGTGCCGCATGGTCGTGTGCAGGTAGGCGCGGAAGGCGACCAACGGTCCCCGCCCGGCGCGCAGCGAGGCGAACACCTTGGCGAACGTCTCGGCGACCAGGTCGTCGGCGTCGGCGGGGTCGCGGGCCAGGCCGTACGCGAGCTGCCGGGCCGACGCCCGATGGCGTTCGTACAGCGTGCCGTAGGCGCCGGTGTCGCCGGCGCGGACGGCGGTCAGCAGCGCGGTGTCCGACTCCGGCTCGCTGCCCGGGATCGTCATTCCTGCCTCCTGTAGGCCGGAGTGGGAGGAAAGGCCCGATTCCCTGAAGCTTAGGCTGTTAAGTCCGTTTTAAGGAAGACGCCGAGCGGCCCGGCGCGAGGTCAGCCTTTGGACGCGTGTTCCGGCGATGTTGCGCAGAACTGCTCTGTGCGGCGAAGGATCGATCGCCTGCAAGCAAAGACGCCGGGGATTGTGCGGTTATCCACAGAAACAACCGATGAACTGAACGTCTCTCCCGCCTACGCTGAGGTGACTCCCATGACTCACGGCCGGACCCACCGGCCTATTCGGTCATTGGTCACTGCCGACCGAAGGAGATCACCTTGTCCCTGCCGCCTGCCCCGTCCGTACTCCCCACCTCACACGGCCGCCTGCTCGCCTGGGTCGACGAGGTCGCCGCTCTGACCACTCCGGACCGGATCGTCTGGTGTGACGGATCGGAGGCCGAGTGGACTGACATCACCGACGCGCTCGTCGACTCGGGCGCGCTGGTAAGGCTCGATCCGGCCAAGAAACCGAATTCGTTCTGGGCCCGCACCGATCCGGGCGACGTGGCCCGCGTCGAGGAACGCACCTTCATCTGCTCGGTCGACGAGTCCGACGCCGGACCCACCAACAACTGGATGGCGCCGGCCGAGATGAAGGCGACCATGACCGAGTTGTACCGGGGTTGCATGCGCGGCCGGACGATGTACGTCGTCCCGTTCTGCATGGGCCCGCTCGACGCGGCGCAGCCGATGTTCGGCGTCGAGCTCACCGACAGCCCCTACGTCGTGGCCAGCATGCGCATCATGACCCGGATGGGCTCCGCGGTCCTGGCGGCCATGGGCGCCGACGCCGACTTCGTCCCTGCGCTGCACTCGGTCGGGGCGCCGATCGAGCTCGGACAGGCCGACGTCGCCTGGCCGTGCAACGAGACCAAATACATCTCGCAGTTCCCCGAAACCCGCGAGATCTGGTCGTTCGGCTCCGGTTACGGGGGCAACTCGCTGCTCGGTAAGAAGTGCTACGCCCTGCGGATCGCCAGCGTGGCCGCCCGCGACGAGGGCTGGCTCGCCGAGCACATGCTGATCATGAAGCTGACCTCGCCCGAGGGTCGGGTCCGCTACATCGCCGGCGCGTTCCCGTCGGCCTGCGGCAAGACCAACCTCGCCATGCTCCAGCCGACCCTGGCCGGCTGGAAGGTGGAGACGGTCGGCGACGACATCGCCTGGATGCGCTTCGGCGAGGACGGTCGGCTCTGGGCCACCAACCCCGAGTTCGGGCTCTTCGGCGTCGCGCCGGGCACCGACTTCCGTACCAACCCCAACGCGATGCGCACGCTCGCCCGCGGCAACTCGGTCTTCACCAACGTGGCCCTCACCGACGACGGCGACATCTGGTGGGAGGGCATGGGTGAGCCTCCCGCGCACCTGACCGACTGGAAGAACCAGGACTGGACACCCGGCGCCGGCACGCCGTCCAGCCATCCCAACAGCCGTTTCTGCACCCCGATCGAGCAGTGCCCGATCCTTGCCGACGAATACCACGACCCGCGCGGCGTACCGATCGACGCGATCCTCTTCGGCGGCCGTCGCAAGACGACGGTCCCGCTGGTCAGCGAGGCCCGCGACTGGGTGCACGGCGTCTACCTCGGCGCCACGCTCTCCTCCGAGACGACGGCGGCCGCGGTCGGCCAGGTCGGCGTCGTGCGCCGCGACCCGATGGCGATGCTGCCATTCATCGGCTACCACGCCGGCGACTACTTCCAGCACTGGATCGACATGGCCAAGGGCGCCTCCGGCGACGCCGCCAAGCTGCCCAAGGTCTTCTACGTCAACTGGTTCCGCCGCGGCGACGACGGCCGGTTCCTCTGGCCCGGCTTCGGCGAGAACAGCCGGGTCCTCAAGTGGATCTGCGAGCGCCTCGACGGCCGCGCCGACGCGGTGGAGACCGCCATCGGCCACGTGCCGACCCCGCAGGCCCTCGATCTCACCGGCCTCGACCTCGCCGACGCCGACCTCGAGGCGGTGCTGCACGTCGACAAGGACGAGTGGCTCGCCGAGATTCCGCAGATCACCGAGTGGTTCACCAGGTTCGGCGACAAGCTCCCCGCCGTCCTCTGGTCCGAGTTGGACGCCCTCCGAGCCCGCCTCGCCGACGCCTGACAACCAAGTCGGCACGCCTCGCTTCGCATCGGCCTTTCCCCCGGCGCGAGGCGAGGCGTTTCTCCCTCGCACGAAGCAAAGAAGAGATACGCGGCGTCGAGCCCCCGCCGCAGCAGGATCGACTCGACCAGCGTCCCGGCATAGGGTCCGGCGGTGACCACCGAGCGGTTCGATGTCGTGGTCGTCGGGGGCGGGCCGGCCGGGGCGGCGGCCGCGATCGCGGCGCGGCGCGGCGGCGTGCGCGTGCTCCTGCTGGATCGGGCCGAGTTTCCGCGGGACAAGCCCTGCGGTGACGGCATCGCGGCCGACGCCGTCGACGTGCTGGCCGAGCTCGGCGTCCGCGACGTCACGGCCGGCTATCCGCCGATCGGGCGGCTACGGCTGATCGCGCCCGGCGGGGCGGCGGTGGCCCGCGCGCTGCCGAGACCCGCGTACACCGTTCCCCGGCGGGTCTTCGACGCGCGCCTGGTCCGGGCCGCTGTGGCCGGCGGCGCGGAACTGCGGCGGCACACCGTCCGCGAGATCGGGCAGGACGGGCCGGAGGTGGTCGTCGACGGGCGCTA
>Ga0307508_10005675_pt1 | contig 11826 bp, 12 predicted proteins | sample 9_EM_MG_FD_203089 | JGI IMG/M metagenome (GOLD analysis project Ga0307508, IMG submission 203089) | Populus trichocarpa ectomycorrhiza microbial communities from riparian zone in the Pacific Northwest, United States - 9_EM | ecosystem: Host-associated > Plants > Roots > Unclassified | place...
CGGACATATATCCTCCCCTCCTGCAAGTACGTTACCGAAGGGGCTCGGCCGTCGCAATACGCAGTTCTTCCTGGGTGTTGTGCCGTCGCTCCTGACCGGTGGCTGCTTCACATCACGAGGTTGGAGGTCGCGCCGGCGTTGCCTGCCTCAGTCTCGCGGCAGTGTGAGGATCGACGTAGTGAGCCTTAAGCATGCGCTCGAGAATGTCAAGCACGTCATTCACATCACCAACGTCGGGAATGTGTCCTCGATGCGCCGACGCGTGCCCGACCTGAACGACCGCCCCAAGCGCATGTCTCTGCGCCTCGGAAACGAGCGCGGAATCGCGGAGCGCATCTAGCTTCTTGTCAAACCCACCGACGTCCCCGACTAGGTGGTTGCAGGTCATGTCGATGGCGGCGCGAACGCCCATGACCACGAGCGCGCGCAGTCCTGCTTTTTCCGCAGCGTAAGTCTCCACTAGCAGCGCGCGTGCATCTTCCGGAAGCTGCTGCAGCCATTGACGCTGCTCAAGCACAGCGTGCGCAGGCGAACTCGGCGCCGCTGCAGCGGACTCCAAGGGCAAACCTGTCCAAGAGGCGCGCAGGCTGCGATAGTGCTGCAGTTCGGTCAGCACGTTCTGCACTGTCTTCAGCTCAAGCACCTTTTCTCCGGGGAGGACCATGTTCCAACGGCTTTCGCTCCCCTCTTGCGGGCCCTGTGAGCCTCCAAGCAACGACACACTTTCATTGAGATAGTCAGGGCTCGGTCGAAGCGATCACGCTCAATACCGGCTTGCTTCGCGAGTTCCTCAGCCGCGACCATATCCACCTGGTTGGAAAGGTACCGATCTCGCAGCACCCGCAAGACCAAATCGCAGTCGTCTAGCAACTGGCGGACTTCGGGATACGTCGTCAGCTTGGAGAGTCCCATCAGCGCAGGCGTGTAGAAGCCCTGGTTGTCGCGGATGTCGTCGTTGCTAGCCATCTCGTCGAGCGTCCTCAGTTGCTCATGGTGTTTGGCTCTGAACGAGCGCCTATCGACGACAAAGTGAGGCGCCCTCGCTTGTCGAAAGAGGTCGATGAGGAGCTTGCTCCGCAGGGCAGACCCCGCTTTCGGCTGCTCCGGCTCTGTGGCCTTAGGCGGCTGGTTTGCTTCGGATGAGGCTGGCTGAGCAGACTGCGTTGCAAGGATCCGCAGGTCCAGGTCGTCCTTCAACGCAGCCAGAGATCGGTTGATGGCGTTCAGAGTTCCGACCTGCAGCCGGGAGCGAAAGAGGTCGGGGCGAAACGCCTGCGCATCCACTTGCCGCCCGGCGCGGCCGAACTGGCGCTCGACGGCCTCGCCGAATTTGTCGAAGCGCGTTAGGTACAGGTTCGCGTCGGCGTGCTTGGTCGTCAGGCTTAGGATTTCGTCGCGATCGCCTTCGCTCAATGTCGGCAACGTCGATGCGCAGAACGTTTCGACTTCTACGTTCAGGTGCCCGCAGTAGTCGATGACCGCAAGCCCCGTCAGGCGCAACAGCTCTTCGAACGCGTTCGAGACGCTCGCAGGTCGGGCTACATCAATCATCTTGAGCGCGGCGCTGCCCTCGCCAAGAAGGCGTCGGCCATTCGCGCCAGCCGCGTCGGGATTAGCGGAGACTACAGGCACTACATCTCCGGTCACTCCTACTTCGCGAGGTATGAGATACACGTGTCCGGTGCTTTCACTGTTCCTGGCGAGCCACCGCTTGACGTCGCGGCGTCCACGTTCTTCCACGTTCAGGACAAGTACACCGCGTGGGAAGACCGAGAGGAATGGGAGCAGGAGGCGCTTACAAAACTGGAGGAAGCTGACGCGCGCCGGGAGCCTGACACCCCGAGCAGGCTGCTAGCCTTCGGTGATGAGCACCGTAAAGAAGCCCTCTCGTCGCACTGAGCCTGAGCGGATTTACCAGCTGCACGTGGCGCTCGACGACATCCAGCCAACGATCTGGCGGCGCTTGTGGGTCGCAGATACGCTGACGTTGGCCAAGCTTGACCGCATCGTCCAGGCCGCCATGGGTTGGACCAACAGCCACCTGCACGAGTTCAAGATCGCCGGGAAACGCTACGGCATTCCGGACGATGAGTGGCCCGATGACGATCCCGCGTCGGACGATCGGCAGTCACATGTGAGCGCGGTGCTTGGCGACAGCGTGAACGAGTTCAGCTACCTTTATGACTTCGGCGACCACTGGCAGCACACGGTGAAAGTCGAGAAGCTGCTGAAACCCAACGAGATCAACACGTGGCCGACTTGTCTGGGTGGACAGAACGCGTGCCCTCCCGAGGACGTCGGCGGCATTGGCGGCTACATGGAATTCCTTGAGGCGGTTCGGGATCCGATGCACGAAGAGCACATCGCCATGTGGCGCTGGAGCGGCGGGCCGTTCGATCCCGCCGGTTTCGATGTCAATGCCGCCAACGCTGCGATCCGCAAGCTCCGCATCTGAGCCTCGTCAAGGTGGTCTGACAAGACTCTCACTGACCAGCCGCCCGCCAGAGTCACCTTTGGAACGCACGGCCACCGAGCAGAGGGCTCGTTTTCATCTTTGCCTGCGGTGAGCCTGCCACTATCGCCAGGCAGATCAACACCAACTTGGAGAATCTTCTGCTTTCAGACCGAACCACCCCGTTGATGCGCCATCGGTCATCGTCGACGTTCAAGATGCAAGTCCATCCCTACTATTGGTGATGCGTCGTCGTTGAAAGGCAGAGGACAGGCCTTGAAACGTGTTGTCACACGGCAAGAGCGAGAGTATCGTTTCCGGGCGGGGCGTCGTTTGAACATGACGCGAGGGAGATCAAACAATGGCAATCAACTACGGCGTGCTCAAGGGCACGGTGGCTGGGCATCTGCGTGACGCAGACGATGACCACTACCAGATCCTCGTCCGGGCGGGAACAACGGTTCACCGTATTGCAACCAACGTTCGCTCCTCTGCGCCGAAGGCACCATCGGTCGTTTTGTTTCAGACCACGACGACACTCCCTGCAGACTTGATTGCGGGTCTACGGGCCCTGCCGGCGGGATTCAAGAAGGTGCCTTCCAAGCCCGGTGGGCTTGCGATCGACTTCGTCCGAGGTGGCTTGGTCAAAACCAAGTCTATGAAGCCGTTGCCGCCTGACGAGCCGGGCGCCGACAACGACCTGAAAGATGCCCTGGAGACGGCCGTTGTCAAGGCCATGGATCTTCCAGGGTCGATTGTCTATGCGTTTGGCTCGAAGTGGGGCCCAGAGAAAGACAAGCCGGACCAATACTTCAAGTTCGTTCCTGGAAACGGAGTTCATGACATACACATGAACCAAGGGAACTCGGGGAAGTACAAGAAGGACAACGGCGTGTATCAAGACGGCGCCCTTTTCATCGAGTATCCCAATGACAAATGGCGCGCCTTCTTCGTCGCCTTTCAATCGCAGACCTTCGACACAGATGACCACGGCAACCCGTCGGCAGCCACGACAAGTGCCAAAAAGAAGCCGCCGAAGAAGAGTTCAGGGAAAGCGAGAGGCTGAGGTCGCTGCGGCGGTGCGAAGCCTCTCGTCGTTAGGAACATAGCCAGGGGTAAAGCATGCGTGCGAACAAGAACAGCGGACAACTTTCTGTGCGCGCCATTTCCGGGACGCGCGTCGTCCTCTTGGCATGGGACGTTGACGAAAAGGCGCGGGCGGAATTGCGAGGGTTCGCAGTCAAGCACCAGATCGCGGGCAGTACGGCTCCGGGCGCATGGCTCACGGGGCTCAAGTACTTCAAGAGCTTGGTTCCCGCGCCCGTGAAGGGCGCGATGTACTCGAGCAGGCAGCATCCCCTGCAGACGTTTCTCTGGTCGGACTACGCGCTGGAGCCCGACACGAACCACAAGTTCACCATCGTCGCGCTGTATGGCCCGATTGCAGCGATGACAGAACGCTACAGCGTCGAGATCGAGATTCGAACCGAGAAGGAGAACGACGGCAAGCACGGTATCTGGTTCAACAGAGGTGCGATCGCGAGCCACGCGTTAGCGGCGCAATTTCAGAACAAGCAAGTCACCGACGAGATGTTCACTAAGCTTGACGCTGCCGGTGAACTTCTCGACCCCGAGGTCAGATGGCTGTCGCGTGGACTCGCCGAGGCATGTCTAAGCTTTATTCGCGGAACAAAGCCCGGCGAGGCACTTCGCGTATGCGCGTATGAGTTCACCTATGGCCCCGTGCTCGACGCGCTTCACGAAGCGATTGATCGAGGGGTCGATGTGCGCATCGTGTACCACGATACCAAGAAGAAGGGCGATCCGAACGTCAAGGCGATTGAGGACGCAGGCCTTCCGGAGAAAGCAAAGGTCGACGGCGTGACCGTGCAGGTACTGTTTCCACGAACCCGTACACAGATCCCACACAACAAGTTCATCGTGAAGATCGTTGGCGGCAAGCCGAAGGCAGTCTGGACAGGTTCGACAAACTTCACCTCCACCGGGATCTTCGGTCAGACAAACGTGGGACATCTTGTGACCGACGGTGTGGTTGCAAAGACATATGTGGACTACTGGGAAGAGCTTTCACCGGACCCTACATTGTCCAACGCCGTTGCGGGGGCGGTCGCGCTAACCCCCAATCCTCCGAACGCCCCCTCAAGCAAGCGCCCGACGCCGTTCTTCTCCCCTCGCGTTGCTCAGAACATGCTCGACTGGTATGCCCAGCGGCTGGACGATGCGGCGTCGCTTGCCGTAATGACCATTCCATTCAATGTCGCACCGGAGATCCTGAAGGGACTTTCGGCAGCCGACAACAGTTTGCGGCTGGTCATCTTGGAGGACCCGCCCACGTCCGAAGTGCTTGATGCCGAGAAAGCAAGCAAGGGAAGGTTGGCGTTCTCGAACGGTGCCCTCCTGGGCAAGTCGTTTGTGAAGCGCAAGAGCTCGTTCGGAGGCGCAACGCAGACGACCATCAAGTCGCCGCTGGACAAGTGGTTCTTCGAGGAGGAACTGGCCCGGCCGATCAATAGCGGGCATGTCTTCTTCGTTCACTCGAAGCTGTTGGTAGTCGATCCGCTTTCGGACGATCCGCTGGTCTGCTCGGGCTCGGCAAATTTCTCCAAGAACTCACTGATTGCCAACGACGAGAACATGCTGCTGATCCGCGGGGATACTCGCGTAGCAGACATATACCTCACCGAGTTCGACCGAATCTTTCGCCACTTCTATGCCCGAGATGCCATCAATGCATTCGCCAAGAAAGGGTCAAAGGTCAACCCTCTGGAGCTAGATGAGACGGCTACGTGGATAGGGCCTTACTACAAGGAAGGCTCCTTCAAGAGCAACAGAAGAATCATGTTCTTTCCAGAGAGCAACGCAGCAACTGAGAGCTGGAGCGAAGCTGCCAGCAAGGACCCTGATCCGTTCGAGGACGAGGCGGATCGGGCTAAGGACAACAAGGCGAAGAAGAGCAAGAAAACCTAGAAGTCAGGGCGCCCAGACTCCTAGATGAGGTCCGACCTCTCGACCCGGAGACTCGGCAGAAGATGCAGAGGATGACGGCATCGGAACAGTTCACCTGCGCATTTCAGTTCGACCTGCCTGTTGGCGCTTCCGCCGCGCATCGACCATGCATTTCATAGGAATACCGTCGGACGCTTTTTCGGAGAATCTTTGCACGATGGAGGTATGGCAAGCGTCAGCACGAACGATTGGCTAGAGACCGTGCCTCGGCTCATCGCCTCGGGCATCTGGATCTCCGGAGCACACCTACAAGATGAGGTTAGTGACGCTTTCAACAGCGGTTTCAATCGCACCATGTGCTGCTGCCGTGTCCAAGTCGACTCCCGCGGCGACTAGGGCGAGAAGCAGACACTCGATTGCATCTGTCGCAGCATTTCCCGCGACGTCGAGGTCTCCATCCTGTTCATCAACCAGGTCCTGCCGCAGTTGACTGGTGAGGTGTGCGACACCGCCGGCTTCGATGGTGATTTCGATGTTGAAGGGAAGGCGAAGAAGCTTTGACATATCGGTGTCCGAGGAGGGAAGGGCTTCGACGTATAGACCAGTTGCTTTAGCCTTCTGGCTGTCCGACGAAACCCGAACCGGCCTGTAGCGCCTGCGCAAACGAAGAGAAATGCTCCAGATGGCCGCGCAAGCTTTGAACAGTTGGTGGCTTGCATCATCCAAGATCAAGAGAATTAGCCTGCTTGAATCGAGAGTTCGCCGATTGATCCAGGACTAAACGCCTTGGGGGGCGCTGCCGTCGGGGACTGCGCGGGGACTTTGCTCAAAGGTAGAACAACATCCAGGCCTGTGAAGTCCGTCGGACCGGTGCTGGCCCACGGTACGCGACCATTGCCAGGAGGACATGCACCGGCCGTCCTCCTCCGTGGGAGACGTCGTAGCGCCAGTATCTGATGTCGTGTTCCGGTGGTTCCCCTAGCACGTCAGACCAACGAGTGGTCCGTGCCGGCCGTAACCCTGCTTCGCCGAGCGCGTGTGCTGCCTCCTCGAACGACAGAACGGCCTGTTCCGGCGAGTTGGCCTCAAGAGCCACGCGGAACTCACGTACTCGGCCATCCGGCGCGAATTCGGGTGTTAGTACAAGAGGAGGTCGTCTCGGTAGGCTGAGACGTAGCGGTGAGCTTGAAGGTGGAGAGCCGCTTAGTGCCGAAACAACCGCGGACAGTCCAGCGATAGAGGTTGGCACGGACGGCTCCACGGGACAAGGTGTTGCTTGCGGTTGAAGCCGAAGCCTCGATACTGCGCCGGTCCTCGATTCGACGAGGTGGCGGCTCTCCGCGACAGCGGTATACGCGCGACCATGCTCATGCCTTATGAAGGCGAGGCCTTGTGTGGCCCTCGCCGAGAGGGGCTCGTTGGCGAGCGCATATTCCCAGTATGGTAAGTGTGAGCAGTCGAGCTCTTCTCGTGCGGAAGTGGCACCGCTTCGGCGGGCGGCGTCCAACAGCCAGTCGAGCCGCTCGCCCTCTGTCCACCTCACGGACCAACTCGTTGCAGGGGAACCGACCTTCGCTGCCACTTGTTTGGTCACTTCCTCTCCAACGCTGGTCGACAGCGGGCAGAGTAGTCGTGATGCCGACCAAGCGACGCAAGCTAAAGCGGCGGAACACAGAAGGGTGACGGTGGCAGTACGAGGCATCTTCATGCCTCGTGTTGCTAAAGAGTTTTATCCCTTCGGCTAGACAGTCAGCGCTCCGCCTGAATTGGTGTCCAACGGTCAGGTAGCCCCACTAAAGGACACTCCTCGCAGATGTAGTCGGCGGCGTTGATCGTGAAGCTAAGGCTTTGGTTGCCATCGGCAGATTGCAGACGAAAGCCGGATCCGGTGGGCGTGTCCGGGGCGATCAGCCGATAGGCTGCCGATCTGCCTCCGTGCACCAGTGACGCGTCCTTGCTGCCAGAGATAGTCAGTCGGTCCCCGCCCGAGGCCGTGAAACTCCAGACTCCCGATGTGGCGCGACTGCATGCAGCGAGTCCGAGAACAAGGAGGAAGGAAACTAGGTAACGTGCGTGCATGAAGTTTCTTGCGGGCGTTAGACAATCCCGAATGCTAAGTGACGCCTGAACTTGACGTCTCCGCCTCCTTCACCGCAAGCGCATACGAAGTGGTCGCTGCCTGACAGGGCCTGTGGCCAGAGCCCCGAACACGCTCAGCGTCGCTTTCAACAGTGCTCGGCATCTCTCATGGTTGCGGATCCAAAAAGTCCAGCGGTTCCTGCCAAACGCCCCCGGCGTCTATCGTCGCGATCTTCTGAGAGTGCCGCGCCATCACCGCGGTTCTGGCATCCTCGTCCTCGCCGGCTTCCTCCAGTTCGTTCGCAAGCTCCTTCGCTCTAAGTTCGTCGCTCCGACGCGCACCTTCCTGATAGCAAACGGTTAACACCCGATCGAGTGCCGAGCGAAACTCAGCAGCGATATCGGGATCGTGCTGCGCAGCGAGCGCCGCTATGTCGGGTATCGTCTGAGGGACGCCGATGTCGGCGTCGAGCCGCGCGTGCACGGCGGATCGGGGGTTCACTACAAGGGAACGGCGGGGCAACCCGCTGGCTGGGCCCAAGTCGACGCAGAACCTGAAGCCCCCGAAAAACGCGAGATACGCACGCCAGCGATCTCTGACGTCGATAAACACGGCCGAGTGTTCAAAGCCGGAAGCGGTTGCTGCTGGCGAGTCAGGGTGCGCTCGGGCGTTCAGCAACATGGGCCAATCCGGTGTCACCGCCGCAGTCACCAAGCTGCGGACTTGCTCTCTGCCGTACCGTGCAGAGGACCGCAGATCGGTAGATACCTTGTCTCTTATCGTTTCATTACCGAAGAGAACCACGCCCGCGACGATGGCAGTCTTCGCGATTGAACGATAGGCGGCGCTCTTGTTGCTCATCAGCATTCTGTAGTTCATCGGGCCGACGCGATGAGTCGCCGACGATGCAAGGAACTTCTCCACCTCTATTCGGCGCAACGCGAGTATCTCTCGGGCTCGGATCGCCTCCGCCTCGGTGCTGGCGACCAAGCGATGCTCCGACCCCCTGATCATCACCTCCTTGTTCGGTATCCGAAATTTGCGCGGCACCGGAGTCATGCCTGGCGCCAGATCGAAATAGTCGCCGGACGCCGGGTCTTGCAGGTTCTCAATGGTGGGCGGCGGACCTTTTCGGCCGGAGATGATGTTCAAAAAGTTCCGAGGCGCTTCGAAAAACTGGCCGACAACGGCATCAGCGAACTCTGTCTCCCCTGTCGAGAAGGCGTTGTTGCACGCAGCGCATATGGCCCGGGTGGTGATGAGGCGTCCGCCGAGGGACGACAAAAAGACATGCTCCTCACTTCCGTCGCTCGCCAGAGGTAGGTTGCCGTCGCAGAAGACGCACTTGAGCGGCTCTGCAACTGATGCGGATAGTGGTTGCGTAGTCATCAGAACGTCACCTCTGTTCGCAGAGTCTCGTAGCAGCGCGCGTGGGGCGGCGGGTTGCTCGGCACTCTAGCAGCGACATGCCGTTCGATTCGGTAGCCGCTCAGCCCCCGCGTTCTTCGCGGTTTCCGTAGCATTTGCCAGAACCGCAACTACAGTCGAGACGCAACTCACTTTTGGACTCGAACCATGCCGCTCAAGCCCCACGATGCCGCCAGCGCCCCTAAGGTCACGGCGGGTGAATGGATTTATCTCGGCACGACGCCTGGATACGTGTGCTCCGTCAACTCCGACGGCTCAGCCGAGGTTGGTTACTATCAGCACAGGTTGAAGGCGATCAAAGAGACGGCGGTGTGGACCGGATCGGCTTGGGAGTTTGCCGATCCGATGCCCAATGGCGCCTACTTGCGCGGCACCCTCGAAGCGATCGTCAAACGCGGTCCACCACCGCGGTACTGACCATCTGTCAGCGCGCGTTCGTGTGCACCACCTCCGGCTTCACGCTTGGACATGACCGCACCGCAACGCCTGCCGAACATGACGTGCTGGTCCTTCGAAGGTAGTGCAAAAGGGCTCACCGCTTCCGTTCGATGCTGCTCAGCTCCGTCGCTTTGACCCCGCATACTGTCGCAATGACCGACAAGACCATCACTGCAGGCGAGCTCGCGCTAGGGCTTCACATGGCCGAAAGTCAAGGCCTCGTCGCGACCATTCCCGATGGACATGAATTCAGCTCTGGGCCGCTGGGAGAAGGGTACACGGTGAGTGGATCAGAGGTCGCCTTTTCGACGCTCGCCGAGAGAAACCGACACGCGGGCAATTGGCTGTTCGCGACTGCGGGGGAAGGTGGCGCGAACCTGGACGCCCTCTACCAGGTCGCTGTCGACGCCTGGGGGCGAGAAATTGGCCAGCAGGATCTTCTTGCCGGGCGTCTCATCGCGTTGGCCTATCTCGGCGATCTCAACCTGGACTCCCTCGTCGAGTTCGTGAGGACGCAGCATCGGCTGACGAACGGCGCAGGCGTCGTCATATACGGGCCGATTGAGAAGTGGCTGTCGCAGCGACCCGCGGTGGCGACTGAGATGCATGACCGCCTAGCCAAGACCGTCGACGGCTCGACCGCCGTGTTGTTCTCGCTGTGCCCGGGCGCCTTGGCTGTGTCGAACTTCGATGCGGCCGTTGCTCTCGCAGCCGGTGACGCCGGTAGCGGTCAGCATGAGAGAGCCGTGATAGGCATGAGGACGCTCGGGCGTCTCCTCCGAATGAAGCTCGACAATTCATCGGGTGTGGAAGCCGCTCGTCTCGAGGCGTTGATTCTCGGCTTCCTTGCCACTTGCGATGAAGACATGAAGGGTGACGCGTTCGAGGCCGCGATCGCCGCAATGCACAAGACAAGTGCGTTTGATGAGCAGATTCGAGAGCGCGCGGCGCACGGCGACATGCGGATCTTGAAGGAACTGGCGACGCACGTCTTCATGAATGAGAGCGAGTTCCTCGCGCGCGGCGACCTTCTGGAATGGATAGGGCTTTTGTTGCCGCTCGGGCCCGCAGACCCCGGCATCGCCGAGTTCGACAACGCTCTCGCAAGGCTCGCGAAGAAGCCTGAATTCTTCCCAAACATCCTGGGACTGCTTACGCGGTGGGTCGAGAGGCACGGCGTCGCCGGAGGGCGAGACAAGACATTCGTGGACGCGTTTCCAGATACATGCCGAGGCATCGCAAGGGTGCCCGACGCACTCTCGTACGTGATGACGAATTGGTTGATGGCGCCCAACCGAGCGCTGCCTGCGAACGCAGCCCCGCTGCTTTCGCCTGCGATCGTGCCTGGGGCGGCGCGATGTACCTTTCTGCTTTCGACGGTCGACAATCTCGACTCTTCAGACCTCAAGCTACTTTGTCGTCGGTTGCTTGGCTACGTGCATGACCCTAAGCATCTGTTGTCCATGACGCTATCGCTGCTGCGAACGAAAGATGCGCCGAGCCGCGTTTTTGGCCTTGTGGCTGCTCTGCTTGTCGATGAGATCGGCTATGACTTTCCGGGCACAACTCTGGACGCAATTCGTCAGCAGATCGAGGCTACCGAGGATCCCGCTACAAGGACGTTCCTCGACGACTTGGTCGTTCGTATCGACGCGCCTTTCAAAGCGCTAGAGGCCCTCGGGCCACTGGGGGAGTTGCGGATTCGCGGGGATGTTCAACGCCAGATCAGCCTACACCGAAGCAAGCAGATGGCGAGGATGGGGAGGGAGGCTGCCAAGGCGTCCATCTGGAGTCAGATAGCAATGGAGATTCCGATCAAAGCGGGTGTGCGCACTTTCTCTCGGGATCAGGAGAAGGTGCGGCCACCCATTGAACTCGAACGCCACACTTTCACCGCTGAAATGCCAAGGCGCGAGGTCTTGGACCCGGTCGGAAACTCTATTCGCCTAGCGATGTTTCGCAGAGCCCAACGAGGTGACGAATGAGGCTTGTCCTGTCTGAGTACATACACACATTGCGCGAGCGCGACGAGCTCGATCGGTTGGTGGGAGACCTGGTGGTGTCGATGGGATATGTTCCGTTGACTCGGCCCCAGGCCGGTGTTCGTGAGCACGGCGTTGACTTGGCGGCCGTAGGCAAGTCGCCAGTCGACGGAGTGGAGGAGATGCTGCTCTTCGTGATGAAGCAAGGAGACATCGGTCGAACCGTGTGGCAAGGCGACAAGAATGCCGTACGTCAGAGCCTGGACGAGATACTTGACGTCTACTTGTGCAACAACGTGGCGCCCGAACATGCTGGATTTCGCAAGGTCATCATTGTCGCGACGACAGGTGACCTGAAGGGGGAGGCGCTGGTCAACTGGGTTGCTTTTCAGAAGAGGTATGCGCAAGACGCGTCCTATGATTTCTGGGGAGGCGAGAAGTTGGCCGAGTTGCTCGAGCACAACTTGCTCGACGAGCAT
>Ga0307508_10005676_pt1 | contig 11824 bp, 18 predicted proteins | sample 9_EM_MG_FD_203089 | JGI IMG/M metagenome (GOLD analysis project Ga0307508, IMG submission 203089) | Populus trichocarpa ectomycorrhiza microbial communities from riparian zone in the Pacific Northwest, United States - 9_EM | ecosystem: Host-associated > Plants > Roots > Unclassified | place...
AACCGATTAGCATACGAGTAATACAAATATTGAATAATTTTTTTTCGATATCTTTGGCACTTCAGTAAAGAGGACCGGTACCCTTCATTTCGTGAGTTTCAAGCGTGACCGTAGGCGATGAAATGACAGGAGAAAAAATAATTTGAACATCGTGAATTTGTGAATGTATGCGTCCGGAAAACAAAACCATCGGATTGTGACAATTGCACTGACGATTTATGGGAGTCGCGATACCAACTGTACCAGTTGCCGATACTTAGAAAACCTTACAGGAGTATGACCAGTCTTACCGGAGCTTGGGAAGCTTACCGGATCTAGGGAAGCTTACCGGAGCTAGGGAAGCTACCGGAGCATCGGACGCAGACAGGGGTTACCGACGTGCAGGGGTAAATTTTCAATTTTTTCCTGATGGATGTGGAGCCTCAGCTACTTAAGAGTGAAGTAAAAGAGATCAAGAAAGCGACGACACCCACAGCAGTATGGGGGGGTTGGCTTGCGTATTATACGCTGGAAAAGTATGCTACAGCAGGACTGTATGCTATCCCTTCATCTGTTAACAAGCATGCTCATGTTCCTGTCTCTTGTAGGCATGTCCGTGCAGAAGTCTGAAATCCGTCCATCTCCATCTCCCCAAACACTGTAACTATCTCCCAATCTCTAATACGCACTGACTGGAAACAAAGAAAACTGACAATGCACTTCCCCAACAAAGCCTTGCAAACAATCTCCCGTCCATACCATAATGAGAGTACAAAGTACTAAGTCTCTAATAAATTACATTTTCACAATGCTAGTAACTCTCTAGACAGCCTCTTGTAATCTCAATGTAAACTCCATCTCCAACCATTATTGCACATACAGTCCTTCTCAAATCTCTGTCATCATGTATGTCCCTGGTGGAAAGTCGTGCTTGAAGATAGGTTTTCTAGCACCTCTATTGTTGGCAAGTACCGATTGGCAGAAATGCTACCTGAGAAGTTGATCGGATAAACGGTGTGGATTTGGAGGATTGCAACAGACAGCATCCAGACATCTGCCATGGATGCCAATATTATCAAGCCGAAATACAACGATCTTGTAGTTATTCTTTTACCAATTAGTGAATATGGCAAGTTTCAACTGGTGAACTGATTATATTACAGCATTATACAGGTGAAGATCTCTGTATATACAGGAAGGCTGTCAGGACAAAGGACGGAAGACTTCCCCGTCCAAGCCAGTTCACAGGGACTCAGTCATGTCTGGATGCCACCTCCGGTCTGTCATATCAGGATATCACTTCCAGTCAGTCATGTCCAGACACCACCTCACATCCATCATCTCCGGACACTGATTATTCTGACCCTTCCCCTCATACGGAAGATGCAAAGCAACACAGGAGAGAATGAGAAAACCGAATCCTCAGATACCTTGTCAATACTCATAACCATATAAAAAACCCCTTAAGGGAGAACCACGGATATAGGAGAAAGAGTGCATCCTCCAAAGAAAGAACAGAAAGAGTAACCTATTTCAAATACTTAATTTGTGGTTGGTTGGAGACTCCTTCTGAGTTCCAAGTTATGAGCCCAAGCCCATGAGAATGCTTCCAGGGAGTGTCTTGAGGGAGGTGCTTCATCACGATGTCAGTGAGCAAGTCGGATGTTGGAATGAATGTTGTTTAGATGGTGTTCTGTGTCCAGGCATCATGGACGAAGTGGCAGCCGACACTGATTTGCTTGGTGTGCTTATGGAACTTCGGGTTCTTAGCAAGTTGGATTGCACCTTGGTTATCCACAAAGATTTGCTGGGACTTGATAGCCTTAGAGTCATCGTCTAAGTATAAGCAGTAGGGGCATTACTTGGCATACTTGTACAGGATCTTGCCATATAATATGCGAGCGTATAACAGCAAAATAATAGAGAATTCTCCCAGTACTCCCATAGCTCCCGTAGCTTCTAAAAGCTCCTGTAAGCTCCTGTAAAAGCATAGTTATATTTTCCTCCTGTAAGGATTTGGGAAAAAATAATTGCTTTTATTAAATCTAAAACCTAGAGAAAAGTAATTTAAAATTTGGGTCTCAGATGTATAAAAAAAGCAATGTACTGCAACTTTTCATTTTTTTGCTGATAAAGGAGTGGACCCAAATGGCTTCTTTTGTGGTGTTGGTAGCACCTATGTATTTGGCTTCCAACCTTGAGAAAGAGACAAGTGGCTACTTACGACCACGTCAGGTAATAGCACCTCTGGCAAGACTGAATTCATAGCCAGATATAGATTTTTGGTCATCAGGGTCACTGGGGAAGTCTCAGTCGATGTAGCTGATGGACATGGTGGCTTCAGGATCAGATGCATTGTACTGGATAGCAAGGTTGGCCGTATTTCATAGATATCGTAGTGTATAGGTGGCTGCTGACAAATGCTCGGGAGTCAGGGTGGAGGAGAATTTGCTGAGCATGGAGACGGTCAATACGAGGTCCGGCCGAGTGCATAGTATTAGCCACATCAGGTTGCCGACAATTGACTGATACCATTGTTTACCATCTGAGTCAAGATTCTTTGCCCTACTGTTTACCAGATTTAACTCTGGATCTGATTGTTGGAGCTTGCTTCCAGTAGGCTGTGGTGTCCAGTGGCCGTTGCAGTCCGAGCAACCATTTGTCGCAAGCAGCTCCTGACAGTGTGCTGTTGGTGAATATGGACTATCCGTCGTGATCGGTCACACTCAATCTCTATTCCAAGGAAGCAAAGAACTGGATTGAGGTCAGTCATCTTGTACTTGGCGCGGAGGAGGTGCTTGATTGTGGTGACTCGGTTGGCCGATGGAGAGAAGAGTAGTATGCCATCAACATACAGCAGCAGAGTCATTGGTATGTCATTATCAGCCGATCGCTTGGAATTCCAGATGTCCAGGGGCAGATCGGTTCGATCGGTTAACCTGGTGCTTGCCAAGAGATAGATATTCTGATCATACTCATATTACTAGAGACCGAGAGATCTGAGAAAGTGGTACAGTATCTCATCAAAAGTCTTCGTGGTTGGCCAGATCGTATCTCAGTTTAGCCGCATTGAGCAGGGATAGTACCCCTCCTTCTCCTTGTCTTCTGCTGTGATTTCTCTCCACCACCATAGCAAACATCATGAATCACACTCCGAAGAAATCCCGTGGAAAGTTGAAGCCTCAGATGGTGAAGGTTTCGAAATATCGAAAGAATTCCGACAGGAAACGAAGAGAGTTGAGTAATGTTGAGAAGGGTATGATTATTGCGTTCTTCATCATCTATGGTACCATCTCAACAGTATCCCTCCTTGTCGGCCGTCCCTGGTCGACTGTGAAGAGTTTCCTGCACCAGTACTATAAACGTGATACAACGGATAACCTCTTACGATCCGGTCGGCCTGAGGTCCTTAGCAAACAAGACAAGCGAACAATTCTATGTGCTGTACAGAAACACTGACAGTATACACGTGCGCAAATTAGTCGGATCTATGCCCCCCATATTTCGCTGCCCAGCTTCGATCGCCTCCTCCCACAGCACAATATAAAGAAGTGGCTAGCAAAAAAGCGACCAAGGCTAAAGGTGGAACACGCAAAGGCCCGGCTGCAATGGGCTATCGCATGCAAGGATTGGACTGTGAAGGACTTCCAGCAGGTAATCTACAGCAACGAGTGTAGTGTGGAGCAGTAGCCTGCAGGACAGCAGATATGGGTCTGCAGCACGCCGGGAGAGGAGAGGTGGCACGTTGACTGTGTCAATCCTGTGAAGCATCATCAGGTGAAGTTGATGGGGTGGGGTTGCTTCTGGGGCAAGCAGCGTGGCCCGCTAGTACCGTTGAAGACTGGCTCCATCAATGCACATGTGTACCGATACCTACTATGTCACTGGCTGCTTCCAGTTCTTGAGAACGTACGGGCAGATCTCGGAAATCTGCTTTTCCAACAGGATAACGTCAAGATATACACTGCCAAACTCATGCTATCGTTCTTTGAAAGTTACACTGTTCCACTCAAGTCCCATCCTGCCTACTCCCCTGACCTGAATCCGATTGAGCATGTCTGGACCTTGCTCAAGCGACAGCTCCAAGTGGATTATCCTAACCTTATCAACTACCCAGGAGGCCCCAATAAAGTGAAGGCAAAGCTGGTAGAAGTTCTTCCGCTCTGCTGGGAAAAAATCCCACCCAAGCAGTTCGAGATGCTCTGGGGGTCGATGCCTTTGCAGGTGCAGGCAGTCATTGATGCAAAGGGATGGTACACACACTACTAGTTACTGTGCGGAATCATTCCTCTGTATTTCTTCTACTCCCTTTTCTGTCTCTCTTTAATGTTCTGCATTTCAGTACTTGTTTTATAGTGTTCGGGAGGAGCAGAAAGTGGGGGGGGGCCCGCCTGTCAATGCGGCTAAACTGAGACACAATCTGGCCAATCACGAAGACTTTTGATAAGGTACTGAAAATATCCTCATATCAGAGACGGGGGCGAGCTTAAGTCCATAAAGTGACTTTCACAGCTTGCGGACTTGATGTTTGTCCATCTCAATACCCTGCAGCAGAGCCATATAGACGTCACCATCAACTTTGGGATTCAGGAAGGTGGTGACAACCTCCATTTGTTCGATTTCCAAGTCGTAGAGAGCAGTGATGGCTAGTATCATATGTGGACTTTGCATATTTACTACGAGAGCGAAAATTTCATAGAAGTCAACCCCCGCCTGCTGTTTAAAATCTCGGATAACAAGCCTGGCCTTATACCCAATGCCATCTCCTGGCAACTCCTTGGTCTTGAAGATCCACTTGGAGCTAAGGGGTATAATGCCGGCTGGAATGTCTCCCAGCCTGACGTAGTCCCAGGTTGAGTTTTCAGCCAAAGATTTGAGTTCCTCATCAACCACATCAGACCATTTCTGGTGAAGCCTCAGGTGCGCAATAGCTTCCTAGTAGGACACCAGATCTGCAGAATCCAATGGTTCCTCTTCCACCCAAATCCGGTGAGCAACCGCTTTCAGCCTGTTCCGAAGGTCATACCGGCTGGTGTTTCCTTCCAAATTGCCAAAACTTCCACTCGAGGTGCTGAGTCCAAGTCTGACCACCTAGGTGTTGAGTCTGAGTCCACCCGAGAAACTTAGTTCGCTCAAGGAATTGAGTTCGCTTGAGGTACTGAGTTCGAGTCTGACTGCTGAGGCATCAAGTCACAGTCTGCCCTAGGGATTGAGTCCTCTCAAGAAATTAAGTTCGTGCGAGGGGTGGAGTCTGAGTTCCAGTGCCAAGGAGTCAAGTCCAAGTCCACTCGAGAAATTGAGTTCGCTCGAGGCACCAAGTCTGAGTTTGACCGATTCTAACAAGGTGACATTTGATGCCTGGATTACCTGGCTCCAGTAGGGATACCAACAACACCAGATAGTGGTACTGTCATAGACATAGCTGAGCATAAGTAGAGGGTGAGCACATGTGCCAAACTTGCTGCAGTGGGATGCTGGGAGTGATTTGAAAGCTTTGTATCCAAAACGTCGTAGATGGCCAACTTCCGATTTTCTTCTGAAGAGCTTTTCATAAGGAGTCATGCCATTGTTTGATGAGGTCGGACTCCAAACGTGCAAGTAGTTTGCAGTGGAGATGGCTTCTGCTCACATGCTTGGTAGAAGAGTACAGTCCAGCAGCATTGTGTAAAACTTTGCATTGTGGGTTTGAATCATCCTTTCGGAGACCCCAATTTTATGCTGTACATATGGCGGTGATGGCTTGAAGGTGATACGGTATTCTGTAAGGATTGATCGGAATCCTTCATTGTTGTATTCTCCTTTGCTATTGTCACACCCAAAGCGAGTGATGCGATGCTGTAGTTGTAGCACGACCAGGATTTGGAAGTCTCTGATTACTGTACGTATATCCGATGATGACTTTGAGTGTAGGAAGCATACCCTGGTATAGCCGCTGAAGTCATCAATATACGGTATGTAGTATCGGCGCCCAGGCCGTAATTGAGGGCTGATAGGTACGCATAGGTTGGAGTGGATCAGTTCCAGTCACTTGGTCACTCGTCAAGCTGGAACCTTCCTTTGAAACCTCTCCTCTGCTTTTGCTTTGACACAGATATCACATGTGGTTGATGCAGTTTCCTTTTCAGAATAAGATCCCTTAGGTAATAGCTTTCAGCTATCACCAAGGTTGAGATGGCCAAGGCGTCGGTGCTAGGTTTTGATATATGCTTGGCTGTTTGATTCACATGTCGAAAGCACCCGAGATGTCACACTTACTTAATACACAGTGGAATTTGTCTATTTTCTTTTTCGAGATTACATTGCCAAGGAGGAAGAAGGACATGGATCCAGGTGTGTATCTACCCAGGTTGTTCAGTGAAATCCTCTGATATAATGTAAGCAGTAGGTGAGTAGGAATGGAAACGGACATCAATGCCATCCTTGAGCAACTGCGGTATCGAGAGTAGCGAGGCTCCAAAGTCTGGTACAAATAGAGCTTCCACTCTGAGGAGCATTCCACAATCCAGCTGGAGGTTGATGCTGCCAGTAGCTGTTGCTAAACTGACAGAGTCGGCTGACTCGACTTGTAAGAATTTATTCAGTGCATGGTACTCATCAAAGTCCATCAGATTTGGTGAGATGTGGTGGGTAGCACCTGAGTCGATTATCTATTTGTCAGTTTTGCGAGTGTGTCTGGCTACTCTTGCCATCGCAGTCAGGCTGTGTACTACAGTGTCTCCGGTTTTGACATGATGGGTGGATGCTGACTTTCCACGCTTGTCTTCTTGTCCCTGTTTCATCTTTGTGGCTGTCTTTCTGACTTCACTGTCAATCGCTTTGTGTCCTTTCCTTGTGCAGTAATAGCACGTGATGTTGCTAGGGTCTGAGGTGGCCTGTCTCTTATGGTAGGGCTTTCGACGGTGTTTGCGTTTTCCATTAGTTTGATGGTGCTTGCCACCATTGACATTGGCAGACAGAGCATTGCTGTAGGTTCTGGCCAGATTCAAATTGGAGCCAGTCATGGTGTTGCGGAGAGCTAGTATGGTTTCGTGTTCAATCACAATCATATTGATGGAGTTGAGTGTTGGTTCTTCAATTGGTCGGTTCTTGGGGATGTCTACAATATTGGGGAATTGCTCGTAAAGCATTACGAAGATGCGCATAATCAGGTATCACTCTGTGACTCCATCTGGAGTCCCTTCCAGCTCCTGAGTGCTATCCAAAAGTGAGGAGATGTAGTCTGATACAGACATTCGCGGATTCATCATAGGGCAGTGAAGGTGGATAAGGGTAATGATATGCGCAGACTGGGATGCAGTGACATTGTATCGTTCACGGAGGGCTTCCCAACCTGCATACAAATTGCGATGTCCAAGGCAATTGAGAAACATTCGAATGTGGATTCAGTTGATGACCATGTCATTCTGACGACACATTACGACTGCTTGCGGAAGTTTTGAGCATGTGCTGTTGCATCGCAGGCAGGTGCAAGCTCCACACCAAGGACAATTTCAATGGAGTCATCTATTATGAGGAGGTTTGTCATGTTATTCTTCCATCAGTGGTAGTTTCTTACACTGAGGATGGGTGTCGAGCCATGCTTGCATGTGTACGTTGTGGAGTGGGTCACAATGTTGATACGATCTTTGTTCAAGCTTAAAAAGCGACAGTTCAGGGATGAGATGCAGAAGCAAGGTGCAAAGTGGCAGGTATGGCGGGAGCGATTATTGATGGGTAGCGGATTGGCAGAGCATTCAATCTGGGCTCATAACCTGTTAAAATATATAGATCGATAAAAGGTGAAGAATGTGAACTGATTGTATTACAGTATTATACAGTCGCAAGATCTCTCTATCTACACTATCAGGAAAAAATTTCTGCATCCGGACACTGAATACGTGTCAGAATTATCTAGACACTCGGGACGCAATCCGGCAAGGTATTCTTCGTTCTGACAGCACATGTCAGTGCACATGGCGCACCGAACGCGACCTGCAAATGTATATGCATACTTGACAGAAGTGGGCTGCGTATTGGCCTTCCGGATGAATAATGTCCAGCAAAACGGCATCTTAATGATGCATGCTGTGGTATCTGCTTTCGGGACGAAAATTGTCAGTGCATTTGGCTTCAGAACACAGTGCGTGACTTACAGACGTAGAATCTCAAGGCAGATGTCATCTGGATGAGGAGTGTCAGAGCATTTGCCTTCAGGACACAGTTCATGTATTACAGATACAGAGTGTCAAGCCAGATGTCATCTGAACGAGGAGTGTCAGAGCATTTGCCTTCTAGACCCAGCGTGTGTCTCCAGACTCAGAATGTCAAGGCAAATGTTTGACGGACTACGCATACCATGGCATCTGCCTTCCAGACGAGGAGTGTCATAGCATTTGCCTTCTGAACATAGCGCATATCTTTCAGATACAGAAAGTCAAGGTAGATGTTTTCCGGATGAGGAGTGTAAGGGTATTTGCCTTCTGGACGCAGCGCGTGTCTTATAGATGCAGAATGTCAAATTTGATGTCATCCAGTCGAGGAGTGTCAGGGCATTTGCCTTCGGAACCCAGCGCGTGTATTACAGATGCAGAATGTTAGGGCAGATGTCGTCCGGAGGAGGAGTGTCGGGGCATTTGCCTTCTGGATGCAGCGCATGTCTTACAGATGCAGAGTGTCAACGCTGATATCGTCCGCACAACAAATGCCACTGTGTCTACCTTATGGACTAGCAGTCTCTGGGCATTTTCCTTTTGGACGCAGTGCGTGACGTACAGATGTAGAATGTCATGGTGAATGGTGTCCAGGTGATGTTTACCACGGTATATACCTTCTGAACAACAAGTTTCAGGGTATCTGGCTTCGTGATGCAGCAAGTGAACGCAAATATCATGCTGACAATGCGGATCACACTATATGCTCTTGGACGTTGGCTGTCGGGGCATAATCCTTATGGATACGGCGTGTATCCTAACAATGACAAATGTCATCGCAAATGATATTCGCATGACGTCTGACATGGCATATCCCTGCCGGATGAAGAGTGTATGGGTATTTGGGTTCTGGGTGGTGTGTATGCGTCACAGCACGTGCCTGCTACGCCTCGACCCTTGGCACCATCAGGAATGCGGGAGGAAGGAATGTGGAGTGACGCCGAGCAGGAGGAAGGAATGTGGAGTGACACCGAGTGGGAGGATAGAATGTGGAGTGACGCTGAGCGGGCAATGGATATCCTTAAAAGAAGCCATCGCCCACTTCTTTCTTTCTTTCCTTCTTCTTCCCTTGCCTTCCTTACGCAACAACTTGTTTCCTAAGTTTCCTAATAGAAGAACCACTCTCTTTTCCACACCTCTTCCCTACCGTACGTCGTCCACTCGCTGTGTGCCACCCCTGTCCTGTCCCCACTCCACTCGCTGCGTGTCGCCCTTGTCCTGTCCCCGCTCTGCTCGCTGTGCACCGTCCGCTTGCTACACACCACCCCTGTCCTGTCCCCGCTGCGTGCCATCTGCTCGCCGCCACCCTTACCCTATCCCCGTTGCGCACAGTCCGCTCGCCATCATCCTTGTCCTGTCTGCTACCAGGAGCCCATCTGACCCTGCACCGTTACACTTTGTTGCGTCACCGCCAGCACTCCCAGTAGCAGAACCCCCGAACCGCCCCCAGGACCCCTTATCATGGCGGAAGAAATGTCCGAAGAGATACCACAGCCGACACAGGTGATCTGCCTCGAAATCTCCGCCAACCTCCACGAGAAGCTACGCTTCATTTCTAACAGCAGAGTGTTTTCGGAGACTATGCCCCTCCCCTCTGCATTTGCTGACGTCAAGCAGCTAGTCAAGGAAATCCCGGATACCCCGGCTGCGCACCCAGACTGGCATGTTGAAGACCTGGAATAACAATTGGCCTCGTCCAGACGCATTGCAGACCAACTGGCCTCCACCGATACACCCAGCCGCAGTCGGGGAGACAACATCTCTGACGCCACCGTTTACAAAGGCAACCGCGACACCCTTGAGGGGTTCATCAGCCAGCTCCACCTTAAACTCTTCAGTGACCCCACTCGCTTCGTGACCCCTGCTATTCGGATGGCATACACCTGCTATTCGGATGGCATACACCTTCAACAGGCTGCAGGGATGAATGCAGGCCCAAGATATCCCCTTCATTAAGGGAGAGACCATCGAGTTGAAGGACGCAGAAGACATTATCTGTATCCTTCAGAATGTCTTCGGCGACCCCGACTCTGTCGCCACTGACCGCACCAAACTTGCCAACCTCAAGCAAGGAAAGAAAGAGTTCAACACATATTTCGCCGAATTTCAGATGCTTGTCTCCAAGCTCAACTGGAACGAAGATGTAAAGCTGGATGCCTTGCGTGAGGGAATGTCCCATGACCTACGCTGACTGCTATTGGGAAGAACCAAGAAGCTGACCTTCGATGAGCTGGTGGCACTATGTCAGGAAACGGATACCGAGTCACATGCAATCCATCTCAGCGAGCATCGATCCTATCACCAGCACAATTCCCAAGGGCATGCACACCCACAAGCCCCAGCCACCACCACGATTCCCAACCCACCGCAGAATGGTGCTGGAGAGGCCCCACACCCCAACACTAGGGACCTGAGTGCGACTGGAGACAGGGGAAAAATCTCGGAAGAAGAACGGGCTGCAAGACTACATGAGGGGTGCTGCCTTTACTGTGGAGGAGTCAGGCACATGGCTCGCCACTGCCCTAACAAAACTAAGAACCCTTTCCGTGCCGCTTCCGCTCACATGGAGGGGAATCCGAACCCGAACAGGTTTGCGAACCCAAATCCGAACACGTTTACGAACCCTTTCAGTGGCGGTGGCAGAGGTGGAAATAAGGGTGGAGGTGGAACCGGGGGCCAAGACCAGTCGGGAAATGCTTACTGTCACGGCGTAGGTCCCGGCACTCGATTTGGGTTTGGTTGTTTGATTTCGTTGTTGATGCTGGCACCTTGCTCCGGATGTCTCGATCTTGGAAAGAGTGTCGTCACCTCGCTCCGGATATCTCGATCTTGGAAAGAGTGTCGTCACCTCGCTCCGGATGTCTCGATCTTGGAAAGGGTGTCGGTTACGGGCCCCGGTTGCATAAGAGATGGTTGTATGAGTTGCATGGTTATGAGCACATATGTGAGTATGAGTACATATGTGAGTTGCGCGGGTATGAGTAGGAGGACGTATGGGAGTTGCGACAACTGTGTATATAAGGAGGGCTATCTCCCGTGTTTTGTCTTCTTCTTCACTTCATGCAACCTCTTGTATTCTATTCGGAATATCAACCTCGTCTCGGTTTCCTCGGTTTCCTCGGTTTCCGTATCTCCGTATCGGCGACGCTCGTCTAGCGCTGCCTGTCTCTGTTCGACACGTCCGTCTGACGTTGTCCCTTCCTGTCCGACTCTCTGTCCGACACGTCCATCCGACACTGTCCGTCTCTCTGTTCGACACGTCCGTCTGACGTTGTCCGTTCCTGTCCGACACGTCCGTCCGACACTGTCCGTCTCTCTGTCCGACACGTCCGTCTGACGTTGTCCGTTCTTGTCCGACACGTCCGTCTGACGCTGTCCGTCTCTGTCTCCCGTTCCCGTTCCCGTTCCCGTTCCCGTTCCCGTTCCCATTCCCGTTCCATTCCTGCTCCCGTTCCCCCCCCCCGCTTCCGCTCCCGCTCCCGCTTGCGTCACCCGAACTCACTCGAGTACCTTGGAGAACCGCTGCCGTGACACTAGGTTGCATCTTTTATTCTAACCTACTCGTAATGAGTTCGGAACCCATGGACACGAACGCTTCCGGCTCCACCCTCGAACAGCGGTTCACCCAGCTGCAGGCCCAGGTGGTGGCCATGGCT
>Ga0307508_10005677_pt1 | contig 11822 bp, 12 predicted proteins | sample 9_EM_MG_FD_203089 | JGI IMG/M metagenome (GOLD analysis project Ga0307508, IMG submission 203089) | Populus trichocarpa ectomycorrhiza microbial communities from riparian zone in the Pacific Northwest, United States - 9_EM | ecosystem: Host-associated > Plants > Roots > Unclassified | place...
GAGCGAATATCGTTTCGCCTCCAAGACTGCGTTATCGATTCGCCACAAGCATAACAGAAATGCCTGAGAATTGTCAGTCGTTAGCCGGTAAAAATGGTCAAATAAAACTTGCGTATTGCATCCAGGAGATGGGCACTTATACAGAAGTTGGTTAGCAATGGCATGGAATAAAATCCACCAACTTAGTACTTACTGTCATGTGATTACAGCCAGCCTCCTTTTGCACAGGTGTCTTGCAACCTATTGGAGAAAAAAATCCATCTTAAGATACCAGTCTGCAAGGCAAGACGTACCAGGGCAGTGTCTCCATCCCCTTGCTCTCATTAGGTGTTCGAGTTCGTTAGATCCGTCGCAGGAGTGTGGAGGACCTGGAACTTGAATTGTCTTTTCACATTTTTTGCACCACACATGATTGCAGCCGGGTAAAGGGCATACAATAACGTTCGTAGATTGTAGCTCGGCCTTGTCTACAAACATGGTTTCCTTGCATCTAGTAAACCGTAATTTAGGTTAGAAAGTGCAGTAACAAGATGCGACATACTGTCGGCAATGCAAAATGATTGAATGCGCTGCAAGTTGCAATTCCTCAAAGATTTCGTAGGTTGAGTCAGATATTCCTAGTGACGATAGGACAACTTCCTCAACACCTGCCAAGTTATCCTGGAGTTGACAATATCTGATAGCCAAACATAACGGGAGCACTCACTCGTGGGCTTGACATTTTCAGCAACACAAGCAGGACAAGGTATCGGATATCGACGATCCTCGATTTTCATGGTGACATATTGGCGGAGGCAGTTACGACAGAAGCTGTGGTCGCAGGCATCAAGCGGGGCAACATGGTCCTGAGCGTAGACCTCAAAACACACTCGACATTCAAATGTTCGATATTTTAGTAACTTTGTACGTTCGAAAGTTAGTTTCCGATCTTCCTCGTCAAATTCTGCTTGCATTTTCTTTGCTGCATCTTCGCTGGAATTTCCTTTCGACGAACTGCCTTGCAAAGCCAACTTCGGTTCAGTATAAGAACGCGGAGTTGATCGGGTGCCAGCTGATCCAGAGGAAGTACCCGATTCGATTATTCTGCTTTTGCCCTTACGAGAAACCTCCACCCGGGACTGCTCAACCTGCACCAACCTTTGAGTGAGATACTCATTATCTGCTGACAGAGATAGTTGTTGTCGCTTGAGGTCTGCCACTTCAGCCATGAGGCTCAATATTTTAGTGCTAGCATCCATAAGGATAAAATCGATATCTGGATCATAGATGGCTCCAGCCTTTCGAACAAGAATGTGGCCTGCGAAAACTCCAAGGAGTTCAGCCTGCCAGTGCAAGGAAGGGTCGGATAAAATGTTGGGGTCAATTGAGAGGAGTTCCTCCAGATAGGCCGCCATTGCCTCGACTGAGGAATTCAATATAAAACCTGAACCTAATGGGTGCGAGGGGCGAGGATGGGAGTCGAAAATGATGAAAACGTCCTGAGATGCAATAGAAATCTTCAAACATAGCACTATCTCCGGAGGTCGAGTGATAACTGAAGCAACGCCATCGCTCTCAACCTGAGATAATTCCCTGAGCCAACCAAGTATGATTTCACAAAATGCCTTCATTATGTAAAACAATTTACAACTTACAGTAGCAAGGTTATGAAATCGCTGAGATTGGTTTGACCATAAGTCGTCCTGAACAGATCAAAAGTGTTTTTGAAGATGGGAAGATCCAGTATGTCGTCCACGTCAAGATGTGTAGTCGTCGTCCATGAAGAACATATAGAAATGATATCCTACCATAGAAGGTAAATAACAGTGAACGTGTCAATTGGAAATCCTCATCAACTCACATCAGAAGTTTGCGGAGAAAGGATGCGATCAAACAGACAGCGACCTTTATCATGTCTTCGCTTTTGTTGCTGGCACAAAAGACAAGTTTCCTGTTCGGCGACGTCCTGGTATTGGAAGGCAATTCGTGCACAATTTAGAGCTGCTAGACCACAGGCTGATGTGCCGACACTTGTTGATTCGGAGGTTGCTATGTACTGTCCCGACCCAGAATGAGACACAATCCTCTGCTTGCCGACTAGGATGTCTTCAATTAGGTTATCCGTTTGCATGGTTGGTTCTCTGCGCGATACGTTGAAGAACCAATGATTAAGGTTTCTATAGAGCTGGATTGGGCTTTGTGCACGTACCACCCTCTGATAAACGGGCGCCCAATACATGAACTGGTTCAACTAATGAATCATTCTTTCTTTCTCCCCACCATCACGGTTTCCTCCCTACGAACACATTTCAGACGTACACCTGGTATACAAGTTCTCTGATATGGATACTGGCGACCCAGGTAGGGAACCATTTGCATTATTCAATACCTTGCTGAACTTGAAATAAAGATCATCCGCAAAATGTACCACCGTCTAGGGCATCGCTTCAGGTGAGCGAACACTTATACTTGGCACAGAGAGTCACTGTACGATCCTCTGAACAGCCTGAGACTATATCCGAGACTAGTATCTTGGATGACTCGGGTAATAAACACGACATGAACGATATAGAACACCCTCCTGATATGGATGTCGATGACATTCAAGTTTGTTATTTAATTTGTCTCCTTTGCTGGACATTCTGAAGTTTGACACGACAGATAATTGACGATAACGGTGCCATCGATCATATTCCGATATGTGATACGTCCTCAACATTTCAGAACCTTTTCTGCCTTCTTGAGCTCATCTCTGAGCAAGGCAGTGGCGGTTTGGGTCAGTTTACACCATTAAAGGAAGTGGTCTTTATGTTGACAGACAATTTTTTAGTCGATAAGATTATCATTGCACAGGATTCTTTAGGAAGATTTATCAACAAAATTCAACCGGGAGCTTACAAATCTCTCACCAAGGTTGACTTCAAAGCCTTGGATACGCATTTTCTCCAGCCAATCGGTGTCTATGGATCTCAGCAATCTATAGTCTCTTTCTTCCTTGATTTTGGTATTGTGGACGATGAGCAGTAAGTGGCAAATATGGTATATCAAGATAATTTTTCTGAGATTGTTCTCAGAGCCCATAAGCTGGTGACACACGGGACACCAGAAAAATGTCTCCCACCTGGATTATACGTTGCCCTCCCTCCCCAACCGATTAGGCAAGAGTTGCATATCGTCTTTTGGCCTGAAAAGGGAACATGGCGCGATGACGCGCCTGCTTCAGTTCGCCGCAACCGCGTCACCTTTATGAGGTAAGCATAAGCATTCTGAGTATTCTTGTGGGCTCCTTGCTCATTACTCCATTATTAAATTCACAGATATTTGACACAGATAACTCATCAGATTCTCGCTCTCTTTTCTGATGAAGAATCCCGCCACTTTGTTTGGAATTCTGATGCAGATAACAAAGAACTTGAAGTAACCCAGGAATACGAGGAAACAGATTTTGACAGATTGTTCTCTTTTAAGGTTGCAAAAACACTGGAACAGAAGGAGGACATAAAGTCTCGTCAAGGTTTTAATGTTTGTAGTTCCGTTCGGGGCGAGTCAATATAGCTAACTCATAGAATAGGTCAGAATTCCTCTTGGCATTCTGAAATCTGCATCGGTTTCATTCGCGAACGTGGCAGAGAAAGTAAGAGAACCGCGCGTTCTCTGCGGTGAAAACCGTCAAGGCTTTCTTACAGTCCACTTCGTCAAGTCCGAAAAAAAACAAACCAGCCTCAGCCAGCGTCCCTTTAATTCCATACAGCTAAACAGCTTGATGTAAGCTCCGGTGCAGTTAACGTGGTCTGCATTCGCTAATCCGTCTTGTAGGACCAGTGCGCGCGTTGAGCTAGACCCTACGATCGGAGCTGATGCGATCGCCGTCCTTCTTAACCATAACCTTCTTCCTCGGTTTCCCGATCTTTGTAGTCAATTCAAAGATCGAAAAGATGCCATTGAAACAGAGCTTAGGCATCTAAATATGTCTGAGTCGGCACAATCCGAGAAAGAACTGTCAGCTGTCAAACCAGAAGACATAATATTCTTTGAACTTCTTCGACGCATGAAAACCTTACTTCCGTGAGTTGCACCCATCTCCAGCCCATCTGTAAATGTTTACATGGTTTCCGACAGGTACTGCAATTTTGACTCGCTGAATGGGAAATTCGGGCATCTAGACCAAGATTTTCTGGCTGGTAACTCAGTTTTTCATACGCGTGTCGCAGGTCTAACTCTGAGATAACAACAGATTCCTTTGCTAAACTCATGTCCCTTTACCCTTCATTTCACTCGGATTTCGAAGAAGAATTCAAGACATTGAAGTCGATCAGGTTAACAAATCAAGATTATTTGAAGGCTAAACTGAAACTTGTCACGGTTGATTTATTCCTAGGCGATGAGCCTGACTTACCTCAAGAAGCGAAGGCTGAAATTGTCGCCAAGGTCTTTGCGGATTCTCTGCCAAGCACGTCTGGTTGGTTGTCATCATTTTTCTACGGCAGCGCCGACTCGGACGATCCACGTGCAAATGAATATGAGCAGCGGGCAAAGGAGTATGAGAAACTAGCAAAGAAAAAGGCCAACGATCTTATCGACACAAGATTTCTTGAGAGTCTCATTGACACGTCGAAATACGGCGGCAACCTCGCAGTCGATCACATTTCGGGTATTTTTCAACTCGCATCGCCGTTTTTCATCGACGAAATTCCACGACGTTCGCGTCTATTAAACCAGAAATTTCACAGCATTCGACACGCAGTCTCAAAGGAACGGATAGCCGCTCTTGTTTCGAGTAAGCGGGATGAACTAGAGGCAGGATGGTGCTCGAGCTTTGTCCAAGCGATCCATGACGCTCAAGGGGAACATAAAAAAAAGTTCCAAGAAAGGTCATGACGATTTGTCCGCATGTATTTCTCTTTCCGCTGACTCTCCTTCCAGACGAGTGCTTCACTTATCAGATATCAGAATTGTCCAAGCCCGATACCTACCATATCCGCGGCAAGGTAATTCTGTTCTCATATATCAAACATTTTTTACTTAATTTCATGATGAGTGCTCTTCCAAATCTCGGGTCGCGAAGAGACCTACACAGATCCCTATCTGGACTACAAGATTCATGTTCTGGAGTTGACTGCCGAACATTCCCATGAGCTTCAATTAGATCCTAAATTTGTTCCAATGCCCCATCTCAAAGAGCGGTCCTTTTCGTCATTCCAGCTCCCTGTAAATCACAAGATCCTGTAAGTCGAGAGGGCATCTGTGGAACTGAACTGAATATTTTATGTAGTCACTGTCAAGTTCTTTCTAAAGACAAGTTATTGCTCATTACGGACGACCAGAGCGGCGCAATGTCCATTTTTCTCGATACCTTTATCAACATTGGAAATGCAACCCGGCAGGGTCTTCATCGTAAAGTCATTCACCAGGAAAAGACCGGAAAGGATGTTGTTATTGCCTTCGATGAGCATAAACGCATGATTGCGCTTCATGCCTGTGTCAAGGTTTGTAGTGAACAGGTTTGTTGTTCAATTTTACTAAATAGCTTTTTCAGGCACAAATTTACATATTTGTATTCAATGAAGAGTTTGGTTCCCTCCAATCCTGGGGCCATCCGATCGATTTGGCGCCGTGGTGCGACGAGGGTTCCACTGTTCGTCAGATGTGTTTCGTCACGAGCACCGAGGAACTTCTGCTCGTCAATAACCAAGGTCAAGCGAGAATTTTTTCTCCCGTGATGCAGCAATTTCGGTCGGTCGTACATACTTCTTTTCTGTTGCATTTGTTGACTCACTGCCCAATCTACACAGCCCAGCCACTCTTAACTTCCCTCGGGTGCCTCTTAAAATCTATCCATCACCTGATGGTGCCTGTTTCCTTGCAGAGTTCGAATATGATGCTGAGCGGACCATCCGTGCTTATCATTGGACAACTTTTGGGTGCAATGATGGAATCCGAGTTGAGATTGATCCATCCATGCTGAGAAGTGATGTCGCCTTGACGTCATTCATAAACACGCCGAGCATCCATCTACTCATATATGATTTCGATGCAGAATTATGCTCCTCCGTTGCCTTGGATATCACAAAGAAAGCTACCCAATTTACCTTTCAGGAGCAGAGGCCCGATCGACATGTCGATGAAACACACCTTACCACCGTGAACAACTGTTTACTGGACTGTTTCCTTGATCTATGGACACACTTTCCGGTTCTCCCTGCTGTCCAACGTCAAGTTAAATCTTCAATGGCTGGGCACCCTCCGAAACGAGTAATTTCCGTCGCGGCCCCTAATACATCAATTGTCGCAGCTTATTTCGACAAAATGATCAGGTTATTTGAGCAGAAAACGCGAAAACCCGGCGGAAACAAACTTCGCTCTATCGAAGTCGAGACGCTTCCCTTCCGACTTCTAAAATCGGACTTCTGCGAAATGGCAGACGAACTTGTCTCGAGATTTTATTTAGGTGAATGGATCGTCGACATTCTTTGCCTAATTCCGATCCAATTGGCTATTACTCGAGAGAACCGGTTTATTCCGCTCAAAGATGGCGTGATCTCAGCTGACTATGAACGGTCCCTTCTTGGGGCTGATGTCAGTACTGTGGCTGACAGCATTTCCTTTGGTTGGTACGAATCAATTTTACAGTCCTATATGGCGGTGAAGGTAAGTTAGACAACTCTCCCCCATTTCGCTGACCATTCGCATTGTCGAGCAGCCTGTCAAAGTAGTGTCGTCCATGGGTAGGCGTGCCAGTTGTTTATGGCGTCATGGCTGCTGAAATTGCTGCACAGGAGAGCAATCTGTGGGGAAAAGCTATGCTCTCAACCATCTGGCTGATACGTCATTTGCTGGAAGTGCTATGAGGACAACAGGTTGGTTCACAACACATTGTCCTTTTTATGATGATGACGAGATGTAGAGGGTGTTTGGATGTCAATCACCCCGACTAACGATGCTTTGCTGGTGGCTCTTGATTTTGAAGGTAAATGATGCACATTTCTGAATCAATCAATCCTCCAGTTCATGACCAATTATCAGGGGTGCATAGCATTGAACGATCTATCCAGGAAGATACACTTCTAGTACTTTTTAATACTGCCGTCTCCAACCTAGTACGTGCCAAGCATTAATTATTTTAATATAATATAATTGGCCTAGGTCCTATTCCGGAACAACTTTGCGCTGTCGAGGGATATAACCGGGCTATTCCAATCGTTCCAGTCGTCATCGTCGGTTTTTGATCCAGCCGCTAATCCCACCCTCTTTTGTTCGAAGCTCTTCATTATAATCAAGGTAATATTACACGCAATGCCACACCTGCTTAATTCGTCACTCACGCTTTGCACAGGATGTTGTGGATTCTGATAAAAGGGAAATTGTTCGAGAGTAAGCCAATGTTCAAATATCAGAACCACAGTAGCTGATTAGGGTGACCTAGATTCAAACTCAAATTCCAGGTGCCGCCTATCATTGGAGTTTGTGGAGCACTGCTAACAGAAGTAGAAAATTGTCCAAGAAGAGCAAGAATCGAATTTTATAACTCGACTCCACCGTGGCCAATTGGGCATTGTCCCTTGGCCGGTTATTGAATCGAAAGAATTTTATGCCTTATTCCCGACAATCAAGGCTCAACTTGACAAGCAACCTGTAACACATGGAAATGCTGGAGGTTTCTTGCAAATTATGAAAACGCTAATGGCAAAGCTCAAGGTTCGCTTTTTTCCTTTTTGGTCTTGTTCATGATCTCATGATTAACAGGCCAATGACTGGAGAGCGTTATCGCGTGAGTCGATTTCTTCATGAGCTTGTCTGCTTGTCTTGATTCCATCCATTATATCACAGAATCAATGGCAGGCCACCGTGCCCACAAACTTCTACTGATGTTGCCTAATGCCTTGGAATTCGGGTATTCTGAAATTGAACCTCATCCAGAGCCATTGAAAGTAGGGTCAATCTCATGCGCTTCATTGATCTCACTTGATGCAAAGCTCTTCAACAGGACTTCGACACGGATATGGCAATTGACTTTAATGATACAGATTCTCGCTTCTTCCTTTCTCGATCAGAATCTGCTCCTGGTGAAACGGCCCATGTCAGCGAAAATGCTCCTGGTGAACTGGATGCATATTTGAAGGCACTATGCAAGTCATGGACAGGCTATGATTCACGTCTGAAGCGCATTGAAGCTGACTGGCTGCAAGACCTATCATCATATCTGACACATTTAGTTGATACCAGAGTTAATCACGTTAAAGCGTGGATTAGCAAGAATCTTGAAGGCTTTCAGCAGACGTCGCACGCTAGTGTCACATTTTTAAGTCGAATGCTCGACGCAAACATGATCGACATTAGGGCCAATACAGAGCTCTGCAAACAACAATGCAACTCCTGTCACCTATCCTGCCTTCTGAATCGACGACACAGTGGAAGTGACCATAACTGTTTGACCTCCCACAACTGCACATATCATTGCGAATTTGTGAAAGAACATGAAGGCAATAAAATATGTGGATACCGGTACGGTTTGCTGCCTTACAAGGTGCACCATCTAATATCTATGCAGGGCTGGTCACAGCGGAAAGCATATGTACGTCCACTGAATCAGACTTCTGAATATACCATATTCGTGTCACAGTTGCATAGTTGAAGAACATCTTTGTGGGGAACCATGCATTCTGAGAGAAAAGCTTGGTTGTCTCGGCGAATGTACAAAGGTGCGTGCCTCCATGTAAAGGTTGAAACCGTCTCATCTGGAATAGGTTGTCAGACATGATGGAAATGAACATCGCTGCCCTTCTCGTATTCATGCGTGCGGAATGGTATGTATAGCAGTGTCTTGTTTTCTCAGCAATGCTCAATACTCGATTAGCCGTGCAAGCTGTCAAAAATTACTACTGCCCAAGGCAAAGCATCAGCCATCTTTAGCTGTCAAGGAGTTTGCGCTACATCGAGGTCCCTCTCTTTTCTTTGCTTCCAGTTGGTCAAAGGCTGATATGATCTCCAACAGCGAGATTCCCCATGATGAACACATTTGTGGCAATCGAATGTGCCCTATGAAATGCGAATTATGCAATCGATTGTGTTCCAGCGACAATCATCTCCATCCCTTCCAGCAGGACGCGGTCCATCTCTGCGGGTACTTGTTCTCATTTTCCGATCCAAAAAACAAGCTTAACGTCTTTGTCGAAGGGAGATCCATGGATGCCAAGCATTGTGTGCTGCAGATGGCATCTGTGAGATAGACACAGCCCCTCAGTCCATTGAAGCCACTTTCACGGGACGACATGAGACCTTCCAGTATACTAAGGTGCGCTACAGTTGACGTTTTAGATGGACATCCGTTAATCAGTTTGAATCATTCAGTACTTTCAAGGTGGGTTGCATCGATTCACATTCCATTAGGAGAGGTTAATTAACTGTTTCGTCAGTTGCAAAGCGTCTGAATTGCGCAATTCCGATACCTGGGATGCAGCGTGCTCACAGCGGGGGGCATTGTCATACCCTCGATTCCATCCCTTTCCACTTTTGTGAAACAAGGTAACTTCATGATATACGTCAGGCATTTTGTTCAATTTTTCTTCTTACAGATGTACATATTGTGGATATTACTGCACACTGCCTCAAGGTAGAGAGGACCTACTTCATTTTCACTATCAGTTCCATGATTGATGCAATCTTTCGCTATAACCGTAGGGCACCCTCAACAGGAACATGATACGAGCCATGGATCGATGTCAAAAACTCGCTGGACTGTCGAAAACCCAGATACTGTGATTGAACTCAACGGGCGAAAATTTGGTTCTGATGATGATGGTGCCCCAATGATGTGCAATCTCATCTGCCAAGACATGGGAAGACATGAACACATTGACTACTGCCGTGCCGGTTCTGAAAATGCTTGCAATGGAGCTGACGTCCAACATGTAACAGGACGGCTCAACCCCGACCCAGACCGACCGAAAGACTGGATTACCCACGAACTGTACTGGAAACGCTCTGGTATGAAACACTACTTTTGGGACAGCCACATGGTTAATCCTTTTTGTTGCAGGCTTCAGAGGTAATTTGTGTTGAGCGTCTGCCCCCCCAGCTAAACATTTGAAGTAGACCCATATTCGCAGGATGATAGGGCTAATTTCGCTAAGTGGTACGTCTGCATGACAGAAACTGCAGGTCATTGATCTCACAATAAATCTAGCTCCGCCATGTGCCCAGGTAACATTTCCCCTTATATCAAAGTATCTGAGGTTGAATGTTTTAGGTTCCGAACATACGGGGACAGCACCCCAGCCATCTTATTGCACTTTGCCAATGTTCCATGCACCGCGAAACACCGCGAAACATACTGGATTAGGGTAAGCATTCAAAGCATAGGAGAGTATGATTGCAGACCACTCCATAGATACACATCACATGACGGCCACCATTTTTCTTGCAAGAATCCAGCCGTTTTTCAGCAAGCCTTTCATGTGTAGGTCCCTACAATTTCGAGTTACATCTGCTAACCTCTTTACCATGATGAAGCATTTTTGTGATTGATCGGTGAGTAGCGGTCGTACAAGAAAGTATCCGCATCTTAATTGTGGTTCAGATCTAGCTCGATGGGTAAAACTGATAGACAACCCCTACCCGGCACTCCTGTGACAAGGCAGATTGCAGAGCGGCATAACAATAGGGTTGGAGCTGTCTATTCTGCGCTTTATAGCTTCTGGACTTCGAGATGGTCTGTTGTCGCTGGAGGACAGGGCCAACAACCCCGAGAACGAAGGGACGCCTATTCCGTCCTCCTTTTCGATGGCGACATCGTCAATTGCGTCTCGAATGACTTTAGAAGTTCACCCAACCAACTATTGAGCATGGTTCTGCCGCACGGTGCTCGCAGAGGTACAGATTACAACTTAGCAATCAGAACTGCACAAACGATCATGCAACAGAATTGGAGCACCGAAAGGCAAGTAGACGGTGTATAGTGCTTACTTGTGTCATTAAATTTCTCAAATATACAGGAGCCCAGTTGTTATCTTCCTCTCAGATGGCGAATGTCGCATTAATGATCAGGATATGCAAACCTTTTGTCGTACGGCAATCAGCCTAGGGTTAGTATCTTGACATCATGATCTGCAGATAGCTTAGTAACGGCCATGAAAGGAAACCACTTTCGTTCCATGGGGTGTCCTTTGGCCGAAACAGTATTACTCTGCGTCGGATGGCTCAGATTGCGCTGGACATCCAGAGATCGGTTCCACGTGATCCCCTGTTGCCCCAAACAGCTTTCGTCGAATCTTCATTCGCCGAAGCACTGGACTCTGTAAGCCATTTGTTCTACAGATGCCCTGGTTCAGACTTATAATTGAATACCGAAGGTTCGTCTTGCGGAGACGTTCCTCGGAATAGCCGAATCTTTGAAGAAACCTCGCGGCGCTCTTATGGCTTGAATGACTGTTTACGCGTTCATATGAATTACTGGCAGAAAATGTATTGGTTTCAGTGTAGCTTTATAACTTGTGTGTGACATAATGAAGATAGTGTGGATCACCCTCTTCACTTCCTGTGGCAATCAACAATCAGGGCTGAGCAAAACGTCTTCCTTTCTACAAAACGACTTCCCTTCTAAACCCCAGTAAGAGCGTTTCGATAAATAAGTGAATTTTGAAAAGTAGAAGAACTAGTAGATGCTATCGCACAAGCATTGCAATGATCAACAGGTTGGAACAAAAACTGCATTTCGCAGTGATGTGATGGCATGCACAGAGGACAAACGAACTTAATTGATTGCTCATACACAGTACTTGCTACGGAAACACTTCTTTGACAATGTTGGAGAGCAAAATATAATAATAAATAAGAATATTCCCAGT
>Ga0307508_10005678_pt1 | contig 11821 bp, 10 predicted proteins | sample 9_EM_MG_FD_203089 | JGI IMG/M metagenome (GOLD analysis project Ga0307508, IMG submission 203089) | Populus trichocarpa ectomycorrhiza microbial communities from riparian zone in the Pacific Northwest, United States - 9_EM | ecosystem: Host-associated > Plants > Roots > Unclassified | place...
CTTTTAGTCTTCGCTCGTGCCTAGCTCCGACCACCAAAACCAACTTCATTAGCAGAGTGGCCGTCCACTTTCGTGAACTTGATTCACTTACGGCTTTTTCTTGGCTTTTTCGACTTATAATCGTATTTGCATGCGTTACCAACTTGGCCCTGTTCGGCACGGACGAATGGCTGTCACCAAGTTCTTACTATGAGCGCTCATCAACAATATGTGACAATTCTTCTTTTTTCAAGTGAGTCTGAGACTGTTCAAGAGGTGCACCTTTTCCCGGACCTAATACACTTTTCTTGGTTGCTTAGGTCCTCCGGCATGGATTACAGGCCGTCTCTCGTCCGTTGTGGACGTCGAGGGTGACGGTGAGCTAGGAAGTCCAGGCATACTGGCAGGAGAAAAGGACGTCGGGATGTTAAGAGGGATACTCGTACGTCGAGAATTGCCAGACTTTGCATACCCTCTTTGCGAGAAGGGAAAACATTGGTGGTGAATCCAGAACCGATCACCTTTATCACAATAGTGTACGTTGACGGCCGTACTTCCCCTTTCAAGTTCTCTTCCCCTTCTCCCTGCCCCTTATCGCATGACTTATGTCCCCAGTGACCCCTCACTTTTGGTGCCGACGACTGCTTCTCCTCCCAAGACTGCCGGGTCAACACCACCAGAGGACAGGCGACATCTCGATCAGACGCTGCACGCTCATCAAAACAAAGAACTACGGGAGTGCGGGAACACCTCGAGCTCGTTCGCAAGGTACACTCTAGCCCCTTCTTCCCCCTCTCGCAATGAAGTTCGGTCATGTCGAAGAGTGGTCGAAGGATGCCACGCCAACCCCGCCCCCCAGTGGAGGCCGACAGGCTGGATATTAACTGAACATTCTTCGACTGGACTCTGAGACACCATGTGAGGATGTGTTCGATTCATTTGCAATCAACTTATCCCTATCTTCTGTTCCAGAATAGTCCAAGAGAGGTGCGTTGCGTGGTACTTCGACGCGTCAAGAACTCGACAGTATATAGTATAGAATCATTCTCGCCCTATGAGAAGACTGAATGCTCTCTTGGGCTCTCGCGCAGTCCTGATTCGTGCTGACCGTTCGTTTGATTTGCAATGCTCCCCTAGCCACTCGTCTTAGGGTTCCCTTTTGACAAATTCCACCGTGGTCGACGTAGGTGGAAGTATCGGTGTCTCTCGCGAATACACACAAACACGTCAAGGTTACTACGATTCACTGGAAGCATTTGTCCAGACCCGATGCGTGAGCACGCTGTTTCACAGTCGCCTGGAGAAATAGCCCAATATTTTGCTAGGTTTGGGCAAGAGACTGTCCCACAACGACCCAGGAGAACAGAACCGACTTCGCCGAGCATAACCTCTTCACCCTGGCCCCCGTCAAGGGAAAGACATCTACTACGTATGTCTAAATCCATTTTAACAACTGTGGCCTCTCGTGATGAGTGAAGGCAAGGTAACTCCGCAACGTCGTTCACGATCGCAAAGGGACGCTCATCCTTCGCAACCTCCGTCAAGCATTGGGACCCGACAGCCACATTAAGTCATCCGTGAGTTTAAACTATTTGACTTCATACCGTTGGGCCCACATGTCAACGCAGATGGCCACATTCTTCGTGGATTCAGTCACGGAGATGCCGAGGCCGAGGCCACGTTCCCTGGTACTGTCGTGGATGGCATTTCCCTATCCGGATCGACCTAACCCAAGTCCCGAGCGTTCCCTCCCGGTATTCACTGGCCCCCGATCTCTCGACTTTGTTGTTGGCAACATCCGTTTGGATCTGAGGGTGTGCCTTGAGCGCACCCCCCAGGACTCCTTGGAGCTCCCGTAAGCCGAATGGGGGGCGCATCGGATTGCAATGCTGACACCAGACCTTCCACAGGACCACAGAGTCTGAAGCTCGAGAAGTTCTGGGACCTCGTAGAAGCATGCGTCCTCGAATTCTGAGCTGCATGAGAGACAGCAAACAATCAAAAAAAAAAAATACGGTTCATTGGAGGTGCACGTTTGCCAGCATTGCACTCACCCACACATTACTCGTGCTTTCGCGCGCTCATTGCTCCTCATCGCCCCGCCCTTCAGTCAGACTGACCTGCCGACGTTTTCCTCGATTGCTTGGGGTATTCTTTGGGTCTGAAGTACGGTTTCGTGCATTCTGTCTAACGCCTGTGGTGACTAATGGGACACTCGGGTCACCGGTCAACCGGTCAAGGACGGTCGGATCAAGTGGCCATTGGTACCCGGACGGGGGTGCAGGCGTGTCGGGGGACAAACAGACATCCAACCCGGGTGTATTCCGGGCTTGCAGCACCCAACACAGGCGTAAATATCTTGACCGTGTACACAGATGCTAACATATGCCATACAACTTTTCTGGATACCATTCACGAACAAGTCGGACACTGGAACTACTATAATCTTAGATTGAACTGAGCTTGTCAAGACTCGACTCAGCTGAGAAGCCACGAGCAGACGTGCGGTGTGACCATATATCCACAGTAGTCCTGGAAGTCCCAGCGGCGTTGTATGCACTGTCTGAATCTCAATGTCACAGACGTTTGACACACTGCACGTGGGACCGCTCAGTGCGACACTAACCTGGCCTCCATTAGGGGTTTTGACAATCCGTGAGTGCTGGGTCTCCGTTATTCAATGACGTTGCTCTATCACGAAACGTGAGGCTACAATGTCAACGCAGTCGCCGGCAACAGGCTCACCTTGGGCAATCCGGTGTCAAGCAAGGACAGGAAGGACAAGTTCTTGGATGACGGCCTTTTAAGGTTGACCAACAACAAACATAGCATAGGGGAAAAACGGACATCGGACATCATTTGATTGCGACACGATATGTTCAGGTCGAGAATGGAGGCTCGGTGTTTTCCAGGACTTTCCTACAGAGGTCCGGTCAGGAAGGCCTTGGAACTCCGATGTCCGTGGAGACGGCGACCACCATACGGACATCGCGGGGTATCATGCCTCTCCGCCAACCACTGAGCTCACGCGGCCGTAGCAGCGCGAGGCCTGCGCTGTGTTTTCTTCGAAAAGCCCTGGGGCTGTCGGGCCGAAAGGAACGATCAGAATTCGGGGATCTCACAAAATCAACAACCGGATGCATTTCTGTCTTGCGGCGCCAGGGTTAACGAAGGGATACCAACCAATCGCCAATTCGACCAGTACCATGAAACTGAGTAGATGCGGTTGTAGTTGGGTGTCAAACCATTGATGCGTTGTCGTGGCGTCCCTCGAAAAGGTTGATTAGGTGACACCAGACCCCAATAATAAAGTGCTGTGCAAAACGAATGAAAATTCACTAAAGAAACAGAACAGATTGCAGGATCAATGCTAGGAACCCATCTTGTGACAACGGATGTGCTGTTCGTGGCTTGCCATCTCCTCTTCCGATGCGTCATCAACCTCCGATACGAGTGGACTGCTTCAAAACATGCTGCCTTCTGGTGGTTGGGGTAACTTTCTGTTATTGAAGGATCCCATCTCCCTAAGATGAGAATATCAGGCATCTGAAACGAAATACGGGAGAGTGATTCACCTCCTTATACCGACCAAGATAGTCTCTATGCTGCTGTCTCTCCCCCACTGGACGAGGACACTGAGTTTGGTAGGATCAACCTTGCCGTCTGTCTGACTGACGAAAGGAAGATTAACACGAGACAGGAACTGCACGGTGGGCGGCTTCTCCGGGTACGAATCGCCGCAGTGAATCTTGAGGCTGTAGATGCGGTTCTCGTGCACGGTCTACAGCGCACGATCAGTTCGCGATGTCGCGGATCGGGGAATCCTGGGGGGAACTTACATGGCCAGGGCCAATAATGGTTCCATTCCAATTGCTCATCATGATATCCTCGCTGTCCTCCAAGCCATACGAGCAAGAGCCATCACCAATGCCTTTCTCGCCTTTCTCGAGTTCTTCAAGGAGGCGGAAATTTCGCGGAACTGAATACAGTTGTATTAGTATGATGAAGGTAGTCTAGGGTTAAATATGCTGTACTCTTGGCCATGATGTGCCAGTGTGGAGAGAAACAAGTGACGAAGTGCAGCAAGACCTAAACGGGTGGCGACGTGCATGCGCTTGGCAATCACGGCAAGGGAGATCGACACCGCCTCACGCAGTGACTGCTACAAACTCTCAAGATCACCATCACTACCAGCGACTACAATATCAAGCTCCACACTGGGTTGAACAGCGCTCGCAATGTTCAGAGCCGGCCAGACCAACCCTTACGATGATATCGTTGGTGCGTTACCACGACACTCATGATGAGCTTTACACCGACCCTACAACGGCCATGCATCACATATATAGTCAAAGCTACGGACGAGAACTTGACCAGCGAGAACTGGGAGGTTATTCTCAACGTTTGTGACAAAGTACTGGAAGAGGGTGAACCAGGGTACTTCTTCCTCTTTCTGCCGACCCAACCCAACGCCCTGACATCCCGTTCGACAGCGCTCGCAATGTTATCGCCTCCGTCATCAAACGCCTCGCACATCGCAGTCCAAACGTCCAACTCTACTCACTTTCCCTCACAGAGTCTCTCTCCAAAAACTGTGGGATCGATCTTCACCGCGAGTTGGCTTCACGCGCCTTCACCCAGGCTCTCGAGAAGCTCATCCTCGATCGGGTGGGCAGTTTCAGGATTTGATTCTAGGAGATATGTACTCATGATATATTCATTCAAGACTACTCATGACAAAGTTCGCAAGAGAGCTTTGAACCTGGTCGGAGTGTGGACAGCCGAGTTCGAAAGAGACCCTTCACTTGGTGTTATGGAAGAGTGCTATAGCAATTTGAAAGCGAAGAGTGAGATTTCTTCCCTGCCTTTTCTGTCAGCTGCTGAGTTCTGCCAGAAGATTATAAGTTTCAGCCGCCAGACGAGCCTGCTCCGCCTACCGTCGACGATGAGGTACGACGGAGGGAGGAGGAGGAGCTTCAACGGGTCTTGGAGATGTCCATGCATGACAAGGGTGGTAGAACCGGGTACACCGAGTACTCGGCGCAGTCAGGCGGTGCGAGTGGGTCAAGCTCCGCTGCAGGAATTGGTCCCAGTACCAACAACGCTAAAGGATCCACTCATCCATCAGGTTACGTGCCCGCACCGAGTCCGCAGAGTCCACAAAGAGCTCCAGCATCATCTACTTCATCGCTACCATCGCAGTCAGTCACCGGGCCAGCACCTGCGTCGGCCCCGATAATCACCCGTGTCAAGGCTTTGTATACCTTTGATCCCACTGAACCAGGAGAACTCGCGTTTGAAAAGGGTGACATCATCAAGGTTGTAGACCGCGGTTACAAGGATTGGTGGCGCGGCCAGTTGAAGGGGAGAACCGGAATATTTCCCGTCAACTATGTGGTTAGTGTCTTCCTTGCTCAATTGTTACTTCTCGTCTGATCGAACTTTACAGGAACCATTACCCGAGCCAACTGCGGCCGAACTTGCGAGAGAGGCAGAGCAAGAAGCAGCCGTGTTTGCGCAGGCAGTGAATGTCGACAAATTGTTGACAATGCTTCGCGGCATAGATTCTTCTGGGGAAAACCTTGCGGATAATGAAGAAGTTCAGGTTCGAAAGTCTCAGAACTCTCCACATATCAAAACCTTGACCGTCCTGGCAGGAATTATATCGTTCTTGCATGTCACTTCGACCTAAGATCGTCAAGCTCATCGACAAATACAGTCAGAAACGAGGTGCGATTCCCTGATTTTCACTCGAAGGATGTATTGAGAGCCTTGTTTAGCCGATCTTGTATCGATGAACGAAAGCTTTGTGAAGGCACGGGTCATCTTCGATCGGATGATGGAAGACAGTCTTGCCAGACATGCAAGTACGTACATCAGTCCCATTTGTTCACTTTGGGACTTATATCCAGGTAGTGTACGAGGTTGCCCCACGTCCAGACTATAGCCATGGACAAGCACCATACGTCCACCAGGAGTACGGCCCTCAGCACCCATATGGTTACCCTGCTGCTACGCCTGGCTTTGACCAGCAACCCCCCCAGCAACAGTCTCCGTACGGCTATGCTGCCCCGACTGGCTACCCCGAGAGTCCGTTCCCACAACCGCATACTGATCCTGGGTATGGGCACGGACAAGGATACGCACCTGTAACTACTCAGTCATACGGAGGATCTATCCCGCAGCCTGCACGATCTCCTTATCCTCATCAACAACCACAGCGACAGCCACAACCTCAGCCTCAATTGCAACCCCAGCCTCAGCCTCAACCTCAACCTCAGCTGCAACCCCAACCTCAGTTGCAACCTCAGCCTCAGCCCCAGCTGCAACTTCAACCTCAACCGCAGCCGCAGCCGCAGCCGCAGCCTCAGCCTCAGCCTCAGCCTCAACCGCAGCTTCAACCCCAAGTTCATCAGCAGCAACAATATCATACCCCGGCAGTTGAAGTTACACAGGCGGCCCAGCCTCAAGGGCAAAGTCAGCCAGGAGTAGAGCAGTCCGGTCTGCCATACGTGTATGACCCACATACCACGTACGCGGATCCAAACGTTCAAGCGTGGGCCCAATACTACGCTCAGGGAGGCAAAGACCCCGCAGGAGCTGTCTACTTCTTCTCGGTGCCCGGGGTGACAGGTGGTCCACCAGATACATCACCGCAAGGGTCAGTCAATCCAGAACAGGGCGGTCAATCCCAAGGGCCCGCGACTACTTCTCAACCCCAAGCGACCTCTCAGCCGGACGGTTCTGGCCAATCTTCCTATTTTCCACCGGGTTCCACCGCATCGCAACCTGAAGGACAGTATGGGTATCACGTCCATTCTCCTGGTACTGCACAGTTCCCAGCATCGCAGACCGGAGCAGGAGCACCGTACAGTTATCCCTCTACTCAACCTACTTCGCAATCACCGCAGGGCCTCGGACCTACGTACGGAGGAGGACCAGGCAGTGGGAGCGGACACGGACATGTTTCATCCCCAGTATACGGACAAGCATCAGAGTATGAGAGCAGAGTTGGAGAGTCACAGCATCAGTTCCCTGGGGCGGGAGTACAACAACATGCATATGCTGTGGCCGGAGGTGCTCCGTCTTAGATGAGGAAGACTTTGCGCATTGGAGATGGGCCATGTTAATTGGTAGAGACCGTTCTGTAAATTTGGCCAATGTATTGTCAATCAATTGATCAAACCCTAACCATAAATTATGAAACCAATTGTGCTGAAAGCAAGTACTCGCTTGAAATGGCTCTACCAACTCATGGACGCGTTATTCTCAACACTACTGCTGGTGAGATTGATGTCGAGTTATGGTCAAAGGTACGCACGAGGATCTTCACGAGATGGTTCCGCCCTCAAATGGTAGCACGTCGCTTCCAGGAAACCCCGAAAGCATGCCGGAACTTCATAGCGCTTGCACTCGAGGGTGCGTACAGGAGCGCACTCCACAACCAACGGCTGACCTCGCGTTGACTGGCAGGATACTATGACGGTGTCATCTTTCACAGGTAGGATGTCGCATGTCCGTACACCGTGCCTACGATCCATTTCTTCCACTCCAACTCAGGGTCGTTCCTGGCTTCCTCGTCCAAACTGGAGACAGAACCGGTACTGGTGCGGGCGGAGAGTCTTTTTATGGTGGTGCGTGTCTGTGTCTTGAATGGACTTGATGGCAGAAACACACGTACTTGTGCCCTGCAGAACCATTCGAAGATGAGGTCCACCCCCGGTTGCGGTTTCCCCACCGTGGACTCGTGGCGATGGCGAACAATGGGATGAAGAACTCGAACGAGTCACAATTCTTTATCACACTTGGTATGTTTCCCATTGCATTCGTTGTTCTCTGGGTGGTGTGGGACTGACGCGCGGGGCTCTTGCGTAAGACCGGGCGGATGAGCTACATGGCAAGCATACGCTATTCGGGAGGGTCGTAGGTGATACGCTGTACAGTACGTCCTCGAAACTCTGTCTATATGTCCAATCATTGACGTGGTGCTGCCAAGATGTCTTGAAGATTGGAGAGATGGGTGCGTGTTCGTGTCACTCTGTTGTAAACATCCGCACAAAACAGTCGTGATAGAGATCGACGAGAATGAAAGACCAGTATAGTACGTATCCCTCCTTGACCCGTTTTTTTTTCTGCCTTGTGCTGTGATTCAACATGACTGAAGCTGACACTGCCTAGCCCACCAAAAATTAAATCTGTTTCCATCGTTGATAACCCCTTCCCCGATATCATACCACGCATCACAGCCGCAGAAAAGCGTGCACAGCAACGTGCCCGCGAAGCTGCACAACGTGAACGGGAAGAAGCGGAGCGACGCAGGGGGGCCAAGAAGTCAGGAAGATGCCCCTTTTCAGTGCTTTACGTCACTAACCGACGGAACTTGCCACAGGAATGTGAAATTGCTGAGCTTTGGGGACGATGAAGGAGCGGAGGCCGAGGATGCGGAATCCGTCGTGCCAAAGAAGAAGGACATAGCCCGACCTGATTGTCAGTATTTTTGCTCCTCTGTAACGAGCCACCTTTTCCCTTAATATTGGATTTATAGTGATCGACGGCCCCCGGGGCCTGCCAACACCGATGCCTGACGTCCTGAAAACTTCACTACCCAAAAAAGTCGAGCAAGAAGAACGCGGCTCTAGTGCTGAGAGCACTCCAGTACCGCCATCAAAAGTTTGTTCCAACTTTTATACACGCAAAGCAGTGACGTTCGCTGATGAAACATGTGCAGAAGGACAAGGTGATGAAGGACAAAGACATGGACGTCTCCAAAATCAGGGAAAAGCATGCACAAGACAGGACATCGGCCAGGTATCACAGCATTTCAGGGTCGCCCTTCAGCAGTGCTGACCCCTCCCGCAGCGACACACGTCGTTCCGAAATTGAAAAGATGGAAGCTGAGATACGAAAACTCACTCGACGACGCGAGGGTGGTGAGGATAGCGACGAAGAAGCTGAGAAGAAGAAGGTGAAGACACAAAAATCGTACCTAACGGAAGAGCTTGCAAAGTATTCTAAGGGGAAGGGGTTACATAAGAAGGGGAAGGGGCGAAAAGATGAAGGGGATGTGCTTGCTACGATGAACAAATTCAGGGGCATGCTGCAGGCATCATCGACGTCTGCGTGGGGCGTTGACGGCGAAGACGAGGCCGGTGGAAACGGGGATGCGGATGGAGAAGGAGAAGAGGGGGTAAAGCTTCAAGCACAAGATGAAGGTATGGAAGTGGATGATGATCGAGGGTTCATGAACCATGCTCTCCACTTTCCAAAGGATGATGGAGAAGAGACGAGAAAGGCTGAGCGGGACTACGAGGTCATTGATCCGAGACAACGGAGTGCAAGGGCACGAGAAGAAGAGAAAGAGAGAAAGCGCGCCACGAGGGGGAGGGGTGGATCTGGTCGGTCACGACGGTAGCCCTTGTTTATCCAACCTGTGCATTACTCTTTAGCCTCGGAGTTTGTGCTGCACCGAATGCGCCCACAGCAAGTAGCCAATGTTGTTATCTACGTATCTGCCACGCGCCCTCCACCGGGATTTTATGAATTCATGCAGTTATCGACGCCCAACGCCTGGCGGCCCTTGGCCTGAATGACTCCAGGCTTAGGTGGCCGCGCATCCATTGGCGCGTCACAGTTGCTACCGTTTCTAGACAATGGCCACGATCCAATGGCTCAAGACCGCCAATCTTTCCGGCGAAGAAGGGCCACCTGAATTAAAGGAGGGGCAAGCATCCACAGTACTTGGCAGAAGTGGAAAGTCGACAGACTATTGCATCAAATCATGATGGTCCACCCAATGTTGTTGTTTCAGCGGCCTCACGTTTGCCATGTTGCCTTGAGATTTCGATCACATTATTTAATTCGTTGGGTTTCAATCAGTAAACAAGACGTCAACGCGGTAAGGGAGACTCGGGCAAACTATTCTGCCGATATTGGCATGGGCGTTTACCACAGCTTGACTCTGAAATTCATGCCACCATGGAAGGGTCCACCGTTTTAGTCGCATTCAAGAAACGAACCATGCTGGCTGCCTTGCAAATCGAATCGAGCTGTTAACGTGCGTGCCAATGATTTGCATGACAGCATAACCTACTGTGTGAACCGTACCCGTTCCATTTCGTGGTGTGCTCGAATAAATCTCGGAGACTGACATATCTTGCGATAGTTTATGTCAACATTTTGATTAGACATCAATTATACCGTAGTGGCCCCAATGCACCTGTTCAAAGGTAACCTCAGCATTCAGTCGGAATTCATGAGACGGGTGGGCATTTACAAAACAGGTGGTTAACAAGATCATATGTGAGATTTCCGCATTCACAGACAGTCTCTCCGCGGTCTTTGGCTGCATTCCCGGCAAGCGTATCACGGGATCTTGGTGCCTGCTAAAGTGTCAATCACGCTTTCGAAGGTATGAAGGGGAGGGACACACCAACCCGCAGACATTACTGGGACGCAGAGTCATCTACTGCGAAATGACACCACGTGCAGCTATCAGAATAGACTACCCCCCCGTTATCAGAGCAGATAAAGCTCCTTCATAACCAAAAACGTCGTATAAGCGGGGCAAACGCAACCGAGGTTAAATACCAGAGCTCACAGTCATTAGGGCCAAAGCATCGATAACGCTGTGAGGAGAGCGGCTTTTGCCAATCGACGCATTGACCCCGCCTAGCCCTCGTGAGACTGCAAAGCCTCAAAAGTCTGTCACCACGAATCAAGTCTGGCCATGGCAGAAGATGGAGGGCACTGGCACACCAAACGTCAGCATCCACGGCGGAGACAACACCAACTAAAAGGAGCGACGCACAGTTACTCCGCCTCGGACCCCCAGTCAACGTTGCCTTGGCGTCACCATGGACCGCATAATACGTTTTGAACGGACCTAACACGGACAAGTAAAATGTCTGCCTAAACGTGACGCTGATCGGGTGGGTCTTCCACGAGTCGTAGGGCAGCGCGTTGCCGTTGGCGGTGTAGTAGTAGTAGACGACGCCGCGTCTGCAGATACCACGGTTCGACCAGCCTAAAGAGGGGTGGGACGGAAAACCAAATGAGCCGTCAGTCGCCGTGGGTGGAGGACGATGAAAGAGACGAACTTCGCACGGGCGTGATCAATCTCGGTCAGGTCGTGAATCTCCACGTCACTCTCTGAAGCGACTCGGCAGGTGTGTTCATTGTCAAATTTGTTTGGGAAAGAAAAACACCGGGAGGCGAACGACAGAAGCGGTTCGAACGAAGCTTCAACCCGTAATGCTTGAGACCGTCCCCTTGCACACCGGGTTGCGTGTTCTACGCACAACCCAGTCACCATTCACATTCATGGAAGAGGCAAGGAGGCGAGGGGGACGTACGACGTGTATCACATCGGGGTCGAAGGCGAGTTCTTGATAAACGTCGTAAACGACGGAACCTTGCATCCAAAGGCGGGCTATACACGTCGAACGCGTTTCTCAGACATAAACCCCGCGCACGGAAGCGTGAGAGACGCACCCTAGAAGGAAAGTGAATCGGCCTATAGAGCACAGAACCACCGGTCCATCGAGCCAGTGGAGATGCCTCCAGGAGTCCAACGCCAACGCCGACCACGATGTCACGATGCACCAATTCAACGAGGCCGTCCTCCATCGCCCCCATCAACAACGGCGCCACTACCCTTCAATTTGAGGGCAGTTTCGATGAGGGAAACGTTTCCCCGAAGAGAGCAACGCTGTTTAACAAGTCTTGGATTTGGCATACGGTCACTTTGCTTGGAACCGTCATAAAATATATTTATGCGAGGCCGGGGGCACGCACAAGGGGGAAAAAAGCAGTACGAGGACGTTGACCTGGTTGGACAAAATTT
>Ga0307508_10005679_pt1 | contig 11821 bp, 7 predicted proteins | sample 9_EM_MG_FD_203089 | JGI IMG/M metagenome (GOLD analysis project Ga0307508, IMG submission 203089) | Populus trichocarpa ectomycorrhiza microbial communities from riparian zone in the Pacific Northwest, United States - 9_EM | ecosystem: Host-associated > Plants > Roots > Unclassified | place...
CACTCGCGCCGCCAGTTCCGCCCGCGCCGCCCGAGCCTGCGGCGCCGCCTGCGCCACCGGTTCCGCCGGCTCCGCCGGCGCCGCCTGCGCCACCGGTTCCGTTGGTCATGATCGCGGCGATCAGCAGGTCGGCCATCTTCTGCTGGCCGGCCGCGTTCACTTGACCATCGGTGACCGGGTACATGGCGGCGGTGATGGCGGTGTAAGTGTCGACGAGCTTCACGTCGTTGGGGTGTGCTTGCGCGACGTTTTTTGCGGCCTGCAGCATCACGTCTTTGACGATGTTCTGTCCGGCCCCGAGCGCCCCCGCGTTGAACGGGACGTCGATGGGCGTCATCATAATGATCTTGGCGTTGAGCTTCAGGTAGTCTTGGACGAGGCCTTCGTAGGCGGCTTGGAAAGCGTTCACGGTGTAGAACGTGGTCTTGTCCGCGCCGCTCGCGCCCGAGATGACGCGCTGATCGTGCTCACCGAACGGACCGATGATGGCGATGGTCGGCGGGCCCACGATGCTGTCGGTGTATTTGCTACTCGCGCAAAAGGAATTGCCTCCGGCTAGCGTCTTGCTTGCGGCGTCGCAGCCGAGCACCGCGCCGCCGTCGCCGTTTTGCATCACCATGTAACCGGCCCCGAGCGTGGCCTTCAAAATCTCCGGGTAGTGCAGCCAATGTCCGGCGGCGCACGGCGCGGCGTTGCAGCCGTTCTCGCCGCTCTGCGTGTTCTGCTCTCCGGGCGTCGCGATGATGGTCACGGCCGACGCGGTGCTGGCGATGAGCACGGGCGCCAGAGCTGCGATGAGCGTGACGGGCTTGAGCAGGCGCGAGAGGAGGGGAGCTTTGAACATCATATGAAAGTTCCTTGCATTCGTTGACACTGAAGCCGCGGCGGAAAGCGAATCTCGGACCTAATGTCCAGGAGCGGGGGGCGTGATGCGCTTTTCGTTCGAAGGGCGCGACTTCGGATAGGTCTTCAATACACGTACTGGCGAGCTAGCTGCAATGCATGCATCTGATGCTGCGTGACATCGATGCGCAGGGCCGAATCGAATGGCTCGTTTTGTACTCCGCCGAGCGCCTTGCCGTCGATCGGCGAGGCGCCGGCGGTGTAACGATTGGGTAGCGGGCTGCCGACTTGCCAACTGAGCAAACGTTCGAGGCCCAGGTCGATGACGCAGCCGTATTTGGCGGTGCGGGCGGCGTCGCCGCGCTGCTTGGCCAGCGCGTAAGCGTGGATGATGCCTTCGTAGGCGTAGCCGGTGTTGCGGTTGCGCGTGAGGATGCGGTGCGTGTCGATGACCCAGTCGGCGAGCTCGAGCAGCGCGTCGCCGTAAAGTTTGGTGTCCGGAAGGTCACTCGTCGCAAGCTCGTAGAAGGCCATCGAGCTCCATTGGTAGTAACCCTTGGTGACGTCGGAGTCCGGCTCTTCAATCCGCGCTTGGTCGATGTTCAGGAGCTTGCCCCCAGCGGCGGAGCTCATGATCGTGGGCAAGAGCTCGCTGCGGCCCAGATACTTCGCGGCCTTCACCAGCGCCAAGAGCGCCTCGCCGTCGTAATAGGGTGACGAGTCGCCTTGCGCTTTGCATTTGGTAAGCTCGTAGTCGCCGTGCCAAAGGCCGTTCGGAAAGGTGCTCTGCGTGAGCAGGCGCACGTATTCGCCGACGCGCGCGTCCAGCAGCTGCCGCTGAGCGCTGGGCAGCTCGCGAGCGGCGCGCAGGTACTCGATGTGCGCGAGCGCCACCAGCGCGACGGTGCCCGAGTGTCCGACTTCGCTGCCCGGGTACACGGTGCAGCGTGCGCCATTGACCAGCAGCGAATGCTCGTTGAAGTAGCTCAGGCCGCGCTCGATGGCCGCCGCCAAGTCGGGACGCTGCTCGTCTTGATACAGCAGTGTTAACCCCCACAGCGCGCCGGCCTGGCGCGTCTCTTGATCGTCACTGGAAAGCCAGCCAGTGTGCCAATCGTATTCGTAGTCGAAGTTGCCGTCCGGCTTTTGATGAGCCAGCAGAAAGCTCGTGCCAAGCTTGATCGAGCGCGTCAAAACGGCCTTGTTCAGGCGCTTTTGGCAACGGCCGGAGCTGGGCGATTCGAGCAACCAGCGCACGTAAAAGTGCTCACCGAAGCGCCACCACGCAAGCGCCGTCAGACTCACGACCAGCGCTGCGCCGGCGAGGATTTGCCCGCTGCGCGGCCAGCGTCGAAAAGACCTGAGCGCCATGCTCAGGGCGCCGTCGGCTTCGTCGGCTCGAGCTTGAGCGGGTAGTTGATGAAGACGCGACCGCCCTTGGGCTCCGGAAATACCAGCTTGCGAATTTCAGCCAAGATGCAGCCGACGGTCGCAGCGTCGGAGAGCGCGTCGTCCCCTTCGGCGGCCTCGGCGTGGGCGACTTTGCCGTCGGGCCCGACCACGAAATTGACGACCAAGTTGCCGCGCAGCTCGGGTTTCTCTTTCAAAGCGCGCTCGTAGCAAGCTTGCACGGCCGGGGCCGCCGCCTTCAGCTTTTCGTCGATCACCGCTTTCGGCAGCGTGCCGCGCGTGGGCGCACCGGTTTGCATGATGCCCGGCTCGATCGGTTTGGGCTCCACGGCGGGGACGGCGTCGGTCGGCGTCTCGGCGGGCGCCTGCTCTTCCGGCGGCAGCGGCGCCGGCTCGTCGGAAGTCGCGGCGGGTTTGGTGGTTGGGGCCTCGGGCGGCGTCTGGTTCGGCAGCTGACACGAAGAGAGTGCGGCGAGCGAGACGAATGCCCAAGAACGGCAGGCGCTTCGGATGAACACGGCAGCGACATAGCACGCCCCTCGTCAGGCCGGAGCTGACACTCGCTTCGAGTTCAGCAGGGTCGAGGCTAGGATGCGGGGCATGCTTTATCCGCTCGAGACCCGCACGCGCGAGCTGAAGTCACTCGACGGCATCTGGCGGCTGTGCTTCGACCCCGAGCGGCGCGGCGTCGAGGCGCGCTACTTCGAGGCGTTTCCGCAGGCAGAGGCGATCGACATCGCCGTGCCGGGCTCGATCAACGAACAGGTCGTGGCGCGCGAGCAGTACCTGAACCTCGACTGGATTTGGTACCAGACGGCGTTTCGGGTGCCGGCGACTTGGTGGGGCCAGCGCGTCTTCTTGCGCTTCGGTGCGGCGACCCAGCGCGCCGACGTCTACGTCAACGGCCGGCTGCTCGGCAGTCACGAAGGCGGCTATACGCCGTTCGAGGTCGAAGTCACCGAGATTGCCAAGCCAGGCGAGCTCAATCTGATGGTCGTACGCGTCGACCATCTGTTGTCGGCGACAACGGTGCCACAGGGCGGGCTCAATCCGGCGCTCGGTGGCGTCGCCAATTGGCGCGCGGGCAACAACCCCAACGTGCACTGGGACGCATTTCCGTTCATGGGCCTGCATCGGCCCGTCGTGCTGTATGCGACTGGCGCCACCCGCATTCGCTCGCTCAAAGTCGAGACGGTGCGTTTGCAGGGCGACCAGGCGACGCTGCGCGCTCGCTGTAGCATCGACGGGCCGGCGCAGCAGTTGCGGCTCAGCGTGGCCGAGCTCGGCACCGAAGTGGTGTGCAACGTGGCGCCCGACGGTAGCGCCGAGGTCGAGCTTCTGCTGGCTCGGGTGACGCCCTGGAGCCCACGCGAGCCAAAGCTGTACAGCTTGGAATTTCAGGCTGAATCCGAGGCGGGCGTCGAAGATTGCTATGCCCTGTCGTTCGGGATTCGCACGCTCGCGGTCGACGGCGGCAAGCTGCTGCTCAACGGCGAGCCGCTTTTGCTACGCGGCTTCGGCAAGCACGAAGACGCGCCGATCATCGGGCGCGGCCTGAGCCTGCCGCACTTGGTGAAAGACCTGAATTTGCTGCGCTGGATCGGCGCCAATTCGTTCCGCACCTCGCACTACCCCTACGCCGAAGAGGTGCTGCAGCAGGCCGATCGGCACGGTATCTTGATCATCGACGAGGTGGCGGCCAATACCTTGTCGATGCGGGCGGTCGCCGACCCGCTGCTGCGCGAGGCGCTTGCGGTCGCACACCGCGCGCAGATCGACGAGCTCATCGAGCGCGACTTCAACTACGCCTGTGTGGTGGCGTGGAGTCTGGGCAACGAGTGCGAGACGTACGAGGAAAATGGCGACTATTTCGGGGCCATGGTGCGGCACGCCAAGCGGCTGGACACGACGCGGCCGGTCTTGTTCGTGGTCAATAGTGAGCCAGCTAGCGAGCTTGCCGCCCAAGACTTCGACTTGATTTGCGTGAATCTCTACCCGTCTTGGTATTCGGACTGCGGCGACCTGGACGCGATCGCGCCGGCGCTCGAGCGAGTGCTGTCCGGGTTTTGGCAAAAATACGGAAAGCCGATCATCATCAGCGAGTTCGGGGCCGACGCCGTGGCGGGTATGCACAGCGAATACCCGCTCATGTGGAGCGAAGAATACCAAGTCGAAATGCTCGAGCGCGTTTTGGAGTACGCCGCGACCTGCGAGTTCGTGGTCGGCACCCACGTCTGGAATTTCGCCGACTTCAAAGTCGGCCAACACCCCGGCCGTGCCATCTTGAACCACAAAGGCGTCTTCACTCGAGACCGCGCCCCGAAGCTCGCCGCCCATGCGCTCCGGCGGCGCTGGGCGCGGGGTGCTAGCGGCCCGTGCTGACGCGCGGCGCTGGTCGAAAGGCCCGCCAACGCCCCTAAGGCGGCGTCGGTGAATAATGGAACCGATCGGGCGCATCGATGGACTGTTTCAGGCTGCCGCGTGGGAAAAATCGGTTCGGTTGTTCATGGACGTCGCCTAACTTGTCGGGACATGATGGGTCACAGCAACGATTCGCGTGTTCGAAATCGGACAAGGAATCGTCAATGATTTCGCACCGGCCTCAGCACGCGAAGTGCGCGTCCGAAATCGGACAGAGAATCGCCCGGGGCTCGTCAAGGCAGTTGTCGCTCATCGTGCCTCGAGGATGGCGAGGTCGCGGCCGTGGTGGCGGTCATCCGGTGTCAGGAGCCCAATCGCGGAGTGCAGGTGCTCGGCGTTGTACCAGTGGACGACGCGAAGCCGAGGCGACAACAATCCTGACGGGTAGGGCGCTTATGATTTGCACAAGCGCCGTCCGAATTTGGACAAGCTCCTCGCCGCCGCGCTGGGTCCCGAATTGATTGAGATTTTCTTGTCCGAATTCGGACACGCTTTGCGAGCTGGATTGCCCATCGGGCAGGTTCACCTTCACGTTTGCGAGGACCAGCAAATTCAGGGACACGGCTAGCCCGCGGCGCGCAGCGTGATCGCCTTTTCGGGACAGGCGCTGACGCACTTGCCGCAGGCGTGACAATCGGCGGGGCGAGTGACGAAGCCTTGTTTGCCGCCATGCACGAAGACTTTGAAGCGCGCGAGCAAGCCCAACTCCGCGCGCTCACCCTCGGTCAGTTTGCGAACCGCGAACACATCGTACGGACACACCTTCACGCAAGCTTCTTTTCCCTCACAACGACTCGGGTCGATGACCGGCACGAGGCGACCGGTTTCTTTGCAATCCGCGGCTTCAGCCATGCCCGGCAGTCTGCGACATTTCGGGCCCGCGCTTCGCGAAGAAAGACGAAGCGCCCTGGGCCCAAAGCCTGTTGCTCCGTCGCACAGCCCCCGGAAGCCGCGTTCACGCTCCGGGCCGAGCCCCGAGTTTCAAGCCCGAAAAGGCTCGGGCATAGCGGTTGCACAAGGCTCGCGGCATGCAAAGGTCGCGCGGCTTTGTCCGCTTCGGTTTGGCCACGCTGGCCGCTCTAACCAGTGCCGGCGGCGCGCGGGCTCAGCTGTTGCTGGCAACCACGGCCGGCGACCCGCCTGCTGTCGCGCACGCCGAGCTTGCGTACGCTGCCGGCGCGGGCCCGCCGGTGACCTGGCTCTCGCTGCGTATTGCGCGCGGGCCGGTGGCGCTGGTCGCTGCGCTACCGAAAGAAGCGCTGGCAGAGCCCGCGCTCGACGCTTGGTTCGCGGCGCTCGAAACCACCGCTAGCCCCAACGTGCTCTTGCCCGACGGCGCGAGCGACTGCGGAAACGCGGCCAGCTTCGTGCACGTCAGCTGGCCGCGCGCGTCCGGCGCTGCAGCGACGGAGCTGCGCCTCTCGTCGCCCGAAGACGTCGCGGCGGCGCTCGACGAACAGGGCGTGACGCTGACTGGCAAGCTGCCCCCCGCCGACGACTATTTGGTGTGGTCGTGGGCGGCCGCCGACACCGAGCAAACCACGCGCACGCTGCGGATCGAGGGTGGGGCCGCGCCGCTCACGTTCACGCCCGGCGCGTCATTTCCGCTGCTGGTCAGCAGCATCACGCGTGGCGCGAGCGCGTTTCCGGCTGAGGTATCGAATAGCGATTTATGGGTGACGTTCGTCGCTGGCAAGCCCACCAGTGATTACCGCGATCGCTTGCGCGACTTTCTCGACGGTAGCTCGTCGCCGCTGCTCGAAATGCGGGCGCGCGGGCCATTGTTCGACTGGGCTATCTACGACGATAAAGTGTCGCTGGCGCCGCTCGTTCACAGCTACGCAGCGCGCGCCAAATCCGAGCTGCCCGAGCTCGACGTCGACGCCTGCAGCGAAGAGCTGCGCGCGCTCCGCAACCCCGACGCGCCCGCTGCCGCGGCTTGCGGCGATGCCCGCGACGTCAGCCTGGCGCTGGCCGCGGCCGGCACGGAGCTGCCGACGCTGCAGCGCTTCGCGGTATCGGCCATGACTGGCCTTGCTCCGAGCGGCGCCGTCGAAGGCGGCGACGCGAGCACGCCCGTCGTGCGAGCAAAGCGGCTCGACGACTCCGCGTGTCGGAGCGAGCAGCAGCCGCCGATCGTGCTGAGCCCGCCCAACGGCGGCGGTCTCGCCAGCGGCCCGAGCAGTAGCGGTGGCGCGGTGGTCGAAGAAACCGTCGTGGTCGACAATCAGCCGACCGAAGTGAATTGTGGCGGCTCGCCCCAGCCCGAGCCGAACGACGGCTACTACGACGACCGCAGCAGCTGCTCCTCCGATACCTCGAGCAGCAGCCAGTCGGACAGCAGCGATTCGTCGTGCTCCGGCGACAGCTCGTCGTCCAGCGACTCAAACGACAGCGGCTGCTCCTCGGACAGCTCCAGCAGCAGTGACGGCAGCGACAACGAGAGCGGCTACAACGGCGATACGTGTAGCGGCAGCGCCGCGCCCGGCGCCGAGCGCTCCGAAAAGGCGCAGGCCAGCCTGAGCGCGCGGCGGCGCCCGAGCGGCCCGCGACGCATGAAAACCAGCTTGTGGTCGATGGCGATGGTCGGCCTGGTTTTGCCAATCCGGCGTCGAAAACGCGGCCCGCGTCGCGGCGGTTGAAAGATCGCGTCTAGCCTTGCAATGTCGGGGCTTATCCGATGCAAGAGCGCCAGAGCTTCCGCCGTCAGTGGCTGGTCCCCGTCCTGTTCTTGACCGGCGCCGCGCTGGCGATCTTCTGGCTGTTTTACAGCCTGGACCATTTCGTCACGGGCGGCGCCGACGCGCCGACCGGCGGTCCTATCTCACATTACTGGCACTTCGATCCCGGTAGTATCACCGACGCTGTCAGCGCGCTGGGCGGCATGATCGCGGCGGTGTTCGGTATCGTGATCACGGTCGTCTCGCTGATCGTGCAGTTGTCGGCGGATCGCTACACCGGCGTCGCGCGGTTGTTCTTGAACGACCGCGTGAACCTGGCAGTGATGGGCTACTACGTGATCGCTTGCGTGTGCGGGGTTTGGCTCAGCGTGTCGATCCACCACGACTACGTGCCGCGCGCGGCCCTGCTCGGCATGATCTCGGCCAACACGCTGGGCATCGTGATGATGGGTCCCTACTTTCGCTACGTGTTCTCGTTCGTCGAGCCGATGAACATCGTGGCCAAGATTCGCAGCGATGCCGTCAAGAGCACGCTGAAGAGCTTCGCCGCGACCGATCGCGAAACCACCGCCGCGGGTCAAGCCTTCACGCTGAACGCGATGGAAGAGCTCACCGATATCACCAGCAACTCCATCTCCGGCAAAGACAAAATCATCGCCAGCGGCGCCGTCGACGCGCTCAAAGATTTCGCGCTCGAATACATCAAACACAAGCCCAAGGCGCCCGCCGGCTGGTTCGACATCGGCCAACAGATCCGCGAAAACCCCGATTTTGTCGCGATGGACCCCGAGTCGCTGCAAGACTTGGAGCATCGTCGCACCTGGGTCGAGTGGAAGGTGATGCGCCAGTACCTCGGTATCTACAACGAGGCGCTGGCGATCATGCGCGACATCAACTACCTGGTGGCGATCGACACGCGCTACATCGGCGAGGCCGCGGCGGTCGCCCAAGACTCCGAGCTGATTCAGCTGGTGTATCGCTTCATGAACTCGTACCTGCGCGCGGCCCTGAACGCGCGCGACGTGCGCACCGCCTACAACATTTTGAACCAGTACCGCTTGCTGGTCGAAGCCATGCTGCGCCAGGGCAACGCCGGCGCCGCCGTCGAGGGCGTGCGTCACATGTTCTACTATGGGCAAGTCAGCTTCGACATGAAGCTCACGTTCGTGACCGAAACGGTCGCCTACGACGTCTCGACGCTTTGCCAAGTGGCCAGCGAGCTCAAGCTGCCCGAAGAAGATCAGCTCTTGCGCATGTTCCTCGAGCTCGACCGGCCGCTGCTCGCCGCCAGCCAAGAAACGGCGCTGCTCGGCGTGCGCAAGGCGCAGGTCAAACTTGCGGTGTACTACCTGTCACAAGCCTCGCCCGAGTTCGAAGCCAAAGCGCGCCTGATTGCCCAAGACATGCAGAGCGAGCCCGCCGCGCGGCTGCTCAGCGTGCGCCGCGCGCTCGAGAGCGTCACCAGCAAAGACTTCTGGGAAATTATCGATCGCGGCCGCAACTTCGAATACATGCCCGATAAGCAACGGTCGCGGTTGCCGGAGTTCTTTGGGTGGTTGAACGTCGGTGCGTGAGCTTTTGGGCTGCAGAGATGAGGCCTCTTGGGATAGATCACATCTCTCCCTTGAATTCGGCTGCGGCGCGGAGACCAGCTTCGAGGGTCGACGACACCGACTGCCTCGAAGGCTGCCTAGTACTAGTACTAGCTGCCACGTCACGAAGGCTGGGACTGCCAGATCGTATCGAAACGGGGCGCGGCGGGGCTTGTGACCTGGTAGTCTGTAGCAATCATGTGGAACCGATGGGCGAGGTGGCGAGGTAGGGCGTTGGCGTTTGGGAGCCTGCTGAGCTTGTTCGCGTGCGGCGAGTCGACGACGGGTGGCGGTGGTGGCGCAGCCGGCGTGCAGACAATGAATAACGGTGGCGCCGGCGCCATCAAAGGAAACGGACAGGCCGGAGCAGGCACTGTCAAAGCGGGCGACACCGGCGGCACCAGCGCGAGCATGAGCGGCGCGAGCATGAGCGGCGCGAGCACCGGCGGCAGCGGCGGCGGTTGCACGGGGCTCGCCTGCGACGTGCAAAAATGCGCAGTCGGTGCGACGACCATCAGCGGCGAGGTATTCGCTCCCAACGGCACGTTGCCGCTCTACAACGTCTCGGTGTTCGTGCCCAACGTAGCGCTGCCCGCCTTCAAGCCCAAGATTGAGTGCGACCGCTGTGGCGAGAACGAAGTGCCCAGCGTGGTACGCACGACCAGCGATCAGACCGGCAAGTTCGTGCTCGAAGACGCGCCGGTGGGCAAGAACATCCCGCTCGTGATTCAGGTCGGTCGCTGGCGTCGTCAGCTGGTCATTCCGAGCGTGCAGCCATGCGTCGAGACCAAGCTGGACGCCGAACAGACGCGCCTGCCGCGCAACAAGACCGAGGGCGACATTCCGCGCATGGCGCTGATCGCGGGTGGCGGCGGTGATCAGCTGGAGTGCTTTCCGCGGCGGCTGGGCATCGACGACGCGGAGTTCACGACCAGCGCTGGTGACGGAAGCATCCACCTGTATGGCTCCTTCGCCTCGACACGGAACTCGGCGATCAGCCACTTTGACACCTCCTTGAATGGCGGGGCAGAGCTACCGATGGATACCGAGCTGTGGGCGAGCCCGGAGTCGCTACAGGAATATGATTTACTGCTGCTCGGCTGCGAGGGCGACCCGCTCCCCAACGAAAAGCCGCAGGCAGCTCGCGACGCCATGTACGACTACACCGTGCTCGGCGGCCGCATGCTGGCCTTGCATTTTCAGAGCATCTGGTTTTCAGGCGGGCCAGCAGCCGTCAGCACGATCGGTACGTGGCTCGACCGGCAGGATCCGACGATGCAGGACGAGCCACTCGACGGGACCGTCAATCAGACCTTCCCCAAGGGCGCCGTGCTTGCAAAGTGGTTGATCGACAATGCCTCCTCGGAGACGCTCGGAAGCCTGTACATTGAAGGAGTGCGGGACAACCTGCAGACCGTGAATCCAAAGTTGGCGCGCGAATGGATCACGGTGGACAACCCGAATTATCCCGACTCGCCCAAGCTGGTCGGGCTGATGTCGTTCACGACCCCGGTCGGCGCACCTGCGGCCCAAGCCTGCGGTCGCGCCGCCTACGCCGACCTGCACGTCTCGCCCACGCTAGTGCCTGGCGTCAAAGCCCCGCCGCTCACCGGCTTTCCCCTCAATTGCGAGGAGCGCTCCTTGTCGGCTCAAGAAAAGGCGATGGCTTTCCTGCTGTTCGATCTCAGCTCGTGTATCGCCCCGACCGACATACCGTAGCGGTGCGCGCCGAGCCGACGTCCGTGTTTTATACTGCAGCGGCCTGCGTCGCAGAACGCATGGCCATCGTAGCCAGCGCTGTCGGTGCAGGGCCCGGACTACGGCGACTCAATCACCAGTACAAGCTCATTGCCGACCAGATTGGAGCTCGCCACGGCGTCGCGCGTCGCGGGCCGCCGAGTGAGTCTCTGCGCCCGCTGACCCAAGGTGCAAGCCCGGTGCGGGAAGTCCGCACGCCGGGATTTGTCCGGGGGGCGGCCCGAAAGGGCCGTCGCTACCGGGATTAGCCCTCAGTTGTTCGAAGCGGTTTTGTTGGCGCCGAGCTCGATGAAGTCGCGGCCGGCGAGGTCGCCGAAGTCGTCGGTGACTTCGACGCGCACGACCCACGGCCCAGCGCCGATGGCAGGCGCAATTTTCGCCGCGTAGGTATTGCCGGAGTGCGTCCAGGTGGGCTTTACCTGGCCGACGTTCACGAATACCTGCGGCTTGTTCTTCAAGTCGTCCGCGAGCGGGCGCCCGCTGTGGTCGTACAACTTGACCCGAATTTCCAGGGCGTCGCCAGGCCAGCGCGCCGTCTTCGGGCCGATGTCCACCTCTGCCCTCATGGTGCGCGGCTCGAGCTTGATGCCGAGCTCTGCTTTGGCCCCGGGCTCGCGCAGCCGCAAGAGCGTGCTCTCGCCGCGCGCCAGACCGACGTCCTTCGGTGCCGGGATGAAGATGCTGGCGTGGCCGTAGCTAGCCTCGAGCCCGTCGGCGCCGACCAGCTTCACGCGCCCGGAGCGACCGAGCAAAATCGCGCCCTGCGCCAGGCGCGCACCCTCGGGCAGCACGGCGCCGATCACGCGCAAGCCGAGGGGAGCCGACGTGACGCTCTCGACGCCGAAGCGATCGACCGCGCGCGCTTGCAGCTCGTACTGGCCTGGCGAGAGCGCGGGCAACTGCTGCAAGTCCGAGCGCCATTCGGACTCGTTCAGCTTCGCGCGCTTGCTGCCGTCGACGCGATACAGCGAAAGCTCGCGGTACGCGATCTCTTTGCTCGGGAGCGCGTGCAGCTTCGTCGAGACGGCGCCGTTCAACGCCAGCAGCATGCTGCTATCGAGGTTGAGCAGCGGTGCCGCCGGCACGGCTTGCTCGGTCGTCACGCCGGCGCCGAAA
>Ga0307508_10005680_pt1 | contig 11819 bp, 9 predicted proteins | sample 9_EM_MG_FD_203089 | JGI IMG/M metagenome (GOLD analysis project Ga0307508, IMG submission 203089) | Populus trichocarpa ectomycorrhiza microbial communities from riparian zone in the Pacific Northwest, United States - 9_EM | ecosystem: Host-associated > Plants > Roots > Unclassified | place...
TGAGGTGCTCGCCGCCGCGCACCAGCACGACGTGGTTGAAGTCGTCCTGGTACAGATCGCGGCGGGCCGCCCGGGTGAGCAGCGAGCCGCGCGGGGCGACGGCGGGGACGGGCCTGCGCCCGTACATCAGCCAGGCCAGGGCGACGCCGATGACGAGGACGACCATGGTGCCGGCGGTGACGGCGCCCGCGCTGAGCGGGGAATGGCCCTCTTCATGACCGGTGACGGGTTCCAGCCACTTCAGGAAGGACTCGTTGAGGCTGAACAGCCCGCCCGCGAAGACCGAGCCGAAGGCCAGGATGACCATGGGGATCGTCATGGACCTGGGCGACTCGTGCGGGTGCGGGTCATGGCCCTGCGCGTCCGGCTCCCACCGCTTCTCGCCGAAGAAGGTCATCAGCATCACGCGCGTCATGTAGAACGCGGTGATCGCCGCGCCCAGCATGGCAACGCCGCCGAGGATCCAGCCCTCCGTGCCGCCCTTGGCGAAGGCGGCCTCGATGATCTTGTCCTTGGAGAAGAATCCGGACAGGCCCGGGAAACCGATGATCGCCAGATAGCCGAGCCCGAAGGTGACGAAGGTGACCGGCATGTACTTGCGCAGGCCTCCGTACTTGCGCATGTCGACCTCGTCGTTCATGCCGTGCATGACGGAGCCCGCGCCGAGGAAGAGGCCGGCCTTGAAGAAGCCGTGCGTGACCAGGTGCATGATCGCGAACACATAGCCGATGGGGCCCAGCCCCGCCGCGAGGATCATGTAGCCGATCTGCGACATGGTCGACCCGGCCAGGGCCTTCTTGATGTCGTCCTTCGCGCAACCGACGATCGCACCGAAGAGCAGCGTGACCGCGCCGACCGTGACGACCGCCAACTGGGCGTCGGGCGCCGCGTTGAAGATCGCCCCGGAACGGGTGATCAGGTACACGCCCGCCGTCACCATGGTGGCCGCGTGGATGAGGGCCGAGACCGGGGTCGGGCCCTCCATCGCGTCACCGAGCCAGGACTGGAGCGGCACCTGGGCCGACTTGCCGCAGGCGGCGAGCAGCAGCATGAGGCCGATGCCGGTGAGGATGCCCTCGTGCGCCTTGCCGACGGCCTCGAAGACCGGCTGGAAGGAGAAGGTGCCGAAGGTGGTGAACATCAGCATGATCGCGATCGAGAGACCGACATCGCCCACGCGGTTGACGATGAACGCCTTCTTGGCCGCCGTGGCCGCGCTCGGCTTGTGCTGCCAGAAGCCGATCAGCAGGTAGGAGGCGAGACCGACGCCCTCCCAGCCGACGTACAGCAGCAGGTAGTTGTTCGCGAGGACGAGCAGCAGCATCGCCGCGAGGAACAGGTTGAGATAGCCGAAGAAGCGGCGGCGGCGCTCGTCGTGCTCCATGTAGCCGATCGAGTAGATGTGGATGAGCGTGCCCACACCGCTGATCAGAAGGACAAAGGTCATCGACAGCTGGTCCAGCTGGAAGGCGACGTCGGCCTGGAAGCCACCGACCGGGACCCAGGTGTACAGGTTCGAGGTCAGCGTCCGGTCATCGCCGGAGCGGCTCAGCATGTCGGCGAAGAGGACCGCGCCGATGACGAAGGACGTGGCCGCGAAGGCGCAGCCGATCCAGTGGCCGGTGCGGTCGAGCCGCCGGCCACCGGTCAGCAGCACACCCGCACCCACCAGGGGGGCGAGGACGAGCAGTCCGATCAGGTTCTCCACAGTGTCGCTACCCCTCAGAGCTTCATCAGGCTGGCGTCGTCGACCGAGGCCGAGTGGCGGGAGCGGAAGATCGTCACGATGATCGCGAGCCCCACGACCACCTCCGCGGCGGCGACGACCATCGTGAAGAAGGCGATGATCTGGCCGTCCAGATTGCCGTGCAGCCGGGAGAAGGTGACGAACGCCAGGTTGGAGGCGTTCAGCATCAGCTCGATGCACATGAAGACGACGATCGCGTTGCGCCGGATCAGCACCCCGGCCGCGCCGATGGTGAACAACAGCGCCGACAGATACAGATAGTTGACCGGATTCACTTACCGACCTCCTTACGGCCGAGTCGCTCGGTCGAGCGCTGTTCCAGCTCGGCCAGGCTGTCGAGCGCCTCGCCCGACACGTCCCGCACCTGCCCGCGCGCCCGCAGCGTGTCGCTGACGGTCAGCGCGGACGGGGTGCCGTCCGGCAGCAGGCCGGGGTTGTCCACCGCGTTGTGCAGCGCGTACACGCCCGGCGCAGGCAGCGGCGGCACCTGCTTGCCCTCGCGCACCCGCTGCTCGGAGAGCTCGCGCTGCGTGTGGCGGCGCTCGGTGCGCTCCCGGTGGGTGAGGACCATCGCGCCGACGGCCGCCGTGATCAGCAGCGCGCCGGTGATCTCGAAGGCCCATACGTACTTGGTGAAGATCAGCGCCGCCAGGCCCTCGACATTGCCCTTGGCGTTGGCCTCGCCGAGCCCGGCGAAGGAATGGAGCTGCGCGTTGGAGATGCCGGCGATCAGCAGGATCCCGAAGCCGATGCCGCACACGGCGGCCAGCCAGCGCTGCCCCTTCAGCGTCTCCTTCAGCGAGTCGGCGGCGGTGATGCCGACCAGCATCACGACGAAGAGGAAGAGCATCATGATCGCGCCCGTGTAGACCACGATCTGCACGACGCCCAGGAAGTACGCGCCCTGCGCCAGATAGAAGACCGCCAGGACGATCATCGTCCCTGCGAGCGACAGTGCGCTGTGCACCGCCTTCTTCATCAGTACGGTGCCGAGCGCGCCCACCACCGCCACGGTGCCCAGCACCCAGAACTGGAAGGCCTCGCCGGTGGAGGTCGTGTAGGCCGCAAGGTCGTTCATCATGCCTCCACCCCCTCCGCCTTCGGCTCCTCGCCCTTGGACACCGCGACCTGGCGCACCGTCCCGGGCGCGGCCTCGGTGACCAGGCCCCGGTAGTAGTCGCCCTCGTCCGTGCCGGGGAAGATCGAGTGCGGGCTGTCGACCATGCCTTCCTCCAGCCCCGAGAGCAGCTGCTCCTTGGTGAAGATCAGCGACTCGCGGCTGCTGTCGGCGAGTTCGTACTCGTTCGTCATCGTCAGCGCCCGCGTCGGGCAGGCCTCGATGCACAGCCCGCACAGAATGCAGCGCGCGTAGTTGATCTGGTAGACCCGGCCGTAGCGCTCACCCGGCGAGTAACGCTCCTCGTCGGTGTTGTCCGCGCCCTCGACATAGATCGCGTCCGCCGGACAGGCCCACGCGCACAGCTCGCAGCCGATGCACTTCTCCAGCCCGTCCGGATGCCGGTTGAGCTGGTGCCGGCCGTGGAAACGCGGCGCGGTCGGCTTCTTCTCCTCGGGATACTGCTCGGTCAGCCGCTTCTTGAACATGGCCTTGAAGGTCACGCCGAAGCCCGCGACCGGGCCAAGGAACTCAGGCATCGTCGGCCTCCTTTCCGTCACTGTCAGTATTCACGCCACCACTGACAATCAGCTCCCGCTCATGCCGGGACCGCCTGCGCGGGACCGGCGGCAGCGTCTGCCCGGGCAGCGGCGGCACCGGGTAACCGCCCGCCATCGGGTCGAACTCCTGGGGCGGCGCCAGCTTTTCGGCGGCCTTGCGGTCCTTCTCCTCGCGGTCGCGGAAGACGTCGACCACGAGCGAGACCAGCAGGACGAGGACGACGGCGCCGCCGACATAGAGCACGATCTGCTGGAAGTCGTAGTTCTCGTTGCGCAGCGCCCGCACGGTCGCGACCAGCATCAGCCAGACCATCGAGACCGGGATCAGGACCTTCCAGCCCAGCTTCATCAGCTGGTCGTAGCGGACCCGGGGAAGCGTGCCGCGCAGCCAGATGAAGCCGAACAGCAGCAACTGGACCTTCACGATGAACCACAGCATCGGCCACCAGCCGTGGTTCGCTCCCTCCCAGAACGTGCTGATCGGGTACGGGGCCCGCCAGCCGCCCAGGAAGAGGGTCGTCGCCACCGCCGAGACCGTCACCATGTTCACGTACTCGGCGAGCATGAAGAGCGCGAACTTGATCGACGAGTACTCGGTGTTGAAGCCGCCCACCAGGTCGCCTTCGGACTCCGGCATGTCGAAGGGCGCACGGTTGGTCTCGCCGACCATCGTCCCGATGTAGATGATGAACGACACGGGGAGAAGCAGGATGTACCAGCGGTCCTGCTGCGAGGCGACGATCTGCGAGGTCGACATCGAGCCGGAGTAGAGGAACACCGACGCGAAGGCCACGCCCATCGCGATCTCGTACGAGATCATCTGCGCGCAGGAGCGCAGGCCCCCGAGCAGCGGATACGTCGAGCCGGACGACCAGCCGGCCAGCACGATGCCGTAGATGCCGATCGAGGCCGTGGCGAGGATGTAGAGGATGCCGATCGGGAGGTCGGTGAGCTGCATCGGCGTCCGGTGGCCGAAGATCGACACCTCGTTGTCCGCCGGGCCGAAGGGGATCACGGCGATCGCCATGAAGGCCGGGATCGCCGCGATGATCGGCGCCAGGACGTAGACGACCTTGTCGGCGCGCTTGACGATCAGGTCTTCCTTGAGCATCAGCTTCACGCCGTCGGCGAGCGACTGGAGCATGCCCCAGGGGCCGTGGCGGTTGGGGCCGATGCGCAGCTGCATCCACGCGACGACCTTGCGCTCCCAGACGATCGAGAAGAGCACGGTCAGCATGAGGAACGCGAAGCAGAACACCGCCTTGACGACCACCAGCCACCAGGGGTCGGTGCCGAACATGGACAGGTCCTCGGCGGCGAGCTGTGAAACCGGGCTCGGGCTCATCGGGTCACCTCCGCCCCGGCAGCGCCGACCTTGACGACCTGGCCGGGGGCGGCCCCCGTATCGGAGGCCACTCCCCCGCCGACGGAGTTGAGCGGCAGCCACACCACCCGGTCCGGCATCGCCGTCACCGCCAGCGGCAGCGTCACGGACCCGGCCGGGCCGGAGACCTCGACCAGCTGTCCCTCGGTGACACCCGCCTCCGCCGCCGTGGCGGCCGAGAGCCGGGCCACGGCGGGATGCCGGGTGCCGGCGAGCGCCTCGTCGCCGTCCTGCAGGCGCCCCTGGTCCAGCAGGAGCCGGTGCCCGGCGAGCACGGCCTCGCCGCGCGCGGGCTGCGGCAGCGTCGCGGAGGTCTCCAGCGGGGGCGAGGCGCGAGGCCCGTCGTACGGGGCGAGCCGCTGGAGCTCGGCGCGCGCGGCGCGCACATCCGCCAGCCCCAGGGAGACGTCCATGGCGTCGGCGAGCATCGTCAGCACGCGCGCGTCGGCCATCTGGAGCCGTGTGACGGCCTGTTCCGGCTTGAGGGCGGCCTCGAAGGGCCGGGCGCGGCCTTCCCAGTTGAGGAAGGTCCCGGCCTTCTCGGTGACGGCCGCGACCGGCAGGACGACATCGGCCCGGTCGGTCACCTCGCCGGCCCGCTGCTCCAGGCTGACGACGAAGCCGGCCGCGTCCAGGGCGGCGCGGGCGGCGGCGGGGTCGGGGAGGTCGGCCAGTTCTACGCCGCCGACGAGCAGTGCGGTGAGTTCGCCGCCGGCCGCCGCGTCGAGGATCTGGCCGGTGTCGCGGCCGGAGCGCGTCGGGAGGAGGCCGACGCCCCAGACCTGGGCGACCTCGACACGCGCGCGCGGGTCGGTGACCGGCCGGCCGCCGGGCAGCAGCCCGGGCAGGGCGCCCACCTCGACCGCGCCGCGCTCTCCGGCCCGGCGCGGGATCCAGGCGAGCGTGGCGCCGCTGGCCCGCGCGAGGCGGATGGCGGCGGTCAGCGCCCCGGGGACGGCGGCGAGCCGTTCGCCGACCAGGATCACGGATCCGTCCGCCCGCAGGGCCTCGGCGGCGGCGCTGCCGTCGCCTTCCAGCCCGACGCCGCCCGCGAGCGCGTCCAGCCACTCGGTCTCGGTGCCGGGCGCGGCCGACAGCAGCACGCCGCCCGCCTTCTTCAGGCCCCGGGTGGTGAACGGCGCGAGCGCGTAGGCCTGCTGGCGGCGCTTGCGGTTCGCCTTGCGCAGGCGGAGGAAGACGCCGGGCGCCTCCTCCTCGGCTTCGAGGCCGACCAGCAGCACGGCCGGCGCCGCCTCCAGCAGCCGGTACGTGACCCCGCTCCCGTCCAGGTCACGTCCGCGCCCGGCGACGGCGGCCGCCAGGAAGTCGGCTTCCTCGGCCGTATGCGTACGGGCCCGGAAGTCGACGTCGTTCGTGTCGAGGACGACCCGCGCGAACTTGGCGTACGCGTAGGCGTCCTCCACCGTCAGCCGGCCGCCGGGCAGGACCCCGGTGCGGCCCCGGGCGAGGCCCCGGGCCGCCGCCTCCAGCGCCTCGGGCCAGCTCGCGGGCTCCAGCTCACCGTTTTCCGCGTTGCGCACGAGCGGGTGGGTGAGCCGTTCCGGCCGCTGCGCATAGCGGAATCCGAAGCGGCCCTTGTCGCAGATCCACTCCTCGTTGACCTCGGGGTCGTCCTGCGCGAGCCGCCTCATGACCTTGCCGCGCCGGTGATCCGTACGGGTGGCGCAGCCGCCCGCGCAGTGCTCGCAGACGCTGGGCGAGGAGACCAGGTCGAAGGGCCGCGAGCGGAAACGGTAGGCCGCCGAGGTGAGCGCGCCGACCGGGCAGATCTGGATGGTGTTGCCGGAGAAGTACGACTGGAAGGGGTCGCCCTCGCCGATGCCGACCTGCTCCAGGGCGCCGCGTTCCAGCAGCTCGATGAAGGGGTCGCCCGCGATCTGCTGCGAGAAGCGCGTGCAGCGCGCGCACAGCACGCACCGCTCGCGGTCGAGCAGCACCTGCGTGGAGATCGGCATGGGCTTCTCGTACGTGCGCTTGCGGCCCTCGAAGCGGCTGTCGGCCTGCCCGGCGGTCATCGCCTGGTTCTGGAGCGGGCATTCGCCGCCCTTGTCGCAGACGGGGCAGTCCAGCGGGTGGTTGATCAGCAGCAGCTCCATGACGCCGCGCTGCGCCTTCTCGGCGACACCGGACGTGAGCTGGGTCTTGACCACCATCCCGTCGGTGCAGGTGATGGTGCAGGACGCCATCGGCTTGCGCTGGCCCTCCACCTCGACGATGCACTGGCGGCAGGCGCCGACCGGGTCGAGCAGCGGGTGGTCGCAGAAGCGCGGGATCTCGATGCCGAGCAGCTCGGCAGCGCGGATCACCAAGGTCCCCTTGGGGACGGAGACCGGGATGCCGTCGATGGTGACGGACACCAGATCCTCCGGCGGCACTGCCGCCGCGCCTCCTCCGGAGGGTGCGTTGGTAGTGACGGTCACGCGTTCACCTCCAGGTGAGACTTGTCGGCCCACACCGTGGACTTGGCGGGGTCGAAGGGACAGCCGCCGCGCTCGATGTGCTCCTCGTACTCCGCGCGGAAGTACTTCAGGGAGGAGAAGATCGGGCTGGCGGCGCCGTCGCCGAGGGCGCAGAAGGACTTGCCGTTGATGTTGTCGGCGATGTCGTACAGCTTGTCGAGGTCGGCGAGCGCGCCCTTGCCGGCCTCGATGTCACGGAGCAGCTGGACGAGCCAGTACGTGCCCTCGCGGCAGGGAGTGCACTTGCCGCAGGACTCATGGGCGTAGAACTCGGTCCAGCGGGTGACGGCCCGCACGACGCAGGTCGTCTCGTCGAAGCACTGCAGCGCCTTGGTGCCGAGCATGGAACCGGCCGCGCCGACGCCCTCGTAGTCCAGCGCGACGTCCAGGTGCTCGGCGGTGAACATCGGGGTCGAGGAGCCGCCCGGGGTCCAGAACTTGAGCTGGTGGCCGGGGCGGATGCCGCCGCTGATGTCGAGCAGCTGGCGCAGGGTGACGCCGAGCGGGGCCTCGTACTGGCCGGGGTTGGCGACATGGCCGCTGAGCGAGTAGAGCGTGAAGCCCGGGGACTTCTCGCTGCCCATGGACCGGAACCACTCCTTCCCCTTGACCATGATCGAGGGGACCGACGCGATGGACTCGACGTTGTTGACCACCGTCGGGCAGGCGTACAGGCCCTCGACCGCCGGGAAGGGCGGCCGCAGGCGGGGCTGGCCCCTGCGTCCTTCGAGCGAGTCCAGAAGGGCCGTTTCCTCACCGCAGATGTACGCGCCCGCGCCGGCGTGGACCGTGAGCTCCAGGTCGAAGCCGGAGCCCTGGATGTTCTTGCCGAGGTAGCCGGCCTTGTAGGCCTCGGCGACGGCGAAGTGCAGCCTGCGCAGGACGGGTACGGCTTCGCCGCGCAGATAGATGAAGGCGTGGTTGGAGCGGATCGCGTGGCAGGCGATCACGATGCCCTCGATGAGCGAGTGCGGGTTGGCGAAGAGCAGCGGGATGTCCTTGCAGGTGCCCGGCTCGGATTCGTCGGCGTTGACGACGAGGTAGTGCGGCTTGCCGTCGCCCTGCGGGATGAACTGCCACTTCATGCCGGTCGGGAAGCCCGCGCCGCCGCGGCCGCGCAGCCCGGCGTCCTTGATGAAGGCGATGACGTCGTCCGGGGCCATGGCAAGCGCCTTGCGCAGGCCCTCGTAACCCTCGTGGCGGCGGTATGTGCTCAGGGTCCAGGACTGCGGGTCGTCCCAGAACGCCGTCAGGACGGGCGAGAGCACTTTCTCTGCCGAGTCGACCATGGTCACTTGTCCCCCTCCGCTTGCCGGTCCTGCGGCTCGTGCGGCGCTTGCGGCTCGTGCCGTGGCGGTACGACGCGGGGCGCGGCCTCACCGCGCGCCAGGCGCAGCCCTGCGAGCGAGGCCGGGCCGGCGCCGCCGGAGGCCTCCACCGCGCCGGGGCGCTCGTCGGGGAACCCGGCGAGGATCCTGGACGTCTCCTTGTATGTGCACAGTGGAGCGCCCCGGGTCGGTTCGACGGTGCGGCCTGCCCGGATGTCGTCGACGAGCCGCTTGGCGGAGGCGGGGGTCTGGTTGTCGAAGAACTCCCAGTTGACCATCACCACCGGTGCGAAGTCGCAGGCCGCGTTGCACTCGATGTGCTCCAGCGTGACCTTGCCGTCGTCCGTGGTGCCGCCGTTGCCGACGCCGAGGTGTTCCTTGAGCTCGTCGAAGATCTGATCGCCGCCCATGACCGCGCAGAGCGTGTTGGTGCAGACCCCGACCTGGTATTCGCCGCTGGGCGCGCGGCGGTACATGGTGTAGAAGGTCGACACCGCCGTCACCTCGGCCGTCGTCAGGTCGAGCAGCTCGGCGCAGAAGCGGACACCGGTGCGCGTGACGTGCCCCTCCTCGGCCTGGACGAGGTGGAGCAGGGGCAGCAGGGCGCTCCGGCTGCTGGGGTAGCGCGCGATGATCTCGCGGGCGTCGGCTTCGAGCCGCTGCCGTACGTCGGCCGGATAGTCCGGCGCGGGGAGCTGGGGCATTCCCAGCTGCACCTCTTGATTAGCTGGTGTGGCAGTCACCGGTCGACGCCTCCCATCACGGGGTCGATGGACGCCACGGCGACGATGACGTCGGCGATCTGGCCGCCCTCGCACATCGCCGCCATGGACTGCAGATTGCTGAATGACGGATCGCGGAAGTGCACCCGGAAGGGCCTGGTCCCGCCGTCGCTGACCGCGTGGACGCCGAGCTCGCCCTTGCTGGACTCCACGGCCACGTACGCCTGTCCGGCCGGCACCCGGAAGCCCTCGGTCACCAGCTTGAAGTGGTGGATCAGGGCCTCCATGGAGGTGCCCATGATCTTCTTGATGTGGTCCAGCGAGTTGCCGAGCCCGTCCGGGCCGAGCGCGAGCTGCGCGGGCCAGGCGATCTTCTTGTCGGCGACCATGACCGCGCCGGGCTGCAGCCGGTCCAGGCACTGCTCGACGATGTCCAGGCTCTGCCGCATCTCCTCCAGGCGGACCAGGAAGCGGCCGTAGGAGTCGCAGGTGTCGGTTGTCGGCACCTCGAACTCGTAGTTCTCGTAGCCGCAGTACGGCTGCGCCTTGCGCAGGTCGTGCGGCAGCCCGGCGCTCCGCAGAATCGGCCCGGTCGCGCCGAGCGACATGCAGCCGGCCAGGTCCAGGTAGCCCACGTCCTGCATGCGGGCCTTGAAGATCGGGTTGCCGGTGGCGAGCTTGTCGTACTCGGGGAGGTTCTTGCGGAACTTCTTCACCAGCTCGCGGACCTGGTCGACGGCGCCGGGCGGCAGGTCCTGGGCGAGGCCGCCGGGCCGGATGTACGCGTGGTTCATGCGCAGGCCGGTGATCAGCTCGAAGGCGTCCAGGATCATCTCGCGGTCCCGGAATCCGTAGATCATGATCGTGGTGGCGCCGAGCTCCATGCCGCCGGTGGCGATGCACACCAGGTGGGAGGAGATGCGGTTGAGCTCCATCAGCATCACGCGGATGACGGTGGCCCGGTCGGGGATCTCGTCGGTGATGCCGAGCAGCTTCTCCACCGCGAGGCAGTACGCCGTCTCGTTGAAGAACGGCGTCAGGTAGTCCATGCGGGTCACGAACGTGGACCCCTGGGTCCAGGTCCGGAACTCCATGTTCTTCTCGATGCCGGTGTGCAGATAGCCGATGCCGCAGCGGGCCTCGGTCACCGTCTCGCCGTCGATTTCGAGGATGAGCCGGAGCACGCCGTGGGTGGAGGGGTGCTGGGGGCCCATGTTGACGACGATGCGCTCGTCGTCGGCCTTGCCGACGGTCTCGGCGAGCTCGTCCCAGTCGCCGCCGGTGACGGTGAAGACCCGGCCCTCGGTGGTCTCCCGCTCTTCGGCCTGGGTGGGTGCGTGAGGAGTGGTCATGAGTACGACCTCCGCTGGTCCGGAGCCGGGATCTGGGCGCCCTTGTACTCGACGGGGATGCCGCCGAGGGGATAGTCCTTGCGCTGTGGGTGGCCCTGCCAGTCGTCCGGCATCATGATCCGGGTGAGCGCCGGGTGGCCGTCGAAGACGAGGCCGAAGAAGTCGTAGACCTCGCGCTCGTGCCAGTCGTTGGTCGGGTAGACGTCCACGATCGAGGGCACATGCCGGTCGGCGTCGGGCGCGGAGACCTCCAGCCGGATCAGCCGGTTGTGGGTGATCGAGCGCAGGTGGTAGACGGCGTGCAGCTCGCGGCCCTTGTCCTCCGGGAAGTGGACGGCGCTCACGCCCGTACAGAGCTCGAAGCGCAGGGCCGGGTCGTCGCGCAGTGTGCGGGCCACCAGGGGCAGGTGCTCGCGGGCGATGTGGAAGGTGATCTCGCCGCGGTCCACGACGGTCTTCTCGATCGCGTTGTCCGGGAGGAGGTCCTGCTCCTCCAGGGCGCCTTCCAGTTCGTCCGCGACCTCGTCGAACCAGCCTCCGTACGGCCGGCCGGTCGCTCCCGGCAGCCTTACGGTCCGGACCAGGCCGCCGTAGCCGGAGGTGTCACCGCCGTTGCGGGCGCCGAACATGCCGCGCTGGACGCGGATGGCCTCGCCGGCGTCGTCGCGCTGGGCGGGAACGCTGTCGGCGGGAACGCTGTCGTTGGGCTCACTCATCGCAGCAGCCCCTTCATCTCGATGGTGGGGAGCGCCTTGAGGGCCGCTTCCTCCGCCTCGCGGGCAGCCTCTTCGCGGTTCACACCGAGCTTTTCGTGCTGGATCTTCTGGTGGAGCTTGAGAATCGCGTCCATCAGCATCTCGGGCCGGGGCGGACATCCGGGCAAATAGATGTCAACAGGAACAACATGGTCAACTCCCTGCACAATGGCGTAGTTGTTGAACATGCCGCCGGAGGAGGCGCAGACGCCCATGGAGATGACCCACTTGGGATTCGGCATCTGGTCGTAGACCTGCCGCAGGACGGGGGCCATCTTCTGGCTGACCCGCCCGGCGACGATCATCAGATCCGCCTGCCGCGGCGAGCCGCGGAAGACCTCCATACCGAAGCGGGCCAGGTCGTAGCGCCCGGC
>Ga0307508_10005681_pt1 | contig 11817 bp, 17 predicted proteins | sample 9_EM_MG_FD_203089 | JGI IMG/M metagenome (GOLD analysis project Ga0307508, IMG submission 203089) | Populus trichocarpa ectomycorrhiza microbial communities from riparian zone in the Pacific Northwest, United States - 9_EM | ecosystem: Host-associated > Plants > Roots > Unclassified | place...
CGGGTATGAGTAGGAGGACGTATGGGAGTTGCGAGAACTGTGTATATAAGGAGGGCTGTCTCCCGTGTTTTGTCTTCTTCTTCTCTTGATGCAACCTCTTGTATTCTATTCGGAATATCAACCTCGTCTCCGTTTCCTCCGTTTCCTCCGTTTCCATATCTCCGTATCGGCGACGCTCGTCTAGTGCCGCCCGTCTCTGTTCGACACGTCCGTCTGACGTTGTCCCTTCCTGTCCGACACGTCCGTCCGACGCTGTCCGTCTCTCTGTCCGACGCGTCCGTCCGACGCTGTCCGTCTCTCTGTTCGACACGTCCGTCTGACGTTGTCCGTTCCTGTCCGACACGTCCGTCCGACGCTGTCCGTCTCTCAGTCTGACACGTCCGTCTGACGTTGTCCGTTCTTGTCCGACACGTCCGTCTGACGCTGTCCGTCTCTGTCTCCCGTTCCCGTTCCCGTTCCCATTCCCGTTCCCGTTCCCGTTCCCGTTCCCGTTCCATTCCTGTTCCCGTTCCCCCCCCCCGCTTCCGCTCCCGCTCCCGCTTGCGTCACCCGAACTCACTCGAGTACCTTGGAGAACCGCCGCCGTTACACCTCACCTCTGGAGTTTAGATTCTTACTGCCGGTCTCGGCCGTTAGCTAAACTCCAGCTCCTTAACTCCCTCCTAGACTCCTGAGATCATCCCACATGCGCTCCATCTTCCGATCTTTCCTCTATGTCTGAGCTATCTAGATAATCGGCCCGAGTGATCGTTCAGGTGTAACACCGAAAGCAAGAGAAAGATGAACTGCACCAGTTTGGATGAGGAAATCGCAAAATGGTTCACCCAGGACGAAGGGAAGCAGATCCAGATTGGAGAGTAATTGACGGAAACGGAGAGGTTGCAAGGGATGCGGCTGCTCTATACCTGGAGCGAGCGATTTTGTGATGATGTGAGGAAGTTACCGGCGACGGACTTGATTGAACACTGGATTCCTACAATCAAGTGCAACCTAGTTCGGTCGAAACCCAAGCTATACACGCAGAAGGAAGCGGAATGGCAAAAGAGGAACCTGCCGGATCTCTTGGATGCCAGAATTATAGACTAGGTCAATTCGCCTTGGAGTGCCAGTTGCAAGTTCCCATTGAAGAAGAAAGGAGACTTGCGGATGGTTCACATCTACATCCGGAAAAAAAATCTGCGTCCGGATGCAGGGGCTGCGTCCGGACGCTATACACGTGTCTGAAACGTCTAGACGCTCGGGACGTAAACTGGCAAGGTAGTCTACGCGCGGACGACGAATGCCACGGCATCTGCCTTCCGGACGAGGAGTGTCAGTGCATTTGCCTACCGGACACAGAGTGTCAAGGTAAAGGTCCTACGAACGACGCGCACCACGGCATCTGCCTTCTGGACGCAGCGCGTTTCTTCCGGACGCAGAGTGCCAAGGCAAATGTCATCCGGACCACACGTGCCACGGCATCTGCCTTCCGGACGAGGAGTGCCATGGCATTTCCCTTCTGGACGTAGCGTGTCAACGCAAATTTCTTCTGGACGCAGAGTGTCAAGGTAAATGTCGTCCGCACGAGGTATGCCACGGTGTCTGCCTTCTGGACAAGGAGTGTCAGGGCATTTGCCATCCGGACGCAGCGTGTGTCATCCGGACGCAGAGCGGCAAGGCAAATTTGTTCCGGACGACGCATGCCATGGCATCTGGCTTCTGGACGAGGAGTGTCAGGTCATTTGACATCCAGACGCAGCACGTGTCATCCGGACCCAGCGTGTCAAGGCAAATGTCGTCCGGACGATACATGCCATGGCATCTTCCTTCTGGACGAGGAGTGTCAGGGCATTTGCCCTCCAGACACAGCGCGTGTCATCCGGACGCAGAGTGTCAAGGCAAATTTCTTCAGGACACAGAGTGTCAAGGCAAATTTCATCCGGACGATGCGTGCCACAGCATCTGCCTTCCGGACGAGGAGTGTTAGGGCATTTGCCATCCAGACGCAGCACGTGTCATCCGGACGCAGCGTGTCAAGGCAAATGTGGTCCTGACGATGCATGTCATGGCATCTGCCTTCTGGACGAGGAGTGTCAGGGCATTTGCCATCCAGACGCAGCGCATGTCATCCGGACGCAGAGTGTCAAGGCAAATTTCTTCCGGACTCAGAGTGTCAAGGCTAATGTCATCCAGACGACGCGTGCCACAGTATCTGCCTGCCGGACGAGGAGTGTCAGGGCATTTGCCATCCGGACGCAGAGTGTCGAGGCAAATAGGATCCAGACGACGCTTACGATGGGGCACCACACATAGGTAATAGAGCAGTCACGGTGGTAGCATCCAGACGCGACTGTTAGAGCACGGTACATTGCAGCGAAGACTAGAAAACACGCATTTGGTTGCAGGCATTGTAACTCAAACCAGTTCTATTCATTACATCTAATCTACATCTATATACCACGTCACCGTAGATAGCATCGCTCTGCATGACAGAAACAAAGGCAGTTTCCAGGATAAGACACGATGCAATGAGAACATCAATGAAGTGGATACCAATGAGGATGCCGGCCGCAAGGGCACCAACGAGTAAGACGTGACGAGTCCGATGTTAATGAGGATGACGGCGGCGTAGATGATCGCAAGTAAGACGCGGCGAGTACGATGTCAATGAGGATGGCGGTGTGGATGAAAGTAAGACGCGGTGAGAAGATCGACGAACTTCGTGAGATTGTTAGTGCAGCTCTCGAAGGGACAGACAGTGGGAAGTTGTACAACACGACGCGACGAGTACGATATCGATGAGGATGCCGGTGGCGTAGATGATAGCAAGACGCAGCAAGTACGATGTCAATGAGGATGGCGGTGTGGATGCAAGTAAGACGCGGCGAGAAGATCGATGAGCTTGATGAGATTGTTAGTGCAGCTCTCAAAGGGACAGATAGTGGGAAGTTGTACAATACCACCTGACGAATACAATGTCGATGAGGATGGCGGTGAGGATGCCAGCAGCGTGGGTGATAGCAAGTAAAAAAGGGGTGGAATAGCTGCCTGTGCCGTTGTATTTGGCAAGCCGAGGAGTGGTGAGGGAGCCGAGTGGCGGTAAGCGAGCCAAACCATACGAAAGCACAGGTACTAGCAAATGCTTGGCACCTTACAATTTGCATGCGAAATCACTTGCAATACTCGAAACTTGTGAATTCCACTCCCACAGTCGTTGATACCCTGCAACCCGCCTTTTATATTTGCACAATTATTCTTTATCGTATCAATTCAGTCTAACCAAAAGTTTGTACCTACTGGCCCCTGCCTTGCAACCTATCGGTGCTGCTGTTCTGATTCAACTACTTCTGCAAGGAGAATCTGTACTTCATACAACGCTCCAAATCCGTTTATCATTCAAGACTTCAGTATCACTACCTTGAAAAGCAGGTGCCAATAGGCACAAACTTTCGGTCAGACTGAATTGATGTGATAGGGAATAATTGGGTGAATATAAACTGTGGGTTCCGGGTTATCGACGACTTTGGGAGTGGAATTCACAGGTTTCGGGCATTGCGAGTGATTTTGCATGCAAATTGTAAGGGGCCAAGCATTTGCTAGCGCCTGCGCTTTCGTATAGTTTGGCTCGCTTACCGCCGCTCAGTGTACTTACCACCGCTCGCCGTCCTTTCCACTGGTCGGTGTGCTAAATAAGACGGAACGGGCCGCTATTCCACCCCTTTTTTACTTGCTATCATCCACGCTGCCAGCATCCTCACCGCCATCCTCATCGACATTGTACTCGTCACGTGGTATTGTACAACTTCCCACCGTCTGTCCCTTCGAGAGGTGCGCTAACAATCTCACGAAGCTCATCGATCTTCTCGCCACGTCTGACTTGCTATCATCTATGTCGCTGGCATCCTCATCAACATCGCACACGTCTCGTCGTATTGTACAACTTGCCACTGTCTGTCCCTTTGAGAGCTGCGCTAACAATCTCACGAAGCTCGTCGATCTTCTCGCCGCGTCTTACTTGCATCCACACTGCCATCCTCATTGACATCTCATTGACATCGTACCCATCGCCTCTTACTTGCGATCATCTACGCCGCCGGCATCCACATCGACATCGTACTCGCCGCCTCTTACTTGCCATCGTCCTTGCCGCCAGCATCCACACCGGCCATCCTCATTGACATCTCATTGACATCGTACTCATCGCGTCTTACTTGCTATCATCTACGCCGCTGGCATCCTCATTGATATCGGACTCGTCGAGTCTTACTCGTTCTTGCCCTTGCGGCCGGCATCCTCATTGGTATCCACTTCATTGATGTTCTCATTGCGTCGTGTCTCATCCTGGAAACTGCCTTTGTTTCTGTCACGCAGAGCGATCCTATCTATGGTGACGTGGTATATAGATGTAGATTAGATGTAATGAATAGAACTGGTTTGAGTTACAATGCCTGGAACCAAATGCGTGTCTTCTTGTCTTCGCTGCAATGTAACGTGCTCTAACAGTTGCGTCTGGATGCTACCACCATGACCACTCTATTACCTATGTGTGGTGCGCCATCGTAAGCCTCGTCTGGATCCTATTCGCCTCGACACTCTGCATCCGGATGGCAAATGCCCTAACACTCCTCGTCCGGAAGGCAGATGCTGTGGTACACGTCGTCCGGATGACATTTGCCTTGACACTCTGCATCTGCAAGAAATTTGCCTTGACACTCTGCGTCCGGATGACATGCGCTGCGTCCGGATAGCAGATGCCGTGGCATGCGTCCTCTGGACGACATTTGCCTTGACACTCGGCGTCCGGAAGAAATTTGCCTTGACAGTCTGCGTCTAGACACGTATACGGTGGCCGCTGCATCCGGACATATGGTGCCGTGGTGAGATGTGTCTGAATGCACGGTGCCGTGGCGCACTGCGTTGGGACGCACGGTGGCGTGGTAAGCTGCGTCCGGGTTAGCGAGGTTGCGTCCAGTGCGTCTCGACCGTCTGGTGCATCCGGACGCTCTGGACGTAATTTTTTTTTTCCTGATGTATTGCCCGATCAATAATGCGACGATCAAGACGAACTATCCAATGAAGAGGACGGAACCAATCATCAATGCGATGAGTATGTCCAGATTCAAGGTGTATTGGTGGGCTGACGGTGCAAATGACTATTGGGCGATTCCGATTTACCAGCCACACGCTTACAAGACAGCCTTCAGCTCGATCCTTGGACAGTTTGCCTATCTGAGGATGGGACAAGGCTTGACGGGAGCACCTCATATGTATGCGCAGTTGAAGGACTTGGTAATGGGCCTGATTCCGGAACCAAGGGGAGAACGCCCATTAGCTGGCAAGACCGAGGAGTTCGCGTTCATGACATTCTTCGACGACGATATGGGAGCGACCACTTCGTTCGAAACACAGCTGAATTTTCTTCACGAGCAATACTTCCCTCGAATGCATTGGGCCAAATTGGTGTTGAACCCAGCGAAGAGTCATTTCTTCATGCCAAAAATCGAGATGTTGGGACTCCAGGCGGATGGGAACAGCATTCGTCCAGGCAACAATAAGTTGAGAGCGTTCAGGAATTACCCGACACCAACCTGTGAGAAGGAGTTGGACCAGTTTGAGTATATGACAACCTATCTGAGGAAGTTTATTCCGAGCCAAGCAGATCATTTCCGGATTATACTCAAATCGGTCATCAAGGTTACGCAATTGGCAGCTGAGAAGAACGCTGCGGAGATGAACGCCGCCAAGACGAACACTGCCGAGACGAATGCTGTGGGCAACCGGAGAATGGCCAATAAGAGAAAAGTCAAGAGGAGCGAAATAGGTTTCAGGTGGTCAGAAGAAGCGGAGAAGTGGTTTCAAGCGGTCAAGCTCTCGTTGTTGGAAAATGCTTGTCATGGTGGTGATCCGGACAGGTAATATCACCTTGCTTGTGACACTTCCGTATTTGCCTATGGAGGAGTGCTATTCCAGTTCGCCGATCAGCCGATAGGAACCGTCATGTCATCAAAATTGGTTGGATCGATGTGGATAGTCCCATTCATTTCGAAGAAGTTCTTGGACGCAGAAACCCAATATCACACTACGGAGCGAGAAGCCTTGGCCATTATCCGATGTCTGGAGGAAACCATGTGGCTTGTCAACGAAAATCGGCATCCGGTTTTGTTATACACTGATCACCCTTGTTTGAAAACAGCCTTAGAGAACTCGGACAAAGGACGGATCGTTGGATGGCAGCTGCGATTGAGTGAGTACGATTTCCAGATAATTCACATCAGAGGCAAGGAAAATGCTCTGGCAGATGGAATGTCAAGATTACCGGTGGAAGCCATGGATTTCGGAAGGCCGGGAATGGAGAAGAGCACTCTGGAGATTATGGACACCGAGGACGTCGCTTGCAAATCGGATGCTGAGGATGTCGCCTTACGATCAAACGCCATGGCCACCAAGTCACCGTAAGAGATTGCCGAGAACGTCGCTTTACTAGCGAATGCCGGGGCACAGCCAGTGACAAGTGATGTGGCAGCGACATCAAACGACGAAGCCGAGAAGAGGTGGGAATATTGGTTGGCAGATGAGTGATATGCAGGAGTGGTGTTTTTGAAGTTTTTTGGGAAGTTGCAAGAGAAGGATGGAGGGGAGGATAGTTTGACGGTATGAAGGTGGTGGATTCGGAAGGCAGTGTGGACGAAGCGGACGATTACCCATTGTTGGCGTATACGGAGCGCAATGGACAATGGTCCTGGTATGTCCGGGAATCGGAAGTAGACAAAGTTCTCGAATGGGCGCACCATTGCCATGGACACTATGCAGTGGATCTGACGGTGAAACGACTGATTGGCCACTATTACTGGCCTACTCGAGTCAAGGATACACACGCCTATTGCCGGAGTTGTCGGATTGTCAGTTGACAGGAGTGAAACGACCGTCCCAGGTTCCGAGACCGATCGTTCAGTTGCAACCAATGAACATGATAGGGATCGATGGACTTGGTCCCATTTCTCCAGAATCGAATCCAGGAGGACACAGCTATATCCTCACTGTGGTGGATTATTTTATGAGGTACGCTTGGGTACAAGCTTTGCCAGCCATCAACGGAGCAGCCCTTATCGAAAATGTGGCGAATATATCCAGAACCTTTGGATTGTCGTGAAGCGTTTATACCGGTAATGTGACTTATTTCGTCAGCAGCGCATTTCCAGAGTTCTTGGCATCTCGAGGAGTCCGACAGTTTCCAGTGCGAAAGACACATCCTTCGTCAGTTGGGCTCCTGGAGCAGTATGTCCACATCAGCAAAAAAATGAAAAGTTGAAGTATATTGCTTTTTTTCCAAGTGAGACACAAATTTTAAATTTCCTTTCTCGGTGTTTTAGGTGAAACAAAAGAGATTATTTTTTTCCAAATTCTTACGGGAGCAAAATATAACTTCTCTCTTACCAAAGCTTAATAAAGCTTAATAAAGCTTACGGGAGCACTGGGAGCACCGGGAGCATTTTTCAAGTTTTTGCTGATGCAACTGGTGCTTTTCGGAATCAGGAAGATTGTGGTTGGAGGAGGAAATATCCAGTGTTGGAGTACCTATTTGGATCAAGTGGTTCATTCTATGAATACCCACGAGGTCCGAGTCTATGGGTATTCACCAGCAGAATTGCTCTTGGGATATAATCCTGTCATTCATCATCACGATTTCACTGTTCGAGACAGGCAAGCGGCTCAAGATTTGTAGAAAAGACATCAGATTTGGGAAGATGCAGACGACACTCGAAATGCACAACTTGACAATCATCTAGTCGCTCGTGACGAAGCCCTCAAGTTGACATGCCAATGGTACTTGAATCGATTCATATCACAGCAAGGAAAAGAAGGGAGATTTCCAGCCCCGAAGGCAGGCAATCTGGTTTTGCTCCGACGGGCTGCCCTCGACAACAGATACGATAAGAAGTTGCCAGCTCGATGGGAGGGCCCTTTCCAGTTGAGCAATCTTGCGCACCATGGCCGCAGTGGGCGACTATACGACTTGACGACGGGCCACTTGGTCAAGGTCAAACAAGCGGGGCTAAAGGATCGAGTTCACTTGGATGATCTAAAGGTCTATGTGTCAAGGGAGCGAGCCGAAGAGGAGGACGTTACGGGCATTGAGAGGGTCCAGTGGGACCAATTGGGTTGGAAAGGCGAAGGGGTGGAAAGGTGGAAAGAAATTGGAAAAGGAGGAGAGGTTGAGTGGGACAAATTGATGGAGATGGAGGTGTTTATTTTCGGTTGACAAGAGGGACCTTGTCTTAGAGAAAATGGGAATAGCTGTGGGAGAATTTAGGCTCATTTGTTACATTGCCTTAGGTTCTGTGGTTACATTGCCTTAGGTTCTGTTGCTGCATTTCCTTCGGCTCTGTTGCTTCATTTCCTTCGGCTCTGTTTCTACATTTCCTTTAGGTTCGGATGCTTTATTGGATTAGGTTCGGACGCTGCATTTCATTAGGTTCTGTTGTTACATTGCAGTGGGTTCGGACGGACCATTGAGGGATTGGGATCCGTGGGTTCAAGGAGGATTGACCACCCTGGGTGGTATATGTATAGAGGGGTGGAACAAAGTTGGTTCTACATCTTTGTCAATAGCTATCCTATCCTATCTATCTTCCTTTTCCTCCTTCCTTTCTTTGCCATTTTTTGCATCGGGCCTGGCATAGCTCCTTCACCGCTATACCAACGCCAGCTTGGCGCCCAGGACATGCTAGTCGCGGACCACACAACCTTCGCCGGACAAAACTCAACGCCAAAAATTGCCAAGCCTTTCACCCAACACACCGGAACTTTTCGCAAATCAGGCCTCACAGATATCACGATGTCTGGCGGAGCGACTGAATCAACCGAGGTGGCCCCGTTGGTGGCCGGACACATCGATGCCCACCTCCTGGCGGAGCAGGTGGAAGACCAGGGAACCTACAGGGAGGAAGAAATAGACGAAGCGGAGAGCGACGCCAAGAGCAGTGACCTCTCTGAGCTGGAGAGCGAGGAGGAGGAGGAGCAGTGGGAGGGGAAGGACAAAGGGAGACCGAACTACAAATGCACCGTGGTGGGTGCTGGATGTTGAATATTATAGCTGTTCTTGTGTGTGCGTTCTCGTAGCATCTTCGGCTCCACAGAGTTCTTCTTGTCGGAGCAACTGATGAGAGGGGGTAGAGAGAGATGAAGTTCTTCACAGTGAGGATTCTGGGGAGGGAGGACAATCTTTCGTTGCTATGTAGAAGGTTGTAAGAGTACAGAAGAGAAGAACCTTAGAATAGAGAACACAAAGTACATCTCCCTGCTTCCCCGCTTTGTCCCCATTCGGCTCCCTGCTTTAGCTCCTCCGGCGTGGGCTCCCCCAGCAATGCCGCCCGCTCAACTCTAGTCAGCAACAGCGCCGAGAAGCTTTTCCAACACACCCCCTCTTCTCACACTGAGACTTCCCGAACTTCCCGAATGACCAAATGCAAAAAACAACAACCATTAGCCCCGCTTCCCCGCCGACCTCATTAAAACCTGTGCAGTGAAAAACCCTGTGGGAAAAAACATCTGCTATCAGGAAAAAGAGTGCCGGCACCAACATTACGAAAGCCAATCAAATCAAATGCCAAACCAAACCAATTCAAGTAACTTTTCCATCCCTTCTCTCATTCCATTTCGTGCTCGCTTCTCCCATTCCTCAATCTCTTTGATTGCGTCCTCCTCTCCATTGGTCCTTGTGCTTTCTTCCTTGCCAGTGATCTGCACCCCCTCTGCCTTGCGAAAGATCCACACCCCCTCTTTCTTGCTCGTGTAGCTGTGAGGGATGCTTTACCAAGCCAGTAAGCTGTAACAGCTGTTCGTGTCGGGGTGCGGCGAGTGGTTTCGTGAGAAGGTCGGCCGGATTTGCTACTGAGGTGACGTACTGGAACTTGACTGATCCTCGCTGCTGCTCGTCATGGACATGGTGATATTTGACATCGATGTGTTTCGACTTCTGGCGTACAACTCCGGAAGCGATTAACTTGAGGGCAGCCTGATTATCACATCCAATAGGCACCGGTCCTTCCGACACCTGCACAGACATCCCATCTGCTGCCTCCTTGGTTATGCACTTCAACCAAATACTCTCCCGAGTGGCATGGGATCAAGCAATATACTCAGCTTCAAGTGTTGAAAGAGCTACCACACTTTGGGATTTTGCTTGCCAGTGAACGAATCCGGATGTCACCAGCTCACTGTTGCTGTCGATATAGCCAAGGCCAAACATGCATCCTCCGATCGATTTCCGAGTCGTGAGATTTCCTGCCCAGTCAGAGACGGTAAAGCCGACAACCGAGATGCGTGATTTGTCGTCGTGTGGGTTTGGAAGTCGTCGGTAGTGAATCTGAAGTTCGGATGTTGTCTTCAGATATCGTAGTACTATCAGCAAGCCGACAATTGACAAGTACTCCTTCCGATTGGCCAACTTGTCTTCGCAGTTGGTGTTTGTGAGATCCACTTGATGGTCAAGAGGCGTCTTTGCTGATTTTGCGTCCTGCTGTCCAAACCTCTTCAAAATTGTGTCAATATAAGTCTGTTGGCATATACTAATGCTTCCGTCTTCCCCCCTCTCAATCTCTATGCTTAGAAACCTCTTGACCACTCCCAGGTCACACATCTTGTATTTTGCCTGCAGCAGCCTCTTGATTTCGCGTTCTTTTCCGTTTCTTCCATCATATGCTATCAACAAATCATCCCCATAGAGTATCAGTAGTACTCCAGGTTGGAGATACAGGTTCGGGTTCTCAGCCGACTGCCGAAATCCTAGGGACTGTAGGTATCCATTGATATCCTCGAACCACAGTCTCGGCGCCTGCTTCAGTCCATATAGCGCTTTTCGAAGAAGCAGCACACTTCCGTCTGGCATATATGGTTCAAGCCACTCAATTCCAGGAGGAGTTGCCATATGGATGTTGTCTCGATCGATTTTCGGATTTAGGAATACTGTGACCACATCCAGGTGATCCATGTTCCAGCCATGTCGCGCCGAGAGTGCCAGTAAGAGTCGAACGGTTGTCATTTTGGAGATCGGAGCATATGTTTCATCGTAGTCAATCCCTTCCTTCTGGGCATATCCTTTGTAACCAATCGTGCCTTGTACCGAATGGATCCGTTGGGGTTGATTTTTTCTTCGGAAAACCCATTTTCATCCAATTGGTTCTGCGTTGCCTTCGGTCTGTTTCCTTCCTTGGTCTCAGTCCCTTTCGGCACAAAATGGGTGATTTCTTCCTCAGACAGCGTCAAATGTATGATTCTCAAGCAGCGCTTGCCATTCCTGACGCATGGCTTCTTCCCATTCTCTCACTTGAGGGCTCCTAAGTGCTGCTTCATATGTGGCTGGCTCATTCTCAGGCCCATTGTGTCACGTAGTGTAACGGCGGCGGTTCTCCAAGGTACTCGAGTGAGTTCTGGTGACTCCAGCGAGAGCGGGAGCGGAAGCGGGGGGGGGGAACGGGAACGGGAACGCGAATGGAACGGGAACGGGAAGGGAACGGGAACGGGAACGGGAACGGGAACGTCAACGGACGTTTCGACAGAGACGGACAGCGTCAGACACACGGCGTAGGTCCCGGCGCTCGATTTGGGTTTGGTTGTTTGATTTTGTTGTTGATGCCGGCACCTCACTCCGGATGCCTCGATCTTGGAAAGAGTGTCGTCACCTCGCTCCGGATGTCTCGATCTTGGAAAGAGTGTCGGTTATGGGCCCCGGTTGCATAAGAGAAGGTTGTATGAGTTGCGTGGTTATGAGCACATATGTGAGTATGAGTACATATGTGAGTTGCGCGGGTATGAGTAGGAGGACGTATGGGAGTTGCG
>Ga0307508_10005682_pt1 | contig 11816 bp, 10 predicted proteins | sample 9_EM_MG_FD_203089 | JGI IMG/M metagenome (GOLD analysis project Ga0307508, IMG submission 203089) | Populus trichocarpa ectomycorrhiza microbial communities from riparian zone in the Pacific Northwest, United States - 9_EM | ecosystem: Host-associated > Plants > Roots > Unclassified | place...
CCGCAATATCCGTGGCATGACTAAATCGGAGGAGCCGTCCACGCCTTCCGGCTCATCCGAAACTCAACAACGAAGGCGACAGATCACGAGCTACAAAAGTACGACATCTTCACCCGCTACGGACAGCCCGCCGACCAGAACATTGCCGGCAAAGCCTGCCGCACCTGCGCCGGGGATTTCCTTGGTCAGGGGAATGACCTGTTGCTCGTATCCCGGCTTGTTGATCGTAACGGTGATGTCGGCGCTGCGCTTTGCCACGACCACGCAGGGCGTCACGCAGGAAGTAGGATTATCGAGCCCGGAAAACTCGGCGGTCGCACCAGCCGGCGTCGACGCAACAGAAATGTTCTCGGTGGTCCCGCGTGTCATCGACGCGCAGCCGACACACGGCAATACGATTGCCGCGGCTGCCAGTAACCTGATCATTACAACATTCCCCCAACCCACTGAAATCTTCACGCAGCCTTGGAGCGAAATCAAGGGGGGCGTGGCGATGGCATGGCCGTATTGTGAACGGCGTGCCGCCGGCAATTGGAACTCGGCACAGGCCGTCACTTTTTTGCACCCATCCGTGGCATAGTCAGACCGACCGATTCGCTGCGTCCCAAGCGCGCGCAACATATGAAGAGCCATGCCGAAACCATTGAAAGCTATTGCTAAAACCAAGGCAGCGGATGATCTGTTCGGTGCTTCGGAGCCCAAGGGCCGGACCCCGCTCAAGGCCACCCCGCGCGCCTCCAGCGCCGAGGCCGGCTACACCGCGCGCGACATCGAGGTGCTTGAAGGCCTCGAGCCGGTGCGTCGCCGGCCCGGCATGTATATCGGCGGCACCGACGAAAAAGCGCTGCACCATCTGTTCGCGGAAGTGATTGACAACTCGATGGATGAGGCGCTCGCCGGCCACGCCACCTTCATCGAGGTGGAATTGGGGGCCGACGGATTTTTGACCGTCACCGACAATGGCCGTGGCATTCCGGTCGATCCGCACCCGAAATTTCCGAAGAAATCCGCGCTCGAAGTCATCATGTGCACGCTGCACTCCGGCGGCAAGTTCGACTCCAAGGTCTACGAGACCTCCGGCGGCCTGCATGGCGTCGGCATTTCCGTGGTGAATGCGCTCTCCTCCCGGCTCGAGGTGGAGGTCGCCCGCGGCCAGCAGCTCTACCGCATGGCGTTCGAGCGCGGCCATCCCAAGGGCAAGCTCGAAGAGCTCGGCAAGGTCAACAACCGCCGCGGCACGAAAGTCCGGTTCCGGCCGGATTCCGAGATCTTCGGCGGCAAGGCGGCATTCAAGCCGCAGCGGCTGTTCAAGATGGCGCGCTCAAAGGCCTACCTGTTCGGCGGCGTCGAGATTCGCTGGCGCTGCGATCCCAGCCTGCTCAAGGGCATCGAGGACGTACCGGCGGAGGATTCGTTCCACTTTCCCGGTGGCTTGAAGGATTATCTGGCTGCCGCGATCCATGCCGATACGCTGGCGCATCCCGATATTTTCTCCGGCAAATCGGGACGCACCGGCGCGCACGGGGCCTGCGAATGGGCGGTGGCCTGGACCGCGGATGCCGACGGATTTTTGTCCTCCTATTGCAACACGATTCCGACCCAGGATGGCGGCACCCACGAATCGGGCATGCGCAGTGCGCTTTTGCGCGGCCTGAAGGATCACGCCGAGCGCGTCGGGCAAGGCAAGCGCGCGGCTTCCGTGACGTCGGAAGACGTCATGGTCGGCGCCGCCGTGATGCTCTCCGTGTTCGTGCGCGAGCCGGAATTCCAGGGCCAGACCAAGGATCGCCTGGCGACCGCCGAGGCCCAGCGCATCGTCGAACAGGCGATCAAGGACCCGTTCGACCATTGGCTGTCGGGCAATCCGCTGCAAGCCAACAAGCTGCTGGATTTCGTGGTCGAGCGCGCCGAGGAGCGGCTGCGTCGCCGCGCCGAGAAGGAAATCTCGCGCAAGACCGCGGTGAAGAAGCTGCGTCTTCCGGGCAAGCTCGCCGACTGCACCAACACCGCGGCCGAAGGCTCGGAGCTGTTCATCGTCGAGGGCGATTCGGCCGGCGGCAGCGCCAAACAGGCGCGCGATCGCAAGACCCAGGCCGTCATGCCACTGCGCGGCAAGATCCTCAACGTCGCCTCCGCGGCCAAGGACAAGCTGACCGCCAATGCCCAGCTCGCCGACCTGATGCAGGCGATCGGCTGCAGCGGCGGCGCGCACTACCGGGAAGAGGAGCTGCGCTATTCCCGCATCATCATCATGACCGACGCCGACGTCGACGGCGCCCACATCGCCTCGCTCCTGATCACCTTCTTCTACCGGACGATGCAGCCGCTGATCGACCAGGGCCACCTCTACCTCGCCGTGCCGCCGCTCTATCGCCTGACCCATGGCAGCAAGACGGTCTATGCCCGCGACGACGGCCACAAGGATGCGCTGCTGAAAAGCGAGTTCAACGCCAACGCCAAGGTCGATGTCGGCCGCTTCAAAGGTCTTGGCGAGATGATGCCCGCGCAATTGAAGGAAACCACCATGGATCCGGCCAAGCGCACCCTGCTGCGCGTGGTGCTGCTGACGGAAGACCGCGCCGGCACGGCCGATTCCGTTGAGCGGCTGATGGGCACCAAGGCCGAAGCGCGGTTCGCCTTCATTTCCGAACGGGCGGAGTTCGCCAGCGACGAATTGCTGGACGTCTGATCTGGGCGTCCAGCCCCGGTCTCAGGAAATCTGATCCTGGTCCGGTCCCGGACGGGTTTCCGTTGCGCCAACACGCAGCCCGGGTCCCGATCCTGCTCCGAAACCTCGGCGAGCCTTCCGCGGCGGCGCGAAGGCATCTCCAGACAATGGCCGAAAGACGCTGATTTCCGGCCACTTTTTCAGTTGGTCTGGCTTTTCCACGGCCTCCGGACGGCCGTTTTCCGGTCAGTGTGCCCACCGCGCAACAGCATTTCTACGGAAAATGGCTATAGTCCGGACATGGGTGAGGCGGGAATCGTCGCACCGACGCCTGTCACGCACGAATACACCGCTCGAGGATTTGAACATGAAGAAATTGCTGCTCGCATTGACCGCCGTGGCGGCGTTTTCCGGATCGGCCTTCGCGGCCGACATGCCCGCCCGCTATGCCAAGGCGCCCGCGCCAATGGCGCCGGTGTATAACTGGACCGGCTTCTACATCTTCGGCGGCGGCGGCGGCGGCCTGTGGGCAGCCGATACGACGACCCTGAATACCGTGACCGGAGCATGTATCCTTTGCGTCAATCAGCGGCAGGGCGGATCGGGCTGGTTCGGAACAGTCGGCGCCGGGTATGACTGGCAGGTCAATCAGAATTGGGTGGTTGGCGTCCTCGCTGACGGTCAGTTCGGCAGCATCAGTGGCAGCATCCAGGATCAAACCCCCTTCTCTGTTGGCACTGAAAAGATGCGGAGCGCTTGGGCGGCAGGCGTACGGGTCGGCTATCTGGTTGCTCCTAACGTCCTCTCCTATGTCAATGGCGGTTACTCAGGTTCGAACTGGTCGGGTACGACCCAAGTCTTCACCGGTCCAGCTGCTGTTGTTGCTCCCGGCACTGCCGCAGGCTTCCACACCAACGGATTTGATCGTAACGGCTGGTTCATTGGCGGCGGCGTCGAGAACAATCTGAACATCTTCGGCATCAGTGCTCCAGGCTGGTTCATGAAGACCGAATATCGTTCGGCCTTTTATGACCGCAAAGCGATCAACGAACTGTTCGATGGTACAAATCTTTCCACTGGCACCTCTATCACCTTCAAGCCTTGGGTGCAGACCATCAGCACCTCGCTGGTCTACCGCTTCAACTGGACCGGCCCGGTGGTCTCGAAGTACTGATCGGGTCACGACCTGACCACAGAAAGCCCCGGCATGGTCCGGGGCTTTTTTGTGGCCTGCGCGCGAATGTGGCGAGATCGCGGATCGGCCTGCGCGCGCCGAGAGTTCAGGCGCCGCCAGCCCCCGCCTTCAGCCTTTCATATGCAACCCGCAACTGGCTTTCGATGGCCAGCCAGTCCTGCTCCGTCATCGCTTGCCCTCGGGAATCCCGATAGGCCATGGCCTCGGCGCGGGCGATCCCGTAGTCGCGCATCGCAGGGTCTGCGGCCGTGGTCCCGTAGATGAGCGCAGCCACCTCTGCGATGGTCTTACCATAGGCCTGCGGACCGACGGCCTCGCGTCGCGCCTGCCACCAGTCGAGTTCGAGCCTTGCCGCCTCTCGCGGATCGAAGGCCACCGGCGCTGCCGTGCGCAGCAGGTCGTAGTAGCTGAGCAGATACGGCAGCGCCGCGTTCGCCTCCTGCCGCGACCGTGTCGGCTGGAACGTCTTGGCCGCCCGTGCGGCAGCGAACGCGATCCTGACGCTGTCCAGCGGCGAGAAGCCGAACTGCGTCCGCGACGATTCGGTGAGGTGGTAGAACAGCGTCACGTAGCGCTTGTCGTAGTAGTCGCGCCACATCGCGCACTCCAGCCGTGCTGTTTCGACCGGATCGAAGATGCGCAGATCCGCGTGTCTCGGCCAGCACGCGTAGGCGCCGACGGCTGCGATCGTCCCCGCTACGACCAGAATGACCTTCCGCCGCACCATGACGGCACCCGTTCCCACCGCACTGGCATTGTATGCGTCCGGAAGCTACGGTCGCGTATCACAAAGGTTTTCCAGAACGGCCGACGAGCCTTCGGACCGACAGCGGGAGAAAACACCATGCGCAGATTGCTTCTCGTCGTCGGCCTGCTGGCGCTCGCAATGGGCGTGCTGTGGATCGGTCAGGGCACCGGCGTGATCGCATGGCCGCAATCGAGCTTCATGATCAATCAGCTGCAATGGGCCGGATATGGCGCAGCGCTTTCGGCGCTCGGTCTGGTATTGATCTGGCAGGCCAGGCGCTGATAAACGCGACGTCTCGAAATCACGCATCAGCATGTGACCCAGCGCGCCGCGGGGCGCTTTTCGGTGCTCGTTGCAGCCTATCTCTGCGACAGCAAGAAGCCCCGCGCAAGGGCGGGGCTTCAAAGTTGGAGAGTGAGTCAGGGGAGATCAGTACTTCGCGGCGACCGGTCACGGTCCCCAATTGAACAGATAGCTCACGCGCCCCGTGATGGCGCTCATATTGGCCCTTATGTTCTCCGAGTAGAAGGTCGGCGCGCCAACAGCAGCACCGGTGGTTCCGATGACCGCGTTCGCGTGGTTCTTGCTGTTGAAGCTGTAGTAGTCATATTCGAGGCCGAACACCCAGTGCTGAGCCCACTTGTATTCGACGCCGACTCCCGCCGTCCAACCGTCATGCCAAGCCGCACCGCTCGAGAAGTGCTGCAGTGTCGCGGGAAGCGGGAAGAAGTCCTGAGGATTGGTCTGGATGCGACCGGTGGCATAGCCACCCTTGCCATAGATCAGCCAATCATTGGTCGGAGCAAAGCCGGCCCGACCGACAATTGTCGCGAATTCGGTGATCTTCGAATTCAGCTGAATATTTTCACCCGCGAAAACCGGGTCGAGGATCAAGCCGGTGTTATTCCTGACATCCGCTCCGGAGTAGGTCCCCTCGATACCGAGAACGAGCTGGTTCCATTGCCAGTTAAAGCCGGCCTGGATGCCGCCGACCACGCCACCACTGCTATTCCCCGTCGAGATCGAGGAGCCTGGCAGCAGGAAATGGTCACCCGTGACCGGGATGCCCGAGAAGTTCGTGTTCGACCAGCCGCCCCCGACATTGCCGCCGACATAGAACCCGGTCCAGTTGTAGACAGCGACGACGGGGGGCGGAGCCTTGGTGTAGGGCCGCGCGGCGATGTCTGCCGCTGACGCGACGCCCATTCCGAAAGCTGTCGTGACTGCCAACGTGGCAATGATTTTTGGCACGGTCATGATTGGCCCCTTTAAGTTTCAATACTTAGACTTGATAGCGCCACACGAGTGCCAATCACAGACGCAAATGGGGCAATTCGTCCAAATTCTCGCCATAGTTGCATATTGGCAACATAAAGGTGCGGGTATCACGCGGCACAACCAAGTTCGGTTGGAATTTCGCCCGAAACACCTTGAAACAGGCGCCGGATCCGGCGTTACGGCATCAGGATCGCGGCCGTCGGAGTCATCGCATTCCCGACGAGGGGCGGCTGGATCAGGGCCTGACAATGGCGGCCGGGGAGCGCACGTGCTCCGGTCGCACGCCGATTGCGACGAATCGCGCGGTGATCCCCTGCAACCAGGGCACCGCCTTGATCAGCCGCACGAACAAAGGGACCTTCAGGGGCTGCCCGCCGGCCCTCAACGCCACGCTGATGATGTTGTTCTGAACGATGAGCTGCATCCGTTGCGTCATCCGCACCGGAAATTCGCGACGCCGGCGCACCGCATCGAGTTCGTCCTCCGAGGGACAGCCGCGCGAAAGTGTTGCCGCCAGGAGGTTGGCGGTGGCGACCGCGTCCTGCACCGCGAGGTTCACGCCGACACCACCGACCGGCGACATCGCATGCGCGGCATCGCCGATGCACAGCAAGCCTGGGCGTGCCCAGCGCTTCAGACGATTGACCGCGACCGTGAGCAGCTTGACGTCATCCCAGCTCTTCACATCGGCCAAGCCTGGTTTCAGAATCGGCGCCAGGCCTGCGACCTCGTCCAAAAGCGCCGGCAGCCCCCTCGCCTTCACCGCATCGTACTGTCCTTTTGCAATGACATAGGCGCATTGCCAGTAGTCGCCGCGATTGAACGTCACCATCAACTTGCCGGGCTCGACACGGGCGAACAGATTTTCCGTTTCGTCAGGCCGCCTGCCGGCGCGAAACCACAGCACATCCATCGGCGCGCCGATCTCCTCGAGCTCGAGGCCGGAGCGTTCGCGCAACGTCGAATGGCGGCCGTCGCAGGCGATGGTCAGATCCGCGAAGATGTCGATCGCGCCGTCAGGCGTCTTTGCGCGCACACCCGTGATCCGGTCGCCCTCGCGGATCAGATCGGTCGCCTCGCTGCTCATCAGCACCTTGAGGGAGGAAAAGCGCTTGCCGCTCTCGCGCAGAAAGTTGAGGAAATCCCATTGCGGCATGAAGGCGATGAAGGGGTATTTGACATCGAGGCGGCCAAGATCGGCAATCCGCAGCGCCTGGCCTGCGAACAGCCCGTCCAGCTTCTGCAGCTGCTGATGCGGCAACCTGAGAAATTCGTCGATCAATCCGAGTTCGTCCATCACCTGGAGTGTCGAGGGATGCACGGTGTCGCCGCGAAAGTCGCGAAAAAAGTCGGCATGCTTCTCCAGCACCACGACATCGATCCCGGCGCGTCCGAGGAGATAGCCGAGCATCATGCCAGCAGGGCCGCCGCCGACAATGCTGCAGCGAACCTTCATCGCGCGTGCCGACGCTTTTTCCGAGGACACGTCTCTCCCCCTCGTTCGACACCCGTTGTTGGTCGCAGTCTATCCCACGAAGGTGACCCCGCCAGCACGACTGGTACGCCAGTCGTTCGTGGCAAGCGAGTTCGCCGCTTTGATAGTCACGTAAACTTCAGATCGGCGACAGCCGTCGCGCGATGGTCCCGATCCTTTCAGATATAAGAGACCGCAACCCCGCGGATATTCCCGCACTAAAAAAGACCCCGGCGGAAGCCGGGGCCAAGTCTCGGGAGAATTGAGAAATCAGGACTTCGCGATCACCGGTGGATTGAAGAGCGTGTTGGCCCCGAGGCGCGCCACATGCTCGCGTGTGGTGAAGCTGCTAGCGCTGCCGGTGCCTGGCGTTACTGTGATGGCCAGTGCGGCAATGAGTTTTGGCGCGGACATTCTCGGTCACCCAGCCATGTGCACATTCCGCACAAACTAACGCCACAGACACGCCCATGTTCGGTAACATATGCGGCCGCAACTGATTTGACGTGTCTGTTGCGAAACGGCAACTAAATTGTCACATGGGCGAGACAGTCATGCGGGCCCAACACTTTAGCGGCGGAAGCTCTTGATCTCCGAGAGGCTGCCGTCGCGATAGGTCAGTTCGACCGACACGAACTGGGTCGCCGGCGCAAGCTTCAGGTAAGGCTGCGCGTTCGCAGGGATGGCGCCGGGATCCCTGGGATCGCAGGGCGGCATCTTGAGCACCTTGTCGGGGACGGTGGTATCGATCCCGATTCGCACTTCACGGATCGCGCAGCGGTAAGACATCAGCTGCGTATAGTAGACCAGCAGGCCGTTGAACTCGCGAAACGACAGCCAGCTCGTTGCGGTCATGTCCAGAATCTTGCGCTGATCGTGGATCAGGGCGGCCTCGGGATCGAACCTGATCGGAAACGGCCCCTGCATTTCACCCGCCACGTCGATGTAGCGGACGTAAATCGTCGCCGCCGGCGCGTCAGCCGGGAGCTCGATCGCGGGATTGGGCATCCGCTTGCGGGTGCGCGGATCGAGCGTGTCGAGAAAGCCGGTTTCGCGGAACTCGCCGCTATCGCCCATCCGCCAGGAAATGCCGAGCGTCGGATCGATAATCGAGAACCCGACGGTCCAGCCGCCATTGTGGCGCGAGAATATCGCAATCGGCGCGTTGACGGAATTGCCCGGCGGCTCCGGGTGCGGTACCGCGACCGGCGGCAGCGCTGCGACTTTCTGCGGCGGATCGGCCGGCTTTGCCGCCTCTTGTGTGCCCTTCGCCATGCCGTTGAGAAAGACGTCGTCGACCATCTGGTCGAAATAGACCGGGATCTGCTTGTGGCTGACGGTCTCGGCCATCTCGCTGACAAGCCTGCGGGTGTGCTGGGCGACCTGGACCAGGTTCTCGCCCGGCTGCAGCAGCTCCCTGGAAAAGGTCCGCGTGAATACCGAGTTGGGATTGGCGTCGTCGTTCGACAGCCGGTCGAGCGCGGTTTGCCGGGGCCCGGCCGAAAAAATCGAGAACACGCCTTCCGGCAGTTGCGTCATCGGCGCGAGGCCGCCGCCGCCGGCCACCGCGCGGGTGCCCGATCGCTCGAAAGGATTGTTGCGGCAGGCGTCGAAGACGAGAATGGATGTGCGGACCTTCTTGTTCTGCAGGCGCTCGACGATGCGGTCGGCGAGAACCGACGCATCGCGGACCAGTTCCTCCTGCCCCTCGGTCGCGGCCGGAACGTCCGTCGGCAACAGGAAATTCTGTCCGGCGATTTCGAAACCATGACCGGCATAGAAGAAGAATGCGGTGTCGCCGGGTCCAAGCGCGTTGTCGAAGGCGAGCAGCGACTGGCTGAATTGCTGCCGGTTCTGGTTTTCCGCCACCATCACGGTGAAACCGAGCTGCTTGAGCGTATTGCCCATGGCACGGGCGTCGTTGACGGCCTTCTGCAGCTTCGGCACGTTCTTGTAGTCATCGTTGCCGATGACGAGCGCGACGCGCTTTTCGGCATAGGCGGGTGCCGCCAGCGCCATCAATGACGCGGCGAGGGCGCAGGCCAACACCGACCTGAACGACAACGGTTTCCTCATCCTATTCACTGCCCCCCGGTATAGCATCACGCCGCCGAATTGAAGTTCCATCATCGCCCGCAGCAAACGCGTGCCATTCCCTCTTGCCATAGTCGAAATACCCGCTCCGGCGGTTCAACCCGGGCGCGGCCTCCATCGCAGCAAAAGCGGCGCAGCGATCGGGAGCACGAACGCCCATAATGCGTCCGGTGGATTGACAAAACTCAGCGCGACGGCAAGCACCGATGCGGCGATCAGCAACAGCGCCGACATCTGCCGCCTGCGCAAATGATCGCCCAGTTCCAGATCCGGCGTGATGAAGATCATGCGAAGGCTGACCAAAGCCAAAATGAGCGTATTGCCTGCATACAGCCAGATCGCCGGCGCGAGATTCGCGAAGCGTCCAACCACCATGCTGGTGAAGGGAACGCAGGTGATCAGCAGGAGGTAGAGCAGCCACCAATTGACATATTGGCGATTGACGTATTCAGCGCGGGTGCGCAGCTCGATACTGGCAATCCAGCGCAGGCCCAATACACCGAAACTCAAGACATAAGGCAAGAATTTCGGCCACAGGCCGGCGAGGCCGTGCAACAGTTCGGCGCCGTCGGCGGGATGGAAGTCATCCGACAGCCGCACGTCGAGAACCAGCAAGGTCATGGCGACGCCGAAGATGCCGTCGCTGAGCGTGTCGAGACGCGCCTTTGAAAACATAGCCCTGCCCGTGTGTCTTCCCTGGGTCGCTTGTATCGCGGGGATGCCGACCTGGCTGCGGCACGGTGCTCAAACTAGCCTCTCCCGTCCCTGCCCACCAACCGCTCAAAGCCATGATCGCGTTTTCCACCGACGATGTTCCGCCGCAGTCCCCATCGGCGGCGCGAGCGTGTGGCCCATGGTCGGGGCCGCGGTACCCATATTGCGCGTGCCTTCGGGGATGGAAGTCGATGCACGATCCTAAGTGGCCCTGCCCCGACATTCAATACCGCTCCTCGGAGGAGAGTCTGGCCGACCGGGCGGATGTCCAACAACGATCCGGACCGGTTGGCCGCGCATGATCTGCCATTGCATGTCTTGTCCCCGACGCGGGATACGCGCCGATGGTCCGCGGCGACCGGCCCAGCGGTTGATCTCGATGGATGTCTCAGGACACGGCGCAAACATTCTGCCGACCAATCGCTGCATCGCGGACAGCCATGTCCGGGCACGATCTGATGTTTCAGCGCGTTGAAAACGACGGCGGGCAGCAAAGTTCGGAAGACGCGAAATCGTCGCGGCGTCGCCGCGCCGGTGCCGCGTCCGTAGACTGAAAAGCCCTCTAATCTCCGTGAACCGTAGGTCTGAGGTCGTCGATCGGAAGCGAGGCTGACATGGGCTGCAGCACGACAGCGCCAACGATATGAAGAACGGCAAAGGCCGCCAAGACGACGGCTATCGCGACCGTTTGCTTGCGCGACGTCGAAGCTGTCGATCGCCGTATGCGAGAGAAATCAATGTCGGTCGGCATCCCAAAAATTTCCTTTTTTGTTGCAATTCTGACTCCTTACTCGCCTGTCGTGCTCGCGCCATCCAGCTGCAGCAAATGCCGGTATTGATGGATCGCGCGCGCCGCCTGAAGACGGCGCGACTCGTGAAGGGCCTCAAGCAGATACTTAAAGACGCTCTTGCGGTTCGAGACCCTATCGGGCGCTGCCGGAATCTCGGCACCCCCTTCGACCGCCGGGTGCTGCGCGTAGCTCATCAAAAGCGACCTCCGTATTGCAATCCTTTGGAATATGCGGGAACAAAAATGCGGCGCTGAATAATACCGCGCTGGACGGATCATGATGTGTGTCTTCCGCACAACCACAAGGTTCAACGTGACCGCTGCAACGTTTTGCGCGGATTGCGGACACGGCGACATCGCGGGGTGCCGATGCGGAACGCGCTGGTCCCATCAATGCCTGAAAGAATTTGCGGCAACGGCTGAATCATCTCGCATGCAATGGCGCCGGAGGCGTCGCTCAATCAAAATGTCGTGCTTGCAGGAATACGACTCCGTCGCGCTTCCTTCATCGTCAACGGGCGGCGCCGGCGCCTGATTCTGCGCTCGCCGCCACGTTTGAGGGCGAGTTCTCCGAGGCTACGAAGACCTTCGCCGGCACGGTGGTGGCGCGGTATCGACGGTGGGCGCACGCCCGAGGAGGTATCGGGCCGCGCTTCGAAACATGGCAGCGACGTGACGTTTCCGTTGCATCTATGCCAAAACATTAAGCTTTTCGAGGCGTCCCACGGCAGGGCTCGGAATCCGGGTTAACGCGATAGGTGTCCGAGGATTGTGGCGAGATAATCCGGGTTCCATCCGGCGGATTTTCGCCGGAGCCTAATGCTTCGCTTGTCATTGACGGCTCGCACGAGATTG
>Ga0307508_10005683_pt1 | contig 11814 bp, 8 predicted proteins | sample 9_EM_MG_FD_203089 | JGI IMG/M metagenome (GOLD analysis project Ga0307508, IMG submission 203089) | Populus trichocarpa ectomycorrhiza microbial communities from riparian zone in the Pacific Northwest, United States - 9_EM | ecosystem: Host-associated > Plants > Roots > Unclassified | place...
GCCGGTGTCGGTGGACTGGACGTCCGGCGGGCACGACGGCGGGGACCAGGAGTCCTCGCGCGTGGAGTCCCGCACGGTCGCGTGGTTCGACCGCTACCTGAAGAAGCAGACCGGCACCGGCACCGGCCCCGCCTTCCGGGTCACCCGCACCGGCGGGGTCGACACCACGGACGGGCAGACCGTGCAGCGCGGCGCGAGCGCGGCGGCGTACCCGGGGCTGAGCGGCACGGGGACCCGTACGGTCGCGCTGACCGGCGATGCGCAGAGCGTGTCCAATCCGGCGGGCGGTGCGCCGCCCGCCATTTCGTCCCTGCCCGGGATCGGGGCGCTGGCGCAGCTGAGCAGCCTCGGCCAGGGCCTGTCCCTCGACTTCGCCGGGCAGCGGGCCGTCTTCGACTCCGCGCCCCTGAAAACCGCGCTGCGCATGACGGGTTCGGCCCGCACGCGCATCACGGTGAAGACCGACGCGCCCGAGGGCGCCGTGCTCTTCGCCAAGGTGTACGACATCGGCCAGGGCGGCAGCTCCACGCTCCCCCATCAGCTCGTCGCCCCGCTGCGCGTCACCTCCTCCGGCACGGTCAGCGTGACGCTGCCCGCCGTGGACCACGAGTTCGCCGCCGGTCACCGGCTGCGGCTCGTGCTGGCGACGACCGACCTCGCCTACTCCTCACCGGCCGCCCCGGCCACGTACACCGTCTCCCTCCCGCAGGGCGGGGCCTCGCTGACCGTGCCGACGGACACCGCGCTGGCCACCGCGCAGGCGGGCCTGCCGGCCTGGACGTGGGGGCTGCCGCTGGGCGCGCTCGCCCTGGCCGCCGCGCTGCTGCTCGTCGGCCGCAGGCGCACGCGGTCCGCGGAACAGACGCCCGGCGACGCGCCGTTGGAGATCTCCGGGCTCTCCAAGCGCTATCACGGCTCCGCCGACCGCTATGCGGTGCGGGACCTGTCCTTCCGCGTCGAGCGCGGGCAGGTGCTGGGCCTGCTCGGGCCCAATGGCGCGGGCAAGACGACCACGATGCGCATGCTGATGGGCCTGATCCGGCCCGACTCCGGCACCGTGCGGATCTTCGGGCAGGAGATCACCCCGGGCGCGCCGGTTCTGTCGCGCGTGGGCGCCTTCGTGGAGGGCGCCGGTTTCCTGCCGCACCTCACCGGGCGCGCCAACCTCGACCTGTACTGGCGGGCCACCGGCCGCCCCGCCGAGGACGCCCATGTGGAAGAGGCGCTGGAGATCGCCGCTCTCGGCGAGGCGCTGGACCGGGCGGTGCGTACGTACTCCCAGGGCATGCGGCAGCGGCTCGCCATCGCACAGGCCATGCTCGGGCTGCCCGATCTGCTGATCCTCGACGAACCGACCAACGGTCTGGACCCGCCGCAGATCCGCGAGATGCGGGCGGTCGTGACCCGCTACGCGGCGACCGGGCGCACGGTGATCGTGTCCAGCCACATGCTGTCCGAGGTCGAGCAGAGCTGCACGCATCTGGTGGTCATGGACAAGGGGCAGCTGATCGCCGCCGGTCCGGTGGACGAGATCAGCGGCAGCGGCGACGTGCTGTTCGTCGGAACCGCCGGCATGCCGGCCGCCGCCCTGGAGGAGACCGCCCGCAAGCTCGCCGGGCTGCCCGGTGTCGCGTCGGCCGCCGCGGCCGAGACCGGTCTGCTGGTCCGCCTGGAGGACCTGAGCGTGCACGAACTGCTGGCCGAACTGCTGCGCCTGGAAGTGCCGGTGGAGCGGGTCGGCCCGCACCGCCGCCTTGAGGACGCCTTCCTCACCCTGATCGGAGGCCCGGCATGAGCACCGCCGGTACGGACCTGGCCGGCACGAACACGGCCGGCACGGACACGACTGCCGCCGCGGAGGGCTACCGGCCGCGCCACACCCTCCCGCTGCGCGTCGAGGCGGTACGCCAGCTGCTGCGCCGCCGCACACTGATCGCCTTCTCCGTCGTGGCGGGGCTGCCGGTCGTGGTGTGGGCGGCCTTCGCCATCGGCGGCACCCCCGGCGGCCGGAACAACACCGTGTCCTTCATGGACGTGGCCACCGCCTCCGGGCTGAACTTCTCCCTCGCCGTGCTGTTCGTGGCGTCCGGTTTCCTCCTCACCATTCCGGTGGCTCTCTTCTTCGGCGACACGGTGGCCTCCGAGGCGAGCTGGTCCTCGCTGCGCTATCTGCTGGCCGCGCCCGTGCCCCGGGCCCGGCTGCTGGTGAGCAAGCTGCTGGTGTCGCTGGCCTTCAGCGCCGCGGCCGTGCTGGCGCTGCCCGCCGTCGCGCTCGCGGTGGGCACGGCCGCGTACGGCTGGAAGGACCTGGAGCTGACCACGGCCGGCTCGCTCCCGCCGGGCACCGCCGTCCAGCGGCTGGCGGTGATCGCCCTCTATGTCTTCGTCAGCCAGCTCGCGGTCGCCGGCTTCGCCTTCTGGCTCTCCACCGTCACCGACGCCCCGCTGGGCGCGGTCGGCGGGGCGGTCGGCATCGTGATCATCTGCAACATCCTGGACGCCATCACGGCCCTGGGATCCCTGCGGGACTTCCTGCCGACGCACTGGCAGTACGCCTGGGCGGATGTCCTGCAGCCGGGGCACGTCGAGTGGGCGGGCATGCTCAAGGGCACATCGGTGTCGGTGTCCTTCGCCATCGTCTTCTTCGCGCTGGCCTTCCGGGGCTTCCAGCGCAAGGACATCGTGTCCTGACCGCCGGACAGGCCCTACTGCTGGGCGTGTTCCTGGGCGAGCCGCTTCGGGGCGGCCTGCCGCCAGGAGTCGGCGAGGATCTCGCGCAGTTCCTGCGCGTCCTCCAGGGCGGCCAGCCGCACCCGCACCCAGGCGAAGTTGTCGTCGTGGCCGGGCCGTATGAAGAACTTCTCCGGCTCGGCCGCGATCAGCTCGGCCCGCTCGTCCACCGGGCACTTCACGCCCACCGAGGCGTCGTCGTCCGCCAGCGCCGCGAAGATCTTCCCGCACACACGGAAGGTCGGCATGCCCCAGGCGAGCTTCTCCTGCGTCTCGGGCAGCGCGAGAGCGAGGCGTCGTACATCTTGTGCGTCGGCCATGTCTTCGACGTTAACCCGTGGCACTGACAACGCCGCCGTTCGGACGGGCGGATAGTGTCGCTGGCATGTTAGCTGTGTTGGTCAACGGTCTGCCGGGCGCGGGGAAGACAACGCTGGCGAAGGCTCTGGCCCGTGAACTGGAACTGCCTCTGTTCAGCAAGGACGCCGTGAAGGAGACCCTGGCGGACACCCTGGCCGCGGTCCGCCCGGCGGGGAGTTCGGCGCGTGAGTGGAGCCGGACGCTGGGCGTCGCGGCGGCGGAGAGCCTGTGGACGCTGCTCGCGGACGCACCGGTGGGGGCCGTGCTGGAGAGCCCGTGGCTGGCGCACATGCGGTCGGTGGTGGCGGCAGGGCTGGCGCGGGCGGGAGTGGAGGAGGTGCACGAGGTGTGGTGCGAGGTGCCGCTGGAGACGGCGCGGCGCAGATTCAGCGAGCGGGCCGGGAGCCGGCATCCGGTGCACGCGGAGGCGACGCCGTTCTACGAGGACCAGTGGCGGTTCTGGAGCGGGGTGGCTGAGCCACTGGGGCTGGGGGCGGTGCATCACGTGGACACGACACGGACCGTGGACGTGGCGGCGCTCGCCCTGCGCATCGCCTGGGCCTCGGATTCCCCCTCGGGAGACTTTCCATAGTGCTTTTCCTAAGGGGTTGTTCAACCCCTTCTCGAAGCAATAGCCTGTCGGCCATGAAGCGGACGTCGCGGGACATTCGTACAGCCAATCGATACGGCGTACTGCGGCACATCGTCGCCGAGTCCCCGGTGTCGCGCCAGGAGCTGGCCGCCGCGACCGGGCTGAGCCTGGCGACCGTGGCCAATCTGGTCGGTGAGCTGCTGGAGCTGGGCCTGCTGATCGAGGTCGGCTACGAGGACTCCGACGGCGGCCGCCCGCGCGGCCTGGTGGCGGTCAACGCCGAGGGCGGGGCCCTGATCGGTGTCGATGTCGCCGAGACGTACATCCATGTCGAACTGTACGACCTCTCGCTGGCCGTGATCGCCCGCGCCGAGGAGGAGCTGCGACCCGGCGAGCGGGAGCCGTCCCAGGTCCTGGCGCACATCGTCTCCGCCGTCTCCTGCGTGGTCGGCGAGGCGGGCATCCCCGCCGACCGCGTGCTGGGCGTCGGCGTGAGCATGCCGGGCATGGTGGACCGCGAGGGCGGGGTCTCGGTCTTCGCGCCGAACTGGGACTGGCACGACGTGCCGTTGCTGAGCCTGCTGGCCGAGCACATCCCGTATCCGCTGTACCTGGACAACCCCCTGCGCGCGTGCACGGTCGCCGAGCTGTGGTTCGGCGCGGCGCGCGGCTGCGACGACGTCGTGGTGGTCAACCTCGGTACGGGCGTCGGCGCGGGCATCGCCCTGGGCGGCGCGCTGCACCGGGGGGTCACCAACAGCGCGGGGGAATGGGGCCACACCACCCTGGTCCTGGACGGGCGGCTGTGCCACTGCGGCAACCACGGCTGCGTAGAGACGTACGTCGGCGCGCCCGGCATCATGCAGAACCTGCGCGAACTCGCCCCGGAGAGTTCGCTGCTGCACCCCGACGACCAGACCGCGACCATCGACGCGCTGGCGCGCGGCGTCACCGCCGGCGACCCTGTCGCGGTGAAGGTGGTCCGCGACACCGCGCGCTATCTGGGCGCCGCCGTGGCCGACCTGGTCAACCTCCTCAACCCCGAGGTGATCGTACTGAGCAGCTGGGTGGCCCGCAGACTCGGCCAGCCACTGCTGGACGAGGTCCGCGAGGCGGTCGCGCGGCACGCGCTGCGGCGCCCGCTGGAGAGCACCGAGATCGTGCTGTGCCCGATCGCGTCCAACCCCGTGAGTCTCGGCGCGGCCACCTTCGCCCTTGAAGGTTCCCTCGCGTCGGTGGGACAGAAGTCCCCGAAACCGGTACGCCGCGGCAGCACCGTGGCAGTCACAGCAGCAAGGACCCGCAGCACACCTTCCTGACGACAAAGGTGGCATATGGCAGTCCGGACCTGGAGCTACGACGCCTCCGGGCGCCTGCCTGGCGGCGGCCGGCACCGCCAACGGGGCTCGGGCCACAACGGCCGCATGCGCAAGTGGCACCGGAGCGGACACCGCGGCCCAGCGATGGCAGACCAACACCAACGGCCACACGGGACACCGGTGATCCTGTGGACCTATGGCGGCGGCACAAATCAGGCGTGGGCCAGAACAACGTCAACTCAGTTTGAGGCGCCGCCCGTTCGAGCGTTCGAACGGGCGGCATAACAGTTCGATGACACAGCGGCTTCCCTTCCCTTGACCTTCGTCTAAGACCTTGACGAAGTACTTTTCTATGAATAGCGTCCCGCTGCACCACACAGCCATGACGACAAGACAAGGAAGTCAACATGTCGGCAATGAGCAGGGATTGGGACCGGCGCGGGGTTCTGCGCGCGGCGGCCGGGATGGCAGCCCTGGGCGGTCTGGCGGCCTGCGGCAGCAACAACGGGCGCGGCGGCTCCGGTGACGGCAAGGCGATCAGCCAGTGGTACCACCAGTACGGCGAGAAGGGCACGCAGCAGGCCGCCCTGAAGTACGCCAAGGCCTACACCAAGGCCGACGTCAAGGTGCAGTGGATAGCCGGCGACTACGACTCCAAGCTCGCCTCGGGACTGCTGTCCTCCAGCGGCCCCGACGTCTTCGAGTACCACCCCAACCTTCAGATGGTGCAGTCGAAGCAGGTCGTCCCGCTCGACGACATCATCGCGGACGTCAAGAGCGACTTCAATCCGAAGGACATCGCCTCGCACACCGTGGACGGCAAGGTCTACGGCATCCGGATGATCGACGACCCGCAGTTCCTCTGGTACCGCAAGTCATTGCTCGACGCCGCCGGTGTCTCCGCGCCCACCACCCTGGACGAGCTGGTGGAAGCCGCCGCCAAGCTCACCAAGGGCAAGATGAAGGGCTTGTACCTCGGCAACGACATGACCAACGCGATCCGGCCGCTGGTCTGGGCCACCGGCGGCGACCTGCTGGACGCGAGCAACAAGCCGATCTACCACACCGACGAGGTCGTCGCGGGCCTGAAGACGCTGCGCAAGCTTTACACCAGCAAGACCCTGCTCCTCGGCGCACCGACCGAGGCCTGGGACCCGTCCTCGCTCATCAACGGCCTGTGCGCGATGCAGTGGTGCGGCATGTGGGCCATGCCCACGATCCTCGCGGCCTTCCCCGACGACATCGGCATCATCCCCTTCCCCAAGGTCGGCGCCAGCGGCAAGCCGGCCGTCTACAACGGCGGCTGGTCCACCTTCGTCTCCGCCAAGGCCAAGGACGTGGACGCGGCCAAGGCGTTCGTGAAGTGGCTGTGGATCGACCAGAAGAAGTACCAGGAGGACTGGGCCACCAGCTACGGCTTCCACATCCCGCCGCGCACCAGCCTGGCCGCCAGCGCGACCAAGCTGAAGACCGGGCTGCCCGCCGAGGGCGTGGAGCTCTTCAACAACTACGGCCACTTCGACAACCCGGTGTGGACGCCCGCGATGGAAACCGCGCTTGAGGACGTCATCGCCGACTCCGTACGCGGCAACAAGGACCCCGAGGCGTCGCTCGACAAGTGCGACGTGAAGGTCAACCGCGAGCTCAAGCAGCTCTTCGGATAGGCCGATACCCCATGGCAACCACCACGCACAGCGTGCCCCGCCGCGCCGCCACTGAGGCGGCCCCCGCCCAGCACCGGCGCGGCGTCCGGGGACGCACGCTCAACTTCTGGCTGTTCGTCGGCCCCTTCCTGGCCGGCCTGTTCGTGTTCGTCTATGTGCCGATCGGCTGGAGCCTGTGGCTGAGCCTGCACAAGGCCCACGGCACGGTGACGCCCACCAGGTTCGTCGGCTTGGCGAACTACACCGACATGCTCAAGGACGGCGACTTCGTCCATTCCCTCCTCGTCTTCACGATCTTCGCGGCCTTCGCGGTGCCGGTCACCTGGGCCGCCTCCCTGGGCCTGGCGCTGCTGGTGCACCGGATCCGCTTCATGCGTGCCTTCTTCCGTTCGGTGTTCTTCCTGCCGACGGCGGTCAGCTACGTGGCGGCTTCGCTGATCTGGAAGATGTCGATCTTCCAGGGCCTGAGCTTCGGCCTGGTCAACACCGTGATCGGCTGGTTCGGCGTCGACCCGATCGCCTGGCTGGCCTCCCCCGACCCGCCCTGGTACTGGCTGGTCATCGTCACCATCCGCCTGTGGCTGCAGTGCGGCTTCTACATGATCCTCTTCCTGGCCGCGCTCCAGAACATTCCCAAGGAGCTGTACGAGGCCGCCTCCATCGACGGCGCCAAGTCCGGCTGGCAGACGTTCCGTTACATCACCCTGCCGCAGCTGCGCGCCACGTCCGTCGCGGTGATCCTGCTGCTGCTGATCGCCGCCTACCAGGCCTTCGACGAGTTCTACAACCTGCTGGACGCGGGCAAGACCTCGTGGGGCCGCACACCCCTGATCTACCTCTACAAGATCGCGCTGGGCGGGAACCAGGACTACGGCCACGGCAGCGCCGGCGCGCTGCTCCTGGCCCTGCTGATCTGCGCCGTGACGCTGCTCCAGGGCAAGGTGCTCGGCTTCGGAAAGGGTGACGAGTGATGGCGAAGGCCTCCCGCACACCACGTCAACTACTGGGCAACACGGGGCTGTACAGCGCGCTGGCGGTCGCCACCGTGCTGTTCCTGGTGCCGTTCTACCTGATCGCCCGCAACGCCCTGTCCTCCGAACAGGACGTCATGGCCCCGGAGTGGCGCTGGTGGCCCGCCGCCATGCAATGGGGCAACTTCAAGGAGCTCTTCGACGACCCGAGCGTGCCCTTCCTGCACTCGCTCTGGAACTCGTTCGTCATCGCCGTGCTGATGACCGTCGGCACCCTGCTGGTGTGTTCGCTGGCCGGCTACGGCCTGGCCCGGATCCCGTACAAGCACGCCAACAAAGTCTTCTACGTGGTCCTGGCCACGCTGATGGTGCCCTCGGCGGTGACCTTCGTACCGAGCTTCGTACTGGTGTCCTCGCTCGGCTGGGTGTCCACGATGCGCGGCCTGATCATCCCCGGGCTGTTCAGCGGTTTCACCGCCTTCCTGTTCCGGCAGTACTTCCTGGGCTTCCCCAAGGAGCTGGAGGAGGCGGCGCGGGTGGACGGGCTGAGCTACTGGGGCTCGTACTGGCGGATCGTGGTGCCGAACTCGCTGAACTTCTTCGCGGCGATCTCCGTCATCACCTTCATCAGCGGGTGGAACGCCTTCCTGTGGCCCCTGGTGATCGGCCAGGACCAGCAGGCGTGGACGGTCCAGGTCGCCCTGTCGACGTTCATCACCGCGCAGACCATCAACATCCACGAGCTGTTCGCGGCGACCGCCGTGTCGATCCTGCCCCTCGTCCTGGTCTTCCTCTTCCTGCAGCGCTGGCTGGTGCAGGGCGTTGCGCAGACCGGAATCAAGGGCTGACATCCTGCATTCATCCGATTCATGACGACATCACTCCGGGAGCCGTATTGAGCACCGACCTGCCGTACTACCTCGACCCCGCACCCGGCACCGGCGCCGTGGCGCCGCGTGCCTGGTACGCGGGGTCGGACGCGGCCCGGCTGAGCCTGAACGGGTCGTGGCGCTTCCGGCTGTCGCCGACCGCGACCGCGCAGGACGAGTCGTTCGCCCGCCCGGGGTTCGACGACGCCCACTGGGACCGGCTGCCGGTGCCGGCGCACTGGGCGCTGCACGGGCACGGCGCGCCGGCGTACACCAATCACCTCTACCCGTTCCCGGTGGAGCCGCCGTACGTGCCCACCGAGAACCCGACGGGCGACCACCGGGTCACCTTCGCGCTGCCGGAGGGCTGGCCGGCCGGGGGCGCCCCCGATTCGGCGCTGCTGCGCTTCGAGGGCATCGAGTCCTGCGCGAAGATCTGGCTCAACGGCGTGGAGCTGGGGGTCTTCAAGGGCAGCAGGCTGCCCGCCGAGTACCCGGTGGGCGCTCTGCTGCGGCCGGAGGGCAATGTGCTGGCGGTGCGGGTGCACCAGTGGTCGTCGGGCAGCTATCTGGAGGACCAGGACCAGTGGTGGCTGCCGGGCATCTTCCGGGATGTCACGCTGCTGCAGCGGCCGGACGGTTCCGTAGTGGACCATTTCGTTCACACCGGTTTCGATCACCGCACAGGTGAGGGCACCCTGCGGGTCGACGCCGAGCCCGGCGGCCGGGTCACGGTGCCCGAGCTGGGCGTCGACATCGCCACGGGCGAGTCGCTGACACTGCCCGTGGAGCCGTGGACCGCCGAGACGCCGCGCCTGTACGACGCCGAGCTGGCCACCGAGGGCGAGCGGATCCCGCTGCGGATCGGGTTCCGCACGGTCCTCGTCGAGGACGGCGTGCTCAAGGTCAACGGCCGGCGGATCCTCTTCCGGGGCGTCAACCGGCACGAGTTCCACCCGGAGCACGGCCGGACCGTCGACCTGGACACGATGCGCACCGACCTGCTGCTGATGAAGCGGCACAACATCAACGCGGTCCGCACCAGCCACTACCCGCCGCATCCGGCCTTTCTCCCGCTCTGCGACGAGCTGGGGCTGTGGGTGATCGACGAGTGCGACCTGGAGACCCACGGCTTCGTGGAGTTCGAGGGCTGGAAGGGCAACCCGGCCGACGACGACCGCTGGACGCCCGCCCTGCTCGACCGCGCCGCCCGGATGGTCGAACGGGACAAGAACCACCCGTCCGTCGTCATCTGGTCACTCGGCAACGAGTGCGGCACCGGCCGGGGCCTGTCCGCCATGGCGAAGTGGATCCGCGAGCGCGACCCGAGCCGCCCCATCCACTACGAGGGCGACCTGTCCTGCGCCGACACCGACATGTACTCGCGGATGTACGCCGACCACGCCGAGGTCGAGCTCATCGGCAGGCGCGAGGAACTGCCCTGGGGCGACCCCGAACTGGACGCCAAGCGCCGCTCGCTGCCGTTCATCCTGTGCGAGTACGCCCACGCCATGGGCAACGGCCCCGGCGGGCTCGGCGAGTACCAGCGGCTGTTCGAGACCTACCCCCGCCTGCAGGGCGGCTTCGTCTGGGAGTGGATCGACCACGGGATCGCCCGGCGCACCGCCGACGGCACCCCGTACTTCGCGTACGGCGGCGACTTCGGCGAGGAGCTGCACGACGGCAACTTCGTGTGCGACGGGCTGATCTTCCCGGACCGGACCGTCTCGCCCGGACTGGTCGAGTACAAGAAGGTCATCGAACCGGTCCGTATCGAGGGCGAACCCGGCAGCGGCACCGTCCGGATCACCAACATCCACGACTTCGCCGACCTCTCGCATCTCGCCTTCTCCTGGATCTACGAGATCGACGGCCACGCCGTCGCGCAGGACGCGCTCGCCGTGCCGCCGCTCGCGGCCGGGGAGTCGGCCGAGCTGAAGCTGCCGGTGCCGGAGGCGGCGGGGCAGGACGGCGAGGCCTTCTGGCAGGTGCGGGCCTCGCTGCGGGAGGACACGCCGTGGGCCGGGGCCGGGCACGAGGTCGCCTGGGGCCAGTGGCCGGCGGCCACCGCCCTGGCCGCGGTCGACAACCCCGGGCCCCCGCTGCTCGCCCCGCGCGCCGGGGAGGGCGGGGTCGTGGTGCTCGGCCCCGGCACCTTCGACGCCGCGACCGGCGAGTTGAAGTACCTGAACGGCTTCCAGGTGACCGGTCTGCGGCTCGACGTCTGGCGGGCGCCGACCGACAACGACGAGGCCGCCCTGTCCGTCCCGGAAACCCGTGACGCCCTCGCCTGGCGCACCCTCGGCCTGCACCGCATGCGGCACCGTATCGCCTCGGTGGCCCTCACCGAGGACGCGCTCACCGTCACCACCCGGGTGGCCCCCGCCGCCTCCGACCTCGGCCTGCGCACCGTCTACCGCTGGACGGCGGACGCGGCGGACGGCGGACGGCTCCACCTCGCCGTCGAGGTCACCCCCGAGGGCGACTGGAAGGTGCCGCTCCCCCGGCTCGGCGTAAGGCTCGGCGTGAGCGGCACCCTGGGCGACGCGCAGTGGTACGGCGGCGGTCCCGGCGAGGCGTACCCGGACACCCGGGCCGCGTCCCGGATCGGGGTGTACGCCTCCACGGTGGACGCCCTCCAGACCCCGTACGTCCGCCCCCAGGAGAACGGCGCCCGCGCCGACGTCCGCTGGGTGCGGCTGCGCCGCGAGGACGGCGCCGGCATCGCGGTCCGGCAGGGCGAGGGCTCCCCCGCCTTCTGGTTCACCGCGCGCCGCTGGACCTCCGAGCAGCTCGACGCCGCGGACCACACCCCGGACCTCGCCCCCGGCGAGGTCGTGTGGGTCAACCTCGACCACGGCCAGCACGGCATCGGCAGCCAGTCCTGCGGGCCCGGCTCCCTTCCGCAGTACCGGCTGGCCGCCGCCGAGGCGTCCTTCGGCTTCACCTTCTCCACCCTGGACGGCCGTTGACGGCCACCACGCAGACGCCCGTCACCACGGCCGGCCGGCTCTTCTCCCGGCCGGCCGTGGCCGCGTCCTGCGTCGGCTTCGTCCTCATAGGCGCCCTGCAGGCCCTCTACGGCCCCGCGATCCCGGCCCTGCGCTCCGACTACGGCCTGTCCCCGTCCGCCGCCGGCCTCGGGCTCAGCGCCCACTTCGTCGGCGGCGTCGCGGGGGTCCTGGCCTTCAACGCCATCCACGGCAGGATCAGCAACCGCGCGCTGCTCACCGCCTCGTACGCCCTGATGGCCGCCGGCAGCGCCGCCTTCGCCGTCGCCCCGAACTGGCCCACCGCCCTGGCCGCCGC
>Ga0307508_10005684_pt1 | contig 11813 bp, 13 predicted proteins | sample 9_EM_MG_FD_203089 | JGI IMG/M metagenome (GOLD analysis project Ga0307508, IMG submission 203089) | Populus trichocarpa ectomycorrhiza microbial communities from riparian zone in the Pacific Northwest, United States - 9_EM | ecosystem: Host-associated > Plants > Roots > Unclassified | place...
TTAAACCCAAAAAAACCCCCCCCCCCCCCCCCCAAAAAAAAAAAAAAAAAAAAAAAAAACTCCCAGACTCCCAGGTCAAAAGTGCACGCACATACATGTATGTATTAGTTACCGTTGGCCCGCTACATACAGCACCAGCCAATTACGAATATCTTTCAGCCCAAGAAAAAACCTGCCATGCATGCCAAACAAGCGAAAAACAGCCCATCGCACCGGTGCGAGATTTTCAGGTTCCCACACCCCCAGAACGGCCGTCTATCCGTCGATCGGGACAAACCCCACCGCTTGTCTTTCCTCGCCGCGTCTTCGTTTTCTGAGCATTTCTGACTCGGTCGCCGTCACCGCCGGTGCAGATGCGGCCCTTGGCGTCGCCATGTGATGCTGATGGTGCTGCTGCTGCATGTCGAACGGACGCCTGCCGTCCCCGCCGCCAACACTCCTAGCCGACACCCTCCTGCTGTCATGCTCGAGCGAACGGAACTTCTCGCCGATTCTTTCCAGTTTGGCCTTGAGTTCGCCGTTGTCGTTCTCCGTCGTCGACACCCGCCGTCTTAACGTTTCGTTTTCCCGACGTAGCTCCTCCATCCTCTTCGACAGCCATGCTATCGTTGCCGCGCTCTCTTCCCCCGACACCGGCGAGTGGCCGCCGCTGCGAGGACCGGATCTGCCCTCCAAATGCATCCGGACGCCCTGCATCTCGTCAATGGCGTAATTGAGTTGGGCTACTAACCCATGCTCTGTTGCTAGCTCCGATATGTGTGCTGAGGCGTTCTTCGGAACGCTGGCGTCACCGCTCGGTGAAGTCCGTGGATATTTGCTTTTCTCCGCAGGAGCTGCTGCCGCCACGGCGCTAGCTGAGCTACCGAACAGATACGATGGTGGATCCGATTCCTCATTCAGGAGATCCCGGATCTGGAGTTTCGGTGATGGTCTCGAGGGCGGCGAAGCCAGTCGTGTCAGCTCTCGCCGCGTAAGATCTGGCGAAGGGAATGACGAGGAGGAGGTGGTGTCATCGTCGGACTGCGAAGTTGCCCTGGACCGACCCCAAAGGGACGAGGCCGCATGATGACCGCTGTGCTGGTGATGGTGCGACGCGGCGTGGTGAGTGTGCGGCGCCCACATTGTCATTCCGGGCTCGCCCCCGCCCCCGCCCTGACCGTGTCCATGCCTCGAGTAGCCATCGCTGCCCCGCGGGTCTTCAAGCTCCCTTGGAGAGCGTGAGGCTGCCTGCGAAGCTTCGAAGTTCTCCATGATGCGCGCCCGGTCTGCAGCGGGAATGTAGTCGCACGTCCGGATGTGCCTCTGCATGTTCGAGCTTCGGCCGGATATCGCTTCTACCCTATCAAACGCTAGATTGTACCAACCGCCAACTGATCAGCCATTCGTTGTCCATCGGATAACTGCCGGTTTGCTTTTCCTTTTCCCTCCCCTTCTCCCCCGTCTCTCTCTCTCTTTCACTCGACCTGGTAAAGATGATGCCTTGCTTACCCTGGCGGAGTTTCCACTCGTCCCAGCCCTCGACAAAGTTCGTTGCGTCAAACGCCGTCCTCGCATCCCGCGACCGATTCAGGTCCTCCACGGCCTTCTGGATGCAGCGCCGACAGTAGGCCTTCTTGTGCTTGGTATTGAAGTACTTCTTATTTCGGTCATAGTGCTCCAGGTATTCATCCCAAAGCGTGGACTTGTTGTGAGGTTTCATAGGCCTTCGAGCCGGATCTCTCTCCCACGCCCTCTCTCTCTCTCTCCCTCTCTCTCTCTCTCTCTCTCTCTCTCTCTCTCCGGTGGCTTCCTGCTGCTCCGAGGTTCCGGGCGAATGCCGGATATGCCGGGGTTCCGTGTGTGAGGGTTTCCGTTTGGTTGGAACGCTTGGTTGCGTTTAGTGATCCGGAGCCCTTGTCCTGCCGAGGGCCTCGGGTCCGGGACGCTAATCCTTTGGAGGTTGCGTTCTCACAACAGACACGCTCGTTTCGCAAGAGCAATATCGGTTTGAAGCGGGGGTGATGGTTGTCTGGAGGCGGGCGTTCTGGAAGGGCTGGGGCAGCTCGGAAGTTGGCGGTATTGGGGGGGCAGCAGCACGACCCACTGAAATGATGCACTTGGAAGGAAAGGTGTGGAGGGGTGTGAGTGGATGGAGGGGACGGGAGGGGGCCCAGACGGAGCTGCTTGGGCTTCGGACACGAAATTGCAAGACGTGTTGGTCTTCGAACGAGGAGCCGATACACACATATGTATTTGTAGGAAACCCGGGGGTGCGCCCACTAGGGCAGTGCCGATGGAATTGCTATTGGCTGGACAGCTAGGGTGGCCGATGCGAGGGAGAGGTCAGCAGCAAAAGCTCCCCGCCCTCCCTTCCAGCGCATATCTTCGATTACCATCCATCCATCCATCCATCCCATCCTTCCACCCTGTCCCTGCCCACACACTGTCCGAGCCGAGCTTTTCGCTCGATTGAGCAAGCAACCGCGGTGGAGGGGGGGTGGGTCGCGAGAATGTCGGAGAACCGTTCTGCGGCCTCCGTCGTCGCAGGTTCCCCACTCACAAGATGCTACTGTACTTTATGTGTAGCCTATAGCACGAGCACCACCATCAGCGCTGCTGCAAGAACGCTAGCCAGCTTTTCCCGCACCGGTGTTGCACGCAGCCCACGCCCGGTGAGCGCATACGTAGGCCGAGGGTGCAGTGGCGGCCGTGGTGGGCCGTGGTGGGCCGCGCTGGGTGGTGGTGCAGTGCCGGATACCGCCAGTGGCCGGAGGAGCGTGCGCGCAGCGAAAAGGGTATGTGCCTGACAATACGGCGGGTGCGTGTGTGTGCAGGTACGCACAGTATGTACACACATTCATACGCATGTACATAGACGGCGGGCGGCAGATACATACCTCATATGATGGACATGATACATATGAGCACGGAACGACAAGGCGGCCAGCCTGCCAGGCGGCCAGCCTGCACAGTGCAAGCTCGATCGGATAGCACGCCGTGGCGCTTCCTGTTTCCCCATTCGTGGCGCTAGACCGGCCTATGCTGCGTCTCCGATGCCTACATACTCTACGCAGCCCCGGCTCCCCCCTTCCCTTCCGCTTTTCCATTCTGCTCGCTCCATTCTTCTTTGCACGCTTATGCACCTATGTATACACACACATACACACAGATACATATACCTGCGTTCCTCACCGCCCGTCCCTCTTCCCCGCGTGTTTTCTCTCTCTCTCTCTCTCTCTCGTGCGCTCCAGCAACGGCGAACGGTGAACGGCGAATGGCGAACGGCGAACGGACAGACGAGAACGCTGCCACTTCTTGTTTCCGGAAGGGGGGGGGGAAGAAAAAGAAAAAGTCAAAAACAAAACAAAAAAAAAAGCCGCGTTTGTCGGTTTGGCAGGAAATCACCTATCTACATCCTACTTGGCAGGGCAGGCAAGACACTACCCCAAGTACATACACTCTTCGCCCTCCCTCCCTCCCTCCCTCTCACTCCCTCACTCCCTCACTCCCTCTTCCCCTGCTCCGTTCATTCCGCAGCAGGCGAGCAGCCAGCAAGAGCAGAAGATGCCCCGAGCACCTGGTGACACAGCCCTACAGCGAGCTGTTGAGTATCGAGTAGAGTAATTAATCAGCCAAGGGTGGACGGCCCAACAGTCCCAGAAGAACCCCTACGGGTAGGTTGGGGGCGTAAGCAGCTAGCCAAAAAGTATTTGCGTACATATGTACCTATTGTATGCACGTCGATATGTCGAGCAAGCAAGTAAACAAGAGGTGGGTAGAGTATATAGCAAGGTGGATATATAGAAAGGTGGGTATATAGCAAGGTGGGTATTTATGTATGTATCTACATCTGCAGGCAGCTATTCCCGCGGAGACGGGGGAGGGGCAGGGCGGAAGGCAAACTGCCACCGGAACCGCGGGAGGGGGAGTGGTGGGCTGGACTGCGTCCTCTCAAGAACCATTTCGAATCCCACTTAACGGTAGTTTGCCTGGACAACTCGAGATACAGTTACATATATGTAGCTCATGAGCCATCACGGGAAAAACACTGCACGCTCGCGCCGTTGGCTATCTACGCGGTTACTCACCCACGAGCTAGGCATCCTTCGGCCGTATCTACAGATGCTAAGCATGTAGGGTACGTAGGCTCCCTTTTTGCGTTGATCGGCCTTTAACGTCATGCATGTACACACTCACTTTACCGACTCGCTGACTCATCCCTACCGACCGCTATTATATCGCCGTATGTAGGTATAGAGTAGGTGTAACGTAACCCAATCCGGTCCTCCGTACCTTCGTTTTCCGTCAGCGGAAAAACAAAACAAAACAAAACAAAACAAAAAACCACGCTCAACGATAGCCGGAAAAGGCCGCGTATCGTTCGTTGCGTAGATATATCCTCTACATACATACAGTCTACATACCTACATACATGCATCTGTGTAACTAGTGCACTAGCTGTACTTATGCACAAGTGGTTTTTGTGATCACTTTTTTTCCTTCATTTTTTTTTTCCCCGAGTACGCAGATTGATGATACATAGTATGAGGTATGTAGTATGTATGTGCCAGCCGTGTGCATGTGCAGGCTGGAGGCACGGTCGGGTTGTCCCAACAAATAAGCGCCGGTTGTATGTGTTATGTGGATTCCTTTGCCACCTTGCATAGCGCTCGCACGCGCCAGAGAGTGCCCTCCCGCCTACGGAAAGGAAAAGCGAAAATTCAAATACCAAGCCTCATTGGGAGCCTAAAAGGGGGGGGGGGGGGCGAGAGTGGTATGTACTATGGGATGCGACCTCGTCGTCGGAGCTGAGCTACTGCTTTTGCTTTTCTTCTGCTCCGTATGATTGCTCTGCTTACGATACATTTAGGCTGCCCATCGCAAACATCGGGTTCGTCCGAAGCCCCCCCCCCGGGGGCCCCGTAGCAACGTTCTGTCATCATAGCACGTCGACTGACCTGCAACTTGCATTTGCCTTGCCTCGCCTCGTCTCCCGCTCGGCGATAGTTCGCCACCCGTGTGAAGACCTTGTGCACTCGATTCCGACATCTCTGCTGGCGTGCCTCTCCCTACGCACCTCAACCGCATGCGTACCGGGCTGCTGACGGCACCAACATACACTACTGCACACACCAGCGCCGGCCCACGGTGACAACATACCTATTTGCGTGCACCGGGGGCGAGAAAGTCGGTGCCGGAAGTGGAGACGCTTGGCTGCGCTGCACCAGCGGACCCGAGACGCATTGTGCCTGGGGGGTTGCTCTCGCAAGCCCCAGCTCAGGCCGTCCAGGTCAGCCTTAATCAGCATCTGGTCCACCGGGTGCTGCTGCTGGCTGCTGCTGCTCTCGGGACGAGCTGAACGTTACCCGGCCGGTCGTGCGATGTGTTCTCCGCCAGGGCAACACGCCGCTTGGATGGAGGCTGCCGCACGTGGAGGCTCTCAATCGGATCGGCACAACGAGAGTACTCTGCGGCTGCCTATGCAGCCGCTTGCCTCGCCCAGATGCCCTGTGCCGGTCCATCCACACGAGGATGAAGACCGGCTGCTTGCACGCCCACCCGCGCCCACCGCGCCACACTCCGGCGCCACGCAGAGCGGCTGTCCAACCAGCCAACACCTGGAAGGTGTGCAGTAGGCATGTATGCACGTGTGGCGGCCGTAGGCTGGCTATGTACCCAGCAGCCGGGCCCCAGTCCTACGCACAACACACATCCGCACGCATGCGTACATACATATTACATACGCACGCACGCACACATGGACGGATCCATCCCCGTCAGCAACGCATTCCGGTCCGTCCGTCCGTCCGCACCGCGCTGCGCTGCAGGGTGGGGGGGTGGAGTGGATCCCGATTCGGATCGCCGTCTCGCGCGGGGCCGGCGCTCGGTGGTCGATCGATTCGAGGCCTTTCGCTTTCCGGTTTCTTTTCTTTTCCCGGACGCTCGTCGCTTTCTTTGCTTTTCTCCTCTCTCTAGCGCTGCGCCGTGCTGCTGCCGGAGCCTGTCCGCCGCGCCAGACGCCTGTCTGCCATGTAGTGTGTAGTGGAGTCGCGATCCGGTGCGCCTGCTGTTAGTTGTTGCTGTTATTTGTCCGCTGTGGCACACTGGAATCGGGAGACGGTAAGGCAGGTATGTGAGTACTAGGCCGTATGTACTAGTACGGCGAGGCACGAGCACAGTGGGGGGGCAGGGCAGATACGAGCTGGGCGGGATGCTGCCTAGCTACTCTACATAGTTGGCTAGACACATAGCTATGTACTCTACGTACTCGCTGGGAGACATTCGCTGCTGTGCCACGCGCGGCGGTCCAGGCTCCTACGCTACGTAGAGTACACTGGGGAGATGGTGCTGCCAAGACTGCTTGCTTCCGCCCCCGGACAAGCATCCGAATCTTTTCTTTTCTTTTCTTTTCCTGCTCCACTCCGCCCTCGGGGCCGAGCAGCGCGCGCATGAGCTGGACTGCGGGCAAGCTGCCTGGCAGGACTGCAACTGTGCCAGTCGGGTGGTGCCAGCGCTTGACAGCCGGGCGAGCCTCAAAAAGCACAAACACCGCCCCCCCCCCAATCTGTCTTCTGTGCGGGCGGGCGGCAGTCACAGGGGCACAGCCCTTTCTCCAGAACTCCTTTCTTGGCGATGGTGCGCTCGGGCTGCGCATCAGGAGCGAGAAGGGAGACGCGGCTCGACAAGGCTGGACGGACGGATCATGGCGCGGTGCGCTGGGCATGCGGCGGCTCTCAATGAGGTTGCGGACGCGTGCGCATGCACTGGCGTGTGGACGCTGCTGCTCCCCCCCTGGGCTAGCCGCCCGCATACGCCCGCATCGCCCGTCGTATCTACACGGCTATCTCTCCATGCATACATTGGACACATATAGTTATAGACTACGGACGGGCTAGAGGCGCTTCCTTATTGCCGATCCCACCGGCGTTCGCGAAGTCCCGCGCATCGCATCGCCGATGGCCAGCCTCAACTCACAACTGCAACCAACACACCACTGGCAGCGGAACAACCGTCAAGTCTCCCGACAGGCGCGAGGACGAACAGAAAGAGGAAAAAGGAAAGAAAGCTGCACAGCTAGACGGCTTGCGCGATTGCGGCCGAAAGGGGTGTCCCCACGCCACCCCTCCGCCTCCCAAGCTCCACCGGATTTACTGCACGTGGGGGGGGGAGGGGTCCGGTTGGTGGTGGCGGTTACCGGATTCGAAGCGCGCGAAACAGGGTACGTACGTCCTGCAGCGCGCCATTTCTGACGCCAATCAACCACTTGTCCGTCTGAGCATGATTTCGACGGGCTTCGAGTTGGGCTTTTTTTTTGTTTGATCGGTAACTGCGTGCGGCCTGTTTGGATCCATGGCAATTTACCCTGCACACTGGTTCAGCTCCCATGAAAGGACAAGAGGAAATCACCTCCTTAAACCTCTTCAGCTGAAGCCAGGAAAGGGCGGCGGCAGAATATTTCGAATCCCGCAACCGGCTCGGAACGACACGCCATCGACGCCTATCCACCTTCGCCCGTCTTTCCGCTCCCATATTGCGTTGTAGGGCCAGCCGCGGTTAACCAAATTCCCAGGGGCGGACACGGTCGCGACGGGGCTCCGGACGCAGGCACCTTCACGGTTCGAATATGTAGATATTTTTGCCATCAGTCATGTCCTTTTTGTTCTGGACGAACAGCATAGGGGGGCAGAGGAGGGAAGCGCGTACAGATGCGTAACGCATTGCGTTGGCTCTGTGCCGCGTCGGAAGTCCCTTTCGAATGTATACCGTCTCCAGCCGCACATAAAACGGCTACCGCGTTGGCTCTGGTATTGTCTGCTGTGTACCAGACGCCGCCCTAAACGACGACGGCGGCGGCGCGGCAGCAGGCGCACTACGAGCGGATGGGACGGAGGATGTGATCCGTACGATAGATCCGGGCCGGAACGGAGGTTTGCGAAGCTTGAGGGCCCGCCAACAAGTGCAGGCCGGCTCCACCACATGTTAGAGGTTCCGGATGTGTCAAGCGCAATGGTGGGGAAGGTGATATCTTGTCGTCAAGCGCGCGGGACGGAGCAGCTAACCAACGGCGCGCATAGACTGGTATCCGGAGTGTCAGCCCGGCGCTGCCACGGCAACGACCACGGCCCCGTCGGCCACTGTCGTTCCGCCAGTCAGCTCGACGACCAGCAGCACTCCTTCGAGCACGCCCGGACTGAACGCCTTCGCGAAGACCAAGGGACAGCTCCGCGTCAGAGGCTCAACCGACAACGGTGCGTTTCTCCCGGCTCGGCGGACGACTCCCCCGCCTCTATGTACATCTATATGTAGAGGAATCGGCCGATGCGCCCTGCAAGACGATCCTCAGCGATGCTGCCGGATCCGGTCAGCCCGCGCCAGGAAACTCGCAGCAGTGGAACGCCACCGAGGCGACGAGATCGCTGCTCTGGCCGGCTCGGAGTAAGCCATCGGTCCGCTGCGACCCCACACTCTCGAGCGGAGGCTGATCCGTATACCTATCAGCACCCTGGTCCGCGCACTCGCAGCTTCCCTCGTGATAGGACAGCCCGCGCAGCCGAGAGGCTAACAGCATCCAGGGTATCGAGCGGCGGCCTCGGCACTGCCGCGCTGATCGAGACTGTGATATCGACAACCACGTCACGCAGTTGGCCACACACACGACAAAGGCCAGATATCTAGTTCTGTGGATACCCTCTCCCATCCTTCCACCACAGCGTCCCTCGCGATTCGTTCGTGGATCCATCTGCTGACCCAGACCTGACGAAATACTCAACGAAGACGAGATCTACCGGACGCCCGGTAAGCGCTCCCCCTCCCCCCTCGCCCGCCCATTTGCCGTACCCACCCACCGTCTTTCCCCGCCGTCTGACCCCCCGTGGTGCCACCCCACAGTAGTCTGCAACACCGCCGGCGAAGCATTTCCGATTCCGACACCGCTGCGCGTGCGGCCAATCTTGCTGCCAAGCTCTACACCAACGACTGCAGCATCGACGGCACAGATCCGAAGCCGAGTCCACGGCCATGTACTAGTGTGTACAATCTCGTAGCCGGGCTCCTACCGCAAGGCGCTCCGATCGTCGGAACCAGCTTATCTCAGGGTCGGTACCGAGGGCTCTCCAGGAAAGAAAACTGGGAGCAATTTGCCATCCGTCCCTACGCTCACGCCCATGTCACGGGCATTTGTCTCACCCCCCCCTCTCTTTCTCTCTGCGCTCTGCAGCAGCCAACTGCCGCTCGGGTTTCTCTAGCTGTCACGGTTCGCAGCCTCGGCGTCGGTGAGGTGCGACATCAGGGCCGCCCCCCCCGGTGGCGGATGCGAAATTGGTGCGTAGGCTGCCGACTAGAATGTTGTCGCCGCATGCGTGGCGATCCCCAACTGCGTGAGCATCAGTGAGGAAACCCCATCCGAGACTTTTTTTTTGCCTCCTACATATTTGTTTTCTTTTTCCTTCTTTCTTTCTTCCCCACACCGGCGCGCCCCCCCCCCTCTCCCTCCCCGAGTGACCGGCAGTGCTGGTGTGGTTACTTTTGAGGCTTTCATTGGGAATTACACTTATCTGCCATCCGAGGAAGAAGAAAAAAGAAAAAAGAAAAAAAGAAGAAAAAAAGACTTGGCACATTGTTTTTTTTGGACATGGGGTTTGCTGATTCGGTTTCGTCCGTGTTCAGCGGCCAAGGGCTGCCCTCCCGTGGGGCGAGAACCTGGTGAAGAAGGTAACGGGGAGGTTTGTTCTCGATCGGCGGGCATCCCATCTCGCCGTGCGCTCGATTCTGACTGACGTGTTGCCCGCACAGCCGGCTTACGCAGCCATCGCAGAAACTCTCTCCCGACGAGCAGGTGGCACGTAGCGGCAGAAACAGCCGGCAGCAGCAGTGCTGGCTTGTTTCATCTGCTGCGTATAATATCTATGCTCCACGTCTTGTCCACCTACCATACCCACTATACTTCCAGAAAATAAGAGAAACGAAGAGCGAGAGAGAGCGCATGCACGTGGGCGGAGTGCACCGAAAATGTTTTTTTGTTTTTTTTTAGCCTTGCGAACCAGACACAAAAAAAAAGGAAAACGAAAAGTCTCCGCGCGACGGATCCCTGGTTCGAGGCGTAGAGTATGTAGGACCCAGGAAGAGAAAGGGTATGTACCACATATCGACCGGCGACCCGTATGCAGTTTGGGGGGGATATGGATTATTTACCACTGACGCCCGTTAGTTACCCCCCACGAATGCGAGAGAACCGCTGTTGCCGCTTTTCCGCGCTCAGTCCAGTGCAGATAATACCATCCGCTCCACGCCACTCTCCACACCGCACTCTGCTGGAGGCTGTCGGCCAGCAGTCGACGCCATCGCGCACGCGAGCACACTCCGCGCACCTGGACGGACCACGGCCGTTGGGAGAGTTTGCTACACATACGATGTGTGCTGGTTGATTTTTATTTGATTTCATTTTATCATACTCGCATGCAGCCTAGATACATATCTAGAGAAGTGTGCTGGTTGATGATGCTGCTGCTGCTACTCGCTCTAACTCCATTCTGCCGTATGTAGCAGATCTCGCGCGGCCTCACATCCGTCTCCGTCCTTGCTCTCATCCATCCTACACACAACGCGAGACATCTCCCCACGCTGCGATGCAAAACCGCTCAAAGAAAAAAGCATCTCCAAAAAAAAGAACAAAAAAAGGGATAAAAAGGAAAACCTCTCCAACGACCCCCACGGGCGCGTTTTTTTCTGGCTTTTCTCTCACTCACTCTCTCTCTCTCACTCACTCACTCTCTCCCCGTCGGCGCATGTCCGCACCGGCCGACAGCTTCCCTGTCTCCCTCCCTCCCTCCCTCCCTCTCTCGCGCGACGGGAGGTGGTATGTATTGGAGAGGCAGAGAGCGGCAGAGACAAAGCGGGAGCGCAATTTAGCCCGCCACGGGATGAAATCAACCTATGTACCGTCTCCACTTGCACCCCACCCCACTCCGCCCCGTACCGTCCCGCCATATACGGCAGGGAAAACAACAGCAGCCAGCCTTTGCCACCCGCACACTGCTCTAGTTACTCCTGGAGTGGGTGGGTTGTGTGCTGCGGTTGACAGGCTGCGGACAACCCATTTGCGAGCCTGCATCCATCCATCCGTCCGTCCGTCTATCGGCAACGGCCGGACGCCACCCACCCCACCCACCCACGCAATGACGCGCACCGGTCAGGCGCGGAAACAAATCATAATCGTGAGCGTAATCACCAGGTACATACGTCCCATCCCATCCCATCCCATCCCATCCCATCCCATCCCATCCCATCCCATCCCATCCCATCCCATCCCGTCTCCAAGGGTGGGGCTCGGCATGGCGAGGCGGAGGCGGGGGGGCAAAGAGAATCGGCCTCATATACACATCAGTCCTGCGCTCGCAGGGTGGGGTGGGGTGGGGTGGGGTGGGGGTGGGGGGTATGGTGGTCCGAAAGGAAGATGTTGAACAACACGAACGGTAGAGGATGAATGTATTGCTATCGTTGCAAGCCAACAAAATCCCGCATTACATATTGTTCCTTCTGGACAAATGCAAACTTAACTTCAACTCAATAAACAGGCCGACTTCCGCAGACCTTCAATCCTTCAGCATATATATAGCCTCGTTGGCACATCAGCACTCTTTCAACTGAAGATATGTCTGTCTGCCTGTCTGTCTGACTGTCCGTGCTTAGGTACGTATGTGTAGTGTGCGAGCCGAAATCGGCAGCGGAAACGTGGTCAGGTGTCGACGGATACGTGGGGCGTGGGGTGAGTGGAGACGTGGGGCGTGGGGCGCGGAGGACCTGTGGTGCGTGGCTGGAAGGACGGACCCGGGGGG
>Ga0307508_10005685_pt1 | contig 11812 bp, 6 predicted proteins | sample 9_EM_MG_FD_203089 | JGI IMG/M metagenome (GOLD analysis project Ga0307508, IMG submission 203089) | Populus trichocarpa ectomycorrhiza microbial communities from riparian zone in the Pacific Northwest, United States - 9_EM | ecosystem: Host-associated > Plants > Roots > Unclassified | place...
GTGGTGGTGGTGCCGGGCGGCAGCGCGCGGCGGCGCTCGATCTCCTGCTTGAGCTCGGCGACCGGGCCGAACAGCGTGGCGCCGGTCGGACAGGCCTCGGCGCAGGCGGCGTACTTGCCTTCACCCAGGCGGTGCTGGCACAGCTGGCACTTGGAGATCTTGGGGAACGGGGTGTCGTAGGTGAAGCGCGGGACGCCGAACGGACAGGCGGCGACGCAGTAGCGGCAGCCGATGCAGGCATCGGCGTTGTACGTGACCACGCCGGTGGTCTTGTCCTTGGTCATCGCCGAGACCGGACAGGCCGACACGCAGGACGGGTCGACGCAGTGCATGCACGACACCTTGGTGAACGCGAAGCCGTCCTTGACCTGGTCCTTGTGGCTGCCGGCGCCGGCGCGATAGGCCTTGATGACGGTGAGGGTCTTGCCCGAGATGTCGAGCGGGGCGTCCCAGTAGTCGCCGATCGCGAGGGCGGTGCGCTCGGCCGGCATGGCGTTGGCGGCCTTGCACGCGGGCATGCAGGCGCGACAGCCGATGCACAGCGTGCCGTCGTAGAGCAGGCCGAGCGCCTTGTCGGGCATGGTGTGGCTGGCGCGCGCCTCCGCCGGACGGGCGAGCGCGGTCGCGGCGACCGCGGCACCGCCGCCGGCCAGGCCCTTGAGCAGATTTCGTCGGGTCAGCATGGCTGCTCCGCTCACCGCTTGCTCTGGTAGTCGGGGCCCAGGCCAGGGCTTGGCGGCGGCTCGTCGGGCTGGTTACCGAGGTTCCGGGCGAGCCGCGCGCCGGCGCCGATCGCCAGGCCGCCGACGGCGGCGACCGTGGCGACGGTGGCGAGCGTGGCGCCCTGGCCCTGGTCCTCCGCGGGGCGGGCGAACTGGGTCGGCGGGGTCACCGTGAGCAGCCGGGCCAGCGAGTGGATCGGCCTGGTGAACCCGACACCCTGCTCGGTGCAGCCGATGCAGGGGTGGCCGCAGCCGACCGGCCACGACCCGGTGCCGGCGTCACCGAACAGGATCGACGGGCAGTTGGCGTAGGTCTCGGGGCCCTTGCAGCCGAGCTTGTAGAGGCAATAGCCCTGGCGGTGGCCGGCGTCGCCGAACTCGAGCGCGAACCGGCCGGCGTCGAAGTGGGCGCGGCGCTCGCAGTTCTCGTGGATGAGGCGGCCGTAGGCGAACGTGGGCCGGCCCTTGGTGTCGAGCTCGGGCAGCTTGCCCAGGACGAGGTAGTGGACGACCGTGGTGAGGAAGTTGTACGGGTTGGGCGGGCAGCCGGGGATGGTCAGCACCGGCTTGCCGAGGATCTCGGCGACCGAGCTGGCGCCGGTCGGGTTGGGCGCGGTCGACGGCATGCCGCCCCACGACGCGCACGAGCCGATGGCGATGACGGCGGCCGCGTCGGCCGCGCACTCGCGGACCAGCTCGATCGCGGTCTTGCCGCCGATCTTGCAGAAGTTGCCCTGGAGGCCGGTCGGGATCGCGCCCTCGACGACGAGCAGGTACTTGCCCTTGTTGGCGGCCATCGCGGCGGTGCGCGCGGCCTCGGCCTGGTGGCCTGCCGCGGCCATCAGGGTCTCGTGGTAGTCGAGCGAGATGATGTCGAGGATCAGCTTCTCGAGCGTGGGATGCTCTGCGCGGAGCAGGCTCTCGGTGCAGCCGGTGCACTCCTGGAACTGGAGCCAGATCACCGAGGGCCGCCGGGCTAGGACCAGCGCCTTGGCGACGGCGCCGGCGGCCGCGCGCGAGAACCCGAGCGCCGCCGTGAGCCCGGCGCAGAACTGCAGGAACTGCCGCCGAGGCATTCCGAAGCGCGCCTCGGCACCCGGGAGCTCCTCGATCTCGGGCTCGGGCGCTTCGGGCGCGGGCGCAAGTTTGCCGGTCATGACGCGATTGCCTCCTGCTAGTCGGCGGTCCTAAGAAACACGCGGATTAGCGGCCGTTGGTGCATCAACCACGCCTGGCCCGAAGGCGCACTCGAGCCGGTTGTGGCGTGTATTCGTGCAAAAATCGCAAACCGCTGGACGAGCGTCGGCAGCGTTTGCGTGGTTCAGCCAGCCCGCGGTGAGATCGGTGGACTTGCTGCGCGCGACGTGCGATCGGCGCTGTCATTGCCGCAGCACGTCGGACATCACGCGGCGGGACCGGTCGTGCGCTGGTTCAGCCCCGGTCGCGCAGAACTGCTGGACCTGCCGGCGAGGCATTTTCGAAGCGCGCCTCGGCACCCGGGAGCCCGCAGTGATCGCCTCGGCCGACGATCGCGCCGGTGAAGCTGACCTCGGAGCGCCGGTGGCACGCGATCGGGTAGCACCGCCGGACGCCGGGAACTCGGGCTTGCCCACAGACACACTCGGGCTTGCCCACAGACACACTCGGGCACCTACCCACTGCCTGGGATGCCGACCGCGCCCGCATCGATCCCGGGAGCCGGCTGCGAGGCAGTTCGCTGATCGCGGATCCCCGTGTCAGCTCCGGAGCCGCGTTGCGGCGGTGAGGGGATCCGCGGGAGCCAGCAGCATTTCGCTGCTGGAGGCGTCAAGCCTCGGGTCCGAGACACTGCGAGCATGCCCGCCATGGAGGACACCGATCTCATCGAGTCGAAAACGAGTGTCACCGATCTCCTCGACCCGAAAACGAGCGGCACGGTTCGCGAGCGCAAGGAACACCAGCGCGCCTGCGACGAGCGCCTCGCGCGTGGTTCGAGCGTCGGCCGCTACCTGATCCTGGACGTCATCGGCGAGGGTGCGATGGGCGTCGTCTACGCGGCGTTCGATCCCGAGCTCGATCGACGCGTCGCGGTCAAGCTACTCCAGGCGCAACCGAGAGTGCGCGCGAACCGCAAGGGCGCTCAGGCGTGGCTCGTGCGCGAGGCACAGGCGCTCGCGCGGCTATCGCATCCCAACGTCGTCGAGGTCCACGACGTCGGTACGTTGCCGGGTGAGCGCGTGTTTGTCGCGATGGAGCTCGTTCCCGGCGAGACGTTGCGCGACTGGCTCAAGCAACCGCGCACGTGGCGCGACGTGCTCGCGGTGCTGCGCGAGGCCGGGGCCGGGCTCGCGGCCGCGCACGCGGCCGGGCTCGTACACCGCGATTTCAAGCCCAGCAACGTCCTGGTGTCTGCCGTCGATGGCCGCGCGCGGCTGACCGACTTCGGGCTCGCGCGGCTGGACTTCGAGTTCGCGCGGCTGGGCTCCGAGCCGCCGCGGGATCCCGACGCGAGTAGCTCGGGCGCGAACGTCGATCCCCGCAGCCCGCTGGCCCAGAGCCTCACGATCACGGGATCCGTCGTCGGCACGCCGGTGTACATGGCGCCGGAGATCCACGACGGCATGCTGGCGGATGCGCGCAGCGACCAGTTCGCGTTCGGCGTGACGCTGTACGAGGCGCTGTATCACAAGCGTCCGTTCAGCGCGAAGCAGCTCGCGGCGGATCGCACGGCGCCGCCGGTGCCGCCCGATCCGCCGCCGGATACCAAGGTGCCCAGGATCATCGAGCGCGCGGTGCGGCGCGCGATCGCGGCCGATCGGGCGGCGCGGTTTCCATCGATGGACGCGTTGCTCGCCGAGCTCGCGATCGATCCGCTGCGCGCGCGGTCGCGCGTCCTGGTCGGCGCCGGCACCGTGGCCGCGCTCGGCGCCGCGGTGACCGCGGGCTTTCTGATCTCGCACCACGCGCCTGCACAACTGCCTGCACCGCCCAGATGCACGGGCATCGCGACCCGCCTCGACGGTGTGTGGGACGCCGCCACGAAGGCCGGTGTCGCGCATGCCTTCGCGGGCAAGCGGTCGTTCGCGCCCCGGATGTTGCAGACCACGAGCGCGGCGCTCGATGCGTACGCGGCGGAGTGGACCGCCGCGGCGACCGACAACTGCGAGGCCACGCAGGTGCGACGCGAGCAAGCCGAGGATGTCATGGGGCTACGCCAGGCCTGCCTCGACGAGCGGCTCGCCGAGCTCGGTGCGGTGACCAAGCTGCTTTCGGAGGCCGACGCGAAGCTCGTCGACAAGGCCGACCATGCGGTGTGGGCGCTCGAGCCGGTGCGGCGGTGCGCGAATGTTGCGGCGCTGCGCGCGCCATCGCAGCCGGCTCCGGAGCTTGCCGGCAAGCTCGCCGCGGTGCGGACGCGGCTTGCCTGGGCGAAGGCGCAGGTCTACATCGGCAAGTACGACGGCGCGATCGCAGGCGCAAGCTCGGCGCTCGACGATGCGCGCGGCGCCAACTACCTGCCGCTCGTCGCCGAGGCGCAGTTCGTTCGCGGCGCGGCGCTCATGGGCGCGCAGAAGCCCGGCGATGCGGCGAGCGCGCTCGGCGATGCCGTGTGGACCGCGCTGCGCGCCCGGCGCGACGACGTGGCCGCCGAGGCCGCGCTGTCCGGGGCGCTGGTGTCCGGCACCGGCCTCGCGCGGCCCGGTGAAGCCAGGCAGTGGCTCTCGCTCGGGCAGGCGATCACGGCGCGCCTGGCCAACGAGCGCGAGCTCGATCAGCTCGCGTTCGAGGTCGAGGGTACCGTCGCGGGTGAGCGCGGTGACCTGATGGCGGCGGTCGCGGCGCACCAGAAGGCGCTCGAGCTCGGCGAGCAGCTCCATGGCAAGACCAGCGTGAAGTTGTGGCGGAGCGAGCACGCGCTCGCGGTGACCTATGCGAAGACCGGTGCGTGGGGCGACGCCATCCCGCACTTCGAGCGCGCGCTGGCGCTGCGCGAGGCGGCGGTGGGGCCGGACCATCCCGACGACGCGCTCGTCCTGTCGAACCTGGGAGGTGCCTATCATCACGTGGGTGAGATCGCCAGTGCCAAGGCTGCGAGTGCACGCGCGCTCGCGATCCGCGAGCGCATGTTCGGCCCCACCAGCCCCGTGCTCGTCGCGACGCTCAACAACCTCGCCGATCTCGCACGCGAGTCGGGCGATCTCGCGGCGGCGATGTCGAGCATCGGGCGGGCGAAGGCGATCGCCGAGGCCGGGCTCGGGCCCAAGCATCCCCTGTCTCACACGGTCGTCACGACGCTCGGCGAGATCCAGCTCGCGGCCGGCAAGCACGCCGAGGCCAGGCGCACGCTCGACGACCTGATCGTACTCGAGACCGCCGCCCAGTCGCCGGTGTTACCGGCCACGCTCGCGACGCGTGCCGAGCTCGCGCTCGGCGAGTCGAGGTGGGCTGATGCGCTTGGCGTTGCCGATCGCGCGATCGCCGCGCTCGAGGCTTCCGCGGGCAAGGACTGCGCCGAGCTGTGGCGGCCGCTCGTCGTGCGGGGGCGCGCGCTCGTCGCGCTGAAACAGCCCAAGCAAGCGAAGCTCGCCCTCGCGCGGGCCGTCGAGATCGCCACCAAGGCCAGGGTCAAGCCCGAAGATCTTGGACCGGCGCGGGCCGCGCTCTCCGCGCTCTAGCAAGCCCTGGCGCGAGCTTCGTAAGAATCGAGCGTGCCGGTCAGAACTGCGCTTGCTCGGTGCTGCCCTCGAGCGCGAGGGTGGACGCCGCGCCGGCCGAGATCACCTCGGCGACCTGATCGAAGTAGCCGGTTCCGACCTCGCGCTGGTGACGCGTGGCGGTGTACCCGCTGGCCTCGGCCGCGAACTCCGCCTGCTGGAGCTCGGAGTACGCCGCCATCCCGCCGGTCTTGTACTTGCGCGCCAGCTCGAACATCCCGAAGTTGAGCGCGTGAAACCCGGCCAGGGTCACGAACTGGAACTTGTAGCCCATGGCCGCGAGCTCGCGCTGGAACTTGGCGATCGTGGCGTCGTCGAGGTGCTTCTTCCAGTTGAACGACGGCGAGCAGTTGTACGCCAGCAGCTTGTTCGGGAACTGGCGGCGGATCGCCTCGGCAAACTGCCTGGCTTGCGACAGGTTGGGCGTCGACGTTTCGCACCACACCAGGTCGGCGTACGGCGCGTAGGCCAGGCCGCGCGCGATCGCGGTCTCGATGCCGCTGATCAGCCGGTAGAAGCCCTCGGCGGTACGCTCGCCCTTGACCACGAACGGCCGGTCGCGCTCGTCGATGTCGCTGGTCAACAGCTTGGCGCTGTCGGCGTCGGTCCGGGCGACCACCAGCGTGGAGACCCCGCTGACGTCGGCGGCCAGCCGGGCCGCGGTCAACGTGCGGATGAAGTGGCTGGTCGGGATCAGCACCTTGCCGCCCATGTGGCCGCACTTCTTCTCGCTGGCCAGCTGGTCCTCGAAGTGGACGGCCGCGGCGCCGGCGTCGATCATCGACTTCATCAGCTCGAAGGCGTTGAGTGGGCCGCCGAACCCGGCCTCGGCGTCGGCCACGATCGGCGCCAGCCAGTGGCGCTCGTGCTTGTTCTCGGCGTGGTCGATCTGGTCGGCGCGGAGCAGGGCCGCGTTGATCTTGCGCACCACGCTGGGCACGCTGTCCACCGGGTACAGGCTCTGGTCGGGGTACATCTGCCCGGCGGTGTTCGCGTCGGCGGCGACCTGCCAGCCCGACAGATAGATCGCCTTGAGGCCGGCGCGCACCTGCTGCACCGCCATGTTGCCGGTGAGCGCACCGAGGGCGGGCACGTACTCGTCGGTGTGGAGCAGCTCCCACAGCCGCCTGGCGCCGAGCTTGGCGATTGTATGCTCGATCACAAAAGAACCGCGCAAGCGCTCGACATCAGCCTTGCTGTAGGGGCGCACGATACCGTCGAAGCGCTTGTTGTGGAGGGCGGACTGGTCGGGATGGCTGGCGCTGGTCATGCAAATCTCCTGCAGGATGTAGCTCGTGTGAGCCGTGGTTAGCTACGGGATAGCTGTCGAGCCGCCCCTGCGTCAACAAATCATGGATAGGTCAGAGGTTAAGGACGTTTATGCTTGTCAATGACACGCGGTTGTGTGGTAAATCTAGTCAATGACACGAACAGATCGGGGCACTTCGACCGACCGCGTCAGCGAGCAGGTCCGGCTGGGCGCCAAGGTTCGTGCGCTGCGGCGGCGCGAGAGCCTGACGCAGGTCCAGCTCGCAGGGCAGCTCGGCGTGTCGGCGAGCTACCTCAACCTGATCGAGGCCAACCGGCGGCCGCTGCCGGCCAATCTACTGATCAAGCTGGCGCAGCTGTTCGGGGTCGACGTCGGCGCGTTCGCCACCGACGAGGACGGCCGGCTGGTCGCCGACCTGACCGAGGCGTTCGCCGATCCGGTGCTCGAGGGCTACGACCTCACCTCGGTCGACGTCCGCGAGCTGGCCGCGGCGAGCCCCGAGGCGGCGCGGGCCGTGCTCGGCCTGTACCGCGCGTACCAGGCCGCGCACGCCAGCGCCGACGATCTGTCGTCCCGGCTGCGCGACGGAGAAGCGCTCGCCGGTCCCGACGGCGCGCGCCCGCCCTCGATGGTGCCGAGCGAGGAGGTCAGCGACTACCTGCAGCGGTCGTGGAACCACTTCCCCGCGCTCGAGGCCGCCGCCGAGGAGCTCGCGGCCCGGGCCAAGCTCACCAGCGAGGATCTCTACGCCGGCCTGATCCGCCACCTCGAGCACCACCTCGGCATCTCGGTGCAGATCGCGCACTGGGAGCCGCTGCGCGGCGTGCTGCGCCGCTACGATCCGGATCGCAAGACCCTCACGCTGTCCGAGCTCCTGCCGACGCGCAGCCGGACCTTCCAGCTCGCCCACCAGATCGCGATCATCACCCTGGGCGAGGCCCTCGATCGCCACGTGGCGGACGGACGGTTCTCGTCGCCCGAGGCCCGGGTGCTGGCCAAGGTGGCCCTCGCCAACTACTTCGCGGGCGCCGTGATCATGCCGTACGCCGCATTCCACCAGGCCGCCCGCGACGAGCGCTACGACATCGACGTCCTGGGCCGGCGGTTCCGCGTCGGCTTCGAGCAGGTGTGTCACCGCCTGACCACGCTGCGTCGCCCGGGCGCCGAGGGCGTGCCGTTCCACATGATCCGGATCGACGTCGCCGGCAACATCTCCAAGCGGTTCTCGGCGTCGGGCATCCGGTTCGCCCGGTTCAGCGGTGCGTGCCCGCGGTGGAACGTGTTCAGCGCGTTCATGACCCCGGGGATGATCCGGATCCAGGTCTCGCGGATGCCCGACGGGGTGGCCTACTTCTGCATCGCCCGGACGATCCAGAAGGACGCCGGCGGCTATCACTCGCAGCAACCCGTCCAGTCGATCGGCCTGGGCTGCCAGATCGAGTTCGCGCATCAACTGGTGTACTCCGACGGCGTCAACCTCGACGCCCGCGACATGCTCGTACCGGTCGGCGTCACGTGCCGGCTGTGCGAGCGCACGCAGTGCGAGCAGCGCGCCGTGCCGTCGCTCAAGGTGCCGCTCCACGTCGACGAGAACCTGCGCGGCCTGTCGCTCTACACCACGGTCGAGCGCTGACCGGCGGGGTACATCGGAGTGGAGAACAGCCTCCCCGGCCCCACTCCCGTCCGACGGTGTGTGCTGCGCGAACGTCATGCCGTGCACGATGCTGCGCAACACGCGCAAGCCTGCGCACTCAAATATCTACTGCAATTTTTATAAGAGTTGCCAGTCGGAGTGCCGGAGAAACGACGCAATCGTCACGTGTCGTGACCCACGCGTGCCGCGGTACCGCTCACGGCGGCTGGCAGTCCGTCCGCTCGAGCGCGGCCAGCGCCTCGGCGAACGAGCCTCTCACGGCGGGTTCGCTGCGGAGCGCCGGGGCGGCCGTGGCGTTGCCGTCGCGCCACCCGGCGGGCTCTCCGCGCTGGATGAAGTACCTCAGGCTGTCGTCGAGGCTGCGGCAGTGCTCGAGCAACGCGGCGGGTCGCGACAGCGTTGCCGCGAGATCGTCATCCTTGATGCGTCGTTCCGAGTGATACACGTCACGCCCGACCGTCAGCACCGTGCAACGTCGCACCTCGTCGCGCTCGATCGACAGCCGCTCGAAGCCGAACTGGATGCACAGCTGGGTCTCTTGCGCGACCGACGCGATGCGTGGCGGTTCGACGCGCAGGCGGTCGCTGACGTGGTACGGTCGCCGCCACCACCGCGTTCCGTCGGGGTAGGTGGCCTCGACCTCGACCTGTCCGCCTGGCATGGCGTCGCCGAGGGCGCGGCCGCGGATCCGATCGCCACGCCAGGCCTGCGCGACCGAGTACACCCACTGGAACGCGGGTGTCTCCGCGACCAGCTCGCCCGTCCGCACGCCCCGGAGCTCGAACCAGCGCTGGTCCCGGTCGCCCCAGGCCCGGTACGCGAGCAGGCGGACGAGCGGATCGCGGTCGATGCCGCCGCGCTGGCGATGCGCCCAGCCGACGCGCCCCGGGAGATCGACCGCGACGCCGCGCGGCTTGCCGACGGCGCGGATGATCTCGTCGCGCTCGGCGGGCGGAGCGAGCGCCACCAGCTCGGTCCGGATCAGCAGGTCGGTCTCGTCTTGCGACAGGGCGCGCACGTCGCCCCTGACCTCCGTTGCCCATAGCCCCGGCCGCGCGTCGTGCGCGACGGCGGCGCGCAGCTCGGGGGTGTCGTCGTCTCGCTCGAGCAGGGAACCCATCATCGCCCGCCTGGTGGTTCGAGGTGCGTGGCTGGCACGCCGGCCAGTGTGCGGCACAGCTCGATCCGCACTCGACATAGCCAATCATGGCCGTGGCGCACGGTCAACTCGTCGCCGCAGGCCGCGTCCGGAGCGCAAGGCAAGGGTCGATACGAGCTTTGTGCCGCCACGGTGCGAGGCGTAGAGTCGCGGGATGCACAAGCGGTCGCCTGCTGCCGTCCTCGCAATCTTGACCCTCTGCGTCCTGCCGGCTCTCGCCGACGTGCCTGCGCTCGCCCCGCCCAAGGCGGTGTCCCGCGCCGGGATCCCGTACAAGCCCGACGACGATCAGGCCGGCCCCAAGGAGCTCGTTGACGCGATCCGCTCGCGCCGGCCGGGCGGCAAGCTGCTCAACCTCGATCGCATGCTGCTCCACAGCCCGGCCTTCGCCCGGGGCTGGAACACGATGTTCGCCGCGATCCGCGGCCAGCTGGCGCTGCCGGGCAGGCTGCGCGAGACCGCGATCATGGCGATCGGCAGCCTGAACCAGGCCGACTACGAGTGGATCCAGCACGAGAAGGAGTACCTCAAGGCGGGCGGCGCGCCGGCGCAGCTCGCCGCGCTCAAGAACGTGGCGGCGGCGATGAAGAACGACAAGCTGTTCGACGAGGCCGAGCGCGCCACGCTCGCCCTGACCGACGAGATGACCCGCAACGTCAAGGTCTCCGACGCGACCTTGAAGCGGGTCCGCAAGGTCCTGCCGGATGACCAGCTGATCGAGCTGATCGGCACGATCTCGGGCTACAACATGGTGTCTCGCTTCGTGGTCGCCACCGGCCTCGAGGTTGAGTAGACGTCGTCGATGGTCTGCCGCGTGACCTGGGCGTCGCGTGGCAGCCTGGGGGCGCCGCGACCGGAGCTGTGCGCAGCATCAGCCAGCGTCGACGTTTCGAGCCCCGCTCCCCCCTAGCAGCAGGAGCATCGCGGTGGTCCTTCGCGGGGCGGCGATATAGCCGCGAGCTGTCCGAGGCGCTGCATGGAGCGGTCACCTCGGGGCTTCTCGAAGAGCACGTGGATCAGACGGAGAGCGTCACCAAGTACGCCTACGAGCTGACGAGTCGTGGTTCTGACGTGGCGAAGCACCGGCCAGCCGACGCGTCGGCGTTGTCCCGATCCCTGTTGAAATTGAGGTGGCGGTCCAACCGACCCCGAGAGGATTCTCGGGGCGCTTACCGGAAGGAACCGCCGATGAAGAACACTGCCAGGAAGACCCAGGCCACGGAAGCGGCCCGGCCCACGATCCGCGCCACGCTCAGCGAGGTCGCCCGAGACGAGACCGACGCGCAGCTTGCATTCGGGCTCCAGAACCTCGTGCGCGGCCATCTCCGCGACTTCGTGATCAGCGCCGGTACCGCCGCGCTGGCGGCCGTTCTCGAGCAGGAGCGTACCCAGCTCGTTGGGGCGCGGTACCAGCACCTGCCGGAGCGTACGGCGCGGCGCGCGGGCACCGTTCCCGGTGAGCTGGTGATGGGGGGCCGGCGCGTTCAGGTACGCCGACCTCGTGCGCGCAGCCTCGACGGCCAGGAGCTGCAGCTGCCATCATGGGCGGCGTTCGGCGCCGAGGACCCGCTGCATGAGCGGGCGGTCGAGCAGATGCTCGTCGGCGTGTCGACGCGACGCTACGGGCGCTCGCTTGAACCGCTGCCGGCGAACCTGCCGTCGCGTGGGACCAGCCGCAGCGCGGTGAGCCGTCGGTTCGTTGCAGCGACGGAACGTCAAATGTCGGAGTGGCTCGGTCGAGACCTCAGCGCGCTGGAGTTCGGCGTGCTGATGATCGACGGCATCCACATCGAGGAGCATGTGATGCTCATCGCGCTCGGGGTCGACGCCGAGGGCCGGAAGCATGTACTCGGGGTCCGTGAAGGGGCGACGGAGAACGCGGCCGCATGCACGGCACTGCTCGCCGATCTGCGTGACCGCGGTCTGCGCACTGATCGGCCGATCCTCGTGGTCGTTGATGGGGCGAAGGCGCTCGCGCGGGCGACCCGCAACGTGTTCGGCGAGTACGCGATCATCCAGCGCTGCCAGGCACACAAGATCCGCAACGTCGTCGACCAGCTCCCCAACGAGATGAAGTCATCGGTGAGGCAGGCGATGCGGGACGCGTACGCGGCGAGCGACGCCGATCGTGCGCACACGATGCTGAAGAACCTCGTGCGTCGTCTCCACGACAAGCATCCCGGCTCGGCCGGCTCGCTCGAGGAGGGCCTCGACGAGACGCTCTCGGTGAAGCGGCTCGGCCTTCCGAAGAAACTCGAGCGTCAGCTATCGACGACGAATGCGATCGAGAATCTCATGGGCTCCGTGCGTCGG
>Ga0307508_10005686_pt1 | contig 11812 bp, 8 predicted proteins | sample 9_EM_MG_FD_203089 | JGI IMG/M metagenome (GOLD analysis project Ga0307508, IMG submission 203089) | Populus trichocarpa ectomycorrhiza microbial communities from riparian zone in the Pacific Northwest, United States - 9_EM | ecosystem: Host-associated > Plants > Roots > Unclassified | place...
GGACTACGTCATGCAGGACGGGGACGTGGTGGAGTTCCGCTTCAATGTGTAGCGGCTGACGTGTCACCACGTCGCTGATCTGGCGAACGTGCAGGTCAGGTGGGGCTCGACTCTTCGGAGTCGAGCCCTTTGTTTTTCCCGTGCTGGGATGGTGCTGGGATAGCTGACCCCTCGTCACCTGTCGTCATCCCTGGTCATCCGTACCGTGCTGGGATTGGGCTGGGACGTGGATGCCCTGCCGGTGCTGGGATCCACACCGGTGAGCGGCTGAACCGTGGGACGGTGGCTGCTGGCTCTGGCAAAGTGATCGGCACTGCTAGACGATTCTCGTGAGGAACTTGTGAGCACGCTCGGTAGCTTCATCTGGTCCATCGCTGACCAGCTTCGGGGCCCCTATCGCCCCAACCAGTACGGGACTGTGGTCCTCCCGTTCACGATCCTGCGGCGGCTCGACTGCATCCTGGAGCCCGATCAGGCGACGGTGCGAAAACTGGCAGCGAAGTTCGAGAACCCGAACCGGCTCAAGGTCGAGGTCAAGAAGGCCACAGGGCGGACCTTCTACAACACCTCCAACTACTCGTTCGCGAACTTGCTGGAGGACGCGGACGGGCTGGCGGACAACCTGGCCGACTACATCGACCGGTTCTCCGCCGACGTGGACGTGTTCGAGTACTTCGACTTCAAGAAGGAGATCCTGGCCCTGGAGAAGGCCGGGCTCCTACGCGAGATCGTCAAGTCCTTCGGCAAGGTCGACCTCCACCCTGATGTGGTGTCGAACTCCGACATGGGCGACGCATTCGAATACATCATCCGTAAGTTCAACGAGGCGGCGAACGAGACCTCTGGCGACCACTACACACCCCGCGACGCGATCCGGTTGCTGGTCGACCTGCTCTTCGCGGAGAAGGAGGTCGACCTCACTGAGGGCGGCATCATCCGGTCGCTTTACGACCCCACCGCCGGCACCGGCGGCATGCTCTCCCTGGCAGAGGAGCACCTGCTCGCCGAGAACCCCGACGCGAAACTGGGCCTGTACGGCCAGGAGTACAACCCGCAGTCGTACGCCATCTGCAAGTCCGACCTGCTTGCCAAGGGCCACGACGCGACCAACATCGCCTTCGGTAACACGCTTACCGACGACGCCTTCAAGGGCCGCCAGTTCGACTACTGCATGTCCAACCCGCCCTATGGCGTGGACTGGAAGCAGTACGCCAAGGCGATCAAGGAGGAGCGAGACTCCGCCGGCCCCTATGGCCGCTTCGCGCCGGGCCTCCCCGCGACGTCCGACGGGCAGATGCTCTTCCTGCTCCACCTCGCCCACAAGATGCGCGCACCTGAGGACGGCGGCGGCCGCGTCGGCATCGTCATGAACGGCTCTCCGCTCTTCAACGGCGCCGCAGAATCCGGCCCTTCCAACATCCGCCGGTGGCTGCTGGAGAAGGACCTCGTCGAGGCGATCGTCGCGCTGCCGACCAACATGTTCTTCAACACCGGTATCGCCACGTACATCTGGATCCTGGACAACACCAAGCACCCCGACCGCCAAGGCAAGGTGCAGCTGATCGACGGCACGTCGTTCTGGACCAAGATGCGCAAGAACCTCGGTGCCAAGGGACGCGAGATCAGCGACGCCGACCGCGCCGAGGTCGTGCGGCTCCACGCCGACTTCGAGGACGCCGATTCCGACTTCTGCAAGGTGCTGCGCAACGACGAGTTCGGCTACTGGACGGTCACCGTCGAGCGCCCCCTGCTGGACGAGGGCGGGAACCCCGTCGTCAACCGCAAGGGTGATCCGAAGCCCGACTCGAAGAAGCGCGACACCGAGAACGTGCCCTTCACCTACGGCGGCTCGACTGCTGGCGCGGCAGCGGAGCGCGAAGTTATTCAGGCGTACTTCGACGCGGAGGTGAAGCCACACGTTCCCGACGCCTGGATCGACTGGGCCAAGACCAAGACAGGGTACGAGATTCCCTTCACACGGCACTTCTACAAGTACGTTCCTCCTCGTCGGCTCGCTGAGATCGACGTCGATCTGGAGAAACAGGTCGCTAAGATCCTCGATCTCCTCCGTGAGGTGGAGGGATGAGCGACTCTATCCGCCTTAAGTGGCTGCTTTCGGAATCTGACATTCGAGCGGGAATGAAGGCCGAAACATTGCCCCTTCTGTCGGTGTCGATCAGCTGGGGCGTTCGGCGTCGGGAGGCGACAGGTACTACTACAAGGGCAGCGGCAGAGGATCTGTCCAACTACAAGATCTGCCGCGCAGGTGAACTCGTCATCAACCGTATGCGTGCGTTCCAGGGGGCCCTCGGCATCGCCCCTGAGGACGGAATCGTCAGTCCCGACTACGCGGTGCTTACAGTCGACCCGAGCATCGACTCACGTTGGCTGAGCTACTTCCTCACCAGCGGATCCACGGTATCGACTATGGCCAGTCTGGTTCGAGGCATTGGCGGAACGGAGTCTGGGAACGTCCGAACTCCCAGACTGAACATCGCCGACCTGCTGTCAATGGCTGCGCCTCTCGTGTCTGCAGAGGAGCAGCACGCCATCGCTGACTACCTAGACCGCGAGACGGTCCGTATCGACAGACTCATCGAAGAGCAGCGGCGGCTGATCGAGATGCTGAGCGAGCGACGCGTGGCGACAGTCGCTGAGATCTTGGATGGCTGCGAGCGGACCCAGGTGCGCCGACTGGTCGATCATGATCGGCCGATGACCTACGGCATCCTGCAGTGTGGTGAGCCGGTAGACGGTGGGGTTGTCTACATCGGGCCGTCGGATATTCAGGGTGAGGGTCTATCCCCGGACAGGAATGCCTTGCGAACGACGGCACATGAGATTGCGAGTGCCTACAAGAGGTCAGTTCTCAAGAGCGGTGATGTGGTCGTTTCGATCGGCCCGGCTTACGGGAAGGTGGCCGTCGTCTCGGACGACTTGACTGGTGCGAATCTGACGCAAGATACGGTGCGAGTTGCACTGCGGTCGGATCTGGTTGACACGAGATTCTTCGTGTGGGCGTTGCTGTCACGGCAGACGGCCGAGTATTGGGACTACCAAATCACGGGCGCGACGTTTCGCCGACTGAACCTTGGCACCTTGGCCCGGACGCCCATCCCACTCCCGGCGATCAAGGAGCAGCGGCGGATCGCTGCCTATTTGGATGAACAGACCGCAAAGATTGACACGCTCATCGCCGAGTCGGAGCGGTTCATCGAGCTCGCCCGCGAGCGCCGATCGGCACTGATCACCGCGGCCGTAACGGGGCAGATCGACGTCGGAGAGGCTGCGTGATGGCTGACCACAACGAGGCGGTCTTCGAGCAGGAGATCTGCGAGTACCTCGAGGCCCGCGGCTGGCTCTACTCGGTCAATGACCACGATGGCGGTGAGTACGACCGCGAGCGAGCATTGTTCCCGGCGGATCTGTTCGCGTGGCTGGACGAGACACAGAAGTCCGCGTACGAGAAGGCGCTGAAGGCAGCGGGGTCACAGGCGAAGTTCCTCGACGTGCTGACCGCGGCGCTGGACAAGCCGCTGGAGCACGGCGGTGGGACGCTGAATATTCTCCGCAACGGGGTGCAGTACATCGGTGGCGGCCGGTTGAAGATGGCCCAGTTCCGCCCCGAAACCTCGCTCAACGCGACCACCGTGTCGCATTACGAGTCGATGCGGGTGCGGGTGGTGCGCCAGGTGCACTTCTCGACCGCCGACCAGCGCACCATCGATCTGGTGTTCTTCGTCAACGGGCTCCCCGTGGCCACGGTGGAGCTGAAGACCGACTTCACCCAGTCGCTGGACGAGGCGATCAACCAGTACAAGCATGACCGCAACCCGCTGACGAACGGGCGCCCGGAGCCGCTGCTGTCGTTCGGTCACCGAGCGCTGGTGCACTTCGCGGTCTCCAACGACCTAGCGGCCATAACCACGAAGCTGGAGGGGGACAAGACCCACTTCCTGCCGTTCAACATCGGCTTCGAAAGTGGTGCCGGCAACTCGCCTGGCGCGGACGACGGGTCGGCGACGGCCTACCTATGGGAACGCGTCTGGGAGAAGCACGCTTGGCTGAACGTCATCGGGCGGCTGATGATCGTGCAGACCAAAGAGGAGTGGGACGTCACCACCGGCACCTCGGTGCGGCGTACGAGCATGCTCTTCCCGCGCTTCCACCAATGGGAGGCCGTCACGAGCATCGTCGCCGCAGTGAAGGAGGAGGGTGTCGGGCACCGGTACTTGATCGAGCACTCGGCCGGGTCAGGAAAGACGAACACCATCGCCTGGACCGCCCACGGGCTGGCCCGACTGCATGATGCCGACGACAAGAAGGTCTTCGACTCCGTCATCGTGGTCGTGGACCGTACCGTGCTTGACTCCCAGCTGCAGGATGCGATCCGGCAGATCGACGGGAACAAGAAGATTGTCGCGACGATCAGCCCCGAGGACGTTCGCAAGGCTGGCGCGAAGTCGAAGTCGGGTCTGCTGGCGCAGGCGTTGAAGAACGGCGAGCTCATCATCGCGGTGACGGTGCAGACCTTCCCGCATGCGCTGGAAGAGATCCGAACCGACGCCGGCCTGAAGGGCAAGCGATTCGCCGTCATCGCCGACGAGGCGCACTCCTCCCAGTCGGGCCAGATCTCCTCGAAGCTGAAGCAGGTGTTGACAGCCGAGGAGGTCAAGGAGATTGAGGCGGGCGGCGAGGTCGATGTGGAGTCGGTGCTGGCCTCGGAGATGACCGAGCGGGCCGAATCGGAGAACATCTCCTACTTCGCTTTCACCGCGACGCCGAAGAACAAGACCCTTGAACTGTTCGGCCGCAAGGGGCCCGACGGGAAGCCGCGCGAGTTCCACCTCTACTCGATGAAGCAGGCGATCGAGGAGGGCTACATCCTCGACGTCCTCAAGGGCTATCAGTCCTACGACACCGCGTTGCAGATCGCCGGCAAGGCCGAGGCCGGTGACGGAGGCGAGGTCGAGGAGGCCGCCGCCCGCAAGGGGCTGATGAGGTGGGTTCAGCTCCACCCGACGAACGTCAGCCAGAAGGTGCAGATCGTCGTCGAGCACTTCCACGCCAACGTTGCCTACCTCCTCGAAGGCAAGGCGAAGGCCATGGTGGTGACCGACTCCCGCAAGTCCGCGGTGAAGTACAAGCTGGCGATAGACGCCTACATCGCTAAGCGCCGCGCCGAGGACGCCTCGTACAACTACCGCACCCTGGTCGCCTTTTCGGGCGGAGTGACGATGCCCGAGGACGAGACCTGGCACAGCGACTGGGGTCCGCAGCCGTCGAAGGACGACGAGTTCACCGAGGCCAATATGAACCCCGGCGCCGGGGCTGATCTGGCAGCCGCGTTCAAGGGCGACACGTACAAGATCATGCTGGTCGCCAACAAGTTTCAGACCGGCTTCGACCAGCCCCTGCTCTCGGCGATGTACGTCGACAAGAAGCTGTCGGGGGTCACCGCGGTGCAAACGCTCTCGCGCCTCAACCGCACCCACCGCACTGCTGGCGGGGAGCAGAAGCGCAAGACGTTCGTCATCGACTTCGCCAACAAGCCCGAGGACATCAAGACGGCCTTCGAGCCGTACTTCAAGAACGCGACTCTGGAGACCGAGACCGACCCGTACGTCGTCGTCCACCTGGCCAACAAGCTGGCCCAGGCCGGCATCTACACCGAGGACGACGTCCGCAAGGTCGCCGAACTGTGGGTGACCCGGAAGGGCAACAACGCTCTCTCGGCGGCGATCAGCCCGGCGCAGCACGACTTCCGGCGCCGCTACACGCGGGCCATCGAAGAGGAGGACAAGGTCAAGCTCCAGGAGCTCGACCTGTTCCGCAAGGACGTCTCCACCTACGTACGGCTCTACGACTTCATGTCCCAGATCGTCGACTACGGCGATCCCTACATGGAGATGCTCTCGATCTTCCTGCGCCTGCTGGAGAAGGTGATTGCCGAGTCCGCTTGGGCGGCCGACGTAGACCTCTCCGACGTGGTGCTGGTCGGTGTCAAGCTCAACAAGGCGATCCCGGTCGACATCTCACTCGTGGGTGACGGGCAACTGAAGGGCATCAGCGCCGCCGGTACGGGAGCGAAGAAGGAACCGAAGTACGTCGCGCTTCAGGTCGTCATAGACAAGATGAACGACCTCTTCGGCGCCGAAACGTTCGCTGCCTCCCAGATCAGGGAGTTCGTACAGGGCCTCTTGCAACTGCTGCTCGCCGACCCGAACCTGGTCCAGCAAACCAAGGTGAACTCTAAGAAGCAGTTCCTGGAGTCACAGGACTTCCAAGCCGCCGTCACGGAGGCAGTCGCAGACAACCAGGACGCTCACAACACGATGGCTGACTACTTCTTCACCGACGGGCCGACGATCAACTCGATCATCGTGGCCCTCGCGGATGCCTTCTACGAAGCAGCGGTCGAGCCCTATGCAGCCGCCGGTAGCGTGGTTGCGGTTGACGTGGCACCTCCGGCGCTTTCAGCACCGCCACGTTGCCGAGCGCATCTGACGCTCTTGGACGACAACCCCAGTGTGGGGACTCCAGTACACGTGACACTGAAGCTGGTCGCTGAGTCCCAGCATCCCTGGGCCCGCCCGGGGGAGCGGCCCGCGCTGGACATCGTGGCCGTGCCGTTGAGCGGCGCGGAGGTTGCACCAGCCACGATGGCGTACCACCCTGGAGACGCCGAATCCGAGCAGTTCCGCTTCACGGCCCTGGAGCCCGGTACACACCGGATCCGGTTCACCCTGGTACATCACGACACAGGCACCGTCTTGCAGCAGGTGGAGTCCGACCTGTCCATCACGGAGACGAAGCCCAGCGGGTCGGGGAATAGACAGCTGCAGCCACGCACGGGGAGGGCGTGACCCGATGCCCCGTGAATTGACCACCCGCATTGTTCAGGACCCCAGCGACGGCTTCCGCTTCCTGCCGCACCTGACGACGGAGGCTCCCGACCTCCGCGTCACCTTCGACGTCCTCGGCGAAGGTCGGATCCGGGCGCGGATGTCAGGCTCGGCCGTTCCGGCACTCCACGGCACCGAGCATAAAGTTGACCTGCATGCCCGGCCCGATGAGGTCCATGGGGCGGCGGCCCGGCTCCGTGCCCGATGGAAATCGGAGTTCGTTGATTTCCAGCCGGTCGACGACCTGGGTCGGTCTCTACAGAGTCGACGGCGCCCGTACGCAACGTCCGCGGACCTCAGTGCCGAACCTGAGGAGGAGCTGCGCCGGATAGTGGCCGATCTGGCTCGAAGCGGGGAATCACTGCTGTTTAGCACTCTGCTGCGCGGTGACGACGAACCGACCAAGATGTTCCGCACCTCCCTGCGTTCGGCCTTGTCCCAGGAGGGGCTGCGGGTACGGTTCGACTCCGATCTACATCTGCCCTGGCCATTGCTGTGCATAACCAAAGATTCCACCGTGCCTGCAACCTTGGAGGTTCTCTTCACTCGCTTCCTCGGCCATCGGCATCAGATCGAGCACACCGGTGATGCCTACGCGTGGATCGGGCCGCCCGGAGCAGCGCACCAGCGGCCCACGGTCAGCCTGAACCACGACGTCCGCGTGGGCAGCGCCACCCGTGCGGATGAAGTCGCGAAGGCACTGACGGAGGGCACGGAGTACACCGTGCGAACGACTTATGAGGAACTAGTCCGCGATCTGGGGAAGCCCGAGCTGGACGAGCAGTTGATGTACTTCTGGTGCCACGGAGAGTTCGCCGGCAACCTTCCCGAACCCCCGACCCTGGTCGTCAGGCTCACCGACGGCACCCCCTTCGACGGCCACACCGTACGTGAGCTAAGGGCAAACCACCGGCACAGTTGTTTCCGACCGCTTGTCCTACTCAACGCCTGCCACACCGGAGTCTCCGCGGCGAGTGCGGACCGAGCGTTCCTTGGGAGCATGTTCATCGAGCACGGCGCGCAGGGCGTGCTCGGGCCACAGATCGCGATGCCGCAGGCGTTCGCCGCCGAGTACGCGCTCGAGTTCGTCACCCGCTACTTGCGCGGGGCGGCGACCGCTGGCCAGATCACTCATGAGTTGGCGCGGGACTTCGCCGCCCGATACCGAAATCCCCTTGGGTTCGCCTACGGTCTGCACTGCGGCATGGATGCTCGTCTGGATCGGACAAGGGGAGGCGAGGCATGAGCCGTGTCGGCACGGTGGAGGTCGTTGACCTGGACGCGACGGGCTGGCTGCTCGACGCTGACACGGGTGAGCCTGTGCCCGAGGCTTGGCTGCGCCATTACTTCGCCGAGCGCCTCGCCCCGCCTGTCTGGGCGACGGACCTACTCGTCTATGTCCACGGTTGGCAGACCTCGCCCGACTCCGCCTACCGCACCGCCGAGCGACTGTTGGCTCTGATGCACGGCGTGCTTGTGACAGCCCCGGCCCGGTATCCGACCCTAGCGGCCAAGGGCTTCAGCCCATGGTGTGTCGTCGTGCGCTGGCCATCGTCCAGCCTGGTCACCCCCACCGGCTACCGCAGGATCCGGGACCGGGCGCACGCTATGGGTGCGCGCGACGGAGGAGGCCACGCCGCCCACATCCTGGGCCGGCTCCTCGGCTATCTGGACGCCGAGCGCGCCGACCCTGGAGCAGCGCCCGTGCTCGCCAACCGAGACGGCCAGTACCTCCACCTCGTCGGGCACTCCTTCGGCTGCCGCTTCCTGTGCGAGGCGGTCCAATGGTCGGCAGACGCCCGCTTCGATGACACACTCGGCTGGAGCGTGACGGACCACTCGCCATCCCGCCCGTTCACCGCCGACAGCATGCTGCTATTCCAGATGGCCGCAAGCCGGGATGCGTTCCTCTCGCTCTTCCCGAACATCCTGCCGAGCGAGGCGCATGACGGCGCTCCGCTGAGGGGCCCCGTCGTCGCCACTTACTCCCGTCACGACCGGGCGACGGGGTTCTGGCACCTGCGGGCCGAGCAGCAACCCGGCATCGGACACTCCGGAATTGGTCCGGCCCCAGCGCCCATGTTCACCACACCCCTGTTGCCACTCGACGAGCGGTATCCGCGCTCCGCACTCGACCATCGTTTCGTCAACATCGACGCCTCCGACGTGTATGTTCGCGGGCGCCACCTCAATCCGGCAGGTGCCCATTCCGATCACGTGCGCGCTGAGTCGGCACACCTGCTACTCACCCTCGCGGACTACTCGCGCTGAGTAGACGGTCCAAGGTCCCCATCGCCAGAGGGCTGCACCGTCGCGCAACTCGTGTACGCCGCCACCGCTCATCCGCTATTCTCGCGCAGCCGACCGTGGCGTCGCTCACTCAACCTTGATCCTCCCGGGCCTCATGCGCCTGGCCCGCGCCCTGGACCTCACCGTGGACGTGCACCTTGCCGGCGGAGACGAGCCCACCGTCATGATCGCCGCCTCGGCAGCCTGAGCCGGGGAGGATTTATGCAGGACCCACCTTCAGCACTCGCGCGCGAGCTCGGACAACTCGTCCAGGCCCGTCGTATCCAACTCGGGCTATCCCAGGCGGAGCTGGCCGAGCGGTGCGGGATGAAGCAACCCCAGATCTGCCGCTTCGAAGGTGGCGGGACCGTGCCGACGCTTCCTCTCCTGATCCGCCTGGCCACGCCCTCGGCGCAGACCTCACCATCAGCCTCACCCCGCACGACAAAGCCGCTTGACGGAATTTCGGCGTTCCTGGAATTCGCCGGTGGGTGCAGAGCGCTGACGGCAGTAGCGACGGCAACGGCCACGAATCACAGCGAACGAGCACGCACACCGAATTGCTGTCAACTTGCATTCTGACAAGCGAAGTTGCAGCATCATCCCCCCTTGACCACCAGTTCGTCGCGCAGCGCCTGCAAGGCCGTCAGTCCGGCGAGCGGGAGCCCAGCCGCCTCGGTGAAGTCCAGCGACTGCGGCATCTTCGCCACGCAGCGGCGAGCGCCAAGATCCGCCGGGCGGCCCGCCGCCGGGGTGTCGGCTACCGCTACCTGTTCATGCACCCCAGCGGAGCCGACCTCGAGGTACTGGCCGGCCTCGTCGACAAGGGCATCCTCAAGACCGTCACCGACCGCGTCTTCCCCTTCGAGCAGATCGCCGACGCCTTCGCCTACCTGGAACAGGGTCACGCCAAGGGCAAGGTCGTCGTCCAGATGTCGTGATCCAGTCACGATCAGCAGGTGGATTCAAGCTGAGTGAACGCCGAGGTCAGACATCCTTGATCTGTACTCGGTCGCCGCAAAGTTTCGACCAGTCGTCGCGGTCCGAGGTCAGTGCGAGGACTGGTGCCGGGGAGCGGAGCGCCATCGCGGCGACGAGGGCATCGATGGCGTACTTGTGCCCGTGAAGGCCGCCTGCGTCGCTCAGCAGCTGCACTGCGGTGAGACTGTCCGCCTGGGTGACGTCTTGGACCTGAAGGCGGGAGAGCAGCCAGCGCAGCCGGGCGGTGTCCGTCTTGCCGTAGACGGCCTCCACGACCGTCAGGGCAGATACGAGGACGGGCACGCCCACGCGCCGAGCGGCCTCGATTCGGGTGATCATCTGGCGGTCGTTGCGCAGCAGCAGCGACAGCGCCTGGGAGTCGAGCACCAGGGACCTGGCCGCGGGCTCCTTCATGCGGCGCTGTCGTTCGACGCGTAGGGCGCCGGTGCGTCACCGAACAATTCGCTCTGCGCGGCCTGGACTTCGGCTTCGCTCAGCGGCTCGTGCTCGGCTTCGTATGCGGCCACGATCTCGGCGAGGCCGTCCATCGCCAGCTGGTGCCGGACGGCCGCGGTCACGTAGGCGGATACGCCGCGCTTGCCGGTGCGCGTGCGCAGAGCACCGAGGAGTTCCGAGGGCATCGAGACAGAGATGTTCTCCGTGCCGCCGGGGCGGGATGACGTCATGACTCCAGTCTAGTACAGGAACTATTACATCGGGTGGAATGCTGCGCGGTCCGCATCTGGCGGCGTAGTCTCGGCGCCATTGGATCTTCTTGTACTTTGTCGTGAATCCCGTGCTGGGATGGTGCTGGGATGCGCCCACATAACCGCAGGTCAGACCGGTTGTGGTGGAGTTCCGCTTCAACGTGTAGCGGCTGACGTGTCACCACGTCGCTGATCTGGCGAACGTGCAGGTCAGAAAGGGTCCGGCTCTTCGGAGTCGGACCCTTGGTTCTTTCCCGTGCTGGGATCGTGCTGGGACGGGGTGAGGATGCCCGTGCTGGGTTGTGGCCTGTCCAGAGCCTGGCTGCCGCCGCGGGAGCACGGCGCGAGCGGCACCGGCCGGCATTCGCAGGTGTGGGCGCACCCGGGCGGGTTTGGCGGGTGCCGTGGTGGTCCTGCGTCCCGGCCCACACCACACCGCGCAAAAACCCGTTGGCGGACCACGGCGGCCACTGCTACTTTTCCGGTGGCCGTGCGAGAGAACGAGGAGGTGGTACCCGTGAACGCAGAATCGACATGGGTGCTTCCCTCCGGGGTCACGGTCGGGCGATAGGTCGTCCGGGAGCGCCGCTCTGAGCACTCCCGAAAGGCACGACCATGCAATTCACTTCCGAGCAGCGCCTCGACGACGGCGTACTCGAGCGCGAATTCACCCTTGGCGAGATCCCCGGCACCCTGTGGACGCCCGGATCCGCATCCGCATCCGCACCGGCGCCTCTGATGCTCCTCGGCCACCCCGGGGGACTGCACAAGATGCAACCCCGACTGGTGGCCCGGGCCCGGCACTCCGCGGCGGACGGCTACGCCGCGGCCACCATCGAGCTCCCCGGAAGCGGTGACCGGCCCCGTTCCGCGGTCACCGAGCAGGCCCGCGCCGACCTGCGCCGGGCGCTGGAGGCCGGCGAGCCGGTC
>Ga0307508_10005687_pt1 | contig 11809 bp, 11 predicted proteins | sample 9_EM_MG_FD_203089 | JGI IMG/M metagenome (GOLD analysis project Ga0307508, IMG submission 203089) | Populus trichocarpa ectomycorrhiza microbial communities from riparian zone in the Pacific Northwest, United States - 9_EM | ecosystem: Host-associated > Plants > Roots > Unclassified | place...
CATCTGGGCGAGTCGGTGATGGGTAATGGGCTTTCTTCTGCATGTATATATAGAGAGCGGTCCTCGCTATGGTGAAATGATCAAGCAACGGAGTTCCTACACACCCTATCACTCGAATATTTTGACATCATCAACTGCATTAAACCATTTCTGCCCAATCCCCGGGTGCGCAATGGCTTCCCAGTAGGACACCGGATCTGCAGAATCCATTGGTTCCTCTTCCACCCGGATCTGGTGGGCGACCGCTCTAGGTCTCTTCCGAAGATTATACCAGCCGGTGTTTCCTTCCAAATTGCCAAGACATCCAGTCGAGACGCAGAGTCCGAGTCCGACCGCCGAGGGGTCGAGTCCCAGTTCGCCCACCGAGGAGTCGAGTCTGAGTCCGACAGAGGAATTGAGTTTGCTCCAGGCGCCGAGTTCGAGTCCGACCGCCGAGGCGTCGAGTCCAAGTCCACCCGAGGAATTGAGTTCGCTCGAGGAATTGAGTTCGCCCGAGGAATTGAGTTCGCTCAAGGAATTGAGTTCGCTCGAGGCGCCGCGTCCGAGCCCGACCGCCGAGGCGTCGAGTCTGAGTCTGCTTGAGGCACCGAGTCCAAGTCCGACTGCCGAGGCGTCGAGTCCGAGTCCGCCTGAGGAATTGAGTTTGCTCGAGGCACCGAGTCTGAGTTGGACCGATTCTAAGAAGGTGACGTTTGATGCCTGAATTACCTGCCTCCTGTGGGGATCCCAAAAACGCCAGATAGTGGTACTGTCATGGACATAGCCGAGCATAAATAGAGGGTGAGCGCATGTGCCGAACTTGCTGCGCTGGGAGGCTGCGAGTGATTTGAAAGCTTTGTATCCAAAACGTCGTAGATGGCTAACTTCCGGTTTTCTCCCAAGAGCTTTTCATAAGAAGTCATGCTGTTGTTCGATGAGGTCGGGCTCCGAGCGTGCAAGTAGTTCGCTGTGGAAATGGGTTCTGCCCACATGCTTGGTGGGAGTGTACAGTCCAGTAGCATTGCGCGAGCCTTTGCATTGTGGGTCTGAATCATCCTTTCGGAGATCTCATTTTTATGCTGCGTGTATGGTGGTGATGGCTTGAAGGTAATACTGTATTCTGTAAGGATTGATCAAAATGCTTCATTGTCGTATTCTCCTTTGCCATTGTCGCACCGGAACCGCGTGATGCGATGCTTTAGTTGTAGCTCAACAAATTTTTGAAGTCTCTGAATACTGTGCACACTTCCGATGATGACTTCGAGCGTAGGAAGCATACCCAGGTGTAGTGGCTGAAGTCATCAATATACTGTATGTAGTATCGGTGTCTGGACAGTGATTGAGGGCTGATGGGTTCACATAGGTCGGAGTGGATCAGTTCCAGTGGCTTAGTCGCTCGACGAGCTGGAATCTTCCTTTGAAATTTCTCCTTAGCCTTTGCTTTGATGCAGATGTCACAGGCCGTGGATGTGGCAGTTTCCTTTTCAGAGTAGGATCCCTTAGGCAGTAGCTTTCGGACATCGCTGAGATTGAGGTAACTAACACATTGGTGCCAGGTTTGGATATCTGTCCGAGATGCCGATTCCGAGTTCGAGCGAGGTGGAGCATTTACTCATTATGCAGTGGCATTTGCATGATTTCTTTGGGAGGTTATGTTGCCAAGGAGGACAAAGGACATGGATCCAGGTGCACATCTGCCCTGGGGTTGTTCTGTGAAATCCTCTGATGTGATGTAAGCAGTGAGTGAATGGGAACAGAAACTGACATCAATGCCATCCTTGATCAATTGGGGTACCAAGAGCAGGGAGGCTCCGAAATCTGGTACATATAAAGCTTCCACCCTGAGGAGCATTCCACAATCGAGCTGGAGGTTGATGCTGCCGGCGGCTGTTGCTAAACTGACAGAGTCGGCTGACTCGACTTGTAAGAACTCCTTGAGTGGGTGGTATTCATGAAAGTCCATCAGATTTGGTGAGATGTGGTGGGTCGCGCCTGAGTCAATTACCCATTCATTGGTATTGTGTGCGTTTCCAGCCGCTCTTGCCATTGCAGTGAGGCCGTGTACTACAGTGTCTCCAGTTTTGACACGATGGGTGGATGCTGACTTTCCGCGCCTGCCTTCCCTTCCCTGTCTCATCTTGATGGCTCTCTTCTTGACTTCACAGTCAATCTCTTTGTGTCCCTTCCTTGTGCAGTAGTAGCACATGATGTTGCTAGGGTCTGAGGTGGCCTGTCTCTTATTGTCGGGCTTTCGACAGTGTTTGCCCTTTCCATTGGTTCGATGGCGCTTGCCACCATTCACATTTGCAGACAGGGCATTGCTGGAGGTTCTGGCCAGATTGAGATTGGAGCCAGTCGTGGTGTTGCGGAGAGCTCCTACGGTTTCGTGTTCAATCAGAATCGTACTGATGGAGTTGAGTGTTTGTTCTTCGATCGGTCAGTTCTTGAGGATGTCCACAATATTGGCGAATTGCTCGGGAAGGGTCGCGAAGATGTACATAATCAGGTATCGCTCTGTGACTTCATCTGGAGTCCCTTCCAGCTCCTGACTGATATCCGAAAGTGAGGAGATATAGTCCGATACTGACCTTCCCGGCTTCATCACCGCAGAGTAAAGGCGCGCAAGGGTAGCGACGTGTGCAGACTGGGATGCGGCGACATCGTATTGTTCACGGAGGGCTTCCCAGACTGCGTGCGGATCGCGATGTCCAAGGCGATTGAGAAACGTTCGAATGCTGGGTTCAGTTGATGACTCGATCATTCCGAAGGCACGTTGCAACCTCTTGCGGAAGTCTCGAGCGTGTGCTGTTGCGTTCCCGGCAGGTGCGAGCTCGGTACCGAGGACAATTTCAAGGGAGTCGTCCATTGCGAGGAGGTTCATAATGTTCTTCTTCCATGAGTGGTAGTTTCTCGCGCTGAGGATGGGTGTCGAGCCATGCTTGAAGGTGTACGTGGTGGAATCGGTCATGATGTTGACGCGATGTTTGTTGAGGCTTAAAAAACGAGAGTGCAGGGATGAGATGCAGAAGCGAGGCTCAAGGTGGCAGGTACGGCGGGAGCGATTATCGATGGGTAGCGGATTGGCAGAGCGTTCAATCCGGGCTCATAACCTGTTGGAATATATGGATCGATAAACGTGAAGATTGTCTATCAGTATTATGCGGGCACAAGATCTCTCTATATACAGGAAGGCCGTCAGGACAAACGACGGAAGACTGCCCCCCGAGCCGGTGCTCGGGGACTCAGTCATGTCCGGACGCCTCCTCATCTCTGGACGCCTCCTCATCTCCGGACGCCACCTTATTCTGACAATAAACGCATTGTACAAAGGAGAGAATAATGCATTGTACAAAGGAGAGAATAGCGCATAACAAAGCAGAGAATAACGCATAAGCGCATTGTACAAAGGAGAGAATTGCGTGACCGAAACGCCCGGAAGTAGGTGTGCCGCCGAGCGCCGACTACGGGTGTCGGCGTTGGTTGCGCTGAGTTGGTTGCAACGAGCGCCGGAAATAGGTGTGCCAGTGTTTTGTGTCAACACGTGCGACTGACGGAAGGTGAGGTGTGGGATGCAAGCCGAAGCCTGCGACGGCCGGGTGGTGGTGGTACCGGCGGGAGTGCACGCCGAGACGCACGACCGCCAGGAAGGTTTGGTGTAGAGTACGAACGTGTGATTTGGGGTTTTTCTACGTCGGCTGCGGCAGTGCATGAACTTAACTTTAACCTTCCCGGTGCGTAGCAATTGGCTTCAAAGTTTCTAGACCGGAAGCACCATACATGAGGGATTGGTAGAAAGCAATACAACCGCAAAGCCACATCGTCCACCGTTCAACCCCACCCGACCGCCCAGTTCACTCTGAGCGAAACCCTTTCCTCCTTCTAATCATCGCCTTGCCGGACGCCTCTGAAGCAACGCTTGCCTGCCGTCTCCACTCCCCATCCGAGGAAAACACAGAGGACCGACATGTAGATGGTGTGGAAGAGATTGTTGGCCAGTTGGCGCCAGGCTTCCTTACACCATTCCAACCGCCAGTCCGGGCAATGGTACCCTCCACCAACCAGGCTAGTGGCCGCCAGAAGCCCAACCGTATACTTGTTGACGAGAACCCGAAAGATTTTCTGCCGTTTGTGGGCTGCAGTAGTCTCCTTTAGCAATCGTGAGCGTTAGATAAGACGGGTACAGGGTGGGTCTCAGTTTACCGTTTCGTGCTCGGCGGGCGCTTTCTCAAGTTCCGCCAACTGCGCACTCTCTGGCCAGCAGTCAGCATAGATTCATAGCATTGACCAGTAGGAGCACGACCGTGGGCACTTCTCAGTTGGCGAACGATCTTCGAGAGATTGTAGGCGGGTCCAAGCGGTAAACATTGCTGGAGCCCCGCAGGCTTTATCCCGAGCTCCAGCAGTGCCTCACCATTCAGCACGCTCTCCTCCAGAGCATGACGGACAGCCGGTATTTCGCGAAACTGTGGCAGGAAACCAATGCACTCTAACCAGTCTAGGACCTCGCCCGGAGTGAAGCGGAGGACGTCTTCGTACGTTGCAGTTGCGAGGGTGGGGCTCGGTGCAATAGCGTCTTCCCGTTGCGCATCGGGAAGCAGTGGGGCCAACTCGTAGTTGCCAGCCATGGATACTTCACCGGCCGCTTCCCCCTTTGACTGGCCGCGATTGCCACCGGCTTCTGCGTGGGTGCGAAGGGCCGTGTCGTCATCGCGAGGGAGGGGCTCGTCAGAGCAAAACTTCTTGTGTTGCTTCCAATCTGCCTTCTGGCACACGCGGGAGCAGTAGTTGGTCGCCTTGCACCTCGCACAGCACTTGAGGGCGTCGGCTCCCTCGGCTCCCGTCTTCTTGCAATGGGCGCACGCGTTCGGCATTCTTCCAAAAGGTCAGTAAGCGAGTGACACAGCACCGCCAGAGAGCGTGGCACAAGAATAACACGGAGCATGACAAGGGAGTGGCGTGTCGGGGGGGGTGGGGCGTGGGGTTCACCTGCGTGGATGGGAGGGGCGGCGGTGGATATGGCGGGGTGCAATCGGATAGAAGAGAACGACAAAGATCAGACGCCGTTTAAACCCGCTGGTGCGTTGCGCTATACTAGATTATGTAAGTGTCGACCAAACTTTAGCCGCTCTGTGGTCAATGCTGCATCCCCTCAATTTTAAGCTATACCGTTTCACTCAACTTTACGTACCGCCATACAACAAGAACAGCCGAAACGTTGCTCTCTGCGGCAGCTTGCCGCGTTGGAAGTGCTCCTCGATGACCTTCGATCGCATCCAGCTCATCGTGAATGGGGGGGGATCACGGCTCCCTCATTCTCAGCCTCAATTTCCTCCCGCAGATCTGCCAACCCGCTGCGGGGAAATTGCCCCGCACCACGACGTGAAAACTCTTCGCCTTGGCATTAGACTTCATCAGCGTATCACAGATAATCTCTCGATTTGGATCGGAAAGTAGTGCTTCCACGTATCATATTGAGAGTGGCCGGAGCAGGTCCTCTGTTCTCTCGTCGTGATTGGGTGATGCGATATGGGCTGTGTGCAGGGTTGATTACACTACTCGACCTGAGCCGGAGCAACGAACCCTCAACCGTACCAGCTATCCTTTCTTCGGCCGCGACGGCATCAAGGCATAGCTCCGCCCCACATCTCTCCCATCAGACTCTCGAACCTTGAGGTGCGGTCCTGTAGCGGCGTTTGCACTTTCCCGAACACGAGCCGGTACTTGGTCTGGGGGCTACCCAGCGCTATAGGATTGGCTTGAAGTCAAGCCTCCGCTTCAGTATCTGTTCAACTCGACGTCCCTCACCCTGGTGCGGCGTATGCCCTGCATCATAATCACTGTAAGCATCTCGGATAAGTGGGGGATACGCTCACGCCGTCGAGCGCTGGCCAAGCCCAGAGTTCATCGCCATAATCGGGTGTCAATGACGAGGATGCGAGTGGTAGCATCATCCCTCGTGTCTCCTGACCACGGGGTGCAACGGTATCGCCTCGGGCCTTCGAGCGTTCTGCGACGATACAGCGATTCCCGACTCGTGGTGTTGTTCCTCTGGGCCGTGCCTCTGGAAACAACCCCGCTCCTATTCCGGGACCTAGACTCGCAACTCCTTGCGTTCCCGTTTCCTTCCGATTGCTTGTCCTTATGATAACCACCAAGGTTGTCTTCCTCTGCGGCAGCACTTGCGCTTTCCCGGTCTGCGCCGGTACTTGGCCCGGGATTCTCCGGTGCTGCAGAGTCGGTCGACCCGAGCCGAGCCCCGACAGTGTCGGTTGCCCGGTCTCGGGATGCCGTCCTAAGACCGTGTGACGAGTTTCCGATACCTTCCTGCCCGGTCCGTATCCGAATTCCGACCCGTAGTATTTAGGGGGTAACACGGATTGTGGGCTGGCAGCTGCGCCTGAGCGAGTATGATCTGCATATCGTGCATGTGAAAGGGAAGGAAAATGTGTTGGCCGACGGGTTGTCGAGGCTGCCGACCGACACTATACCTTACGGGCGACCAGGCAAAGAAGATTCGTGGTCTGAAGCTGTGGCCGTGTCGGAATCAAATAATCTGTCGGAAGCGCATAATCGGTCGGAAACGCATAATCGGACGGAAACGGACGACCGGTTGGAAGCGAATCGGTCCGAAACGGATAATCGGTCGGAGCGATGGAAAACCTGGTTGGAAGACGACTGGTATGGAGGTGTGGCGCATTTCCTCGTTTATGGCAAACTCAGAACAAAGGATGCTGGAGACGGTAGTTTGCCAGTATGGCGCTGGTGGATGAGGAAGATCGCCAATTACCGGTTAATGGACGATGACCAGGACTACCCGTTGCTGGCCTATGTGGAGAGGTCGGGAGATCAGGCCTGGTGTGTCCGGGAACGTGAAGTCGATAGGGCTCTTCAGTGGGCTCATGACTGTCATGGTCATTACTCCGCCGATCTGACTATCAAGAGGCTTATGGGACACTACTTCTGGCCGACACGACACCGGGACGCAGTAAGATACTGCCGTAGTTGTCCTAGTTGTCAGCTGACTGCGAGGCCGACGCCATCTCAGATCCCGACGTCGATAATCCAGGTGAGGCCTATGGACATGATGGGGATCGACGGACTCCGACCCATATCGCCGGTTTCACACGGGAACAACTACATCCTGATTGCTGTCGACTATTTCACGAGATACGCCTGGGCAGTGACGGTGCCGGCAATCAACGGATCAGTGGTGGTGAAATTCTTGGAATCGATAGCCAGAGTTTTCGGGTTTCCTAGGTCCATCTACACTGATAATGCTTCCTATTTCGTCGAGGGTCAGCTACCGAAGTTCCTGCACACGAGAGGAGTTCGACAATTCCCAGCGCCGAAGACACATCCTTCATCCGTTGGCCTCTTGGAGCGTTATGTGCAATTGATGTTGTATGGGCTTCGACGAGCGATAATCGGTAATGCCAGAGGACGAACGGAGAGATGGAGCGAGTACGTGGATGGTGTCCTCCATGCCATGAACACCAAGGCAGTGAAGATCCATCAGTTCACTCCTGCCGAAGTCATGTTGGGGTTTAACCCGACGAGGCACCGGTTCGACTTTACCGTTCGAGATCATCAGACTGCGTTGGATCTACAGGCGCGACATTCCCAGTGGGATCACCAACAGGATCGAGAGTTGCTACGAGGCCAACACGAGTCATTCATGTCATGTCGGGACGAGCGGCTGGATGCAATTCGGCGTCGCTTTCTCGACAGATTCAACCGAACGGAAAGCAGTCGTGATTCGGGCCGATACGAGGCACCTCGGAACGGAGATCTAGTGTTGCTACGGCGAGCGGCTTTGGATAATCGACGAGATAAGAAACTGGAGCCACGCTGGGAAGGGCCATTCCGCTTGAATGATATTGCATATCATGGGAGAAGTGGACAGTTGTTTGATCTGTCGACCGGGCGGTTGGTCAAGACGAAGATCTCCGGGTTGAAGGACCGGGTGCACTTGGATGATCTTAGGGTGTTTGTGTCAAGGGGAGAAGGCGTGGCTACTGGGCAAGTGTCTTGTGTGGGGATGTGTTGGGATGGGAAGAGGTTGTTGGACGGCAGCGTTTGGAAGGAGGTTTGTTTGGGAGGGGCGATTTATCTGGGGAAGTTGTTGATCGAGGATATGGGGGAGATGCCGCTGAGAGAGGGTCCTCTCGCTGAAGAAAAGGGGAGCAGCTGTGGGACTGAAATGCCAAGAGCATTAATTGGGAGGACGAAAGCGCCAAGAGCGCAGTGAAATTAGTCATACCAAGGAGGGCTTCAGGCATATAAATTGCCTGTCCCGGGGACGGTTCTCTTGTACCTAGACATCATCCTAGAACCGCACCGAGAGATAGACCACCAATACCAAATTCATCACCCCCCTCATCTCTCTCGTAAATATTTACCCCCCCACTTTTTGGACCCCCCTCCCTTTTGGACAGAGACAGGATACCCCCCCCCCCCCCACAGTGTCCATTCTAAGTAGCTCTCGGTTCCGAACCTAACCTTCCTCCCAGCCAAGACGCTAACTAACCTATCTCCACGTGATCACTTGTGCCACAGGCACTGTGGCTCCGCCACAACGCTCCCAAGCGTCGCGCCGATCTACCAGAGTCTCTCAAACGCCGAGGCGCTCCCGTCGCGCCGATCTGCCGCAATGCCTTAAACACCGAGGCGCCTCCGAGTGTCGCGCCGATCTGCCGCAACCTTCCAAGCGCTGGGACCTGCGCCGTGACACCACGGCTCCAATGATCCGTCCGAGCCCACTGCAATGCAACAAACGAACCTAATGACATGTAGTGTCCGAACCCAATCCAATGAAGCAACCGAACCTAAAGAAAATGCAGCAACGGAACCGAAGGAAATGCAGCACCTGAACCTAAGGCAATGTAACAACGGAACCTTAGGCAAAATGCGGCACCCAAGCCTAAATCCTCCGAATCCTCCCACAATAGGAATGTAGCCATGGAAAAGCTTCACCGCGCATTCTCCTGCGTCGAACGCAACAGCCAATCATCGCTATCCTTGGCATAACTTGGCGACGCTAAAAGTTCGCCCACTACGCTTCTCTTTCATTCTGCGAGATATCGTTCCTCTCTTTTCTTTCCACCATCTCCTCCTCCCTCACGGTATCGTCAAACAGAACAACCACCTCTTCTCTTTCACTCCGCTATCGGTTTGCTCTCTTTTCCTTGCACCATCTCCTCCTCCCTCGCCGTATCGTCGATTAATCTCACATGGAGAAGCCCCAGCTCCCTTCCCCTCCAGCGTCACGTCAGCAGAGTTTCAGCAACAGATCGTTGCACGAGATCACCCACGAACTAGGGAACCAACTGAATCCCATCTCGGAAACTGCGGAGACAGTCGGAGAGTGTGGCACCGCAGCCATTATCCGGATGGACGATGACGAGAGACAACTGACCCCCATCTCGGAAGCCGGTAACGCGGAAGAAGCCCCAGGAGCCATTTTGCCTGTGCGCAATGGCGGACAGCACGGATCGACGCTCGCCTTCCCACCCGGTCCCCCCCTCCCGTATGACTTCACCGTCGAAATAGCGGGGCTTGACGAGGTCCCCGAAGCGTTGGCCGAGAGGATCCACAGATGGATCGGCGAAGTCCTCGGTTCGGTTCAGCAGGATGGGTCCTACGGGACGATTCTCAAATGCCGCCGCGGACAGGTGGGCCAAGTCTGCGTGGTCTTTGGGTTTCCGGATCCCGAGAAGTTTAACAAACACGGGGAAGTTCCGGGTGGCATGCCATTGCTAGTCAGGAAGGATTGGATTGTCAATTCGAGCAACCCTGCTTGGAGTGACCGAGTTACCAGTACAAAGTTGGAGAAAATTCATTTGCAAGACGTCTCGTTGGGACTTAAGGGGGATATGAGCAAGGCGGGGAGTTTTGGCGGTTGGTTTCGAGGAACAAAGATGGGGCCGGTATGTGCTGTTAGTCACCATGACTTTCTTCGCTGACTTCGGCGAAGGAGAAAGACGGCATATACGGCTTAACCTGCTACCATTGCCTTCCCAACGCCGAGATTGGTTCGTTAGTGGTTGCACCAAGCACGCTTGAGGTTACCAGGGTGTTCGGTACCAACGCTCCATACTCGACCCTCTCGTCGGAACGGCGGTTTTTTGAACCTACCCGCAACGACGTAGCGCACAGCCTCATCAACGAATACGAGGTGGATACAGTCGCCCATGAGGGGGTAACGGTGATGGCTGGTGACGTTACCAAACAGATCATGTTGAGCGGTGGTGAGCTGGGCAAAGTGGCCGGTGGTGTGTTTCGTCGCGATTTTCAATATCTAGAGGAACACAACCGGCAGTTACAGAGAGCAGGGAAACCCATGTTTTGCCTTCCTCCATCCGTCGGACACACGGCCCTCGATTGGCTATTGTTTTCCGCAGTCCAGGAGAGAGTTGGAGGTAATGAGGTTTCACCCTTTTCCAGTGACCCACTTGAACCGGTGGCGACAACGGGATTATTGGCACCGAACGACATCGTTGTGAAGTGCGGTCGCACCACAGGAAACAGCTGGGGCAGGGTGTCAGGTTTCGTGGTACAGTGTTGGGGCGACGGGATGGTTACCAATGAGATTGGTGTCATCGGTGACTGGGTGGGGTACCTGGGACTCATGGGGGACTTGGGCTCTGCTGTCTTGATTGAGGGGGAAGGGGGAGAGTGTCGAGCTGGAGGCCTACTTGTGGGCATGAACAAACACGGCACTTTCAACACCATCACGCCTATGGGATTGCTCGTGGATAGTATGGCTGACGAACTTGGAGGTGAGTGGGAGTGGTTGCCTTCTGTTTGATGGGTGGTTGCCCTGGAATAGTACTTTCAATAGCATTGCATTGTCTCGAGCCAGACATTGTCGCGTGTTGATTTTTCGCAGGCTTTAATCTCGCTTCGTGACAATGTCTGGAAGTAAAGTACTCCACAATGGGGGCGTTTACGGAGGCCCATAACGACGACCTGTCAAGTTATTCAAATTTGCGTAACCTAAAACACGAACAGCTGAAACCCGAAAACCCGAAAACCACGAATACTCGACAATCTTGCAACCCTGCCAAAGAAATTCCGCAACATCACCAACAACACTCCCCGAATTGTAACTGGTGAGGGCTATATTTGTCAGCCCCAACTGTTGTGCCTCCCTGCGAACGACGAGACGGGCGCACGCCGACCTTCGCCGGCGCCACCAGCCTGACTGCCACCTCCGGTTCGTCTACCCCTTGCGCTTATCAAGCGATGTCATCCGCAAAGGACATCCCATTGATACCTGGTTCCATCTCATCAAAGATGCCTGATAGGTAGATGACGAACAGGGCCGGCACCTCCGGAGACACTTGGGGGATACCTGCGTCATCCGGGTGCGTGTGTCCAGTCTCTCCATCGAGGACGATCTAGGCCCGTCAATCAGTCATGAAACTGAGAGCCCACCGGATTAGATCCGGTTCGAGACCAAATGCTGCCATCCGTCTCCACTGGGTGCCGGGGGCGAGGTGCAGCCGCTGTTCCTTCCCATGCCCTACTTCATAGCCTCTGCAGAAGAGGAGTAGGAGTTGGGGGCCGCTTTCTTTTGTCCGTCAGAATAATGGGCGTCCGGAGATGACGGACCAGAGACGGCGTCCGGAGATGACGGACCGGAGCCAGCACGTCCGGAGATGACAGCTGCCCGAGTCTCCGAGCGCCGGCTCGCGAGACAGTCTTCCGTCCTTTACCCCTGGCGAGTCCCTCAGGCCCGTTGTATATAGAGAGAATGTTCCTCCTTCGAAGTTGCATCAATCAATCAATTCACTATCTTCATCTCTATCGATCCCTATATTCCAACAAC
>Ga0307508_10005688_pt1 | contig 11806 bp, 6 predicted proteins | sample 9_EM_MG_FD_203089 | JGI IMG/M metagenome (GOLD analysis project Ga0307508, IMG submission 203089) | Populus trichocarpa ectomycorrhiza microbial communities from riparian zone in the Pacific Northwest, United States - 9_EM | ecosystem: Host-associated > Plants > Roots > Unclassified | place...
TAGCAGTAGTTAAATATATAATATTTAAATTAAAAACCATCAATATATATATATTAATTATTTTATAACCTTAATTTGAAAAACACTCTTTTAACCAAACACATTAAATTATTTTTTAATCAACCTCAATTTCAACCATAGTTTTAACCAAACATATATTTTTTCATACTAATCTCAACTAAAAGTACTTTTTATAAAATAATTTTTTCAAAACACAACCACAACAGCTATCACAATACCAAACACGCTCAAATCAGGCATGCCTAGGCTTATGCTCTAGTCACTTTTTTTTTTTAATATCTTGAAATAAAATCCTAGTTTGATAATTAATTACAATTAAATATAAAAAAATCATTCAATCATTTTATGTTTTTTAAATAATATTTGAGCTCTTTATTGTAACATAATATTAACTTCATTTATTATTATTATTATTATTATTATTATTATTATTATTATTATTTGAAACTAATAAGCATTTAAGAACACACACACACACACATTATTTTCATTAATTAATAATTCTTTTAATTTTTATACAAGCACAAGAAAATAATTGAAAAAATTATTTTTTTTTATTTTCTTGATTTATAATTGATTTACATATCATAATAAGTTTTTATTTGAATAATCATGCTTCTAATATAAAAAAAAACATGTTCCCTCCAAAATGAAAGAGGAATTGATGAATAACAAAATTAAAGTTTTTGTTAAAAAAATACATTTTTACAGGAGAAAAGATTATTTTGAGGAATTTAAATCATTTGATTTTTTTATAGATACTTATTTTGATTGCTTGAAGTTTTTGTTCAAATAACTATGCTATTAATAAAAAGATTATTGTTCCATTAAAAACAAATGGATGTCGAAAAGGATTTTTTACAGGAGAAATATATTTTTGCCTTAGAATTTTAATGATTAGAATTTTTATAAATATTTATTTTAATCACCATGAAAAGTTTTTAAAATATATATTCCTCTATAATTTTAAATAGATAAGTTATATTTACATGATATATTTATAAGAAGAATAATCATACGTGCTTAGCAACTAGAATTAGCCTCCAAGATAAATAAGAGAAAGTACTGTATAAAATGAAAAGAATAGCTTATGTAAAATATTTGCATATATATCTATTTTTTGTTTTTTATAATAAAAATTAAATTTTTATTTTTATTTTTAATTAGCATTAACAATTTTTTTATGAGTTATCAATTCATATTATTTTTAATTTATTTTATTAAAAACATATATTATATTTTCATTTCTCAATTAAAAAATTTTATGATATCAAAACATGTATCTACAACATCAGCCTTTTTAATGTTAGAAATTAATGTGATAACCTACCTATAACATGGCACAGGTTCACTTGCTAGTCTGTACTGAAAAGCTTCATAATTAAAATCTTTTCATTAGTACGTGTAGGGCATGGTGATTGAGTTTTTTAGAATTTAGTCCATATATTTTATTAAAATTAAATAATCACCCCCTACAATATCATAAATAATTATAAATACCTCAATTTAGTAGTTTATGAGCTTTGCTTTTAAGTATTGATGGGCCTGAACTTAACAGCCCTGGGTTTGCTGACCTAATTTAGGCTCAAAGAGGACCCTTTTTCTTATACATAAATTTCGAGTTGAGGTTTTCCACTCAATTGGTTCATCGAGCACTCCATGCCCGACCCTGTAAAAGAAAAAGGTACATGAAGCCATCTTCTAAGAAATTTATCCAGCTCGTTAGCACTATCCTTGCGGTCCTTCCAACCTAAGTCTTCAGGATTGTTATGGATTTATTGTATATGAATTTACACCTTTTTTATGGGTTTATTATTAGCAAATAATTGTTGGTTTGTAAATCATAATAATAAAAAATTAAAACATTGAATTATTCAGTGAAATTGCTTACAGAATCAGTATTTTATCAGCAATTCTATTGTAAATTCTATCAGAATGTTCCAATTCATTTTAGATTTTTCAATAAAACTTACAAAATTTTCAATTACCGTTTCCCTACACACTAACAAAATATTGTTTCAGCTTTTTTCAACTTTATAGTAATGAATGAAGAAGCTCGAGATTATAATACATAAATTTGCTATTCCAAAGCGTTTGAAAACCCTCCCTCCACCCAAGTCGAATATAGGAAAAGATTAAAAAAAAAAATGATTGGTAATAGAAAGCGTTGACATTTTTTTTGGTGGGCTTAGAACATCGGTTGATGTTCAACTCAGGGAATAATGAACTCAAGGTGATTAGAAAAGAAGTCAAGAACAACAACTCGTGCCTTAATCCATCTCATAAAAAAAATCACAGACAGACCTTAATGGACGTCAAAATCTCGATACAATTCACTTGTTGAAAGAATCCAATACCAGATTTTTTTTTTCAATTGTTTCTTCTGATAAATTGATTCATGAGGTCAAAGTTTTATCCTCCTTTTCTACGTACTACCCTGTGAGGATTAATACTAGCAATTGGAAAATGGTTCGGGGTTGTCTAGATTAATCTTCCTTCACCAATGCTTAAATTGTTTCTAATTGTATAGGATATCTAGCTGCAATTTGAACTTTTATATATGTTTGTCCTATATATGATTCTCGGAGAAAGAAGGTTCAGAATGAGAATCATAGTTTTTCACCATTTGGAAATAATCAAGGGTCAATGAACTGATTGATCAATGCAAGTTGACTGATCGACATGCTATGTGGACACAACAAGGCAAAGCCAACCTTTGTACTTTTGCAACTTGGAAGTCGTCAATTTGTTTCCCATATGAAGATAGCTATGAAAGCAACACCTAGGTAAGCATAATGAACGTTAATGGATAAATATTGTTTGGTCCTTTTCATAGCTAGAATATATTCGAATCCATCTCCTTTCTTTAGTAACATTTGATATCAATGTTATGCTCAAAGAGACAACAAAATAGTAAAAAAGGGTTTATATATTGAGGGAAAAGTAGTGCCCATATATGGTGGGGAATGAAGCTCAACTGTTTGCTTGGCAATTCGAATATGGCCATCTCACTCCTCATCAGCTATATAAATACAGACTTTCTCGTGGAGTATTCTATCATCCCATCTTCTTGATTACTAGTATCCATGAGAGGAAGAGAGGTCTTGTATGAAGATGAAGAGGTAGAGAGTTTGGTAGCCAAGGACGACTAGCCTATTTCCTCCATTGGGTTCTCAAAAGAATGAAATGTCGTTCAGAGCTCACTGGTAGGGTTCATAGGCAGTCTCCTTTGGCTATCCTAACTGGCTCTCATTTTTCATGCTAGACCTACATCTCTTCTACATACATGTTAGAAAGCTAGCTCACTTTCATTTTGTCTGGAATAGGAAGGATGACATGAGACTGCCATTGTTGGAAACGAGAAGGTAAGCAAATCAATGCCTTGGGGATGATTCTAGTTGGAGCCAAAATATGTGCAATTTGATTTAAACTCAATTATTAAGGTACAATTCCAGTCAAGGTTGCCATTGCATGCATTGAAAGCCATGTTAACCAAGTTAAAGCATCAACAACTTACTTTATACTAGATTTCAGGAAACTTTTCTCTCATTATCAAGAATCATTTCAACAACACTATAAACATCATTTAACTACAAGTATTCAATCTTGTATATAAATTAAATTCAGGTTAAGGTTTTGCACTCAATGGATCCACGGAGCACTCCTTGCCTGACCATATAAAAAACGATACACGAAGCCATCTTCTAAGGAATTCATCTAGCTCGCTAGCACCATCCTTGCGATCCTTTCAACCCAACTCTCCATGAGTTAGGCTCTGGACTTTCACGCCTATGCTTTGTAAATCATCTTGCCTGAAAATCTCAACTTGGTGCATGGCTACCACTTGGCATTAGATACCTGAGAATCTCTTCAAGGAAAAACTTTTTGTCCTCGGTCAAGGCACACTTTGCCTAGACCTAGTCCCAGTCACACCTTTTTCATACATTATAGAGTAATCTATTGAGATTAGGGTAATTATCTTGCATTATTAGCCCTAAAGTAGATCAGGGATCTTCTTACCTCATTTCCATGTAGGAAGAGGAAGAGGAAGAGGAAGAGAAACTAGTATATTAAACCCTGCAACAATCATTAGAAAAGGGAGATAGCAATGGAACATTAATAACATCGTATAACCATATAACAATAGAAATAAAAGAAAATATAACATGATCGCCATCATCACAATGGAGAAGGAAGATCCGTGTCAGTATAAACATTTTTCCCTCATTAACAATTGTTAATTTAAGCATCGAACAGGGAGACTTGTTTGCAGGTACCCTTGGAAAGTCAACCTCGCCAACAATCATCACCAACTCGTCCAGCTTTCTTGCTTTTACTCAGTAAAGGGCACATGTTCCTAAAAGATTGTTACATATCTCTTCGAGGATCTCACTTTTTTGGACCAAAGCCCAACAGGAGCCCATCAATCTCATTAAGGCCTGAAAAAGAAGCCTCGTCAAGCATTAACAGGGGGGGAAAAGGCGAGAGGGGAGAGGCTATCCTCTCATGGTATTGTTATTTCGATTTTCGAGCGTGTTGTCACAGATGAACAAAGAAGGGACAGTAGCACTACAGACGACCTGGTTCACGGTAGATCATTCACATGACTAAAACCCATCTTACCTTAATCGTCTTTTGCGTGACGACTTCGAGCTTGTTTGATAATTTAAAACATAACTTTGCTTAAAGAGGAATAAGAATTTTCTTTACCAAAATTCGGGGAACTTACGTTTTCAGTGTAACATAACCATCCCAATTTCTACTTCCAGAATAAAATCAGCCATCATAAATAATTAGAGATGCCAGGCCGATAATTTGGTAAGCACAACCATCTTTACATTAAATGAATGCATATGTTTCTTGTCCTAATTAAGCTATATGGTGAATGAACAAACATCTAGCTAGCGACCAAAATAATTTTATGCTAATTGGAAATGCAAAGTTTTGCTTCCCTGCACTGTTTGGGGTGTTAAAAAATCTAGGTTTACATGGTCATTAATTACATGCAAGCTAACCCAAATACCCATGTCAATGAAAAAAAAAAAACTTCACTGCTAATTTGATATTTACCAGAAGAGAAATCTTCACTGCTTGGGACCTGGCCATTCCAGGTCATTGTGTTCCTGCATATAAATTCTTTTGAAGCATGAATCGCTAGAGGTTTATTAGATTGAGTTGTAAGAAAATAAATCATCCCAGGGAGCTGCAGCGGTGTGGTTGATACAAGTTCTTGAAGGTAAATTTTAGCACCATCTTCTTTTTTATTTTCCCCTTGTTACTGAGCAAGGCTTGGGGTATTTTAATGTAAGAGAAACATAGCTAGAAGAAGAAAATACATTCAGTATTCAAGCAGCCCTTAGTATTTCTGAATGTACTCTCTTTGTGCAGTATACATGAATTTTCTTATCCATGCTGCATTCGATAAAGATGCTGCTGCTCTTAAATCCCCATAGGCTTATGACATATTCCTCTTTTCCTACTCTGATTGATCGAGAGCCTCCCTACGGTTTCAGAGCTTGCTATTATACCCTTCCATTATTTCTTCATTGCAGTTCTGCAGTTCTTCATTTGCTATTTCTAGACTTTAAGTTTTCTTGGATCAACTTACCATTAAACCTCGCCTGGACCATGCCTTTGAGCTTATGGTTAGCCTTCTCTGTTTCCTCTTTCTCAACTTCTCTCTTTGCACAAATCTTTCTAACATCAGGGTACCTCATCTCATCTTCTTCATTCTTCGTCTGAAGTTTCTTGTTTTGCTCTCTCAAGCCTTCATTGCATGGATCATACTGGATTTCTCCTTAGCTTGCCGACTTTCAATGCCCAAAGACTTGTTTTTGGTATTTATTCTTGGAGAAAGAAATTGCAATGATTGATCAACATGCTACAACAAGGCAGAGCCACTTTTGCAGCTCGGAAGTCAATTTTCTTCCCATATGCAGAGAGCTATGAAAGCAACACCTAGGTAGCATAATGAACATTAATGGATAATTGTTTGGTTCCTTGTCACAGCTGGAATATATTCTATCTCCCTTCTTTGGTAACATTTGAAATTAATGTTATGTTCAATGAGACAACAAAATAGTAAAAAGGCTTTATATATTGAGGGAAAAGTAGTGCCCATGGTGGGAAATGAAGCTAAACTTTTTGCTTGGAAATTAAAGTATGGTTATCTCACTCCTCATAATTAGCTATATAAATAAAGACTCTCTGGTGGAGCATTATATCACCCCATCTTCTTGATTACTAGTATCTATAAGAGGAAGAGAGTTCTTGTATGAAGATGAAGAGTTAGAGGGTTTGGTAGCCAAGGATGACTTGCCTATTTCCTCCATAAGGCTTTAAAAAGCATGAAATGTGGTTTAGAGCTCAATTGAAGGGTTCATAGGCAGTCTACTTTGGTTATCCTAGCTGGCTCTTATTTTTCATGCTAGACCTACATCTCTTCTACATATATGTTCAAAAGCTAGCTCCCTTTCATTTTGTCTGGAATGGGAAGGATGACACGAGATTTGCCATTGTTAGAAACAAGAAGGTAAGCAAATCAATGCCTTGGGGATGATTCTTGCTGTAGCCAATTTGCACAATTTGACTCAAACTCAGATTATTAAGGTATAGTTCCAGCCAAGGTTGCCATTGCTTACTGTTGATGCCTTCAGCCACGACCTGATTCCTTCAAGACCCTGTAAACATTGGATCGAAATATGACTTCCGATTAGCCCTCCGACGATCAAGTTAGCTTCCTTTCAATATAATATGTAGTGGTTTTATATGGGTGTGTTTATCATTTTGTTCTTCTTTTATACAAACCATTTCCCTTTATACTTGTGCCCCAAGTATGTCCTGTACCAAATGCATTGCTAAATTACTCGAAGCATGGACAACTTGATTATAGAATTTAGGAAACTTTTCTCTCATTATCACAAATAATTTGGGCTTGTCATCCAAAGTTTGTGGTTGAGATTCACTTTAAGCCCGCAAAATATTTCCAGAATCCAAACAGGTCCCTCCCTTCAAACAAAAAAGAAGAAAAATCAAACACTGAGAATTGACCAAAGAAATTTGAATAGTCATATAATCATAATCTTCTTCATTCTCTCTCACGAGTACTAATCAAAGGTACTCCACCAAAAAATCTAAAAACCACAACCACTCCTAGGATTGTGTAAACCAGAGAGAGAAGAGGAGAGGAGAAATGATTAAGATTCCATATTTGACCGCCTTGAGCACCTACTTCAGCTATGGATTGCTCTTCGTTTTTGGCCATTTCCGTGATTTCTTTCGTAAAATCCTCGATTGCTTCCACCCCAGCAATCTTCAGGTCCTCCTCTTTTTTATTTATTTTTTTATAAAACTTCTCTTGCCTCTGGTTTATTTCGTTTTTGGCATAATTTAGCTCTCAATGCTTCAATTTTGTGCGTTAATGATCCGATTCTTGTTTAAATCAGGGCTACGCACCGATTTGTCTAGGACCCGAAGACTTTTACATTCGTCGATTATTTCTTCGAATTCAGGTACTTTAATTCATTCGTTTATTTATTTTAAGAGTATGGTTTTTTTTATTAGAATCAAAATTGATTTATTTATTTATTAGAGGAAAAATAAGTTTTTTTAGTATAGTTTTTTCTATGTTACGAAAGATTAGTTTGATTTAGTTACGTTGGTGTTTTGTTATTTTCATGTTTTTTAATGTTTAGGATTGTTTTGGACGTCCGATTTCGAGTGCTCCGGACGTGTGGTTTGATGTTGTCCAGCGTTTCTCCAATGACAATAACAAGACTTTGAGGTGAAAACACTGAGAAAGTAACTCTTTCCATTATTAGATGGTGATTCTTTTGGGGCATTTTCTTGATTAATTGCTATAATTGTGTGTTGAGCAGACGGACATCGAAGGTAACGAGGTGTCTGAACTTGGGGTCGTATAATTATCTCGGGTTCGCTGCCGCTGATGAGTATTGTACGCCTCGTGTTATTGAGACATTGAAGAGGTTTTCACCGAGTACTTGCAGTCCTCGTGTTGATGGAGGTATGTGTATCATTTCTAACTTTTTCTTTCCTCATTGTGTTCTGGGTGTTCATTATTGAGCAATGCAAGGTTTTTTTATCAGGAACTACGACACTGCATAACGAACTGGAGGAGATTGCTGCAAACTTTGTTAGGAAGCCAGCTGCCATAGTTTTTGGCATGGGCCATGCCACAAACTGTACCACTCTCCCTGTTCTGATCGGAAAGGTATGTGCATCATCTTAGTTGTGGGTTTTGTAATATGTTACGATTGAATTACAGTTTATTTTATTTTTACAGGGAGGGTTAATAGTTAGTGATTCATTAAACCACAACTCAATTATCAATGGTGCTCGTGGTTCAGGAGCAACAATTCGGGTTTTCCAACACAATAGTAAGTTGAATGTGATAGTCGTTTTCAGTCTCCGAAATAAATATTTCCGTGTTCTCATGCATTGGAATCTGGTTACCCACTTTCCGCTCAGCACCATCTCACTTGGAGGAAGTTTTGAGGCAGCATATTGCGGAGGGGCAACCAAGGACACATAGGCCTTGGAAGAAGATATTTGTCCTAGTGGAGGGTATTTATAGTATGGAAGGGGAACTCTGCAAACTTCCAGAGATTGTTTCAGTATGCAAGAAATATAAGGTGATAGATGGATTGTAGTAAATAGTATTCCTTTGTGCATCTTGAATAATTTCAGTTTAACCTTTTATTGATTAGTTTTTGCCTGGAAATTTTGTGATTCTTTTTTATAGGGAAATTACTTTGTTGCATTATAAAACAGGTGGATTATTATAATATACAGTTGCAATTTGTTACTTCTGAAAACTTCTGTTTTTAAATTCTGCTCTATTGTTTCACAATCAATGGAAGTTGAATCTGTTTTATGGGGGAAAATGATTTTAAAAGTTAGGGATGCTATGAATCTGAAAGTCATGTAAAATATTTTCTGGTCTGTTTTTTGCTTTACTTCTTTAACGTGCTTTTGCATTGCCAAGCTCCTTGATTTTCTGCTTAATTGCGTTAATAGTATCTTCTTTTTTATCCCCTGTTTGTTGCAGGCATATATTTACTTGGACGAGGCTCATAGCATTGGAGCAGTTGGGAAAACAGGAAGAGGTGTTTGTGAACTCTTAGGAGTGGACACAGCTGATGTCGATGTTATGATGGGAACTTTTACAAAATCTTTTGGATCTTGTGGGGGTTATATTGCTGGATCTAAGGTTTATTACTTGTGCACCTCTGTTCTATTTACTAAGAGTTCTATAAAATGTGCTTTGAGCTTTCTGGGAAGAGTAATGTTGATGCGTGTCTTCGATAGCAATTCTTCTTTCCTTGACCACTAGTTTGTTTTAACCCTAATTACAATCGACATTTTATAATACCAGACCTAGCCTATACTTCCTTCTATTGTAGTATGAAACTTCAGTATATGATTTTTTTTGTGCTCTTTCTTTTCTTGATACCTACCCACTTGGATGGTTTGACATCATTAAGTTGTCATGGAAAAGTACCAGTGGGGCTTTTTCATGAGGACTTTGCCTCTAGTCATATTGAGTAGTCGAGTTAGCAGCTTGGATGCTCTCTTCTGCCTTAAGAAAATATTAATGATCATGTTTTGGTTTTTCACACCAACCACCAAGTGGAAGTCACCATCTCATGAGCAAGACTCTGATAAACTCGTATAGTTTAGAACATGTTGGTGGATAATCCTTCTTAGCCGTATCATGAGTACTATCATTTTGTTTTGTCTCCACTAATTCTAGAAATTCTGAAGGATATTGTTTGTTGTTGACGCCATATGAACTGTCTTTGCTATGACATATTCCAATTTTCTGATCATTTTCATTTTACTAGTGCAAAATATGCAAACTTGTTTCTAGTGGATTCAGCTATTGATCTTATGTGAATAAATGCCCAATGGCTGAGGTTTGCTTATTACTTTCAGGAACTAATCCAATACCTTAAGTACACTTGTCCAGCTCATTTATATGCAACATCAATATCGCCTCCAGCTGCACAACAAATTATATCATCCATAAAGGTTATTCTAGGAGAGGATGGTTCTAGCAGAGGTATTATAAAAAGATTCTTTCTTTTCTGATATACTAAGAAGTCTTTCTGAAATTACTCAGATTTGAGTTTACACATCAATTTTGTTTTGGTCGACATTGTTTCACTTTAGGGGCTCAAAAACTTGAAAGAATACGTGAAAATAGCAACTTTTTCAGATCAGAGCTGCAGAAAATGGGTTTTGACGTTATTGGAGATAATGATTCACCAGTGATTGCCATAATGCTTTACAATCCAGGAAAAATCCCTGCATTTTCTCGGGAGTGCCTAAAGCAGAATGTGAGATCCTAGTAAATTTTTTTATGTTTGGATTGTCATGTAGATATTATGCATTCATCAGATTTTGTAAGGGCATTCATAATTCTAAATTTCATTAGTTGCTTGTGTATCATCATTTCTGTTCTTGTGGATGTCACTAGTTACTAAGATCACACATGCTGTTACAGGTTGCTGTTGTGATGAGTGCTTTTCCAGCTACCCCTCTACTTTTGGCCAGGGCACGTATTTGCATATCTGCCTGCCATGCCATGGAAGACCTTCTCAAAGCATTGGAGGTATGTGTGCTTGTCAATATGGACTTCTTTTCTATTACAATATCATGCATTCTCCTCCTTTTGTGGTTTTGCTGTTTCGTTGACCATCATTATCGAAGTCTTTGTGCATAATTTGGTTCTTAAACAACTGTCAATTAAGACTAGAGACTCCAACCGACCAAAGGATAGGGTATGGTTGCTTGAGCTTAAAACGGGAAAGCAATGGCTATGAGTTTGCAAATACCCACTTCTTTTCTGATGCTTTTTGTCTGTTTAATTTTTGTGTGGCATTGAGCTGACAGAATTAGCAAGTCATTTCTGATGTTCGATTACCAATCCGAGCGATGATAAATTCTCTCTTTTTGGACAGGTTATCAATCAAGTCGGCGACCTCATCGGCATAAAGTACTCCCCTGCCGGGTCTGATAAACAGCATCAGGAGCAAGGCGCAATGAAGTTGGAGTGAGACTCAAGAATCCCATCTCGGTGAAATTGCTCTATGACATGAAAGCTTCGATCTAACAATTTGAGTAGCATATATGTGCAGCATTGATTAGAATTCCTCTTGAGGATCAGAAAATGCTGTAGCTGTCTTGCTAGCATCGAAGCCTTCCTCTTGTTTATTTATGTGCTCTCATGTCGTGTCCTGTGTAGCCTTACTGTAAATCTGTTAAATGCTTTGATTCGTACCTCCAGTTATCTCATAAGCATGTCGTCAACAAGAATATGCAGTTGTTTATTTTGTCTTTAATTCAGAAATTATTTTTTTCTATTACAAAAAAAATATTATTTTTTGTTAATGTAAAAATAAAATCCATAATTATTTTATAAGAAATTATGGTTTACCAGAAATAAAGTAAACAAAGCAAAAGTGGCTATATATAGTCACCTTGTGTCAAGGAGGCAGTCTTTGCAAGCAAACCAGATATGACAGGAAGTTGGTGCTCACTGGCACACAAATATTGCTTTCTGGGACTTTCAGAGTTTCCTGCAACAGCAATAAACACAAAGATTGCATTTTGAACAGTGAAATTATTTTCTTATTCTTGAAGCGTAAACTTACTTAGCTCGGTTAGTTTTAGGGGGAGGAAGGTATTTTTTATGGGATACATTAGTCATTAAAGAAAATGAGAGGGTTAAACAGTCTTTTTACCTCTTTGATACAAAGTGTAA
>Ga0307508_10005689_pt1 | contig 11805 bp, 8 predicted proteins | sample 9_EM_MG_FD_203089 | JGI IMG/M metagenome (GOLD analysis project Ga0307508, IMG submission 203089) | Populus trichocarpa ectomycorrhiza microbial communities from riparian zone in the Pacific Northwest, United States - 9_EM | ecosystem: Host-associated > Plants > Roots > Unclassified | place...
GTGTAGGCAGTCTCATTGCTTATTTTTGAGTCGTCAGGTACTCCGTTTTCGATGACGATTAACGAGTCAACAGGGACTGTGTGCACGGACGAATCCAGGCCTCAGCTGTATAGGCAGTCTAGTTGATTATTTCTGAGGCGTCCGCTACTCTGTTTTCGGTGACCATTACCGAGTTAAGAGGGACTATGCGTGAAGACGAAACCAAGTGTCAGTTGGGGAAGCAGTTTCGGTGATGATTTTCGAGTCGGCAACAAATCAGTTTTCGGTGTCGATTTCCGAGTCAACTGGGACTGTGTGCGCTGACCAATACAGACGTCAGCTATAAAAGAAGTCTCGTTGATTATGTCTGAGTCGTCAGCTACACGGTTTTCGGTGACGATTACCGAGTCAAGAAGGACTATGCGCGCAGACAAAACCAAGTGTCAGCTGGGGAAGCAGTTTCGGTGATGATTTTCGAGTCGGCAGCGAATTAGTTTTCGGTGTCGAATTCCGAGTCATCTGGGACTGTGCACTGACCAATCTAGGCGTCAGCTCTGGAGGCAGTCTCGTTGATTATTTCTGAGTCGTCAGGTACTCCGTTTTCGATGACGATTAATGAGTCAACAGGGACTGTGTGCACGGACGACGCCAGGCCTCATCTGTGTAGGCAGTCTAGTTGATTATTTCTGAGGCATCCGCTACTCTGTTTTCGGTGACCATTACCGAGTCAAGAGGGACTGTGCGCGAAGATGAAACCAAGTCTCAGTTGGGGAAGCAGTTTCGGTGATGATTTTCGAGTCGGCAGCGAATCAGTTTTCGGTGTCGATTTCCGAGTCAACTGGGACTGTGAGCGCTGACCAATCCAGGCGTCAGCTATAAAAGCAGTCTGGTTGATTATGTCTGAGTCGTCAGCTACATAGTTTTCGGTGACGATTACCGGGTCAACAGAGACTGTGTGCACGGACGAATCAGGCTTCAGCTGTGTAGGCGATCTCGTTGATTATTTCTGAGTCGTCAGCTACTCTGTTTTCGGTGACCATTACCGAGTCAAGAGGGACTGTGCGCGAAGACGAAAACAAGTGTCTGCTAGGGAAGCACTTTCGGTGACGATTTTCGAGTTGGCAGCGAATCACTTTTCGGTGTCGATTTCCAAGTCAACTAGGACTGTGTGCGCTGACCAATCCAAGCTTCAGCTATAAAAGCAGTCTCGTTTATTATTTCTGAGTCGTCAGCTACATAGTTTTCGGTGACGATTATTGAGACAACAGGGACTGTGCGCGCAGACGAAACCAAGTGTCAGCTGGGGATGCAGTTTCGGTGACTATTATCGAGTTGGTCGAGACTTAGTTTTCGGTGACGATTTCCGAGTCAACCGGGACTGTGTGCGCTGACCAATCCAGGCGTCAGCTCTGGAGGCAGTCTCGTTCATTATTTATGAGTCGTCAGCTACTCAGTTTTCGGTGACGATTACCGAGTCAACTAGGATTGTGTGCACGGACGAACCCAGGCTTCAGATGTGTAGGCAGTCTCGTTGATTATTTCTGAGTCATCCGCTACTGTGTTATTGGTGACGATGACCGAGTCAACAGGGACTCTGTGCACGAACGAATCTAGGCTTCAGCAGTCTAGGCAGTATCGTTGATTATTTTTGAGTCGTCAGCTACTCTGTTTTCGGTGACGATTATCGAGTCAACACGGACTGTGTGCATGGACAAACAAGGCTTCAGTTGTGTATGCAGTTTGGTTGATAATTTCTGAGGCGTCCGCTACAACGTTTTGTGGGGACGATCACTGAGTCAATAGGGACTCTGTGCAGGAAATAATCCAGGCTTCAGCGGTGCAGGCAGTCTCGTTGATTATTTCTGAGTTGTTCGCTAATCTATTTTCGGTGACGATTACCGAGTCAAGAAGGACTATGCGCACAGACGAAACCAAGTGTCAGCTGGGGAAGCCGTTTCGATGATGATTTTCGAGTCGGTAGGGAATCAGTTTTCGGTGTTGATTTCCGAGTCAACTAGGACTATGTGCGCTGACCAATCCAGGCGTCAGTTCTGGAGGCAGTCTCGTTGATTATTTCTGAGTCATGAGGTACTCCGTTGTCGATGACGATTAACGAGTCAATAGGGACTGTGTGCACGGACGAATCCAGGCCTCAGCTGTGTAGGCAGTCTAGTTGATTATTTCTGAGGCGTCCGCTACTCTATTTTCGGTGACCATTACGGAGTCAAGAGGGACTGTGCATGAAGACGAAACCAAGTGTCAGGTGGGGAAGCAGTTTCAGTGATGATTTTCGAGTCGGTAGCGTATCAGTTTTCGGTGTTGATTTTCGAGTCCACTGGGACTGTGTGCGCTGACCAATCCAGGCGTCAGCTATAATTCTCGTTGATTATTTCTGAGTCGTCAGCTACACAGTTCTCAGTGACGATTACCGGGACAACAGGGACTGGGCGTGCAGAGAAAACCAAGCGTCAGCTGGGGAAGCAGTTTTGGTGATGATTTTCGAGTCGGCAATGACTCAGTTTTCGATGTCGATTTCTGAGTCAACTAGGACTGTGTGCGCTGACCATTCCAGGCGTCAGCTCTGGAGGCAATCTCGTTCATTATTTTATGAGATGTCTGCTACTTCGTTTTCAGTGACGACTAATGAGTCAACAGGGACTGTGTGCACTAACAAATCCAGGCCTCAGCGGTATAGGCAATCTCGTTGAATCTCTTAGGCGTACGCTACAATGTTTTCGGTGATGATTACCGAGTCAACAAGGACTGCGTGCACGAACGAATCCAGGCTTCATCTGTGTAGGCAATCTCGTTGATTATTTCTGAGTCCTCAGCTACTTTATTTTTGGTGACGATTACCGAGTCAACAGGGACTGTGCGCAAAGACGAAACCAAGTGTCAGTTGGGGAAGCGTTTTGGTGATGATTTTCGAGTCGGCAGCGACTCAGTTTTCGATGTCGATTTCCGAGTCAACTAGGACTCTGTGCACTGACCAATCTAGGCGTCAGCTCTGGAGGCAGTCTCGTTCATTATTTCTGAGGCGTCCGCTACAATGTTTTCGGTGACGATTACCGAGTCAACAGGGACTCTATGCAGGGACGAACCCAGACTTCAGCGGTGTAGGCAGTCTCGTTGATTTTTTCTGAGTCGTTCGCTACTCTGTTTTCGGTGACGATTACCGAGTCTACAGGGACTGTGCGCGCAAACAAAACCAAGTGTCAGTTAGGGAAGCAGTTTCGGTGATGATTTTCGAGTTAGTTGAGACTCAGTTTTCGGTGATGATTTCCGAGTCAACCGGGACTGTGTGCACGGACGAACCCAGGCTTCAGCTGTATAGGCAGTCTCGTTGATTATTTCTGAGTCGTCCGCTACTTTGTTATCGGTGACGATGACCGAGTCAACAGGGACTATGTGCACAGACGAATCCAAGCTTCAGCTATGTAGGCAGTCTCGTTGATTATTTCTGAGGCGTCAGCTACTCTGTTTTCGGTTACCATTACCGAGTCAAGAGGGACTAAGCGCGAAGACGAAACCAAGTGTTAGCTTGTGAAGCAGTTTCGGTGACAATTTTCGAGTCGGTAGCTAATCAGTTTTTGGTGACGATTTCCGAGTCAACTGGGACTGTGTGCGCTTACCAATCCAGGCGTCAGCTCTGGAGGCAGTCTCGTTCATTATTTATGAGTCGTCAGCTACTCAGTTTTCGGTGACGATTACCGAGTCAATAGGGACTGTGTGCATGGACGGACCCAGGCTTCAGTTGTATAGGCAGTCTCGTTGATTATTTCTGAGTCGTCCGCTACTTTTTTATCAGTGACGATGACCGAGCCAACAGGGACTCTGTGCACAGACGAATCCAGGCTTCAGCAGTGCAGGCAGTCTCGTTGATTATTTTTTAGTCGTCAACTACTCTATTTTTGGTGACGATTACCGAGTCAACATGGACTGTGTGCATGGACGAATCGAGGCTTCAGCTGTGTAGGCAATCTCGTTGATTATTTCTGAGGCACCCGATACAAAGTTTTGTGGTGACGATTACCATGTCAACAGAGACTGTGTGCACGGACGAATCCAGGCTTCAACTATGTAGGCCGTCTCGTTGATTATTTCTGAGTCGTGCGCTACTCTGTCTTCGGTGACGATTACCGAGTCAATAAGGACTGTGTGCTCAGACGAAACAAAGTGTCAGCTAGGGAAGCAGTTTCGGTGATGATTTTCGAGTTGGTCGAACTCAGTTTTCGGTGACGATTTCCAAGTCAACTTGGACTGTGTGCGCTGACCAATCCAGGCGTCAGCTCTGGAGGCAGTCTCGTTCATTATTTCTGAGTCGTCAGCTACCCTGTTTTCGGTGATGATTACAGAGTCAACAGGGGCTGTGCGCGAAGACGAAACCAAGTGTCAGCTAGGGAAGCAGTTTTGGTGATGATTTTCGAGTTGGTAGAGACTCATTGTTGGTGTCGATTTCTGAGTCAAATGGGACTGTGTGCACTGACCAATCTAGGCATCAGCTAAAAAGGCAGTCTCGTTGATTATTTCTGAGTCGTCAGCTACTCAGTTTTTGGTGACGAGTACGGAGACAACAGGGACTGTGGTCGTAGACGAAACCAAGCGTCAGCTGGGGAAGCTCTTTTGGTGACGATTTTTGAGTCGGCAGCGACTCAGTTTTCGGTGTCGATTTCGAAGTCAACTAGGACTTTGTGCGCTGACCAATCCAGGGGTAAGCTCTGAGGCAGTCTCGTTCATTATTTCTAAGTCTTCAGCTATGCCGTTTTCGATGACGATTACCGAGGCAACAAGGACTGTGTGCATGGACGAATCCACGCTTCAGCTGTGTAGGCAGTCTCGTTGATTATGTCTGAGGCGTCCGCTACAATGTTTTCGGTGACGATTACCGTGTCAACAACGACTGTGTGCACGGACGAATCCAGGCTTCAGCTGTGTAGGCAGTCTTGTTGATTATTTCTGAGTCGTTAGCTACCCTGTTTTCGGTGATGATTACCGAGTCAACAGGGACTGTGCGCTCATACGTAACCAAGTGTCAGCTGGGTAAGCAGTTTCGGTGACGATTTTCGAGTTGGTAGAAACTAATTGTTGGTGTCAATTTCTGAGTCAACTAGGACTGTGTGCGCTAACCAATTCAGGCATCACCTAAAAAGGCTGTCTCGTTGATTATTTCTCAGTCGTCAGCTACTCAGTTTATGGTGACGATTACCGAGTCAACAGGGACTGTGTGCACGGACGAACTCAGGCTTCAGCTGTGTAGGCAGTCTCGTTGATTATTTATGTGTCGTCCGCTACTCTGTTATCGGTGACGATTACCGAGTCAACAGGGACTATGTGCACGGACGAATCCAGCCTTCAGCGGTGTAGGCAGTCTCGTTGATTATTTCTCAATCGTCCGCTAATCTGTTTTTGGTGACGATTACCGAGTCAACAGGGACTGTGCGCGCAGACAAAACCAAGTGTCACCTAGGAAGCAGTTTCGGTGATGATTTTCGAGTTGGTAGAGACTAATTGTTGGTGTTGATTTCCTAGTCAACTGGGACTGTGTGCGCTGACCAATTCAGGCATCAGCTAAAAATCAGTTTTGTTGATTATTTATGCATCTTTAGCTACTCAGTTTTCGGTGTCGATTACCTTGACAACAGGGACTGGGCGCACAGACGAAACCAAGCGTCAGCTGGGGAAGCAGTTGTGGTGACGATTTTCGAGTCGACAGCGACTTAGTTTTCGGTGTCGATTTCGGAGTCATTTGGGACTGTGTGCGCTGGCCAATCCAGGCATCAGCTCTGGAGTCTGTCTCATTCATTATTTTTGAGTCCTCAGCTACTCCGTTTTTGGTGACGATTACCGAGTCATCAGGGACTCTGTGCACGGACGAATCCAGGCTTCAGCGGTGTAGGCAGTCTCGTTGATTATTTCTGAGTCTTCTGCTAATCTGTTTTCGGTGACGATTACCGAGTCAACAGGGACTGTGCGCGCAGACGAAACCAAGTGTCACCTGGGAAGCAGTTTCGGTGATGATTTTCGAGTTGGTAGAGACTAATTGTTGGTGTCGATTTCCGAGTCAACTGGGACTATGTGCGCTGACCAATTCAGGCATCAACTAAAAATCAGTTTTGTTGATTATTTATGCATCTTCATCTAGTCAGTTTTCGGTGTCGATTACCGAGACAACAGGGACTGGGCGCACAGACGAAACCAAGCGTCAGCTGGGGAAGCAGTTTCGGCGACAATTTCAGACACGTGAGGGATGCAGTTTTCGGTGTTGATTTCCGAGTCAACTAGGACTGTGTGCACTGACCACTCCAGGTGTTAGCTGTGGAGGCAGTCTCGGTATTGATTTCTAAGTCGTCACCTACTCAGCTTATGGTTACGGTTAGAGAGTCAACAGGGGCTGTGTGCGCTGACAAAACCAAGCGTCAGCTGGGGAAGCAGTTTTGGTGACGATTTAGAGCCGTGAGCGACTCATTTTTTGGTGGTGATTCCCGAGTCAAGTGGGACTGTGTGCGCTGATGAATCAAGGCATCATCTTGGGAAGCATTGTCATTGATGGCTTATGAGTCGACAACTACTAAGTTTTCGCTTCAGATATCCGAGTCAATAGGGACTTTATGCGCTGACGAACCCACGCGTCAGTTGTGGAAGCACTGTCATTGATGGTTTTTGAGTCAGCAGGTACTCAGCTTTCGGTGATGATTTCCAATCAAGAGGGACTGTGTGCGCGCACGAATCCAGGCTTCACCTGTGGAGGCAGTCTCCTTGATGGTTTCTGAGTCGGCAGCTACTCAGCTTTTAGTGATGATTTCCGAACAACCGAGACTGTGTGCGCGGCCGAATCCAGGCATTAACTCTGGAGGCAGTCTCGTTGATTATTTTTGAGTCGTTAGCGACTAAGTTTTCGATGATGATTACCGAGTCAACATGGACTGTGCGCGCAGACGAATCCTAATGTGAGCTGGGGAAGCAGTGTCGGTGAGGATTTTAGAGCCGTGAGCGACTCAGTTTTCCTTGTCGATTTCCGAGTCAAGTGGGATTGTGGGCGCTGACGAATCCAGGGGTCATGTAGGGAAGCAGTGTTGTTGATGGTTTTTGAGTCAGCAGCTACTAAGTTTTCGCTTGCGATATCCGAGTCAATAGGGACTGTGTGCGCGGACGAATCCAGGCTTCACATGTGGAGGCAGTCTCGTTGTTGGTTTCTGAGTCGGCATTGACTCACTTTTCGCTAGCGATTTTACAGTCGCGGTGTGGATTTCAGATGAAACCAAACGTCAGCTGGGGAAGCAGTTTCGGCGACGATTTCAGACGCATGAGGGATGCAGTTTTCGGTGTGGATTTCCGAGTCAACTAGGACTGTGTGCGCTGACCACTCCAGGTGTTAGCTGTGGAGGCAGTCTCGGTATTGATTTCTAAGTCGTCACCTACTCAGCTTGTGGTTACGGTTAGGGAGTCAACAGGGGCTGTGTTCGTTGAAAAAACCAAGCGTTAGCTGGGGAAGCAGTTTCGGTGACGATTTAGAGTCATGAGTGACTCATTTTTCGGTGGTGATTTTCGAGTCAAGTGGGACTGTGTGCGCTGACGAATCCAGGCATCATCTAGGGAAGCATTGTCATTGATGGTTTCTGAGTCGGCAGCTACTAAGTTTTCGCTTGCGATATCCGAGTCAATAGGGACTTTGTGCAATGACGAATCCACGCGTCAGCTGTGGAAGCACTATCGTTGATGGTTTTGAGTCGGCAGGTACTCAGTTTTCGATGATGATTTCCGATCAACAGGGACTATGTGCGCGGAAGAATCCAGGCTTCACTTGTGGAGGCAGTCTCATTGATGGTTTCTGAGTCGTCAACGACTCCCTTTTCACTTGCGATTTCGCAGTCTACAAGGTATCTTTGCGCCGACAAATCTTGGCATCAGCTCTGACTCATTGATTATTTCTGGGTCGTCAGCTGCTCAGTATTCGGTGACGATTACCGAGTCGACAGGGACTGTGCGCACCGACGAATCCACGCTTCATCTGGGGAAGCTGTTTTAGAGAAGATTTCAGACGCGTGAGCGACTCAGTTTTCCGTGTCGATTTCTGACTCAACTGGGACTGTGTGCACTGACCAATCCAGACGTCAGTAGTGGAGGCAGTTTCGGTGATGATTTCTGAGTCGTCACCTACTCAGTTGGTGATGACGATTACCGAGTCAACAGGGACTATGTGCGCTGATAAAACCAAGCGTCAGCTGTGGAAGCAGTTTCGGTGACGATTTAGAGACGTGAGCGACTCATTGATGGTTTTCAATCAAAAGGGACTGTGTGCGCGGACGAATCCAGGCTTCACCTGTGGAGGCAGTCTCATTGATGGTTTCTGACTCGGCAGTCTCACAGTCTACAGGGTATATTTGCGCCGACGAATCCACGCGTCAGCACTGGAGGCAGACTCGTTGATTATTTCTAAGTCGTCAGCTACTTAGTATTCGGTGATGATTACTGAGTCAACAGGGACAGTGCACGTAGACGAATCCAAGCATTAACTGGGGGAGCATTTTCGGTGAAGATTTCAGACGCATGAGTGACTCAGTTTTTGATGTTGATTTCCGAGTCAACCGGGACTGTGTGCGCAAAGCAATCCAGGGGTCAGCTGTGAAGGGAGTCTCAGTGATGATTTCTGAGTCTTCAACTACTCAGTTTTCGGTGACGATTACCGACTTAACAGGGACTGTGTGCACAGACAAAACCGAGTGTCAGCTGGGGAAGCAGTGTCGGTGACGATTTCAGAGCAGAGAACGACTAATTTTTTGGTGGCAATTTCGAAGTCAAGTGGGATGTGTGCGCTGACGAATCCAAGCGTCATCTAGGAAAGTAGTATCGTTGAGGGTTTCTGAGTTGGTAGCTACTAAGTTTTCGCTTGCGATATCCAAGTCAATAGTGACTTTGTACATTGACGAATCCACTCGTCAGATGTGGAAGCACTGTCGTTAATGGTTTCTGAGTCGGCAGCTACTTAGCTTTCGATAACGATTTCCGATCAACATTGACAGTGTGGGCAGACGAATCTCGTTGATGGTTTCTGAGTTGGTAGCGACTCAGTTTTTGCAAGCGATTTCGCAGTCTACAGGGTATCTTTGCGCCGACGAATCCAGGCGTCAACTTTGGAGGCAGACTCGTTGATTATTTCTCAGTCGTCAGCTACTCAGTATTTGGTGATGATTACTGAGTCAACAGGGGGTGTACGCGCATACGAATCCAAGCATCAGCTGGGGGAGCATTTTCGGAGAAGATTTCAGACGCGTGAGCAACTCAGTTTTGGATGTTGATTTTTTAGTCAGCTGGGATTGTGTGCGCTGCCAATCCAGGCGTCAGCTGCGAAGGGAGTCTCGGTGATGATTTATGAGTCTTCAGCTACTCAGTTTTCGGTGACGATTATCGACTCAACATGGACTGTGTGCGCAGACAAAACCGAGCGTCAGCTGGGGAAGCAGTTTCGTTGATGATTTTAGAGCCTTGAGCGATTCATTTTTCGGTGGCGATTTCAGAGTCAAGTGGGACTTTGTGCGTTAACGAATCCACGCGTCAGCTGTGGAAGCAGTGTCGTTGATGGTTTCTGAGTTGGCAGCTACTCAGCTTTCGGGGATGATTTCCGATCAAAAGGGAATGTGTGCGCGACTGAATCCAAGCTTCACTTATGGAGGCAGTCTCGTTGATTATTTCTGTGTCGTCAGCTACTAAGTTTTCGCTAGCGATTTCGCAGTTTACAGGGTATCTTTGCGCCGACGAATCCAGGTGTCAGCTCATGAGGTAGTCTCGTTGATTATTTCTCAGTCGTCACCTACTCAGTTTTCGGTGAGGTGACGATTACCGAGTCAACAGGGACTATGTACGCATATAAAACCAATCGTCAGGTGGGGAAGCAGTTTCAGTGACGATTTCAGAGCTGTGAGCGACTCATTTTTTGGTGGTGATTTCCAAGTCATGTGGGTCTATATGCGCTGACGAATTCAGGCTTCATGTGGGGAAGCATTGTCGTTGATGGTTTCTGAGTCGGCAGCTACTAAGTTTTCGCTTGCTATTTCTGAGTCAATAGGGACTTTGTGCTCTAACGAATCCACGCGTCAGCTGTTGAAGCAGTATCGTTGATTTTTTCTGAGTCGGTAGCTACTCAGATTTTGGTGACAATTTACGAACAACCGAGACTGTGTGCATGACCGAATCCAGGCGTCAACTCTGGAGGTAGTCTCGTTGATTACTTCTGAGTCGTCAGGTACTATGTTTTTGGTGATGATTACCGAGTCAACAGGGACAGTGCGTACAGACAAATCCAAGCGTCAGCTGGAACTCGGTTTTCGCTAGCAATTTCTCATGTCTAAAGGGTATCTTTGCGTCGACGAATCCAGGCGTCAACTCAGGAGGCAGTCACGTTGATGGTTTCTGAGTCGTCAGTTACTTAGTATTCGATGATGATTATCGAGTCAAACGGGACATAGGCCTAAAACTTTCATGAGGAGTCCAAGATTTAAAAAGGTCGTTTTCAAGTCCAAATTGTAGCAACAACGAAGAAGTATGAATCTGTCCTGCAGCCCAGACACTGTTCAATGTTCAGCCCATATCTTGAGTTCTATAAGTCCAAATGACCTCCAATTTTTGTCCTGGAAAGCTGAGATAATTTCCTAGAACTTTCATGATTTAAGTCTGTTCAAATTATGACGTTATCAATGACGTTTTTGGCAGACAAGAAGATAAGGATTGTCATCAAGTCAAGATGTGGCCACCCACTCAACAATTACTCAAGAAATCAATAGTTCTCAATCTTGCTCTCTCTTTATATTTTGTAATGTTTAAGTTTTGCTTATATTAATCTCTTGCTTATGCTTTTCATTTCCTTTCCTTGTTTATTCATGTTTCTCTCTTTCATTATGTTTAGCTAAGTTTATCATGTTAAGGTGAAAAGGTTACACTAATGGTGTAGGAATAAGTATAATATAAACTCTTGGCAAGCATAATATCATGTTCATGTGCTATTGGCTCTTGGCAAGCATTCGGCTTCCCTCTGGCTGGTCGTTCTTTGTGAGCTGATGGGCTGTTTTTGTCTCCATCTCTGTATTTGATGCTCTGCATGGTTGCTCTGGCTCTGTTCGTGGCTGCTAGTGCTATGTCTTTCTTCGGCTGATCTAAGGGTGATATGTCCAGCATGGTTTGGCTGAGGTGGTGTGTTCCCCTGTTCCTGTGCTGCTGTGCGGCTGTGATAGGCTGAAGCTGCTCCAATGCTTGGGATAAGTTAGCTTGTGTTTTTACACGGTTCAATGGGCGGCTGCTTTGGCTTTGATAGGCTGAAGCTGCTTTATATGTTTTAGTGGAAGTCAGCTTGTAAATCTGCATGGCTCGGCTCTTCTTGCTGGAAGTGACTTCCTTTTGCCTTCTTGTTTGCTCGCAGTGAAGCTCTTGTTTTGTCTTGTGGCTTGTATAATTTTGGTTTTTTTTCTCGGGAGCCTGTTCCCGGGTTTATTTTGGTTTGGGTCCCTGCTGCCCTTTATCTGTATATTTTTAATTTTTAGTTAGCTATTTTTGTAGCTCGTTACTTTTGATCTTAATCTATTCTTACATTTGATAAAAAAAAAAGTATAATATAAACTCAACATGGACTTTAATGTTTGATACTAACATGTTTTATATTTGTTATCTTGTTCACTTTTAATACTTTGCTTATTAAATGGTTAATCTAGATTTATGTTGTATAACCCTTGGTACAACAAATACTTGGCACTTTCATAGCCCAACCGTATGGTATAACCGACACCTGTGCTATGAAAGGAACTTGATTTGTTATTAACATAAGTTATAATCATGAAT
>Ga0307508_10005690_pt1 | contig 11804 bp, 11 predicted proteins | sample 9_EM_MG_FD_203089 | JGI IMG/M metagenome (GOLD analysis project Ga0307508, IMG submission 203089) | Populus trichocarpa ectomycorrhiza microbial communities from riparian zone in the Pacific Northwest, United States - 9_EM | ecosystem: Host-associated > Plants > Roots > Unclassified | place...
CAATGACGAACGATGGGTTCCTTTTTATATGAAAGTACTTGCCCTCTAGTAACCACATTAGCGTCATCCCACAACCCTTAACACGAAACCCTAGTCCTACAACACCTCAACCGGGTCGTTTTTTGAAGCGCAGTCTTAGGAGTGCTTGTCGCTATCTAGTATGCACGCCCATTGCAACGAATTCGTAAGCACATTCGCAACGCCAGGAGGAGCATCTATTATTCCACCCACGGTATCCTATTTCTACGAATATTGGAAGAGAGGATATGCCCAAAATTGTTGCAAAAAGCAGCTGTAAATTGTTCACCCTTCCTAAGATCTATGATGATTACTACACAACACACACAATACCTATGCCGATATTTGAATACCCAAAATTGCTAACAGTTTTCTCCACCCCTATTCCTCCAACGATATAATCGACTATTGATGCCGTCCTCTCCATCATGGCGTCCTGACGTTTCTGCTTCTGTTGGTCTCGTCGCCGGTCATATCATCTTGAAGACGGCGAAGATGTCCTCCCCGTCACGGCGTCCTGACGTTTCTGCTTCTGTCGGTCTCGTCGCCAGTCACGTCATCTTGAAGACGGCGAAGATGTCCTCCCCGTCACGGCGTCCTGACGTTTCTGCTTCTGTCGGTCTCGTCGCCGGTGGTCTGGCGATATCTACGGACAAATAATTGAATACTACCAACGGAGTGACGTATTTGCAATACGGCGACTCAATATTGCTGCGACGAGAGGCGAAAATACCGAGAGTGGTAGAGATACCATTGAAGATTCCTTACCTTTTGTGAAATTTACCTCGGAACAACGCTCCTCCAGACAGGCAAAGATCGTCACCTTCGCTATACTACTCGAATCTGTACATGATGACCACCTTGAAAATGCGATACGCCACAAGACGAATCGCTTTCTTCAGTCCAGGAAGATCAAAATTGGTTCCGAAGACCTACTCCAGTGTGCGGTAAACATTTACCACGGAATACGAGTCCCCATCAGCAATATGTACAGTGAGCAGAAGATTCAATACGTTCGATGCACAGGTGAAAAAACCTGGTACGGTCAACCAGCTCGCCAAGACTGGGTATGGGTCAAGGCTTCCAAACATCATCATGATCACGAACCGGCATATGGCGCGCTTCAAGGGTGTGTGCCATACCGTCTTTTAAAGCTCTTCAAGCTTTCCGCCGGTGGAGGACACTTTTGGTACACATTCGTCCAAACAACGACCCCAGCTGCAGGCGGTACGCCTGAAAGAGCGTCTGGTATGGTGAAAGTGGTTACACCTTCAGTGGGCAGAGGCTACGCTGTGATCAGCAGTGATACCATTGCTGGCGCAGCGCATCTAATTCCAGAAGAACCCGACTGTTCGGGAATCGCGAATAAAGGATGGATAGTGAACAGCCACATTGATTTAGCTACTTGGAATGAGGTTTACTAGCCTCTGGAATGGCATTTCTCCTTGTGTTGAACGATTGCTCTGTTTTGACTGTTGTCAGCTACCTTATTGTATTGTATTACGTCTAAAACAACCTTGCGGTGCCAAATGCCATGCGTCAAGTATTGAATTAACGGCCGAGAGGCACGTATTGCCAAAATAATACACACTCCACCAGGTGGTGCATTCGGCAGAGCGTGGACAGGATAATTCGACCTCCGGACTACCTTCCAATGGAAATGAGTAAGGTAATCTGCGCGAGTAGTAGATGCGCCGCCAGGCATAGCATTTGGACGGAAGCGCAGCGTGGACAGGATAATTTGTCCTCCGGACTACCTTCCAACGGAAATGAGTAAGGTATTCTGCGTGGATAGTAGACACCACACCTGGCTTAGTGTTTGGACGGAAGCGCAGCGTGGACAGGATAATTCGTCCTCCGGACTACCTTCCAACGGATATGAGTAAGGTATTCTGCGTGGATAGTAGACGCCACGCCTGGCGTAGTGTTTGGACGGAAGCGCAGCGTGGACAGGATAATTCGACCTCCGGACTACCTTCCAACGGAAATGAGTTAGGTATTCTGCGTGGGTAGTTGATGCACCGTCTGGCGTAGCGTTTGGACGGAAGCGCTACGTGGACAGGATAATTCGACCTCCGGACTACCTTGCAACGGAAATGAGTAAGGTATTCTGCGTGGATAGTAGATGCCACGCCTGGCGCAGCGTTTGGATGGAGAATCTACGTGTTGGCTGTTACCGGCATGCCAACTGCCTATCAATGCCAAATTGGAATCTAAGATTTTTCCCAATGCTCTCAATGCATCTAACACCGGTCTGCGTTGGAACGGAGATTTTTTTTTCCTGATGTGGGGGCTGCTGAACCTCATGTCGACGGATTCCCATGCTCCTTGCGGGGGGTGCTGAGAGATCCACCAAAAGGGCAGAAAAACGTCCACTCCAGGTTCCAGTGGTGCTACTTCGAAGATTTCCCGAGTGTAGTGCCGATGGTGTCTCAGGACCAATTCCCCAGTTACCTTTTCTCCTCTTCCTGGGACTTCTTCCCTGGAGCAGTTCCGAATCGGGGTTGGTTTGTTCTTGCGCTCCTGTGCTATGCCCGTTCGGCGTACCGTTTCTTTGCTGATAAGCGGAACCGAGCACCCTGTGTCTAAGAGCACCCGGACCGCTTCTTCCCTTCCTCCCCATTGCAGGGTCATAGTGACCAAGGGGTGTGTTCCACATCGGGGTTCCTTTCTCCTGGGGTTGCCACGTTCTTCGGAGGCTGCCCTTTTCCTTCCTGCGCCGTATATGGTTCGGCAGGCTTTGGGTCGCAGCGGTCCCCGGCCTTTCAAAAATCTGAGTCTTCATCGCCGTTGTCCCAGACGGTGATCCGGTCCTTGGCCCAGGCTGCGACGGCATCCCTCATGTCGTCATCCTTGGTTTTGATGGTTGTGACCTTGGACTGTTTTTGAGCCGGGGCTTCAACATTATTGTCACCATCCCGTTTGCGCTTTGCGCTGGAGGCCCCTCGCCAGGGGGCTGTGGGCAGCACTGTGCCCCCTGTGGTGGTTCCCGCGTAACATTCAAACGTTTTGTGACCAGTCCAGCCACACCGCCAGCAGTTGTCCTTGCTGGATCTGTACTCCTTTCTTTTCTTGGTCGGTACTCCCGCTAGGGCCTCTTCCTTGGTCTTCCAATGACCAGGCTGCCCAAATCCTGACCTTTCAGTCTTGCCCCCCGAATTGGCCTTTTCTGACCACTTGGGGCCTTTCTTCTCTCCTTGGCCTTTATGGCCCTTCCCCGAGTCTTTACTCCGGGCATCCTTTTGTCCCGCTTCCTTTTTCCGTCCCCGGAGTTCTTCTAACACCTTCCGCTGCTCCACATGCACTCCCGTCTCATAGGTTGCCATGAGGAAGTGCTCGTCATCCATGAAGTCGGCCATATGGTGGGCGAACCGCATGTAGATGATCGTCCGAGGCATAGCCAGATTGATTTTCTCTTGTAGGCTTTCCCCGGTGCAGCGTGCGTAAATATTGAGTGCCCGGAACTCCGTGAGGTAGGCCTTGATATCTCCCTTGTACCCTAGTTCCCCGAGTCTCCACTGGGCATTCACTCCCTCCTGTCGGTCGCGGTATTCTGCTTGCAAGTGCGTAGCGTACAGAGCCCTGGTATCCCTGTCACCCGTGGTGTGTCACCGATGTTGGTGCCAGTCAAGCGCCGTTCCTGAGAGGAGGGTTCCAATCCACGCTATTTGCTGGGCGTTAGTTGAGTCTGGGTAAAAACTGATGAACTCCACGACCGATTCCCACCACAAGGTGAAAGGTGTGGTGGGTTTTCCGTCGAATGGTTTGGGATCCTTGAGCTTCAGTTTGGCCACGTTGGCATTGGGAGCCGGTTGTAAGATGCCTTGCTAGCTTGTACCGTGTGGGTGACGATATCCCGTAGATCTTCCAGCGTGAACTGGTATAGCCACACGAGCCCCAATCCCGGTGTCTGCCGTTCTTGCGGTAAGGGTGAATAGCCTCGGCTGGAAGAGGGTGGCAGTGGTGGGACTATCCGGGAAGGGGGTGGTGATGGCGAGGGCGACCGGGAGATCGACCGGGGCCGCCGTCTCAGTGGTCGTGGAGGAGGGCATCTCTATCCTCCTGCAGCCACCGGTAGTGGTGAGAGCGGGGTGGCTCCGGGGAGGCTGCTGATGGAACCTGTCGCTCGCGGGGCTGGTGGTGGGACCGCGAACTGGAGGTAGGTGGGTTTGGCTTTTTGGGTATTAGCGGCCAAGCTCACAAGGGCACTTACCTGGGCCTGTAGCGTTTGCTGTTGAGCCGCTAGCTTAGCCGTGGCGTCTTGCTGGTCCTGTGCCCATTTTTCGCAGTTAGCATTCCACGAGGCTTGTTCCTCCAGTCTCTGCTGGCTGGCGACCTGGAGGAACTGTATCGCGTCCTTCAGGTGGAGGACCCGAGTATCGCGGTTAAGGTCTTCGTTGGTTTTTTCCTGATCCCTCTGGATGATGGCGGCCCATACGTCGCTAGTGAATTTTTGGGTGGCTCCGGCGGCTCGCCTGAGCTCCATCTGCATCCATTCCGAGGTGACCACTGTATCGTTCTGAGTGGCATTGTATACGTGCTCCAGGGCTCCGGCTAAGAGGGCGTAGTTTTGCTCGATCTGCTGGATCCGTCGGTCACCTTGGTCGAACGCCGTTCCACATGCCGTGTGCAGTTGCTCGAGGTTCCACTGGGCCTGTCGGTGCTGTGTAACTAGCAACCGGACCCACGTAGCTGGGTGGCAGATTTCTACCAAAGGTTGGGAGGGTCCGCGGTCGGCGTAGCTTTCTACAGCCGTGCTGGGGTATTCGAGCTAGAGCATGTCGACATTGGATGAGGCTGTTCTGGGAGCGGGAGTGGGGTTTTGTCCCGACATTCTGTTGTACGAGGGGTGACTTCTGAACCAAGATTATAGTGTGACATCGGGGTTGTAGGATGCAAAGGTGGTGTGGGTAGGGACGAGTGAAGTCAGGTCACGCAGAGGTTTTCTGGATAATTAGAGGAGGGGTTCAAACAGGAATAATCTTAGGTTCGTTGGTTCCTTGTGTTCAGTCGGGTGATGTTTGCTAACGCTCCCAGTCCGGACGCCGGAGGCGCTTCGTTTATATCATTGGTGTCTCGACCACATGGTTCCTCAGGGTATTTCTTTCCTTCGGAGTGTCCGCTCATCGCCTCCGTAGTGGGACCTCATGGAATGCCCCTAGCTTCGTCCTTTCTTTCGGCAGGAGCCGGATAAGACTTTGAGAGCTAATTGGTCCTGATTTGGTAATGACGTCAAGGTGGGGCAAGCGATCGGAGTCCACGTAGTGTAGATCCTTCGGAATACGAGAGCACGTTCTTGATTCCTTCTTCGTTACTGGCCGCCTCGCTTTTGCCCGGCAGATGTAATCAGTCTTCTCGTACAAGAGATCTCTGATCCCACACCTAGACTCCCATCTAGACTCTCTTAGCTCCGCGTGACATCATGAGCCCCGCTTATGGCATGCGACTTGCATGTGCCGTCATCGTTAGCTCCGGATGCAGCGGCTACAGAAGTCGGTAGTTTACTTGGTCTACCCAGCGGGGTTGGCACAGAGCCTGTTTTTCCGCGGCCGAGGTTACCTTTGACTAGCAGCTTCCACCGAACTGCTTTTGCGGAGTCTGCCGAGTTCCGGCATGACAATTTTTCCGAGAACACATGATCTATTCCTTCCTTGTTACACTTTAGGGTGTAACACTCATTGACATCGTACTCGTCGCGTCGTATTGCACAACTTCCGACTGTCTGTCGCTCTGAGAGCTGTGCTAACAATCTCACGAAGCTTGTAGATCTTCTCGCCACGTCTTACTTTCTATCATCCACGCTGCCAGCATCCTCACTGCCATCCTCATTGACATCGTACTTGTTGCGTCGTATTGTACAACTTCCCACAGTCTGTCGCTCTGAGAGCTACACTGACAATCTCACGAAGCTCGTAGATCTTCTCGCCGTGTCTTAATTTCTATCATCCACGCCGGTGGCATCCTCACCGCCATCCTCATTGACATCGTACTCGTTACGTCTTACTTGCTATCATCCAAGCCGCTGACATCCTCACCGCCATCCTCATTGACATCGTACTCGTTGCCTCATATTGTACAACTTCCCACTGTCTGTCACTCTGAGAGCTGCGCTAACAATTCACGAAGCTCGTCGATCTTCTCGCCGCGTCTTACTTGCTATCATCCACACCGCCGGTATCCTCATCGACATCGTATTTGTCGCGTCTTACTTGCTATCATCCATGCCGCCGGCATCCTCATCGACATTGTACTCGTCGCATCATATTGTACAACTTCCCACTGTCTGTCCCTCTACGAGCTGCGCTAAAAATTCACGAAGCTCGTCGATTTTCTTGCCGTATCTTACTTTCTATCATCCACGCCGAGGGTATCCTCACCGCCATCCTCATTGACATCGTACTCGTCACGTCTTACTTGTTATTGTCCTTGCGGCCGGCATCCTCATTGGTATCCACTTCATTGATGTTGTTCTCATTGCGTTGTGTCTCATCCGGCAAACTGCCTTTGTTACTGTCACGCAGAGCGATGTCATCTACGTGACGTGGTATATAGACATACATTAGATGTAATGAATAGAACTGGTTTAAATGCTCTGACACTCCGCGTCCAGAAGGCAAATACCCTGACACTCCTCGTCCGGAAGGCAGATGCCATGGCACACGTCGTCCGGATGAAATTTGCCTTGACACTCTGCGTCCAGAAGGGAAATGCGCTGACACTACTTGTCTAGATGCGTATGCAGTGGCCGCTGCGTCCGGACGTACGGTGCTGTGGCGAGGTGCGTCTGAAAGCATGGTGCCGTGGCAAGGTGTGTCTGAATGCACGGTACCATGGCGTGTTGCGTCGGGACGCACGGTGCCGTGGTAAGCTGCGTCCAGGTTAGCGAGGTTGCGTCCAGAGCGTCTCGACTGTCTGGTGCATCCGGACGCTCTGGACGCAATTTTTTTTTTTCCTGATGCAGGTCGATCATGTCCCGGAAGATATGGTTCATCATATCTTGGAATGTGCAGGGTGCGTTGGTGTATCCAAACGGCATGATCGTGTATTTGTACAGACCATACCGTGTTCGAAAGGCTGTTTTCCATTCGTCGTCTTCCCTGATTCAGATCAGGTGAATGCCGCTCTTCAGGTTCATCTTTGTTAACCACTGAGCTCCCTGGACCCTGTCCTGAAGTTTCTGCATTAACAGGAGGGGATATCAGTTAGGGATAGTAACCTTGTTAATCCCCTGGTAGTCAACGTACAGGCAAAGTCCTCGTCTACTGAGTTTGGGAACGAAGAGAATTGGGGATCCGGTGCTCAAGGTGGACCGTCGGATTTTGCCTGTGTGGAGCATTTACTTCAGATATTCTTGGAGGACTTGTAATTCTGCCTCCGAGAGCGGGTAAATGGGGTCCCAAGGCACTGTGGTACCTTCCTTGAGGTCGATTTTCATGTCGTAGATGGTATGCTGTGGAAGAGTGTCGGTCACTTCCTTGCCCATGATGGCCAGGAACTGCCAGAATTCTTGCGGTACCATCTTTAGGGGATACTCCATGGTGGGTATCACAACAGCAGAGACATACCCAAGGAACTGGGCCTTTGGGTCGGCCAAAATAGTCTCGTCGAAGGTGAGAGAGAAATTCTGTACCGCTGATTTGGTACACCTCTCTAAGCAGGGGGGGCTACTAAACCATAGTTCGGCGGAGTCCCAGGCACCCTGTGGGGGGTGTTTGGCTATCCACCAGAAAGGGAGGAATACGTCCACCCTGGGTTCCAGAGGGGTTACCTCGAAGGTCTCCTGGGTGTATTGCCTTCGGTGTTGTAGGAGCAGGGTGTCACAAACCTGGTGCGACAGGCTCCTAGGCACCGCCGCGTGTGTCGTGCTCACCCTTGCCACACTATGGCTAATCCTTGTCTCCGCCGCCATGGCCACCGTCATCCTAAGCGCCTAGGCGCAACATCCCCGCCCCTCTCTATATCGCGCCGGTAGCGATATTCCTCAGAACCTGGTCTCGGGCCGCCCAGGGCATCCCCGCTTGTTTCCTTACTGTCTGCGTGTCTGCCTCGCTCTACTCGGTGTTATGTTTATTGCTTACCTTGTTGCTCTTGACGTTTCCTTACTGTCTACGTGTCTGCCTCGCTCTACTCTGTGTTATGTTTATTGCTTACCTTGTTGCTTCCCTACTGTTGTGTGTGTCTGCCTTGCTGGTTGCGGAAGGACAAAGGACCGAGTAGGATCGTGTGTTTCCTTGGGTGCAGTCATGACGGGAAAACTCTGTGTCAGTCTTGCGGGCGATGCTGTGATTCCACAGTGGAGGAAACGGTATAAAGGAAGGGTGTGGTAGCTAGTCTGGAGATTCTTTCTCCACGCAATCTATTATATCTCTCCACAGACCTACCTCTCTATCCCCGTGACCGGCGCTGCGACCACCACTCCCCGAGAACAACGAGCCCACGCAAGGCGTGTGAGAAGAGCCGCGAAGAGACCACGCCGGGTGTGACGGATACCACGAGAACAACGAGCCCACGCACGGCATGTGAGAACAACAAACCCACACAAGGCGTATGAGAAGAGCCGCGAAGAGACCACGCCGGGCGTGATGGAAACCGCGAGAACAATGAGCCCACGCAAGGCGTGAGAACAACGAGTCCACAAAGAGCGTGTAAGTACACCGGAAGTGTGAGTACGCTGGAAGTGTGAGTAGGACCGCCCGCGCCACAAACCCCAGCCTACGTTGCCTGTCGAGCCCCACAGAGAAGTCGAGGCAGGATCTTGACACTAGATTGCGTCTACCCCATCGACACCTGACGTAGCAATGTGGCATCCGCGGACGAAAACACCGAGGATCCCCTCGCCCTCAGAGAATTTACGATGGTCCCCGACGACCACCGATCTCCAAGCCCAGTAACCCCGGACCCCCGATCAAGATCACAGACACCAGATTCCCCAGAGCAAACCCAAAGAATGAGCGACGAAACAAGGATAGGTGGGGCTGGACCCCAACTGCTGACCACGGAAATGTTACGAGAACTTCTCGCAGCCTGGGACCCACCCCGAAGTAGTTACCCAAAGCTACGGGACCCCGAACCATTCGAAGGAGACAAAGCAAAATTCAAAACATTCCTGGCCCAATGCGAGCTCAAATTCAGAACGGAAGGAAACCGGTTCAACGACGATGAAAAGAAAACAGGATTTGCATCCTCCCTGCTACGAGGAGTAGCATGGAATTGGGTGGAAACCTTCCTAAACCAGGAAGGGGGAATCAACTTGACATGGGCCGAACTCAAAGACAACATGAAGCATGCCTTCGGCCAGGTAGACGCCGAGGAAATAGCGTTCGAAAAGTTCCAGAAAATCCAGCAGGGAAACCAACCAGCAGCCACCTACTGGGCCGAATTCCAGCGAATCAAAGCAGATCTCCCATACGCGGACAACGTATGCATTGCACGATTCCGAGACGGATTACACCCCGAGGTAAAAAGGCACCTAGTCATGAGTGAAACCCCCGCCACAGTCTTGGTGGACTACGCCACCGCCGCCATCAAAACGGATAGCCGCCTATGCAACCTCGGAGTCATTAATCGCCGACCTACCACCAACCCAGAAGCGCGCTTCCATGTCCACACAAAAGAGCCTCCATCGACGCCCCCGGGAGATCCGATGGACCTCGATGCCACCCGATGATTCAAATTCGCAAGGGGAACGCTGAACCGATTCCCACGACGAGTAACCACGGGAGAATGTTACAACTGCGGAAAGAAAGGACATTTTGCAAAAGAATGCCCCCAGCCCAGGAAAGAACGAATTCCATGGAGACGACCATACAGGGCCGCCGAAGCCAACTATGAAGAACTAGAAGAAGACCCCGGCGCGCAAGGCTCCGAACCGGCGGGAAACGACAACCCTCGGGAATAGGTGCCGACGACCACTACCCGAGGGAAATACCTGTTGTCAAAACGGAAGAAGACCTCCCATACTTAGTACGAACCGCCCGATACGACCGGGAAGAGAAAATTATGATCAAAGTCCGAATCCAAGGAACGAACGGAAAAGAATGCGCCACTACAGCCTTGGTAGACAGTGGGGCATCAGAAAACTTCATCGATAAAGCCTATGCAGAAGCCAGCGGAATACCCATGCAACAGAAAACTACGCCACGCCGAGTACTAACAGTCGACAGGAGCGAGGTCACCGGCGGGTCAGTAACCCACGACACTCAAATCCATCTAACCATCAACCACCACGAGGAGGATATCCGGCTACACTGTATCACAATCGGGAACGCCCCGATCATCTTAGGCCTCCCATGGCTCAAGCTCCACGACCCGGTGATAGGATGGAAAAACCATACTGTGAAGTTCCACTCGGACCACTGCGCCGACAGGTGCTTACCCAGCTCACCAAGAGCCAACACCGTCCCAGAAGAAAAGGCCACAGAGCAGTACTATAAGAAAACACCGGCCGAAGAAGAGAACTGGGAAATCGGCGAAACAGACCCTTGGGAGGTATGCCAGACAGTAATCGACAAAATCAAAGAAACCTCCAGGACGAATAAGAAACCAATTCCCCCGGAATATCACGAATTCCTCGAAGTATTCACCGAAAAGGAACCAGTGGCCCCTCCGCCCCACCGCACTCAGGACCATCATATCCCACTAGAGGAAGGAAAGACGCCCGCGTATGAGACCCTGCGCCCCCTCAACGAAGACAAAATGAAGGCCCTCAGAAAGTACCTAGAGATCAACGAAAAACGGGGGTGGATCGGCGCATCCACCTGTCATGAACCTCGCGTGACAGGCTCCTAAGCGCCGCGGCCAGGGCCGCCGTCACCCTTGCCGCCCCGTAGCTGGGCCTCATCACGGCTGCTGCAGTTACGGTCATCCTCCGCATTTAGGCGTCTCACCCGATCACATCGCTCTGGCAGCGATACTCCCCTACCGCTGGCCGGTCTAGATCTCTCTCCTTTGTTCTTCTATGTTGCCTATGCGTCTTTCTCGTCTTTGGCGTTTCCGATTGATATTGCTTGCGCGTCCTTCCTCCTGTCCGATACGTCTGTCATCTCCCGTTGCTTGAGCTTGCGCGTCCTTCTCCTTTATCATTCCGAGTATTGTTTCCCCTTGATTAAGTTGTATGTCATTCTTCCTTTTCCCTTACTGTTACTGCTTGCGCATCGTTTCTCCTGTTGCCGCGAGTAGAGTCTTGGCCGCACGGCGGCCAAGTGCGATCATATGTTATCCTTGGGCGTAGCGATTGAGTCATGATGAAGTATGGAGGAACTGTGTCAGTCTTGCGGGCAAGCTGTGATTCCACAGAGGGAGGGAAAAGTATAAAGGAAAGGGCGCGGTAGCTAGTCTGGAGATTCTTCTCCACGCAATCTATTCTCTTCGACAACCCCCCCACATTTTCGAAAAGAACTTCTTTCTCCCACCATCAATCTCGATAAAAACCTTCTCAAAAATGTTCCCTGCATCTCGGTCTACAGTCTCATTAGCTGGAAAGCCGATTTGCTCGAGTTTCGTTTTCGACCCCCACCATACTGACCCTCCCACAGTGATTGCGGACCGCGTACCCGCCGATCACCACCTTGGTCACCACCTCTGAAGATAACTCCAGACCTTCCTCTTATTTGGAAAAAAAAGCTTGCTGGTAGTGACGCTCTGCGTCTCAGCCAAAGCTTCCCCGTGAGGAGAGCGATCCAGTCCCAGACACACTCTCAAAAGAGCAGAGATAACGCTGTACAGATCCAGCCCCATGCCGTTCGAGACCCAACCACATCTGCCGATCAAACGCACCCGTGAGGAGA
>Ga0307508_10005691_pt1 | contig 11804 bp, 11 predicted proteins | sample 9_EM_MG_FD_203089 | JGI IMG/M metagenome (GOLD analysis project Ga0307508, IMG submission 203089) | Populus trichocarpa ectomycorrhiza microbial communities from riparian zone in the Pacific Northwest, United States - 9_EM | ecosystem: Host-associated > Plants > Roots > Unclassified | place...
AAACATAAAGTCAAACAACTGTCCCAATGAGGTGTCACTTTGACATGACTGCTATTCCATCAGATCTTCCTCAAATCTCTTGATTCTTGCATTGATAGAGAGCCAGGGGTAGGTGCTCCATTTGATACACTCATATGTTAGGGCCCAGATTAGGCAGCATGAGGAGATATTGACTTTAGTGCAAAACATGCAAACATTGGGACAGTTGTTTGAGCCACTGTATGTTGTCAGAGGTCATGACGTTCATTTCGGCGTTAGTATGTCGTATAAGCGAGCAGGCACCAGTGTGGCACAACCCCACACTTTTTTCTGTATTACTAATGCAATTATCTAATTAAGCCCCGGCCCAAGGGCCTGGCCTAGGCGTGAACAATCTGAAGCCTGAGCCTTGGGCCCTCTAAAGCCCTTGTTCAGGGCCTGGCCAGGCCCAGCCCAAGAAGGCATGGCCCGGCCTGGCTCAAGGCTTCAGAGGGCTCAAAGCCGGGCCCGACACAACACTATCCACAAAATGTGCACAAACATACCCCTGAACAGCACAAAGTTCCAACAGAAGGTGCAAAGAGAAGGGAGGGATGGGGTACCTTATCAGTATGCCAAGGCAGCGAATGGGCGTTCGCCGCTTTCCCACGGTTGTTTCAGGGGTTATTTACCTAAAAGAAAAGATTAGGCTGTATTGTTCCAAGGCTTGCATGGATCGAAATGATTTTTATATGGTTGAGAAGCCAGGCATCAAGGCTAGGGTCTGCAATACTAAAAATAGAACATTCCCACGCAGTCACATGCCTTATGTCACCATATGCACAGAACACATTTAAACACTTGATTGAACATATCTCGCTTGTGTAGATTGAGAATATAATTGGATGAACTGGAAAAAATTTGTGGATGATCCTGGAGCACCCTGATCATATCTACAATTCTCGTGTGATGACATCATCTGATCACATGACCATCCAGCGATGTGATCTTTAAGTGAAACCAAAATCGTTACTGAATATTGCAGACATTGCAGACATTGTTTGACTACAGATGATGGGAAGCAACTGGTGACAACATTGTAGTGTATACATGACATCATGATCTGAGACTCTCAGACAACCAACATTGACTGCAACATTATGAGGAAATCTTTATTGTTGGAATTTGTGATTTCTAGAGATTATTACATTTGTAATGGATTGCGCTGCAAGCAAGCATGTACAAATATATAGGAGACATGGATAGCCCTTGCCTAAAGCTATGTCATGTGATTTTCTAGTATTTTTCTAACTGTTCATTTGCATGTTATCAGCAATTTTATGCAGATCGTCCATTAGCACAAGTATGAGTTAGTGATGACTTGCACCTGATTAGCATGCAGAAACCACCTAAATCAAAAGAGCTACAAGAGCATCGGACAGAGTATGAAATATATCGTACATTTCCATTTCTCAAGCACAAATCACCATAGCTAACATTACGCTTTGGGTAATCTAGCTATATTTTGACTACACTTGGACTACACTTTTCCTACATTTTCGCCATAGCTAATGCTACACTCTGAGAATGGTTTGACTAGTTTTTCACCCTGCCCCCCCTGCCCTCTGTTCAAAGAAATAAAGCAAAAAAAGAAATAAACCAGCTACTTTTGTTTCGAGGTTTTCGCCATAATCAAGGCTACACTTTTGACAAATCCAAACATGCTTTGACTAGGAAAATACTAGATTTTCACCAAAGCTAATGCTACACTGTGCTACACTCTGACTACCGTCTGACCAGATTCTCGCCAACCCCTCTGCTCCCCCCACTGAAAATTACAAAAAAAAAGCAAAATTAGTCAAAAAAGCAAACCAAGCCAGACAAGATTTTCGCCATAGCAAAGACTACACTTTGAGTGACACAAGGCTACATTTCACTACACCTTGACCACAGTTTGACTAGGGTCAGCCAAGACTTTCGCCATGGGTAACCAATCAAAAAAAGAAATAACAAGCCAACCCCCACCCCCACTCCACCCCCGCTCACCAAATCAAATCAAGCAAAACAGCAAACAAACAGCAAATAACCCACTACCATTTGACGAGATTTTCACCATAGCTAACACTACACTCTGAGTAATCCAGGCATATTTCGACTACACTTTGACTAGCATTTCGCCAACCCCTCTTCCTCCCTGCTCATCAAAATCAAAAACAACCAAAATAGAAAATAAACACCAGAAAGCAAATTTCAAGGAGAAACCCACGGTGATAATGTAGATTTAGGACCATAAATCAACCCCCAAGCCATAGATTTGACCCATGCTCAATCCCCCACTAGCTATGCAATTTATCAAGAAAATCAACAAAAAATCAAGCCATATTTGACGAGATTTTCGCCATAGCTAATACTAAGCCAAGAGTAAGACAAGCAATCACTACCAATCATCCACCCCAGCCAAACATTTCGGTACACTTTGCTACACTCTGACCACTCTGACTATGCTTTTGCTGACCCTTTTCCCCCCCCTGCTCACCAAAATCAAGAATGATGCCAGAGCAAATCGTACACTTTTTGAATCAAACAACCACCAGCAACCAAGCCAATAAAGAAAACCGGTCCAATATAATGGCAGTTAGGGTTGGTTGGATGGTTAGAATTAGGGTGAGAGGGATATATTTGTCTCAGTTGTCTTAGTTGTCTTGGTTAGATTTTTAATCCCCAAGCCATACATTTTGCTATGCTTTGACCACCATTTGACGAGATTTTCGCCATACCTAATACTACCAAGCCAAGTACAGTCAAGCAACAATTTCACCATAGCTAACCAATCAAAAACGGAAATAACAAGCCACCCACTGGGCCCATCCCTGCCCATATAAATAAAAATGAGCAAAAACAGAATTAAATAGAACTACTATCAAGTGAGATTTTCGCCATAGCCAATGCTACACTTTGACCAGTCCTGACTACACTTTGACTAGCATTTGACTGACCTCTCTTCTCTCCTGCTCACCAAAATTAAAAATGACCAAAATGGAAAATAAACACCAGGAAGCAAATTTGAAGGAGAATCCAATCATGATAATGTAGAATTAGGACATAGTTGATGCCTGATCTCTTATTGTGTCTTTACAAAATCATCAAGTTGACTACAGATGTGTCATCACCATTGATATACTGTACACCTTCAAACAGATGCAATGAGGGCTACTGATACCAAATTAATGGACCAGGGATGGATGCTTGAGGTTAATGATCCAGTTCCTGAACTGATTTCCACATCACATCCCACTGTGGTCCCCACACCCTTTGGTTTACCACAAGGTCTCAATGAATTCCCAGTTTCATGGGATGTTTCCATTCAAGCAACATAGGACAATGACAATGAAGAAGCAGAGATGAGGAGTCAAGACTTTTGGACTCCACCACCAATTCCTTCTCCACCACTGGCTTATGTACAGCTACCACCCTATGAATGGCCACTTATCCCTTATCCTAAAAGAATGGATGAATGAGGAAGTGGTTGAAACAACCCAAATGGCAACAGCATTAACTAATACTCTGGAAATTGAAGGCAAAGGGGGAACTGACTAATAGCACTAGCTTTAGTTCAGGAGAGTGTTCACTCTGGCTGTTGAAGGGGGAAAACCAAGAGAAGCTGTATTCATGTCCTATTCTATAGGATGTATCTATTTGTATCAGATTTACCAATAAGAGTAGACTGAGTATATGGCAGCATATGTTAGGGATGTGCATCAAGCACTGCCATGAAATGGAAAGGGACATGAGGGTTGTGCATGGCAGTGGCAGAATGGAAAATCATCAATGAAAGGCATGCTGTATGCATGAGGCACGTGGTCCAATAAAATGAGAAGCATAGGAATGGAAGAGAAGTCAACCACAGCATGTAAATGAAAGAAGCTATGTATCAAGTACAAGGCAAACATGAGTCTGGTGCAAAGGCAGCATCTAGCTGTCATGAGGCTGTGCTTTTATCAGATTAGACAAAAGATAAGATAAGGAAGAAAAGGAAGAAACAACTAAGTCTGTTAGACTTATGTTAGGTGCTGTTAGCAACTGTAACAGTGGTAGTGAAACAAATCTGGGTTTCCCAAGTGAAATAGTTGTGTGGGAACAAAACAACCTTAATATAAAGTTGCCAAGTAAAATAGCCTTGCCAATACTTTGCCCAGAAGACTGGGAAGAAATATTAGAATCCTTGTATGACACAAATCTGCTCAGAGAACAAACTGCCTCCAGACTCAGTGATTAAAACAATATGGAGACTTTCATCTCACCAGAAATAGCAGAATACATGAGTTCATCACCAAGTAAAATATTGTGACACCTTCTTAGTCAAGGACCTTCATTCTTTGAGCTTCTTTTCCAAAGAGCTCTAGAAATATTGACCTTTACGTCCATAAAGAGGAAAAGAAATGCAGATGACAAAACACAAACAGAAATGTTATTACTCTTTGAAAGAATAACTTATACATCAGATTAAGAATCTGAACCTGATCAAAATCTGGTGGATGATGAGATCATCCTATCAGAAGTAGAATTTCCAATGGACTTAGAGGTCCCCACACAAATATATTCAGTTGATCACTTTGACCCACTGTAAAATAGCAAACCTAATTCTATGAATAAGTCAAGTTGGTATATGTGGGGTCTGCAAGTGCAATATGCTTGTCCCCAAAGAGGGTCTAAAAAGGTCAGTGAAAGCTCAGGTCAAAGGAGAGAAGAGAGGAAGGTGATATCAATGGTCTGAGGGTAGACTGGACCATGGGAAAGCCAGCCAATGGTAGATCTATTGTTGGGAGTGTTGTAGAGTGATAAAGATGATGTAGGAAGGTGGGAGTTTCGTGGTGAACCTGGATGTGTGGAAAGCAGAAGGCAAATCAGAGGTGCAAAAAGATGCATTCAAAATGCCAAGTACAAACATTTTATAGTCCAGGAATTGCCTAGATCTGTGTAGTTACTATGAATAAGGTTCATAACACTAATATACAGGTACCTGAATGTCAATAAACATAAAATGATCAAAAAAAGCAATACTAAAAGTGAGATACCATTAAACTGGCTGGTCTTCAACTAGTTGAGCATGGAAAACCTAGGTAGAATGGCTAACAAACACAAAAGATCAAGGAAATGATATTGAAAGTGGGATTACCACCTGGAATGGATCAGAAATGCTTGGTACCAAGCTAGAGCCATACTATGGTCTACACTGCTTGATGGAAGTGTCACAGTTTGGTTTATGCAGAACTGGGAAGACGTGGAAGAAGAACCTTTCTTTCAGGAAAATATTTGCAATGACTTATCTAAATTAACTACCTCCTAGGATGAGGTTAAAAGCATTGAAACTGACATGAAATGAAAGGCCTGTGATTAGGGCACTTCCATAAAAGGAATGAACTGACAAGGCTCACACTAGGTTCAAAGATTATAGAACTCTTGCTGCTAAGTTAGCAGGAAAAGCTTAGCTCCAATGTATGTGGTTGGGTGTGTAATGGGGCATAACAGATATGAAAACCTAACCATGGAAGAAGTTGAAGAAAGCAAGGATTTTGTGGTAAGAACTAATCACATTTCCAATTTACTGTCAGAAGGGCCCCTTGTGGGCTTAGCAGGGGTGTTAAACCTGTGCTTAATTCCTCTACAAAAACCAAAATATGACAGAAATCCCAGACAACACTTATCCAATGACTTTACACCAGGAAAGAGTTATGTCCTGGTGCTGAGGTCTTAGTTTCCTATGCATGAGCCCTGGCATGCAGAGCTCATGCTTGCACTTCCTGCCACATATTCAGCCCCTTTTCACCACCCTCACTCTCCCTCTTGTCCCCCACTGCTCAGCAAACATGTCTTGAGCTCCCTCAGTAGCCTGACCAACTCCATGCACTTTGCCATGGCCCAGGCTGTGCTGATCGAAATGTGCAGGATGATTTTTGGGCAGGCTTTTGCTTTGCAGTTGGAGCGAGAGAAATATAGTAGTATGGCTGTGGTGCAGTCACTGAAGAGGTGCCACATCAATAGCATAGGCTAGTTCTCCCAAATAACATTCTATATCTATTGGTGAATAATTGTATGGTGAGCAATAATGAACATGGTCTGAATTCCTTTTGGGAGGTCTTCAGTGCAACTGGACTGACATTTACTACACATTATTATCATATTTGGGTAATTGTTCAGTGCTCACGCAAGGTCAATATTTGAACAATGATATGAAAGTGGTCAACTATGGGAGTACTTGTATCTTTTCTTATTGTCACCACACTTGACACCCTTTTTCAACTGCACTGAGAATGTACACAATGTGCTGTATGTACTACATGGTCATTGGTGATAATGATATGTTGCTATTACACCCCTTCCCCATGGAACCACCCATTATAATGGTTTGTGCTACCTGATCCCTTCAAGCTGACTATGAAACACTGACTACTTGTGTCTAGTGTTGCCATGGCTCAGCTTGACTCGGCTGGGCTCGGCTATTGTCAGCTTGGATGACAGCTCAGTTATGTACGTACTCAGCTATCATCCATATGCAGCTCAGCTCAGCCCGGTTAACCAATGTGACCAGCTTTAGCTGTATTACTGGCCAGAGCCAGCTAAAGTCAGTTCAAAGCCAGCTTAAGTTGGTTCAGAGCTGGCTAAATTTGATTCAGATTGAAAAACAAAATGGATTGTTACATTGCAAGAGTATTTTATAACAACAGTGCAGCTTCTTACTCATGACACTTCCATCGTTGGATCACATCTGCCCGAGTCCAAGTCCTGATGAATCCCACAAAATTCCAACCACAATCAATGGTCTAGTGCAATCAGCAGCGAAGTGAGCAAGAGTCATGAATGTGTGCTCAGTACCATCTAAAACTAGCAGCGCCTTCTGGTCATGTGTGGCATCTGCAGTATTGGCCTTGAATGCTCCATGTGCATGTGCAAGTCATACAGTTTCTTGTTCCTGTGACTGGTTTTTAGAAGCCTGGAGATATCAAATGAACTATACAAGTTACTTACACTGATGGTTGGCTTTCGTGAATGTCAGCTTCAACACAAGTTGGCTATGAGATCGCCATTGCTGCTATTGCTCTCATGGATAGTGTAAATGAGGCTGCAGGCAGGAGGAGTGCCTGGACATGGTCGTAGTCTGGCTTCTGTGTAAATGAGAGACTGCGCACATATGTGAGGACTGATATAATTTCGCCTGGAATGTTACCACTATGGTCCAATTTGATGGATTCCTTCATCCCTTGGATGAATAAGTGCGATGGGTAGTTCCCACCTTGCTCCAACCATGGTAATGATCTGTGGTGGAGGAACATGAGCAAGTACACCAATGATTTGAGATCATCTCAACGACTCAGCTTGTATTTAAAATGACTGTTGACTGAGGTGAATGCTGGAGTACCAACAAAAGCACTGCATTCTTGCATGGGGATATGGAAGTGCGATTCTTGATGGTGGTATTGTTTAGCAAGGCCAAAGTTGATAAGAAAAGCAGTATCATGGAACTCTCCTACTCCCATGACAATATTTTGTGGTTTGACATCACAGTGGATGAGGTTGCGTGAGTGAATGTATTTGAGACGAGATACCTAAAGAGTCAGATGGAAAGTCCTGTTCATGAGTCAGTCCACATTGTACTTTGGAAATTCACCAACCATTTGTAACCCCAGCCATGCTACATGGCACAATTCAAATGCACCACAAGAGACCAATTTGTCCAAGAACATGCCAAGATTCTCGAGAACCATCACATGGTATGATCCCTCTTTGCTGAACCAGAGAGGTCAAGGAAATCCAATTGCGCCCTGCAGCTGAGTGAGAACCGAATGTTTGTGCTGCAAGGAAGACACTGGATTGTTGGCAATGGCCTCTTCTAATTTAATCACAATGACCTGGTCCATGATTATGTCTTGACCACAGTGCACTGTAGCTGAGTTTTCGGAAGTTCCCTCCGAGTTAGCCACAACACACTCAATAATCAACTCCACAACTCACTGTATGAACCTGACCCCAATTGTTCATCCATGTATATCTACCATCTACTCGAATGATATCCATCCTGGTTCAGCTATGTAGATTGTCATTGGTTAACTACTTGAAAAGTTTCTAGTGTCGCTGATTTTTTTATAGGTTGTGACTTGTGACCAAGTGTTCGGCTCTGACCACTGACAAGACTTACATAATCCTTGATTAGTATGAGTGCAAAGCGGGGGAGTAAAGTTTGCAATGAGGTGAGTTTCTGAAGGGTGCGTTGCTGGATTTGTGCTTTGACTGCGACAGGCAGAGGAGCTGGAACAGGACAGCATCAACTTGTTTGGACTAATCTGATCCATATGTCAGACCATTTTGCAAATTCCCATCTTTGCAGACTTTGCCACTTAACAGTGGCGATTTGACCCAGTGAGAATGTCTACCTTCATTTGCAGGCACTGTTGAGCAATCAACACCATTTTCCAAGTCTCACTCACAAACCCTCTTTCCAAATCCCATGATGCCAGTTGCTGTGGAAGATGGCCTGTCATCCTATTGCATTAACAGCCCTACAGTGGTACCAGGGAGAACCCACCTTTTCACTGCCTCACAGTCAAAGCCAGCCAAAACCAGGGTGACCAGCCCACCATATATACACCCCCAGAACGCAAATGGCACCCGACAAACCCTATGACATCCCACCAATGATATGACCACTAAGTCACTCAATAGGCTCAGTTTTCCTTTTCCTATATTGGCAGAATCAAGGTCACCCCTGCCTATTGATACCATTCTGTCAGATAAGGCAGACAAGATGTTTCAGAATGCAATTCAGCTCCTGCCCAAGTCATTTGTGCCAACTGCCTTGGAATCCGGTATATGTATCACAAGGTGTGTCGGATTGACTGACTGACTTCATTCAAGCCTCCTTCAAGAATATATTGGGGCATCTTGTATTGCCTCATTGCCCCAATTGTGGTTGAAACAAGATAGATGTTACAGATCAGATCAAGGTGAGATCAATTAGGAACAGGTTACAGTGTACTGCATGTCTAACTTATCATAACTTTAGGGCCACCGACTCTTCGAGGGCATCAATGTAAAGGAGTATCGAGCGGTCAAGTACCTCATGCAAGAAACATACCTTTTTGGGAGAAGACCTAAGTAGATCACTGTAGCTGTGCTTATCACAATGGAGCTCACTGAAAATTCCAGATTATGCTACAGCCCCGATGATAAGATCCTCATGGTCCAGTGTCTGCGGTCAATCCATGAGATGCCACTAACTGACCTAAGGGACCATTTGTGTTCCACGGTATACAATCTCCCATACAACAAGTACACGCTCCACGCCAAAGTCAAAATGAACCTTCCATTTCAATCTCTGAAAGATGGATTTATGGTGACCCCCAATCTCAGCCTCTTTCTTGCATCCCTTGCAGACCCCAAAACCCCCAAAATTTCCATCCTTGTCGAGTGTATGTTTTCCCAGGACTGAAAAGAGTTGTAGAGAAATTGAAAAAAGAAATCAATGCACATCCAGAAGTGGTCCTTGTCATGGTGATAATCATCACTGAAGAGCTGGGCTATCATAGTCCACCGGAAGAGTCAGATGCATGGAGCCAATTCATCAAGGAAGATCAATGCTGTGATGCCAAAAGTTTTTTGAGTCTCAAGAACCACAGTGCTGCTGCCTGCGCACCCATTCAGTCGATATCTATTGAAGTTGCTGGACACATGTGGTGTGATATCATCTCTGCCGATTACTACATGTGGATGAAGGATGGACTGGACAATAAGATCGATGTCGATCATGAGCATTCAGCACATGGTGTAAATCACACCCTCATTTATTTGTTGGACTGACATTTTTTGATGTGACTATGATATCCAGACCCTGTTTCCTGCCATTAAGATGGAGCAAGTCATGCAAATGATCATCCAGGGGTTGTCAAAAGCAAGAGACTTGATTGTCTCATTCTCCTGGAAGCTTGATCCATCTGTCAACACAGATGAACTGGAGAATGCTACTATCTGCTTTTCCATTGATTGGAAACTCGTTCAACTTAGCTTGATAGCTGCTGCAGGGTTGACTGTGCATAATCAGTATCAAGATTGGTACCACTGGAAATTTCATGGACAGAAGCATCCTCACATTGACGATGAAGACTACAAGGATGATTAAGATGGCACAGGGTCGGACCTTGCCTCATCACACACTGCCTCTACAAGCATTGCTCCCAGGTGCTCCCCTCGCTTGCTGAAAGCTCCCAGGTGAACCAATTAATGTACCTGATTTGGAGAAGCCTTTTGTTGTGGTATGTACAAACTATCCTTGATGTTTACAATGGTGTTGATTACCACACATTTAGGTGATGCGGCATGTCATGTTGATGGAACAATTTGTTTGCCGCTTATTTGCTTTGATGTTTCCATTCAATTATTGTTATTGTCACTGATGCAGCTGATTCCCATCAGTTTGTGTATCAATTCAACTGATTAGGCTGATCAGATTTGAAATGGAAATTTTACGGTTCCCTGTTGAAATGGTGTTCTTTGGTAATGACCACTGTTGTAGTACCCTCAGATCATTCACTTGCAACACACTTTGATCAATCAAACTTTCAGGCAGAGATCATGAACTGACCAGGTGTACACTGCTTTGCTGGCAGCCTCGTTTGACCTTTTCGCATGCTTATAACTCCCCCCACCAACTTTCCATGTTCTGACAGAATCCATTCTCTCTTTTTAGCTTATTACCGATGGCTGGTTGTGGAGCTCGGTGGCATGCCCTTCCAGATCGCCCTCTTGTGCTGGCTGGTCTAGGTCCATCTGTTCTCACCACCACTTGTCCTGCTTGTCAATGTTGCCCACCTGTTTGATACTGGGGTTTTGATGTTGAAGACGAGGAAGGTGAGATATTCGATATTTATCACAATTCCCCCCCTCCTGGAGACTCTGAATCTGACTCAGCTTCCCAGGCTCTTGACGAAGCAGCAGCAACATGGTAGATACTGTGACTACCTTGGCTGTCAATACAGCCCAAACTGATCCCTTAGCTACCTCACAGTCAGAAACCCAGAGATGGTCCCGGAACACTGCATTCGATATTCGCCACTTGTTCAGGAAAGAGACAGAACAGACCATATGTTTACCTTGCAAGTAACTTTTGAATCATTGGCACACATTTCGGACACTAACTCATGCATGGTGAACATAGGAAACTGGGTTTAGATGCTGCCCAGTGCAGTGAAACGTTTGAGCCTCAAGGTAGATTCAGCTGCAAAACTGCCAATGCACCACTTCGGAGCCATTTGGAATCAAGGCACATGCTGGCATATCTGAAGATGCTTGAGAAGAACCACTGGACCATGCAGTCAAAACTACTTAAAACTGTGACATTCATTCAATTTTCTGAGGACTGTACTATCCAAACCCGGTGTAAAACAACAAACCTCTTTGGGAGGTTATGTGTGTGGGTCTGCGGGCGTGATAGGCTCGACCCAGGGGGTTCGTAGGTAGAGACGGTGGTCAGAAAGGAAGTCCGCTTGAAGTCCGGAGCACGGGAACAAAGTCCAGAGATATCTCCGGCGGTGAAGAATGATAGTCTGGAGGTAGGAGATGAAGACCGGGTGTACGAACCCAGTGTAGGCGACAAAGTGGAAGGGAACGGTAACAGTGACGGGCGGTGGGGACAAAGTTCGTGCGTGCGTGCGAGATCCAAAGATCAGAGGATGTATTCTCACTTGAATACTACAAGGCTTTATAGTCCTAAGGACTGTAAGGAATGAGTGTCTAAACTCTAAATAAAAGAAATGGGGGATGTATCTATGTCACGAAGCGAAGTTAGGAACATACAA
>Ga0307508_10005692_pt1 | contig 11804 bp, 19 predicted proteins | sample 9_EM_MG_FD_203089 | JGI IMG/M metagenome (GOLD analysis project Ga0307508, IMG submission 203089) | Populus trichocarpa ectomycorrhiza microbial communities from riparian zone in the Pacific Northwest, United States - 9_EM | ecosystem: Host-associated > Plants > Roots > Unclassified | place...
TGGGGGTTTGTGTCCATCCCTGGGGTTTTCGTTGAGGGCACGGCCAGGTTTATATACTTTGTGATCAGGTCTAGACTCACACGATGTGTTGCCTAGCGAGCATAGTTGTGCTGGGTGTAATTCTCTAAGCGAAATGAGTGACAGGCATGTCTGCTGCATGTCCTTCCTTATTTGGGACCACTCATCCACAGCTTTGACAAGGCTGCAATATTCTTCCTTGATTTGAACATGGCGTCTTGTCCTTCCTAAATGGGACACAGGATCTAAACCTTTGTATGTAACTCTTTGTCTTGAGTAATTTATTTCAGGCCTTATTGACCTTTACTATGTGTTCCTAGCTCTTTGGATTTTGGATTTAATGTTTCTTAGTGTCAGTCACAAGTCATTGCCCAGAACAATACACTTGATTGTGGGCTACACTAGCAGTACAAACACTCGTGTGCTGCTGAGGCATGGTACATTGTAACTATTCATACATATATACAAATATCTGCCAATCATAGGTAATGCGGAAGTGAAGATTGAAGAAAGGTAGACATACTGGATCGCAGATAGGGTACAAGTGATCAAGACATGAGCAGACATCGGTTGGGAAACAATACTGGTAGTTCCGGGATGGGACTGTCAATGATTGAGCCCAGGTCGCAACTGTGATCGAGTCTCAGTTCACTATCTTGGAGAAAAAGATAAGAGAAAAGAAGGGTGCACAAGGTGCTGGGCTTTTTCCAAAAAATTTCTTAATACTTGTCTGAATCGGAATTGAAATAGTCCAACTATAAGGTAATCAAAGGGTAAGGGTAGTAAGTTGAAGCAAACCAGTAGGTACATGTGGTGGTGGGACAGTGTTGGCATCACTGTACTGCCAATAAAACTGGTCTTGCTTGATTCGAAGGCACCTCACACTATCATATAGCATGTACTTCCTGGAGGTATGATGGCCGATGAAAGAATCCGGGTCTTCTAGGTGACAATTGTGAAGGAGCTGTGAAATATAATGTTCCTCAGGGAGCGTGGTCTGTAGGGTCTGATCAGTTAGATCAGTCAGGTCAGTGTCACAATAGAAGTGGAAAATTCTACATGCCAATCACATAAATCCCACCTCTTTGAAGGTGAAGAGTGGGTTAGTGGTGGGGGCACATTGCTGGTAAAACTCCTCCCTATGAACATAAGAGAGGGCGGAGGTGGTACCATCAAGGAGAATGACGAACATGTTGTCGTGGAGGCAGCCAGCGGCCTGTTGTGGGGTTAGTGCCACAAGTACAGCGTGAAGGGCACTGTAAACATTAGCCCAGTAGTCCGTCTTGGGGCAGTATACATGTAGTTTGTAGGCTGGAGTTCTCCCGAAATAAATGCTGGGCAGGTAGCAAGCAATCAGATTGCTTCGCAGCGCTCCATCTTCATTGCACTGGTCCTCCCGATAATCCTTCAGTGACTTGTAGAGGGTGCCGACGTAGTAGATGGCACTCTCAAGGTATGGAGTGAGGATATGCCCTTCTGGTGCCGTGGAGTGGTAGTCTCCATTGTATTCCAGTGGCAGCTGGAAATGAGTAGTCATGTAGTTACCCATTACATTTGGGCTCTCAGTGCCATCAAAGTACCCTCCTGAAAAGGGGAGGTTTCCAAGTCTTTGCTGCATATGAGTATTGAATTTGTTGGGGTTGAAGTCGGTAGTGTGTGGGAGGTTGTACCCACTCCAGTGGCCGATCACATTGGCATGGTCTGCTGGATTGCAATGTGGCAGCGGATACTCTGATTTCTCCAAGGACCAGCTAGTCCAATCGCTACCGGATCCCAGGGTTTCTTCATCATAGTCGAGGGGAATATCTATAGTGATTATCTCCAAGGAAGGTGGGGTAGGAACATACTCCTCCTCTACATGCAATTTTCCATCAGTGTTTGATGGGGCTAGCAGGAGGCACCTTCCATGGGCTGGGAAGGTGGGAGGTGGGAGCGGGTGAAGCTCAATATCGAGCTTGCTCTCACCTGGTATCTTGTGGTGATGGTTTTCATTGTCCTTGTTGATCCAATCTTCTTTGACAACTCAACTGAGCTGGCGGCTCAGCTCACATGCCTTAAGTAGCAAAGGGAAAGAGGGGAGGGAGCTGCTGATGTCATTTGGGGAGGTAGTTTGTGGAGGGAGTACTCCACTCTGCATTGTGAGGTACTGCTCAAGATAGGCATGGTACGTGGAGAGGAACAGGAGGTCGAGGCTTCCTGCCTGGGTAAACATGGCGTAAGGAACCGGGAATGTAATCTTTCATGCATCGTCAGGTACATCTACATACATATCATATCAGACATTGTAAAAGACCTAGATATGATTAAGATTTCGCATAGATGAGCCTATCTACAAGTCATTAGTACTAGTACCGAGCAAGGATTGTCCGCACTGTACTACATTGTGTATGAACAAAACAAACGACTGGGTATTGGATATGGAATGCAGGATTGCCTTGATCTTCGCATACGTTGGGGTATACTTTTCAACCATGAAATTCAGGGGAACAAAGCCCCCTTTGGCATGCTGCTCAAGAGCCCAGTGATAGGACATTGCCACCAATGCAGATGTCGCAACAAGGTCACCTGTAAGATCCGCATGCCTGTGGAAGTCTTCCATGAATAATATGTCAGACACGAGATTCGTGATCTGACTCGAGATTGTTGTATTGCCTGAGTTCAGATCCAATGGATGCTAAAAAGGGGGGGTGTCAGCGGCGAGAGCCCTAGAAAAGGTATTTTGTTACCCGAGTATCTGTGCTCAAGAACCTGAGGTCCTTCAGCAACCTGCTCACCTCCCTGCATTTCCATTCAGCCTCACTAAGGCCGTTCTGGACCACCATGGCCTTCTGGAGGTGGAATGCATCTTGCACATTGTGTGCAGCGTAATCCCTGAAAATGGATCGGATGTATGAAGCAGCGTCAGTAAGTTTTTTAACATTTGCTTCATTCATCTAAGTCCATTCCTGAGCAAGTGTTGACATCATGATTCCTACCAGTGAGTCGAGGACAGCCTGCATGCCATAAAAGCAGAAATCAACTTACATTCATCACCAGTGGTCTCGAGCATGGCAGATGTCAGGATTGATAGCAAATCTGCCCATGTTGGCATTGCGTCCGTATTCAACACATGTCATTTCGTTGATTCGCATGCCTGATCGAGTATGTTCTTGCTGAGCACCATCGAAGGGAGTTGAGTTACATTGGAGGTGGCGGTACTGATTTGTAGTGGCAAACTTGAGGGTCTGGGTCCAGAGGGTGGTGGTGGCAATTGTACGCCAGAACTACTCTGCTTGCGGACATCATGAAACAAGCTCCCGATGACCTGGTCATCCAGGTGGTTACCAGTAGCGTATCATTGCAGAAGAAATGCACTTACTCATATTACGCCGGTGGAGAATTCGACACCACGGACCAACTCTCCGGGTCACAGTTTTGTCAGCCCAGCACCTTCAGCAATGTCAGCTCAGAGCCGAGCATATGGTCCAACAGTCGGTTGTGCTGTAATCTGCCTGTCAGCATGGGGAGGGTATGGTGCTGTCCTGAACCTGAGTGGGCACCTTTGGTGCAAAACTGTCTCATCCATCCCCGTGATGAGCATACTGTTGGTATATCTGAAAGCTTCAGTCGCCAGTTTTCCGTCTTCAGCTGGATGATGATAGATGTTGAGCGAGCCTGGGGGGGAAGATGCAGCTCAGGCTGCGGTGGCTGGTTGATACAGTAGGTATCATAGTTGGGTGTTAGCTGGGGTGAAGTCGATTGTGGATCTGAAATGAATGACTGGGGACATGGATCCCAGAATGTTGGAATGGATGAAAGGTTGGGATGGGAGCCAGTAAACGTGGGATCAGTGGGACCAACCTGAGGGAACATGTATGTATCCTAGACTGGGAATTGTGGGAGCTTCCTCATGATCATAGTACTGAGGATAACGTGTTTGTTCTGCCTGTGTCACCTGTGGGGCCATTCTGGATGGCAGAACGACTGGCCGCTCCTCGACATTGTCAAGTTGATTCACAGCTGGGAGACCTGCAGTGTTCAGGCCAGAGCTCTCAGGATATTTTCAAGCTGACTGTTGCGCATCAAGTCAGGTTGTGGGTTAAGATTGGCTCAGACAGGAATGAGCCCAAGCAAATGAACATACTTTTTGTCTCCTTATTCCTCCTCTTGTGTTCATTGACATCAAAGCGGCGTTGGGCACTGGAGTCTGGCAGTGGGCTAATGGATGGGCGGTGGTCAAGAATAGGAGTATATTTTAGCTTCGAATACAGCGGTTACACGACGAATAACTAGCATCACAAAACGGATGAACTGGTTCGAGGGTTCAGGATTGTCCAATCAGCCTATGAATTGGATAATTTACCCTACAGCTTGAACTCACTGAAAATGCATGTCCAAAGTCTAGACTCAGCTATGTGGTGATACCATCCACCATGCTGCTTGTGTGTTCACCACACCCAGGGTTCAACTGAGCCAGCCCAGTATTCAAAGCATAGCCTTCCAACTGATCCAGTTGCTCTTCGCATGTCGAGAATGCCAACATGTCTTCCTCATAGGCTTGATGGAGAAACATAATGTCATCGCCCAGGTCAGGCCAATTCCTCGATGAAAGCAATCTTTCGAAGAACTCCGCCTCCTCAGAAGCCTCTGTATATGCCCTTCTGCAATCTGTTTCCACCGCTTTAAGGAGTTCCATATGTCTCTCCACTTCTTCAAGCTCCCAGGCCAACATAAGGATACGGTGGCGGCATGTTTCTCTCGTAGCCTGCTTAGCTTGAATGACTTTCTGCATAACATCGTCCAACAAGTATCTCAGTCCTCGGGTGAGGATTTCCTTACCCTATATCAAAGTATAAGATGTACATTGGAGTAAATGATAGGTATAGATACTGACCATCTTGGCATCTTTCAATTTGATGTCATCATGAGATGATCTGCCCATAGACTTGCTCATCCAATGAAGCTCTACCGGTGTGGGCTTGGCAAGCTTTGGATAGGGCATGAATTTGACAACACGACTTGGAATGGATCCTTCCTTCCTCGGGATTGGGTCACGACTGACCATATGAGGGTATCGGGCAGCGGATTTTGTGCTGGGAGATCTAGGAGACATAATGTCCCCTGTTTGGGGGTGAAGTGGCGAGCTGGGTGGTGGAGTCATACGTGATAATACATCTATGATGCCCTTGGGGGGGGGGGTGATCGGTGACTGTGGTAAGTGAGAAAGGCTAATCGGAGTCTGAAACACTTACATAGAAGAATTTACTTTGTCTCAGTTGGCATGGATACATCACTGCAACATGTCGACTCAGCTAGGTGGGATGGAGCACTTTTCTGAAGATTTTGAAATATTGGAGGTGAACCGCACGCAAAGGTGAGATACTGGTGAGATACTAGAATATTGTTGTATATGTGACTTACCTTATGGAGAACTTCCAGCATATCAGGTGTCCTAATACTTGGTGCAATCAGGAGTTCCAATCCATTCACGCGATCACCAAGCATCTGAACAGCCCAGAGGAGTCTCTCTGGTCTGAATGTCAGCCCCAAGAGCAGTCTCACTTATGATTACCCCCTTCTTTGTGACAACGAGGCAATACCATGGCGGGCACACAGACTGCTCAGTACCATACTCTATCTGGTGGGACATATGGAAAATCAAAAAACCTTCTCCAGCAGATGGAAGATGATCGAAATCATAAGCATCATGTACACAACCCTTATTACCCCTTTTCTGGAGCAGCCGAGTGGACCCTTGCCAAATTTCTTGCTGAAAATTTAACACAAGCCCAAGTCAACCGGTTTCTGAAACTGCACTGGGTACTTTCTTTAATCATGTTCGTGACCATGTTACTCATCATGATCAATTGTTGTAGTTCCGTGAAAATGCAAAACCGTCCTTCTCATCAGCCGAGCAGTTGCTAAGTTGGATCGACATCCTCCCAACTGTGTCAACTTGGCAGACAGTCCAACTCGAGGTCCAAGGATATCCTACTATGTCACCCATTCAGTTGATCTGGCGTGATGGTCTTGAGACAGTCAGGAGTATTGTTTCCAATCCGGTTTTTGTGAACAATATCGCTTTCGACCCCATTGAAATTCAACAGGGCAACACACGCAAATACGGAGAATGGTTTACGTCCCAGGAAGCATTTAGAATACAAGTTCGTATTGCAAACATTGTTCGTGCATTGGATGCTGATCATGAACCTTAGGATCAGCTCCCAGTTGGTGCGAGCATTGTGCCAATTATAGCCGCATCTGATAAGACACCTGTGACTCAACATACCGGTGGGCTAGAGATGCATCCCCTCTTCATCACCATAGGCAACATTGATTCCAACATTTGTATGAAAGCCACCTCCCATGCCTGGCAATGCATTGTGTTTATATCCACACCCAAGTTTGAAACACATCCCAACTATCCTCCAAGCTTGACTCTGGCACAAATGTGTCAACCTCATATTCGCCAATCTGAAGAACGCTGCTCTCCATGGCAATTTTATGGTGGATCCTTTCGGTGACATTCGACACTGCTTCATGCCACTTGTTGCCTGGACTGCAGACCTACCCGAACAATTAATGATCGCTTGTGTCTCCAAGAATGCATCCACCATCACTGAAGCCTCTATAAAGCAATTCAGTGATGGGGAGCACCATCCATCGTGCACCGGTGAGAAGACTCTGGAATGCATTTTTGACACTGCTCAGGACATAGACCCATGGAATCTTGATCGCTTCCAAAAGTGCGCGAAGGCTCTACTGCTGTTAGGAGTTCATCTCCCTTTCTGGCATGATTACTGGCTTTCCAACCCCGCTATATTTCTTGTCCTGGAAGTCCTCCATACACTACACAAGCTTTTCTTCGATCACGTCCTTGCGTGGTGTAAGGAGGTAATGGAAAAGGATGAACTGGACTTCCGTTTCAAATCTGCTCACAAGTGCATCAGCATGCAACAGTTTTCTGGTGGAGTCTCGCACGTCCAGCAAATGACGGGGCACGAGCATCGAGACATTCAGCGGAAAATCATACCTATCTTGGCAGGTGCTACCCCATCCGATTTTGTTGCCGCCATACATTGCATCATTGATTTCATATACCAAGCCCAAAGTCCGGTGCACACCGATACTACCATTGCATCCATGCAAGCTGCTCTCAATGAGTTCCACACTCGTAAGAATGCCATTATCGAAGCCGGTGCTCGGAAGGGAAAATTGGGTGTCAAGACCGATTTCTACATTCCCAAACTCAAGCTCCTACAGTCATTTGCAGATGCGATCAGGAATTCAGGTGCAATCATCCAGTATACCACAGATGTTAGCGAGTGCCTCCTTATCACGCATTGCAAGCAACTGTTTATGCGAATGAACAAGCAAGCAAGGGACTTTTCTGAACAGGTCGTCCGAATTCTGGATTGTGATCACAAAATGCATCAGTTTGACCTTTTTATGCTCCTCGCTGAACACGGCCAGTCATTCATCAACAATGTGGTTGCTGAGGAGTATGACAAAGTTGCTTTGTCTGATCCTGCAGCTACTTGGATTTCACGGTGTAAAACGCTAGTCTGGTCTGTGCTGCAATAGCAAGAGGGATACTAGGAAAGAAAGAAGGGTACGAATAGGTTCATCCTAGGGACCCTAAAGAAGTTGGTGGGGGCGAAGGACCTGACTACACAATCCGGAAAGATAGGGGCTAACCCGGACAAATCCAATCCAGAATGACAAAAGGAAAAAGGGCTGGAAAGTGAAGTAGAGATAAAATGAAGTAGGAATATATGTTCAATGATGGGTTCCACAAATCCAGAGGAGGAACGATGGCAATAGGAGTGAGATGAGATAGATCTGGCCTAGGACGAGGGCCAGGTACGAGAGAAATGACGATGATCACGAAGACACAGCTTCGCAGCAAGAAATGGGTGATCAGTGCACACAGGTGAAAGATTTTTTATCCATCGCACTACAAGTATTTTATAGTCAAGGGAATACCCAGGACTCATCCTAATAAGGGAAATATCTAATGGTAACCAAGTACGTCAAGGTGAAAGAAAAAGCACATTGCCCCTTCACGGGTAAGTGGGAACCATGCAGAACACTACGAAATGGTCTAGACGTGTCATGGAATGCTATGAAAACTCAATCAAACCAAAAGAAATGAATCCAAACAAACACAAATGGATATAACACATCTGGGTAGGTCTTGCACATGTGGATATTCAGAAACAGATGAATAATGATATCAGGTGGCATCGGATTGGGATAGGATTGGATTGGGATGGACTAGGACTCATCGCCTTCTACCACTCCACCACCATCACCACTATCCTCGTCATCATCACATCATGCCTACTTTGATGCTAGAGATTCCTCAGAATCCCCTCCCTTACGACAGGGAGAGTTTTTTGAACACTACCAATCTGGACGACCACAGTACAGTCTTAGTCGAGCTGCCCACAGATCCTGTGCTTGAGGAAGGACTACCTCCTCGCACAATCGTGGAACTTCGCTTCGCTCGGTTTCAAGACCAACACCAGATTTCCCAGTACGACAAGAAGTGCTGGAGAGTACGTTGTCCAGTATGTGACATATGGAAGAACTACTGAGGAGAGGGAGAAGAGGTAGAGCTAGAAGAGGTCCACCTGGGCCCTTTATTCCAGTCTCACAAACTGGATTACCTCAGTGATGCAGAGCTTACGCTCGCCGACCATGTTGTCTATCCTCTTCGGATTAGACCTTGTGAGACTAGGATCAGGTCTGGAACCCAGATCAACAGTTTCATGTATCGTCATGAGACTATCAGCTCTGCATACAAAGGCGCTGGTTGGGCTTTCCTGACCAAGACTTATCACCATGCCCTTCATACCCACATTCACTTCCAAGGTTATGAAATCATTCGTCGCTCTCACCTCCCTCCTCCCTCCAATCCCTATGTGTCGTATATTCTTGAGGAATCGTTAGATCCTAACTGGCAGGTACCTGAAGAGTACCAGGAAGCTCGCTACTTTAGGAGAAGTGAAGCTCCTCTGCAGCGAGATTGGAACACAGCCTTTGATGCTCGCTACCGCCTTGCTTTTCATCATAATCCTGTGTATAAAACTCAACGCCGATTACAGAAAATAATCAAATCCGCCAAGTCCCCTGATGAGCTTGACGCCATATATGCAGGACTTGGAGTGAGACCTCTACAACGAAAACGTAGAAGAGCTGCGCAGGAAGGAGAAAGATGTTGTCGGATTCTCCGACATTGTTGACCTATTGGCCAACACTTCTCTTCCTCGCGTTTGGCCGCTTTCTGGACTAGATCCCAAACCTCCTTACTCTTTTTCTTATTGACGACCATACCCAAACTTTCTTCAATTGAATAGTAACTCTTCCGCTTTGTATCTTCCTTATTTCAATCATAACGATATTCAGATTTGTGTTAAAGAGGGCTACTTTACCAATGATTACATTGGTAACCCGCATTACTTTGCGGAGATGTGTTTCGCTATATTCGAATCACATGCCTTCTTTCCGATGCCTTGGTATCGAGACCAATCTACACAATCTAGATTATCTAAGGAACAGCGGAGATGGTACTGGCGTCTTAGAGATGGAACTAGAAAGAGGAAACGGTGTCAACTCCAGAAACAACCAGGTTTAGGAGCAAATCCCCTCACTTCTTATTTATCTTATCTGACTGAGTTGTTCATTGCTGACAACATATTTGCAGATCTCCTCTAAACAATGGCTCTTCCTACCTCCAAAGTCAAGTTTGACACCAACCTCATCGGTCGTATTCCCATCCTCACTGGTCAGGACAACTATGACGTGTGGCATCTTTGTATCCAGACTACCTTGTCTGCCTATTCCATGTGGAAGTTCGTTGACGGCACTCTCACCTACACTGCTCAGGCTGACGCAGCCAATCGGCTCAAATGGAAGTTGCTAGAAAAACGGGTGCTTGGCCTTATGGCCAGCACCATCAGCGACTCCTTACTCACACACATGAACTACGAGTGGACGGACCCCGTCATCTGTCCCTCAATATCGAAGGCTCTCTGGGATATCCTTAAAGGACTCTTTGGGACCGTAGGGATACCTGGACAGTTCAATCTGTTCTACCAGGCTCTCCATCTCAGGATCGATCCCGAGAACACCAACTCGTCTATAAACGAGTACCACGTCCACTTCCAGAAACTTGTAGAAGCTGGATACAATCTTCCCGAACCCTCTGCACCATGATTCTTCTCTCTGGTCTACTGACCAACTACTTCGCCCTCGCTTCCACCATCACCCAGACAGTAGATCCTGTCAACTTCAACATAAGCATCGTCTCTAAACAGATACTCATGGATATGGACCTTCACGCTACGCGCAAACCACTCCATGCCCGGATCTCTCAGGCAGAATCCAGAGGCCAAGCCTCTTCTTCTTCTTCTGTTAATAGGACCAATGTTATCAAACGCGGCCCTCCACCTCAAAATCAGTGGAGGAGCCAGACCCCCTCATATCAGCTGAGGACATTTGGTAATCAACCCTCTGGTGGTTATTCTAACCAGCCTCAATCGGGTTCTGCGAACCCGAACCAGAGGAAAAACAGCGGTCCTGCCAAGTCTAAACGACCTGGTAAGAATCAGAAGAAAGATTGGTTTAAGCAGCGCCAGAATGCCAAAGGCAAAGGCAAGGCTGCTAATGAAGTAAGCTTTGCTAATGAAGTTGTGGTGGAACCGGAGCAGGAGTACGTCGAGGAAGATTTTCTCCCTCCTAGCTTTTTACAGACGCAGGAGGACTATGACATGGGAGACTCGTCTTCCACTGTTGCGCACACGGGTTGGGATGAAGAAGACAGTGGAATGAATGTAGCCGGGCCGTCTTCGATGCCCTTTCGATACGGCTCCTTCAAGGAATGTCCTTTCTAAAGGAGCTATCGCTATATCTGGGACACCAACGCTGATGAAGAAGAAAGAGAAAAGGAAGAAGATTTCTTTTACTCTTGGAGGACTCGCCAGCTCATCTTCTCATTTTGACAATATCGATTTGTTGAATGAGAACCATATCCAGGCACTTCTCCCATCTACGCCTGAGGCTGTAGCTGTGGCAACCCCATGAGAAATTGGAGAGCGCTTACAACATTATGATGATGATGTCATGTACGGATATGAGCTTGAATATGATGGGCTTGACTGTTATCACGGTGCTTATGCACTTTGGGGAGATTCTGACAAATCATTCGCCCGACACCACTGGATGATTGACAGTGGTTGTACTGATCGTCTTTCACCATTTAAAGATGACTTTGCACATCTAGGAAACCAAGTTCGTCATGCCGTCGTTGCTAACGGACAAAAGGTTCCTATGTATGGTCTGGGTAAGATAATTATTCAGTCAAAAGATGAACGAGCAGAACCTCTTGTTCTCTTGGAAGTGTGGTATGCTCCACATGCGGCACACAGACTTATGTCTGTACCTACGCTTACTAGCCAAGGCTATAAGTGTACGATCAATGATTGCGAATCCAACATCTGGGACGCAAATGAACGTCTGGTGATACAGGCCAAAGCTTTATCTCTGGACAATAACCTCCATTGGTTTCAGTCAAAACGGATCACTCCAACAGATGGTTCTATAAATTCACTTGCTAAGGAAGACTCTTACGATCTTTGGCACCATCATCTTGGACATCTGTCCAAGAATGCACTTTGTGCAGCTCCTTCTCATGTTACTGGTATGCCCTCTGTTGCCTTACCGGATACAGATACTCCCTGCAAAGGCTGTGCCTTAGGGAAGATGCATGATCGTCCTTATCCTCCATCAGGTAAACGTGCTAC
>Ga0307508_10005694_pt1 | contig 11802 bp, 9 predicted proteins | sample 9_EM_MG_FD_203089 | JGI IMG/M metagenome (GOLD analysis project Ga0307508, IMG submission 203089) | Populus trichocarpa ectomycorrhiza microbial communities from riparian zone in the Pacific Northwest, United States - 9_EM | ecosystem: Host-associated > Plants > Roots > Unclassified | place...
GAACCGGCCGACGCCAAGGCGTCCGCATCGTCGGCCCAGCAAGGCGCGGAGGACATCAAGCTGCCCGACAATCTCAACGACAAGCTGAAGAACCTCGGCGTCGATCTGGACGAGTGGAAGAACGGCGCCTGGAACAAGTGGGACCGGGACGACTGGCTCCGCGAGGCGGGCGACTTCATCAACCCGATCATCAAGGGGCTGTGGAAGCCGGACCGGATGCGGGACGCCCAGGAGCCGGACGAGCAGGTCGACGACAGTGACATCGCGGACGACCAGGGCGTGACCGACCCCGATCCGCAGCCGGTGAAGGCCAAGGAGGTCGACAGCCCGTACAGCTCCCGCGTTCCCTACGCGGGCAAGGTCTTCTTCGACGGCCCCGAGGGGTCGATGGTCTGCTCCGCGACCGTGGTCGAGGACCCCGCCCACCCCGGCAAGTCCAACATGGTCTGGACGGCGGGCCACTGCGTCCACGCGGGCAAGGGCGGAGGCTGGTACAAGAACCTGATGTTCGTCCCCTCGTACAACGACTCCGGCAAGTCGGCGGCCGAGCTGGAGAACGCCACCCGGGAAGAGCTCGCCCCCAAGGGTGTCTGGTGGGCCGACTGGGCGCAGACCTCCTCCCAGTGGATCGACAGCGGCGCGGCCACCGGCGGCAAGGGCGCACCATACGACTTCGCGGTCATGCATGTGAAGCCTGAGGTCAGCGGCGGAAAGTCGCTGGAGGAGACGGTCGGCGGCGCGCTGCCGGTCGACTTCAACGCACCGGCCGTGAAGTCCATCGACGAGATCACGGCCACCGGCTACCCCGCGGCCCCGCCGTTCGACGGCCAGAAGATGAACCAGTGCGCCGACCAGCCCGGCAGGCTGTCGCTGGACGCCAAGCAGCCGACCATGTACCGCATCGGCTGCACGATGACCGCCGGTTCGTCCGGCGGCGGCTGGGTCGCGAACAGTGCGGACGGCAAGCCCGCCCTGGTGTCCAACACCTCGATAGGGCCGTCCGACGCCTCCTGGCTGGCGGGCCCGCACCTGGGCCCCGAGGCCAAGGGCGTCTACAACGCGGTCAGCAAGAAGTTCGCGGGGCAGTAGTCCCGCGGTCAGCTACGGCGAAGGCCCGCCCCCTATTCCGGGGGCGGGCCTTCGCCGTAACCATGGGCCGTGAGCCGTTCGGCCGGTTCTACTGGTTCGTGGCTGCCGCGGCCGGTACGAACCGCCGCAGCTCGGCTGCCAGCTCCTCGTGCACCCGCGCCTTGAGCAGCGTGCCCTCCGGGGTGTGCTCCTCGGAGATCACCTCACCGTCGGCGTGCGCACGCGAGACCAGCTTGCCCTCGGTGTACGGCACCAGTGCCTCGATCTCGACCTGCGGCCGGGGCAGTTCGTCATCGATCACCGCGAGCAGTTCCTCGATGCCCTGCCCGGAGCGCGCCGAGACGGCCATCGCGCGCCGCTCCATGCGCAGCAGTCGCTGCAGCACGAGCGGATCGGCCTTGTCCGCCTTGTTGATGATCACGATCTCGGGCACGTCGACCGCGCCCACATCACGGATCACCTCGCGCACCGCGGCCAGCTGCTCCTCCGGCGCCGGATGCGAGCCGTCCACCACATGGAGGATCAGATCGGCGTCGCCGACCTCCTCCATGGTGGAACGGAACGCCTCGACCAGGTGGTGGGGCAGATGGCGGACGAAGCCGACCGTGTCCGCCAGCGTGTACAGCCGCCCGCTGGGGGTCTCGGCCCGGCGCACGGTCGGGTCCAGGGTGGCGAACAGCGCGTTCTCCACCAGCACGCCCGCCCCGGTGAGCCGGTTGAGCAGCGAGGACTTGCCCGCGTTGGTGTACCCGGCGATGGCGACCGAGGGGACCTTGTGGCGCTTGCGCTCCTGCCGCTTGATGTCGCGGCCGGTCTTCATCTCGGCGATCTCGCGGCGCATCTTCGCCATCTTCTCGCGGATGCGGCGCCGGTCCGTCTCGATCTTGGTCTCACCGGGACCACGGGTGGCCATACCGCCGCCCGACGATCCGGAACCACCGCCACCCATCTGCCGGGACAGCGACTGACCCCAGCCACGCAGCCGCGGCAGCATGTACTGCATCTGGGCGAGCGAGACCTGCGCCTTACCTTCGCGGGACTTGGCGTGCTGGGCGAAGATGTCGAGGATCAGGGCGGTGCGGTCGACCACCTTGACCTTGACGACGTCCTCCAGATGGATCAGCTGGCCGGGGCTCAGCTCACCGTCGCACACGACGGTGTCGGCACCGGACTCGATCACGATGTCGCGCAGTTCCTCGGCCTTGCCGGAGCCGATGTACGTCGCCGGGTCGGGCTTGGTGCGGCGCTGGATGAGGCCGTCGAGCACCAACGCGCCCGCGGTCTCGGCGAGCGCTGCCAGCTCCGCCAGGGAGTTGTCCGCCTCCTGCGCCGTGCCCGATGTCCAGACGCCGACCAGCACCACACGCTCCAGGCGCAGCTGCCGGTACTCGACCTCGGTGACGTCCTCGAGCTCGGTGGAGAGCCCCGCCACACGCCGCAGCGCGGCACGCTCGGAGCGGTCGTACTGGTCGCCGTCACGCTCCCCGTCGATCTCGTGACTCCAGGCGACGTCCTCTTCCATCAGGGCGTCGGCCCGAAGGCTCTCGGCGAGGCGCTGCCGGTCCTGCGGAAGGGAAGAGGAGTGGGTCAAAGGAATCCTTACGTCGAGGGACATCGTCACTGTCGTCAACGCACGACGGGCCCGGGGGATTCCCCACCGTTCCGGCGGCGCCGACCCCTCGATGGTCGCACGCGGCGGCGGGGCCGTCACCCGGGTTTCACGGTACGGCGCGCCGCCGGACCGCGCGGGGCGGAGCGGGCCACGGGCTTGGCACCCTTCTTCACATCCGGCTTCGCGCCCAGCCCGGCACCGGGCTTCACGCCCTGCTTCGCGACCGGCTTCACACCCTGCTTCGTCCCCTGCTTCGCGCCGGGCTTCGCGTCCGGCTTCGGGGCGGGCTTCCAGTCGGGGTGCCCGGGCATCTTCGGCGTCTTCTCCCCGTACAGCCAGGGGTGCAGGAACCCGTTCAGGTCCCGACCCGCCACCTCCGAGGCGAGCCGGACGAAGTCGGCGGTCGAGGCCACGCCGTCATGGTGGCGGACCACCCACTCGCGCTCCAGCCGCTCGAAGTCCGCCCGGCCGATCCGCTGCCGCAGCGCGTACAGGATCAGAGCGCTGCCGTCGTAGACGATCGGCCGGAACAGCCCGATCTGCTTGCCCGGTTCGGCGGGCCTGGGTGCGGCCGGTGGCCCTCCGACGGCGCGCCAGGCGTCGGACTGCTCGTAGGCCAGCCGCATCCGGCGCTCCAGGCTCGCCTTGCCGTACTGCTCCGCGTAGAGCGCCTCGTACCAGGTGGCGTGGCCTTCGTTGAGCCACAGATCGGACCAGCGGCGCGGGCTGACGCTGTCGCCGAACCACTGGTGCGCCAGTTCGTGCAGCATGATCGACTCCACGTACCACCGCGGGAAGTCGTCGTCGGTGAAGAGACCGCGTTCGAAGAGCGAGAGCGTCTGGGTCTCCAGCTCGAAGCCCGTGGTGGCCCGGGAGATCAACACGCCGTAGTCCTCGAAGGGGTACGGTCCGACCCGCTTCTCCATCCAGGTCAGCTGCCCCGGAGTGCGCGCGAGCCACTTCGCGAGCTTCTTACGGTCCGCGGCGGGCACCACGTCGCGCACCGGCAGCCCGTGCGGGCCGGTGCGGCGGAGCACGGCGGAACGGCCGATGGAGACCTGCGCCAGCTCGGTGGCCATGGGGTGGGCGAGGCGGTACGTCCAGGTGGTGCGCGCCCCCTGGCGGACGCGCCCGGCCCGAAGGCCGCCCGCGACGACCGTGAGGTTCTTCGGCGCGGTGATCCGGAAGGTGAAGCGCGCCTTGTCGGACGGGTGGTCGTTGCACGGGAAGACCCGGTGGGCGGCGTCGGCCTGGTTGGCCATGGCCAGCCCGTCCCGGGTGCGGACCCAGCCACCGCCCGTGCCGTCCCCCGGGTCACTGGTGTGCCGGACGGTGACCCGGAACCCGGCGCCCCGCTCGATCCTGGTGCGCGGGGTGATGACCAGGTCCTCGCCCGCGGTGACGAACGCGGCGGGCGCGCCGTCGACCCGGACGGAGCGCACGGTGCCCTGGGTGAAGTCCAGGTTGAGGGTGCGCAATCCGGTGGTGGCACGGGCGTCGATGGTGGTCACGGCGGACAGCGGCCGGTCCGCGCGGCGGTAGTCCAGGGCGATGTCGTACGCCGTGACGTCGTAGCCGGGGTTGCCGAGCCGCGGGTAGAGCGGGTCGCCGATGCCGAGCGGCCGCGGGCCCGTGGCGCCCACCGGAACGGCGGCGGAGGACGGGCCGACCGAGGCGAGAACGGCGGCCAGGGCGACGGCCACGAGGGCGGTCCTGCGGCGCCCCGTCCGCACCAGCGGAAGGGGGCCTGGGCGGGGGACCGGAGAATGCGTCATGCCTTACGGCTACCAGCGCCCGGGCGGAGACGCAGTCCCACCCGGGCCCGATCCACCCGAAGGAGTTCAGGAACGGGCGGTCGCCACCCTGCGGCCCTCCCGGGTCACGTCGTAGACGCCGGGAACGTCACGCATGGCCCGCATCAGCGTCGGCAGCCGGCCCGCGTCGGACAGCTGAAGCGTGTACGTATGGCGGACCCGCTGCTCCCGCGGCGGTTCGACGGCGGCGGCGACCACCTCGGCGCCCTCCGCGGCGATGGCCTCGGTGAGGTCCGCGAGCAGATGGGGCCTGCTGAACGCCTCCGCGAAGAGGGTGACCCGGTAGTCGCCCCCGTCCCCGTCGTCCTCCTCCGACCAGCGCACCCCGACCCGCTCCCGCCCGGCGGCGGTCATCCGCGCCACGGCGGGGCACCGCTCGCGGTGGACGGTGACGGCGCCGCCGCGCACCGCGAAACCGGTGATCGCGTCCGGCGGTACGGGGGTGCAGCACCGGGCCAGCCGTACGATCACACCGGGCAGGTCGACGACGATGCCCGTCTCCGGGCGGCCCACGGGGGTCACGGACAGCGCGGCGGGGCCCTCGCCCTCGCCCCCTTCGTCTGCGGCCACTTCGTCCGCGGTGTCTTCCGGCCCGTCTTCCACCAGCTCGGCGTCTTCCGGCCTGTCTCCCTCCAGCTCGGCGTCTTCCGCGTCGACGGGGCCGTGCAGGTGCTCGGCGCCGGGCGCCTGGCCCTGCGGCGGCTCGTGCGCCGGGTCGGCCGGATGGGCGGCCAGCCAGCGGTTGATGGCGATGCGCGCGGCCGGGGTACGGGCGTGGTCGAGCCATTCCGGCGAGGGCCCGGACGAGGCGGCGTCCCCCGTCATCAGCAGCTGGAGCGTGTCGCCGTCGCACAGCACGGTGCTGAGCGTCGCGATCCGCCCGTTGACCCTGGCCCCGATACAGGAGTGGGCGTCCTCGCCGTACTGGGCGTACGCGGCGTCCACGCAGCTCGCACCCGCGGGCAGGCCCAGGGTGCCGCCGTCGGAGCGGAAGACCGTGATCTCCCGGTCCTGGGCGAGGTCGTCGCGCAGCGCGGTCCAGAAGATGTCGGGATCGGGAGTGGCGCTCTGCCAGTCGAGCAGCCGGGACAGCCAGCCGGGGCGGGTGGGGTCGGCCCGCTCTCCCTCGGGCGCGGCGGCCGCCTCGGTCGGGGCGTACGGATTGCCGAGGGCGATCACCCCGGCTTCGGCGACCTGGTGCATCTGGTGCGTGCGGATGAGGACTTCGGCGACCTCGCCGGTGCGCCCGGCCACGGCCGTGTGCAGCGACTGGTAGAGGTTGAACTTGGGAACGGCGATGAAGTCCTTGAACTCCGAGATCACCGGGGTGAAACAGGTGTGCAGCTCGCCGAGGACCGCGTAACAGTCCGCGTCCTCGGCGACGAGGACCAGAAGCCGCCCGAGGTCCGATCCGGTCAGCTCGCCGCGTTTGATCCCGGCGCGGTGGACGGAGACGAAGTGCCGTGGGCGCACCAGGACTTCGGCGGTGATGCCCGCCTCCTGGAGCACGGCCCGTACCTCCCCGGCGGCGCGGGCGAGCGGGTCGGGGCGGTCCGCGTGGGACTGGAGCAGTTCCCGGGTGTGGGCGTACTCCTCGGGGTGGAGGATCGCGAAGACCAGATCCTCCAGCTCGGTCTTGAGCGCCTGTACGCCGAGCCGTTCGGCCAGCGGGATCAGCACATCGCGGGTCACCTTGGCGATGCGGGCCTGTTTCTCGGGGCGCATCACACCGAGGGTGCGCATGTTGTGCAGCCGGTCGGCGAGCTTGATCGACATCACTCGGACGTCGTTGCCGGTGGCGACGAGCATCTTGCGGAACGTCTCGGGCTCGGCCGCCGCCCCGTAGTCGACCTTCTCCAACTTGGTGACGCCGTCGACGAGATAGCGCACCTCCTCGCCGAACTGCTCCCCCACCTGGTCGAGCGTCACCTCGGTGTCCTCGACCGTGTCGTGGAGCAGGGACGCCGTCAACGTGGTCGTCTCGGCGCCCAGTTCGGCGAGGATGAGCGTGACGGCCAGCGGATGGGTGATGTACGGCTCACCGCTCTTGCGCATCTGGCCGCGGTGGGAGGACTCGGCCAGGACGTACGCCTGGCGCAGCACATCCAGATCGGCACCGGGGTGGTACGCCCGGTGCACCTTGGCGACGTGTTCGATCGCGTCCGGCAGCCGGTCCCTGGATGCCGGTCCCTGCAGCGCGGCCCGGCCGAATCTGCGGATATTGCGCAGATCGATGCGGGGGAGGCCGCGCCTGCGGCCGAGAGCGGCTTGATCTGGGGCCTCTGCGCTCATGGGCACCTCCGGCGGCGTCGAGCGTCAACCGGCGTGGGCACTCCCCCGGGGCCGGTGCTTGATGCTATCGAGCCCACCACGCACGGCCGACCGCCTCTCGCCCAGAGTGAAACGGATCACCCATGAGAGGGACGATTCAGTCGAGGGCCGCGGCCAGCCATACAGGGTCCAGCTCCCCTTCGGCGACGATCACGGCGGGGCCCGTCATCTCCACCGTACCGTCCGGCCGCTCACTGATCACAAGTCGCCCGCCGGGTACGTCCACCGTATACGTGACGGGGTGGCCGGTGACCCCTGGATCGGCCCCGTCGCGGCGCGCGGCGGCCACCATGACGGCGCAGGCGCCGGTGCCGCAGGAACGGGTCTCGCCGGAGCCGCGCTCATGCACCCGCATCGCGACGTGCCGCGGGCCGCGGTCGACGACGAACTCGACGTTGGTGCCGTCCGGGTACGCCGAGGCGGGGTGCACGGCGGGGGCCGTGAACAGGTCCCCGGCCTGGCCGAGGTCGTCGACGAAGGCGACAGCGTGCGGGTTGCCCATGTTGACGTTGCGGGCGGACCAGGTCCGGTCGCCTACCGCGACGGTGATGGCGCCGTCGGGACCGGGCTCGGGCAGCACGGCCCGGCCCATGCCGACGGTGATCGCGCCGCCGTCCGGGGCGCCCCCGGGCTCCCCGGCGCCCCCGGCGGCCTTGGCGATGTGGACGTGCCGCAGCCCGGCCCGGGTCGCGATCGTCAGATCGCCCTCCTCGATGAGCCCCGCCCGCCGCAGGTACCGGGCGAACACCCGGACGCCGTTCCCGCACATCTCGGCGATGCTGCCGTCGCCGTTGCGGTAGTCCATGAACCACTCGGCCTCGGCGGCCATGGCCCGCGCCTCGGGGTGCGCCGACGACCGTACGACGCGGACCAGCCCGTCGCCGCCGACACCGGCGCGGCGGTCGCAGATCCGGGCGACGGCGGCCGCGGACAGCTCCAGGTGACCGTCCGGGTCGGGGACGATGACGAAGTCGTTCTCAGTGCCGTGGCCCTTCAGGAACCGCGGCCGGGGCGCGTTGCTCATCCCTCGATCCTACGGGGACGCCACACGGCCCGTCGCTCCGAGCCGGGCGGGCCCGGGGACGTCAGCGCAGGCGGGCCACGCGCCAGATGGTGAGGGCCGCGAGCAGCACCACGATCACCACGTAGAGGACCACGAAGCGCCAGTCCGGGCGGCGGCCGGAGCCCCGCGGCGGCAGACCGGGCCAGGTGTAGCCCACCCGGCGCGCGGCCATCAGGCCCCAGCCCGCCGCGCAGCAGCTGAGCAGCAGGCCCAGCATGGCCACGACCGCGCCTCCGTCGCCGAACTCGAAGGCGAGCGGGAAGGCGAACATCAGCGAGCCCAGGATGGCGAGGCCGACGATCGGCGCGATCTGCCAGATCCGCATCCGGCGCGGCGGGCGCAGCTCACGGAAGGACTCCCCGGAGCCCTGCTCGCCCGGCTCCCCCGCCTCGTCGAGAGCCGGGTCCCCCAGCTCGGGGAGCACGGGGGCGTCGTCGGGGCCGTCCGGGGTCAGCGGCCCGGGATCGCCGTGCGGCGAGTCCCGTGCTGCCTGCTGCGATGCGTTACGAGGGCCGGCCTCCATCGCCACACGCCCTCCCCACTCCAGACACACGCACGATCGGAGCTTGATGATGGCATGCTCGCGGGGGCCTCGATGACGAGCGGAGCGTCCCGATGCCATCACGTGATCAGGCTGTGACCGCCCGTTCAACCAACGCGAGCGCGTTCGCCAGAAGTTCTTCCCGGTCCGCGGCCGCTCCGCTGAGCCAGTGGACGCGCGGATCGCGACGGAACCAGGAGTCCTGGCGGCGCGCGAACCGCTTGGTGGCGCGCACGGTCTCGGCCCGTGCCTCGTCCTCCGTGCACTCCCCGGCGAGGGCGGCGAGCACCTGCTGATAGCCGAGGGCCCGGGAGGCGGTACGCCCCTCCCGCAGCCCGGCCGCTTCGAGCCGGCCGACCTCGTCCACCAGCCCGGCGTCCCACATCCGGTCCACGCGCACGGTGATCCGCTCGTCCAGCTCGGGCCGCTCGACGTCCACGCCGATCTGGAGGGTGTCGTAGACGGCCTCGTGACCGGGGAGGTTGGCGGTGAAGGGGCGGCCGGTGATCTCGATGACCTCCAGCGCCCGCACCACCCGCCGGCCGTTGCTGGGCAGGATCGCCCGGCCCGCCTCGGGGTCGGCGGCCGCCAGCCGGGAGTGCAGTGCTCCCGGGCCCAGCTCCGCCAGCTCGGCCTCCAGCCTGGCGCGCACGGCGGGGTCGGTGCCCGGGAAGTCGAGCGCGTCGATGGCGCCGCGGATGTACAGGCCCGAGCCGCCGACCAGAACCGGCGTGCGGCCCTCGGCGAGGAGCCGGTCCATCTCGGCGCGGGCCAGTCGCTGGTATTCGGCGACGCTGGCCGTCTGGGTGACATCCCAGATGCCGAGCAGACGGTGCGGCACGCCCTGCCGCTCCCCTTCCGTCAGTTTGGCGGTGCCGATGTCCATGCCCCGGTAGAGCTGCATGGAGTCGGCGTTGATGACCTCGCCGTCGAGGTGCCGGGCGAGTGCGACGCCCAGATCGGACTTACCGGCCGCGGTGGGGCCGACGACGGCGATGACTCGCGGCGGATGGCCTGCTGTATTCACCCGCCCAGTCTCGCAAACCCCTGGGGGCCTCCTCGAACGAGCGACGTGACGGGGGACGGCCGTGGTCGTTGCCTGTTGCGAGGTTCCGAGGACCGGTTCGGGAAACCGGTGCCCGCGAGCGGCGCAATGGGACGCTCCGAGCGGCACGGGATTTCGCCCACACGAGTAGGCTATGGAGTAGATATGGGCGTGTTTTCCAGGTTTCGTCGTGCGTCGAAGGAGACGAACCGTTCGTCCGATGTGGCGCCATCCGAGCAGTCCGCGGCCGACTCCGTGACGGCGGCACCGGCCCCCGGGGCCCCCGCCGAGGCGGAGCCGGAGCCGGAGCGGAGCAAGAGCGAGGAGGCGTCCGCAGCGGGCGAGGGGGCGTCGATCCCGAAGCAGCAGTCCGCGGCCGAGACGGCCGACAGCGAGGCCGGTGAGGGCGCCCGCACATAGGGCATCCGATGAGGGAAGGTGGCCCATGGGCCTGATGGACAATCTCAAGGCCAAGGCCGGTGTCATGAAGGACCGGGCCGGGAGCTTCGCACAGCAGCACGAGGCCAAGATCGGGCGGGGTCTCGACAAGGCTGCCAAGACGGTCGACACCAGGACCAAGGGCAAGTACAGCGAAAAGATCGAGACTGGCACGGGCAAGGCGAAGGACGCCCTCAACCGCTTCTCCCACCGGAACGAGCCGAACGAGGATCTCGGCGGGAACGAGCGCAAGGACCAGGGCGGCGACAAGGCCTGACCCCCGCCGGTACGCGGCCGCGACGCGGATGCCTCGCGGCCGCGGGGGTCGTGTGTCCATAACCCGCGCCGCGACACCCCGCGCTCCGATACCCCGCGCCGCCATACACCGCGCCACCGTGCGCTCATCCGCCCCGGCACCGGTTCGCGCCGCGCGCCGCGCCGCCCGAGCGGCGGCTCGCCCCGGGACGCCGTGGTCCGGCTCCCGCGGTCGGCGACGCCCGCGCTACGCCCAGCGGGCCACGAAATACCCCACGCCGTATGGCGCCTCGTCATACCGCAACTCCCCCTTCAGCCCCGCCCCTTCGGCCGCTCCCGCGAGCACCTGCAGCGGGGCGCGGCCAGCCGCCTTCAGCTCGTAGGCCAGGTGCTCGTCGAGCGCCGCGAGAGCCGCGGTGTCGGCCGCCGCCAGCGCCCGCGCCACCTCGGCGTCGAACGCGGCGGCACGCTCGTCGAGATAGCCCGGCGCCTTCAGCGTCCGGCACGCGCTGCCGTCGCCCATGACCAGCAGCGCGACCCGCTCCGCCGACGCCGCGAGCTTCCTTCCGACTTGGATACACCGCTCGGCCGCCAAAGGTTCCCCCACCCCCAGCCCCTCGACGGGCGAAACGTCCCATCCGGCGCGCTCCAGCAGCCAGGCACCGACCGCCAGCGACGGCGGCAGCCCGGACACCCCATCCCCGGCCTCGCCACCGCGTTCCGCGCCCGGCTCCGGCGCCACGCCCCCGAGCCGTACCTCCACGTCCACGCCGAAGCCGCGGAACGATCCGGTCGCGCCCTGCGCATGGGCGCCGCGTCCGGCCTGCTCCGCCGGTCCGGCCACGATCAGCCGCTCGGGCCGGGCCGCCGCGAGCGCCGCGACCGCGTCCAGGCAGGCCGCGCGCAGCGCGTCCAGCTCGGGGGCCGCTCCGGCGGCCACCTCGGGCACCAGCAGCGGCGGACACGGACAGACGGCGGCGGCGATCAGCATGATCGCCAGCCTATCCGGCGGGCGGCCCCGCGGCCGGGTCGGTCAGCCGCGGCCGCAGCCCGTCGCGGGCTCCGGGGCAGGGGCGGGCGCGCCGATGGTGGGCAGCCCCAGCATCACGCCCGCCGGCTTCTTCTCCCCGGCCGCGTTCCGCCGCTCCCAGGCGTCACCGGCGCGCGTGCGCCGCACACCCCGGGCCGGGCCCTCGGCCAGCAGATGGTGCGGTGCGGCGTAGGTGATGTCGACGGTGACGACGTCACCGGGGCGCACCGGCTCCTCGGGCCGGGAGAAGTGCACCAGGCGGTTGTCGGGGGCGCGGCCGGACAGCCGCCGGGTGGCGTCGTCCTTGCGGCCCTCGCCCTCGGCGACGAGCACCTCCAGCGTGCGGCCCACCTGCTTCTTGTTCTCCTCCCAGGAGATCTCCTCCTGGAGGGCGACCAGCCGCTCGTACCGCTCCTGGACGACCGCCTTCGGCAGCTGCCCGTCCATCTCGGCGGCGGGCGTCCCGGGCCGCTTGGAGTACTGGAAGGTGAACGCCTGGGCGAACCGCGCCTCGCGCACCACGTGCAGCGTCTGCTCGAAGTCCTCGTCCGTCTCGCCGGGGAAGCCGACGATGATGTCGGTCG
>Ga0307508_10005695_pt1 | contig 11802 bp, 16 predicted proteins | sample 9_EM_MG_FD_203089 | JGI IMG/M metagenome (GOLD analysis project Ga0307508, IMG submission 203089) | Populus trichocarpa ectomycorrhiza microbial communities from riparian zone in the Pacific Northwest, United States - 9_EM | ecosystem: Host-associated > Plants > Roots > Unclassified | place...
ATACACTCGGATTTGAGGTAGCCAATGAAAACACACGCACACACACACACACACACGAAATGTAAAATTTATGGAGTACACGGAGACAGGTATTCGGCCGGTGCACGCACTGGGTTGGAAACAGTTAGGGCACTTTGCGTCGTTGTTGGCGTCAATTGTGCCACTTGGCACTTGGACATGCATTAGGCGCCCCGCCTGATGGAAGGATAACGCGATGGGCTTCGTGGGCGCCATACCCGTGACTTGTGAGGTAGGAGAGGGGCGACACACCGTCATGTTAGCGTTGGGGTAGCATCGTGTCAATGGTAGCCGACTCGGAGGTTGGCATTGCGGCGTCGCGCCCGTGGGATAGGAGGAGTGACACAGTAGTTAGTAAGCATCGTAAGATTGGCAGATTATGGACGAGTGTTGCTGGCAGGCCATGGCGCATGTTAGAAAGTATGGACACGAGCATGTTAAGGAAGTTTCTGAGTGTGTCCTACTACTATGTACCACTACTACAACATCGCGCGCTGCTGGGCGTCGCTGAGGCCGCGACCAACACCTAACCATCAACGCCCAGTGCTGGTCTCCAAACGCTACATGATCTGGGCGACTGGGAGGCTTGTGCACCGTGAGCTTCAGAGCAACCACCCGGAAATCTGTTTCTTCCTTCCATGGGATATTCCCAGACAATACCTGGGGTAAAAATTCAGACATAGAGTAGTCAGACACCGGGGGTAGTCATTACCTCAAACATTAAGCAGCCGAATGAGTATATGTCCCCCGATGGGCTGGGTTTGCAGCCGGAGAGGCGCTCCGGTGCCGCCCACCTTACAGCTCCTACATTGTTTGTACTCGACAACCGTTGCAAGTATGAAAGGCCGGGCTGGAGCCTTCCGATGGTGGCTACGAGGCCAAAGTCACTTGTTCGCGGATTTTGCTCCTCGTCGATCAGCATGTTGCTCTGGTAAAAGATAAGTGTGAGTTGAGACAAAGGTCGTAAACATACACTATGCAAGTCTCCGTGGAACACAGGAATCGAATGAACTATCACAAAATCGTGGAATCAGAAAAGACGGGCGGATGGTGCATTGACGAGAACGTACGGTATTCTAGGCCAGATCCGATGCCATGCACCTGCAAGGGATCAGCGTTGTCGATTCGAATAAAGGATTGCTCAAGTTACCAATTGCAGTCGCTCGACTGCTGTAAGCGCCTGGTTCTTGTGCTTGAGGTAAGAGTGCAGGGTACCGTGCGACATCCAGGGTGATACTGCTGCGAGTGGTAGTCCGAAACCCTGCATCACGCCAAGTAAGGGGACAATGTTTGGGTGCTCAAATCTTCTCAAAAGGCTGAGCTCTCGGCGGAGGACCTGCCATCCGAGATCGGTGGATAACCAGCAAGTTGAAGACCAAATCAACCTTGTTATTTAATTCATCCAGCTTTCTTTGGTTTTCTTCAGGACCTTCAGATTCAAAATACCTCAGACTTTTCACAGCAACCTATATGAGACTGCAATGAGCAGGGGATATACACGCAAAGGCAAAATGTTATACAGAAGATGAAAACCCTGACGTGTCCCTGCACCTGCACTTGTACACATCACCAAATGCCCCGCCAGCAATGTGAATGGCTGAGTCTCGAATGATTTGGTCTGTGAGGGAAGTGCGTGGCGCAGCATACTTCTCACGAGTAACACCACGTGACCAGAGTAGGAAGGAAATCGGCAGACTCCGAATGTCCGAGAACACCCGAGTTTTGGTTGGGACGGCTCACTCTACCTTTTTTCCCGAATGGCCTCTCGAACGTTGTCGGCGTCGCTGGGTCGTGCCCTCCGCAGCACAGCCCGTCACCCCGTGAGTTCACCATCCCTGTTGGCCACCTCGAAATTTGACACAACGCCCAGCGGCCCTTGCGGTCGTTCGCAACGGCCGCGAACATCCCGGCACCCATCACCGAGACAACCACACTCCCAAACGGTCTCACTATCGCAACAGAGTCCCATCCACATGCGCAGACCACTACTGTCGGTGTCTGGATAGACGCAGGCTCTCGCGCAGAAACAGACAAAACGAACGGGACGGCCCACTTTTTGGAACATATGGCTTTCAAGGGAACAAGTCGCAGAAACCAACACGCGCTAGAGCTGGAAGTAGAAAATCTTGGCGCTCACCTGAATGCGTATACCTCGCGTGAACAAACCGTTTACTACGCCAAGAGCTTCCGCAAGGACGTCCCGGTCGCCGTCGACATTATCAGCGATATACTTCAAAACTCCAAGCTTGAGAATGCTGCGGTTGAGCGCGAGCGAGATGTCATCCTCCGTGAGCAACAAGAAGTCGACAAACAACTTGAAGAAGTTGTCTTCGATCACTTGCATTCCGTTGCATTCCAAGGTACATCCTCAATCTTCCCCTTTATGTTATTGCCGACATTCCATAGGTCAACCCCTTGGCCGGACAATCCTCGGTCCCAAAGCCAACATCTTGTCCATCAAGCGTGATGATCTCGCGAATTACATCAAGACCAACTACACCGCTGATCGCATGGTTCTAGTTGGCACGGGCGGTGTTGACCACCAGGAACTTGTAAAACTCGCCGAAAAGCATTTCTCTTCCCTCCCTGTCTCCCTTAACCCCATACCTCTTGGTCGTCTTGCCCACTCTCCCACTGACTTCGTTGGCTCGGAAGTTCGGATCCGCGATGACGAACTCCCATGCGCCCACGTTGCCATTGCTGTCGAGGGCGTGGGTTGGAGCTCCCCTGACTATTTCCCCATGTTGGCAATGCAATCCATTATGGGTAACTGGGACCGTTCCTTGGGTGCATCCCCTCTACTGTCTTCCCGGCTCTCCCATATCATTTCTTCAAACAATCTTGCTAACAGCTTCATGTCTTTCTCGACATCTTACTCGGATACTGGCCTTTGGGGTATCTACCTGGTGTCGGAGAACCTTATGAATCTCGACGATATGGCCCATTTCACACTCAAGGAATGGACACGCATGTCCATGGCTCCTACCGATGTTGAGGTCGAGCGTGCTAAAAGTCAACTCAAAGCTGGCCTTCTCCTTAGCCTGGACGGAACCACTGCCATTGCCGAAGACATTGGCCGACAGTTGGTCACCACCGGTCGTCGTATGACACCCAAGCAAATCGAGAATGCCGTCGATGCTGTTACTCCTGAAGAAATCAGGCGCGTTGCTCAGAAATATCTCTGGGACAAGGATGTACGTCTGCTATGCCTTTTTGTGATATGTGGATATCAATAAGCTTCGCATAGATTGCAATCGCAGCTCTTGGACCCATCGAGGGTCTCCTTGACTATAACCGTTTGCGGGCAGATATGTCTTCGATGATATATTAGGTTATGATGTCTTTGGTTGCTCTTGCATTCTCCAACCATTCCTCAGGGCACAGTGATCGCGGCAGGGTAGCTAGACGATGTTGCATTCTTGTCATTCTTTCTGAATTAGACCACGAAATAAACGATTTCTAATACCAATGGCACTGTCGTTGAGGTGGTTCGAAATACATGGCTGGACACATTTCTTTGTGCATCTTTGGAGCGTGCAGATGTGATTTCTCCCTACCGACTCGTATCCAATTTTTTTGTATCGAGCACTCTTGTCAACACCACAATCAGTACATGTAAACGTACATACGAGTATAGATTGACGAAAAAGAGCAAGTCCATAGAATAATTAGTGAAGTCCTCTTGGACCTAGGCCTCACTCCCACCTCGAGAGGTCCCCTTTGGACGGTATCTGACAATCCAAGGATGTCGAGAAACGTCTGCCAAGGGAAGCCGTTCCTCCGGGTTATATTTCAGGAGCTACGGGGGTAGGATGAACATGCTGGGCTTGGACACACGGAAAAGGGGAGAGCCCACCTTAGAGATCAGGTCTCTCGCTTCAGATGAGACAAGAGCGGGTATGCGAAGATCAACCTTTGCTATCCGTCGATATGTGGCTGCATAGAGATGAGCCTCGACCCGCAAAACTGGAGCAGAGACACTGACCGTTAACGCTGTTCCTGTCTTCGAACGGTGGGTTTCCGACCATAAATTCGTAGGTGAGCACTCCGAGTGCCCAGTAATCCACCTTTTCGTTGTGTTCTTTCCCCTCCACCATCTCCGGGGGAAGGTAGTCCAATGTACCACAGAGTGTCATGCGCCGGTTGCTCGGCGCATGCACGCTCCACCCAAAGTCTCCGATCTTGAGCTCCCCATTGATACCTAGCAAGAGGTTCTCCGGTTTGATATCTCTGTGGATGACATGCTTCGAGTGCAAATACTGCAATGCGTCCGCCATTTGGTCAATATATCTCGAGCTGCGCTTCTCAGAGAAGCTCCCATGTTTGCTCAGCTGCTTGTAAAGTTCGCCTTTGCCTGCAAATTCGAGCATGAGGAAGATGCGCTTCTCGTCGTGGAAATAGCCATATAAACGGAGAACGTTTGGATGGCGAAGGTTCTGTTGGATTTCTATTTCTCGACGGATTTGCTTCTCGACGCGAGACTGGACGATTTCGGATTTGTACAGGCACTTGAGCGCGAGGATGTAGCGTGGTTCGACTTTGGTGCGGACCATGTATACGCGACCAAATTTGCCCTTTCCAAGTGGGCGCCCAATGTCAAACGAGTTCAGGCTCCATTCCCGGGTGGGTTGTGTTCTGCAGGGTGGTCACGATCGAGGAGAGCAGGACCAGGGTGAGACATACCTCGAGACGCTCGAATCGAGTGCCAAGTCTTCGGCGGCTTCGCCGTATACCTTTTCGCCTCTTTTCTCGTCGTCTATCTCAAACCCACCGTCATACTTTCCGATGTCGATGGAGGAAGGTTTCGCGGTGGGCTTAGCCGGGGCCGGTGGCGCGGTGGTTCTGTTCTCTGCGTTCGTCTGATTTCGGAGGGCGGAAGGTTGTGCAGGCTTTGGGATGGGATTGGGTGCAGCATATTTAGTGAGGAGTTTTGCAACGTTGGTCTGACTTGGCTGTTTCGAGTGCGTTGGCCGAGTGGATGGCGGATTTGGCTGCTTCTTGGAGGATATTTCGAGCGCAGCAATCTGCTTCGTAACGGATCCGATTGAAGCCATGTCTCTGGTCTGAGCAGTTCAAACGTGTTACTTCAAGTGGAACAAGACAAGCCCACGACAAATCTACGCCAAACTCCAACACGCGTCGCGGTCACGTGCAGCCAGTCATCTATGACCCCACTAATGACCAGTATTCAAAAGGTTTAGTAATGGTATCCAAAGTCAATCCATCCCGGCGTCTCGTGAAACACATGTTTGAGCCCATATTTTTTCGCTTGGTCCGCACTCAAGATGTGATCCTGTGGAACCCGAGCGGACGTACTGCCCCCTGGACCTATATCGTATTCAGTACGGGTGATCACACAGATTCATAAGACATCTACCGTATGAGTCAAACTCAGCGTAAAATGTTGTGCTGGGGATTTCCTCCCTGTCGTGAAACACATATAAATTTGATTATAGCAGGTGCAAGGTAGAACAGAAATGACCCACCCCTTCCTCCATGGCCTGAATCCGGCGGGTTGAATGCTGTCGTCCATATAGGTGCGTAGAAAGACGGCAACCGCATAATCATTCCAGGGGCGCCCTGTGGAGATATTAGTCAATTTACCCTCGAAATGGAGCTGTCAGTTACCGAGGAAGCACTTTCCAGTAGTTACATTGGCTGGACCCGCATCTGGCGACTGTAACAAGACATCTAACGACAAGTGCACTACGACAATAACGCGAGCTTACACGGATAATGCTTGAGTCGGCGATGTATACCCCGCGCCTTGTACCAGGTTCCCCCATCCAGGCAGTGATGCCACCTCCACACGCACGGTTTGCAAGGGTCACCGATTGGAACCAACTGCAAAATTAGCTATCGTAGCTTTAGGACTCACGACACAAAACCTACGCGATCCCATATCCAAAGAGGTCTAGCGAGAATTATGATAAGATCAGAAACGGAATGGAAGGAAAAACCTACAGTCTGTTTGTCCGTATATGATGCTATCTACAACATACGTATTGGCACCATTCCCGGTATACCACGTATCCTGCCAGCTTGCGAAAGTGCACCCGTAGAATGATGCATTGGCCGACGTGATAGTAGTCACGAGCGCCTGAGCGATCGCGTAATTGGCCTATAGGGGACTCAGTGGCTGTAGAATTATTCGTTCGAGCAAGGCAGACGAACGGCACGGTTTTCAAAGTCGATATTGTAAGCTCTGAAATCAACATTTCCAAAATGGTGGCCGGGGGAAGGGAACACAGCGAGTGTTGCAGTCTCCTCGTCTGTCAAGCCAGTCGCCCCGGCATATAGGTTGTTCCAAATGTGCACAAGGTTACGCTGGGTAGCGTTCCCGTCTCGGATAGAGGCGGTGTAAGGATCCAGCTGACCCTGAGCAATGTCTTAGCTTCCACGATAATATTACACGGGGTAGATAGACTCGCTAGTAGTGTGAGAGGTGCAGAACGTGCCACGCTGAGCATCTCGAAGTACTGTCCTTCACCGATAAGGATGACGGCATTGCCTGTTTCGGGGCTAAAGTTGTACATCAGTATACCTCCAGAAAATCATGGTAGCAGAGCTCACAGAGAATTGATGGCCTCCTGAACACTGCGAAAAGCCGCAGTTGGGTCAGTAGGTGAAACAAAAAGGGTTCCCCCAGGACATCCTTCGAGGGGTGATTCCCCCGCAGGTTTCTGAAGCTGGCATGGTAAGTAAGTCGGAGAAAGGCCCAGTACAAGCCAAAAGGAGCCAAAAAGACAAAAGATTGTGGTGAAAGACAAACGTCTCATCGAGGGCGGGCGTTGTGGGTATGAGCAGTACTAGCGAAGAAACGGTGTGTTATATGAAAAGATCCTTCTGGGGTGGGCCGTGTCAATCGTAGAGTGTGATACGAGGCATGTTCAACGAAGGTTCCCGCTAACAGTGCGGCCTGTTTTCTGTAACAAGGGAGATCAGGTCTAAGGTGAGCCCGCCCCGCACAGGGATACCTTAGTAGGAGTTATTCGTGTCGTGTGGTGGTTTCCATGACTTACCCGGGGTTTGTTCGCTAATCGGTCTACCGTGACCTAATGGTTCAATTGTCACATACACGTCACACAGTCTTTGAGACTAGGGTGGGCATTGCCGACAGGGACCTTGCTGGACAAGAAGACGGGAAAATGGCTCGGACGAAACGAGGCGAGTATGGTAGTAGGAAACGGGTCAGTTAGAAATGAGTGTGCATGCCCGCAAAGCAGTGTCCCCGTGAATAGGAGTTTATTTGTTGCTGTTGACATTTGGCAGACGAAAGCCGCACGTTCAACTATTATAATACTAGGGTCGCCGTTGCCAACAGGGACCTTGCTGGACAAGAAGATCGGAAGATGCGGCTCAGACAAGACAAGACGGGTATAGTAGGAAACAAATCGATGCATGAGGCATTGCACCCCCCCATGAATAGGAGTTTATTTGTTACTGTTGACATTTGGCAGACGAAAAGCCGCATTATATGACCTTGCTTCCAGCAAGGTAATCATTGGCTCGCTTCAAGTTACCGTTTCCACCTTTGCCAAGAGTTTCGAGTTGGCGTATTCCATCGTGCACATGTGCGTATCATCGAATCAGTGGCACGCACGACTTGTTCCTATCAGGTTTTGGCAGGAGTGTGTTTTGGAAACCGGAAAATGGTCTCGTTGCATTGAAGGCTTAATTAAAGCGTGTTCCTAACCATTTGGTGCTTCTGGTGACCAACACTTTTGACAGGCGACGAGGATACCGTGTCAAGCGCGCTCTAAGTTCCGATCCTCCTAACATCGTTACCAGAGTTGCTGTCGTCAGAGGGACCGATGTCAGATCAATCGCAAATCGAATGGCAGACCAACGGAGAACAACAAGTTTAGTGCACACAATTTATTAGTGGTCATTGGTTCTGAGTCTCTGAGCAAGACATCATACCCTTGTGATACTCCATTCTAAGAACCATAGCCCGCTCTCCTCAGCCTCAGATTTCACTGGGATCAACGTCGAGTCAAATTTTACGCTGTTACGAGGGAAGACTGCCGCATCAAGGCTGCCCATGTCACCGGCAGGATCGGCACCGGTGATGTTCCGAGTATTCGACTGCCCCACCCACATTTCTTTCCAAGAATCTGGATCATGGCAAAACATTTTAACGCCTTTATCAGATATCCTCTCAGCGAGATCACCCTTGTTGGGCAACGCCACATGAGAACCAAATATGATGCTCCCACTCTCGGGGGACAAAAGGGATCCCAAAGCATGTGCGAGTTGACGCTGACTTTTCTCTGAGAAAAGCTTCAAGGAAAGGTTTTCTCAGCTATTTAAAAGTCCAGCAGTGGATGATGTGAGACTGACATGGAAGAATGAAGTAGCCCAAATAGCTGAAACCTTTCCACGAAGATCATTCAGTGTACTAATGTTCGACAAGTTCACCTCCTTGAGGAATTCTGCTCCGCTCGTGAAGGGAGATAAGAAAGCTGGGTCGAGGGCATCCCCCCCCAGGAATGTTGCTGGAAATGACTTGGGACTGGAGCGGAAGAGTACGTGTCCAAGATCCCAGAGCTCTGGCCATTATTTGAAAATCGGGTGTGAGAAGCTAGACGACGAGAAGAAGAGCTATTTTCACCTTGTCTCAGATCCGACGCGACAATCTGTCTAGCGGGGAAGCCATCCGATGCAGCTTTGCGCGCGTCGTTGCCAACTGTTCAGTTGGCATGCATCGTTTTCATACATAACATGGTGACACAAGGACGTACAGCAACATCCAATATCAAGGAGCAAAGCTCCTTCGCGTTCTTGACCCAGTTTCAAAACGTCCTTGTAAGCGGGCACTTTGGATATCTTGAGCCTTACAAGTGCATGAACAAGTACATGAGAAATGATCTCCGGCCTGGTAGGACGATAGCCATACCTTGTGAAGTTGAAGAAACGGATACAATGGTAGGGGGCCACCTGAAAAACAAGCTTGGTCAAAACAAGTGCTATGGGAGTGAGCACACACAGCATAGGCTTGTGCTTGAACACTTAGAATGTGTTCTTTGAGTTCATCATCATCATGGATGCCAGTGATGGTCTTGAAGAAGGTTAAGGATTCCGTCCCTAGTGCATAAAGAGTGGGATCGAGGGGTGTTCCCTTCATATCGGAGGGATGATCCATGACACTGGCGATTGGCAACGTTGGCCAGTGTGCACATACACTTTCGGGGAATCGTGACTCAGTCAATCGCTACGCCTCGGGCTGTGGGTGCGGCCCCGAAATTCTGCAAACTTTGCTGCGGACCAAGGTCTTGGAACTGGCGTCGGGGCAGAGTCACAAATAAGAAGTTAGACTGAGCGACAGCAAATCGACGGTACCGGCCCAACGTGCCAAATCACATGCCGGACCAGTCACATGGAATGACACGACCACTGGCTGCCTTGTATTCGAACCACGACCTCTCTGTCTGTTCTGCGTCCCGTGAAAATGATAACCACACCTCTCACTGAGCTCCTGGGCATACGGATGTGCGTACCTGGTGCCTTCCAAAGCAATTCGGTTGATATATATGTGCTTAACATCACTCACATTCCCAGACCAGTCGTCCAAGGTGGGATGCAATGGTATGGGCATCGCATGTTCACATAATTGTATTAGGTTCACCCTAGGTTTACTTCATAGGGTTGGGACGCCTCCACTTGTTTCCGCCATCTCCAACGCAGGTGGTCTCGGTGAGTTCGTTGAGCTTAGTGCAATACTGCATGGCTAATGGCATCATTTCCAGGAATCCTGACAGCTCTCACTCAACCTAGTCCTGACGCTCTGCGCACCGCTATCCGCGAAACAAGATCAGCCACCAACAAGCCATTTGGTGTCAACCTCACCCTCCTTCCTACCATCAACCCCCCGGACTATGAGGGTTACGCTCGTGCTGCGGTCGAGGAGGGTGTTCGTATTATTGAGACCGCTGGGAGCAATCGTGGGCTTCGTCTTCCCAACTTTTTTTTTTGCACTGCTGACAACGAATTACAGCGGGAAAACTCATCAGCTTCTTTAAATCTCACGGGTGCATCGTGATTCACAAGTGCACGACCATCAGACATGCAAAGGTCGGGACAGATCTGTCTCCCCCTCTCCGCAACGTTCTGACATCACGAATCCTTAGTCTGCAGAGCGCATGGGTGTCGATGTCCTCAGTATCGACGGCTTTGAATGTATGGCGAGTGCAATCTGATTTCGGGACCTGTCCTTATAGCTGTCCTAAGGCGCGGGCCACCCTGGAGAAGAAGACATTGGGGGTCTCGTGTTAGTAAGGGACTCGCATTTTCCACAGGTTGCTGTAACACTGAGTTCTCTGTAGCTGGCTAGAGCAGCACAAGAGTTGAAGATACCATATATCGCGTCTGGAGGACTTGCTGATGGTCGTGGTTTGGCGGCTGCCATAGCCCTCGGTGCCGCGGTAAGTTTTTGCCATGACCCTAGCCAGGAAATGTGCGTTCAGGAGCCAATGCTGAAATTACTCCATTCTGAATAGGGTGTAAATATGGGTACGTTACCTGCTAAACTGAACTATGCGAAAGCTCTGAAACGCGTGTCTTAGGTACTCGTTTCATGTGTACGGTGGAGAGGTAAATTATGATTTTTTCGCTGGCAATTTACTCTGCTGAAAGACGATCAGCCCAATCCACCAGAGCATCAAGGAGAAGATTGTTGCATCCACTGAACAAGATACTATCCATATTTTTCGCACTCTGAACAACACAGCACGAGTATTCAAGAACTCGGTGTCAAAACAAGTGGTGGCACTTGAGCAGAGACCAGGTGGTGCACAGTTCGCTGATCTACGCGATCTCGTGTCAGGTGCAAGGGGAAGGGTTGTTTATGACATCGGAGACCCGGAGTATGGGATTTGGAGTGCTGGTATTGCTATGGGCCTCATCAAGGATATCCCTACATGCGAGGTTCTGCTGAGCAGAATCGAGAGTGAGGCGGAAGAAATCATTGAGAGAATGAGAAAGCAAATTATTCTCAAGACCAAGCTCTAAGAAAAGAATACCCCTGCAGCGCCGTTTACTTACCTGCGGCGAGTTCGTAAAAGCAATCGATAGGTTTAATACATACTTCTAGTTAGAGGTTTCGTGTATGACATGGTCTTTGCCCTCATCCTGCATCGCTTTCTTAACTTCATCCCTCCAAATCTCAGAAAACTCAAATATACTCTTGCCCTCACCGAGACTCAACGCCTCTATAGGTACCATGTTGTGCTGGTGCACTGGCGAGTTGCGTGTCGCAGCTGGATGCATTGGCGAATCTACTACTCGAAGTTCCGGGAGATCAAGGGCACCTGCGTTTCCGTCGGATGATTGACCACATTCGCAAGTTTCCCGGATGAAAAGGGCATGGAGTTCTTCATAACTGAATAGGAGAGGATCCGTGCGCGGCGCATAAGGGTTGAAATCGAGGATATGTCCTCGGGAAAGATCGCGGGTGAGTAGAAGATCAAAGACGTCTGCCCGAAATAGCCATCAGCCGTTCACAAGTTCGATGGTAAGCCTCTGCTTGGTCGTTCAACAAAGGTTCCTTACAATCTGGGTGGGTCAACGCCCAGTTGGGCCGAATGTTTTCTTCCCATAAACGACGCACTGTCGATTTAATCTTGGTCTGTGTGACAGGATCGATCAAATAATCGTAAAAATTTACATCTCTTTGGGTGATCCCTAGATATGCGAATTAGATGATGCAGCCAGCGATTCGGAGTCGATTGGCACAAACCGAGAAGCATGCCGTTCCGCACGAAACATCGTACTTCTCGACTCCGG
>Ga0307508_10005696_pt1 | contig 11801 bp, 12 predicted proteins | sample 9_EM_MG_FD_203089 | JGI IMG/M metagenome (GOLD analysis project Ga0307508, IMG submission 203089) | Populus trichocarpa ectomycorrhiza microbial communities from riparian zone in the Pacific Northwest, United States - 9_EM | ecosystem: Host-associated > Plants > Roots > Unclassified | place...
TGGGGAAGGCGGGCCCGGCCGGGCCCGGCAGTCCGTCCAGTCCTCACTGAAAAATGTCTACGGGACGGCCGTCCTTTGACTGCGAGGACTAGCGGCCATAGTCCAGTCCCGGGCAGGCTTCAGGACGTACGGGACGGACGACTGCGAGGCCTGGCCGCTGCGCCGATATTGAGAGAATTGACATCAGGAAAAAAAACCAAACCTTTTTTTTTCTATTTTTATCTGAAACCTCGAGAAAAGTGGTTGAAAGTGGATGTCTCAGACTCAAAAAAAGCAATATACCTCTACTTTTTTTCCTGATGGAAGGAATCAAGCCGCTGCGCCGATACCGAGAAGAAGACAGAGAATCGAGCATAGCACCGATTCCGTACTCACGCCGCGAACCCTATTCACACGCCGAGGCCGTCCTACACACACGTGCCGATACCGTACTCACACGCCGCGAGTCGTTGTCGAGAAACCGTCAGCGCAGTCTCAACCACTCGTTCACCGGGCTGAGCCACTGCCTATATTACCCGTTCATCGGGCAGGAATAAGGACGAGAGAATAGAAGGAATCGAGCCGCTGTGCCGATACCGAGAGAAGACAGGGAATCGAGCCGCTACACCGATACCGAGGGAATAGAAGGAATCGAGCCAGTGTGCCGATACCGCAGGAAACGATCAAAGAGAATGATAAAATCTGTCAAAGAGAAGATGGCGACCACGCCCACCATTTGGCCAACGCCGGCAGAGCTCTTTACCTGGTTTGGCGAAAGGAATATCTCTCGCGACCCGCAGGAGCCGACGACCGTCACCGCTATCCATGCGAATGCTGTGTTTCAGGGCTATTCGCAGTGGTATAGTACCCACAAAGATGCTTCCAACCGAATCGATGAGTTACAAGCAGATTTGAAAAATGCATCAGTAGAGAAAGCGACCGTGTCAGGGCTAAAGACAAAGATTAAGGGGCTAGAAAAAGAGCTGCGCGCTGCACGGATTTCTGATGACACCAGAGATCTTGATGAAATGGAGGTCAAATTGGCGAAGGCCGAGGAAAAGACGAAAGAATGGAAGGAACGGTATGATAAGCTATTCGAGCTTACGGATTCACTGCGAGGCATCGTTAGTACACCAGGTACTGGAGGTGTCCACAATACCTTCATTCACAAGATCAAACCACATGAGCCAACAAGATTTGATGGATCGCAGAATCTGGAAGTGGTGACGCAGTTCATGAATGACGTTGAACATTATGTCCGTCAGGGAGGCTCAATATGCCCCAAGGCAACGGTGGTAAACCAGCACATTGACACCATGTGGTGTTTTCTCTCTACCAAAATCTTTGGTTGGTTTGAAAATGAGATGAAGCAGCGTGGGGTGGAAACGATTCCCCCAGACAACGACAACTACGGAATCACATGGGTGGCTGTCAGAACTGCATTCAAGAAGCAGTTTGTTCCCGAAGTCGCTATTTCGGTAATTCGGAATGAATGGCACGCATTGAAATTCAACAGAACACAAGTCCTGAAGTTCAACCGGAGAGCGCTGGAACTGATCAAGGTGTTGGGAGGATCACTAACGATCACTCGCGATAACCCACTCTGGGATGAGTACAAGCGGAAATTGCCGGAAGCAACAGCCAACGACATTGCACAGCAGGCACGTCTCATGCATCGTCTCAGAAATACCTCGCTAACACTCTCCGACATGATGGATATCGTTGCCGATCGCACTCTGCCATACAGTTCGGCAACTGCAGCCGGAACCATCGAAGCTGCCCCTCCTAATCATGACCCTATGGACCTTAGCCACCTGAGTGAAGAAGTTAACGCAGTTGACAGAACCATCCAGTGTCACCGCTGTGGAGGAATTGGTCACATTGCACGTCAATGTGGAACCCCAAGCAATCCAAACTGCGCCACCCAGTACCGTTCGCATCAGGAAAACCGAGGACGAGTGTTACAAGTGAAGGAACGGCGGTACGAAACTACACAGATTATCTAGATAGCTATCATCACGAGTCATACCTAGTGAAGGGATTGGGCTCATGGGTTTAGAGAGTCAAGGAGGAGCAGGGTCGAAGCTCAGGCCTACCCCGCTGGAGTTAAGGGAACGGAGTTAGCTTTCGGCCGAGCACCGGACGTAAGAGTTAGCTCCGGGATGACGGGGTCATTTGTGCAAACGAGCGGAACAGCTTGGCGACCACGTCACTCCACCACGATGGGAGAGCTCTCTCCACCACGATCGGAGTCGACAGCCACTTGACACAGCTGACACCCCGCTCGGCCGCATCACACATGCAGCAAAAAGCAAGCAAACCTCATCTCCCTTATCTTCTCCCCTGCCATGACCAATGAACCCGCCCACGTTCTGAGCGAGGTCCACGCGACCTCGTGTGACACCGGAACGTCCGGTCAACATCGGAGTGACGGTAATATTGAACTAGTCAGGTTTCTCGATAGTCACGAAGGAGATGGGGCGCGCGCGGTCTTCGCCGGCGTTCAGTTATTATACAAGAATAAAACCCCACATGACAGTCCTTCCAAGATCGCCCACCGTTAAAGGATTCACAGCGAATAATCTAAGGGGTTCGGTTCGGTATCTGCGGCGCCTGCTGGCTGCGGCTTGAGCGCCGGATCGTACGCGGCTCTGCGGCAACGGCTTGCTCGACGGATCGCTCGGTGGACGGCGCGGTGTACGCGGCGGCTCGCGCGGCGGCGTATGCGGTTCGACGTATGCCCGGCGGCGTGCCCGACGGCTTGCGTTATCGCTTCGGCAGATGGTTCGACGCAAGCCCGGCGGCTTGCCAGACGGCTTGCGTATATCGCTTCGGCGGATGGTTCAGCTTCGAGACGGGCCCGGCGGCTTGCCTGACGGCTCGCTCGTATCGCTTCGGCTCGAGACGGGCCCGCTGGCTCGCTCGTATCGCTTCGGTGGATGGTTCGGATCGAGACTGGCCCGGCATACTGCCCGACGGCTCGCTCGCGGCGCTTCGGCGGATGGTTCGACGCAAGCCCGGCGGCTTGCCAGGCGGCTTGCGTATATCTCTTCAGCCCATGGTTCGGATCGAGACGGGCCCAGCGGCTTGCCCGACGGCTCACTCGTATCGCTGCGGCTTGAGACGGGCCAGGCGGCTTGCCCGGCGGCTCGCTCGTATCGCTTCGGCGGATGGTTCGGATCGAGACGGGCCCGGCGGCTGGCCCGACCGCTCCCTCGTATCGCTTCGGCGAATGGTTCTGATCGTCTGACGCTTCGGCGACTGCTAAACGGCTCGCGCGACAACTGTCTCACGGGTAGGATAAGGTAAGGAATACGCTCACACACCAGACCCTCCTGGGTGCGGGCCGGAGCCCGAAGCTACTCGTCCTGGTCGGTCTGACGATAAGGAGATGAGGTTTCCTGCAGCTGAGCGGGGTACTAGACCCAGACTCTTTTCCGTACACCCTGAGGGTGACGTGGCTTTCCTCCTTTCGGGGAGTTTGGCCCAAGTCTGTTAAGTTCCCGTTCGTTTGCCATAAACCCCTCATCCCGGAGTTAAACTCTTACAGCCAGTTTCTTGGCCGTAAGCTAAACTCCGTTCCTTATCTCCCGCCTAGACTCTCGAGCTCCTCACGTATCCTTCCGTCTCCTTCCCGATCAACTGTCGTCCCGCTTGCGGTGCTTAGCCGTATCATTGATTCGAGGTGCAGGCCCGACGGCTTGCAAGTATCGCTGCGGCGGTTCGTTCGACGCAAGTCCGGCGGCGGCCCGACGGCTGGCGAGTATCGCTGCGGTGCTTCGTTCCACGCAAGCCCGGCGGCGGCCTGACGGCTTGCGAGTATCGCTGCGGCGGTTCGTTCGACGCAAGCCCGGCGGCGGCCTGACGGCTTGCGAGTATCGCGGCGGCTTCCTGACAGCTTGCGCACCTCACCAGTGCGGCTTGGGTGTTGGATCGTTTGCGGCTCCGTGGCGACGACTCGCTCGACGGATCGCTTATGGTTCCGTGGCGAAGACTCGCTCGTATCGCTCGTAGGATCGCTCGTAGGGGGATGGTCGTTGACTCGATGTCTTCGTGACCGGTAGATGGTCCGTTAATCGTTTGACGATTCGGGTGATTATTCTGCTGATGATTCTTCATTGAGGTTGATGATTCTTGATCGATGTTCCGTTGCCAGCCGCTCGTCGGCGGGAAGTCGTATAAGTATCCGGCTCGGCAAAGTCACGTGCTGCGGGGAATTACCCCGCACCGCGACGTGAAAACTTTTCGCCTTGGCATTAAACTTCATCAGCGTATCATGGATAATCTCTCGATTTGGATCGGAAAGTAGTGCTTCCTGTATCCTCCTGGGAGTGGCCGGAGCAGGTCCTCTGTTCTCTCGTCGTGATTGGGTGACGTGATAAGGGTTGTGTGCGGGGTTGATTGAGTTGAATCTCAACCGTACTAGCTATCCTTTCTTCGGCCGCGACGGCATCAAGGCATAGCACTGCCCCATATCGCTCCCATCAGACTGTTCCGGAGGTGCGGTCCGGTAGCGGCGTTTGCACTTTCCCGATCACGAGCCGGTACTTGGTCCGGGGGCTACCCAGCGCTACATGATCGGCTTGCGGACAAGCCTCCGCTCCAGTATTCGTTCAACTCGACATCTTCACCTTGGTGCGGCGTGTGCCCTGCCTCATAATTGTTGTAAGCATCATGGATAAGTGGGGATACGCTCACGCTGTCGAGCGCTGGCAGAGCCCAGAGTTCATCGCCATAATCGGGTGTCAGTGACAAGGATGCGAGTGGTAGCATGATCCCTCGTGTCTCCCGACCACGGGGTGCAGCTGTATCGCCTCGAGCCTCCAAGCCGTCTGCGACGATACAGCGATTCCCGACTCGTGGTGTTGTTCCTCTGGGCCGTGCCTCTGGAAATAACCCCGCTCCTATTCCGCGAACTAGGCTCGCAACTCCTTGCGTTCCCGTTTCCTTCCGATTGCTTGTCCTTCTCATGATGACCACCAAGGTTGTCTTCCTCCGCGGCAGCGCTTGCGCTTTCCCGGTCTGCGCTGGTACTTGGCCCAGGGACCTCCTGGTGCTGCAGAGTCCATTGACCCGAGCCGAGCCCCGACCGGGTCGGTTGCCCGGTCTCGGTATGCCGTCCTAAGACCGTGTGATGAGTTTCCGATACCTTCCTGCCCGGTCCGTATCCGTATTCCGACCCTGTAGTATTTAGGGTGTAACATCTCGGGAGGATACGTACCCCGGATCACTATCTCTCATGCTTGTCTATTGCGGATAAAAAGGAGGCGTTTTTCGCACCGAAGAGAAACCGGCACCCACATCCTCCTGATCAACACTACCACCGAAACCCACACACAAGATCTAAGATTATTCCGTTGTGAATCATCGAAAGTAGCCTGATTACCTTCAACTCCCCTCACTCCGGCTGTACCACAACCCCAGTGTCACACTATAATCTTAAATCTCAAAATCACCCTACCTTCCCACGATCCACAACGAATGCCATTGTTCGAACAAGAGCATTTCTTCTTACTCGAATTTTCAAACATCCTTGAACCAAAGTCAAGCTATCGCTTGGACTATACCTACACATCAATCGATTCACTCCTCGAGCAAGTCACTTGGGATCCAGTGCTCGACGGTCCTACCCCGAAAAAGGAGGTCAACTGCACGCCGGAAAGCTGGTATACGCAATACTGGGACAATTGTGCAACCAACCACCTCTGCGCTGATCTCGACGGATACGAATTTCGCGAGATTTGTGACTACACATTTGAAGACGACGAAGCCATCTTCACCGGACACTTCCTAGATCAATACTGAAACTACCAACGAGAATGACGATCTCCTCGGACTTCAACATGCTCTGCCTAGAGGCACCCCGCGAGTTCCTTCAGATTACCGACGGAACCGCCCCCGAAGAAGAAGCGCTCGAACTAGCCAACCCGGCCACCTGGCTGCGCACCCTAGCAAAGCAGCAGAAGCAAGCAGAGGAAGACCTACGCCAGCTAGTAGCCCTGTGTGGAAACACAGTTGACCTAGCAGACCAACGCATTCAAAAGATCGAGGAATCGTACCAAGCATTGACAGATGGAACTAGGTACGTATATGACCGAGTCAGCGCTAACGAAAAAATCACAGGAGATTGGATACGCAGCGAACTGGCAACTGCGGCCAATGCCTACCAAACGTTTACCAGCCACGTATGGCAGGCAATAATCGACCGAACCCAGGAAGCCAATCAACGGCAGATTCACCAAGCCACCCAAATCGCACGCATGAATGACTCGCTCGGGTTCCTCGCAGAAGCCAGCGGCGCCCCAAGCCAGCATCTGGCGAACTTCCAGGGCAATGTCGACCTCTGGGCCAACGAGCACCAGGCAAAAGTCGCCCAATTAGAAGACCAGGCCCAAGCCGAACGGATAAAAGTGGCGACCCTAGAGGAATAGCAAAGAAAAGCACAGGAAGAAATCTGGAAGATCGCGGAACAGATACCAGCTCCCGAATCACCAACGAGGCGCGCTTGGCGAAGCCCGGTCCGACCGGTCAGCACCAGTGACCCGGCAACCACACCCCGACCAACCACGAGACACTCGCTGGGCAGCCCGCTCCGACAGGCTCCAGAAATGGCCCCGCGCTCGCCGATCCCACCACCAGTGCCGCCGCACCAACGACGATACCGCCCCGCAGCAGTCCCCCATAGCCCTCAATACCCACTGGGATTCTTAAATCTATGGGCAGGAGGAAACCCCTACCCGCCGGCCGGGCTATTTGGAGGTGGACAACCACCAAGGCCGCCCCAGAATTCCGCACCAGCAGCGCCGTCCCTGTTGCCAGAACCACACCGGCAGGTGCAGCTGACACCAGCCGAACTGGCCAAGATCGTGTCCGACGCAGTGACAACAGCCCGAAGAGAAGGACCTCCGGCAGCAGCCGCCCCCGCCAGGATCAACGTGGGACGACTCAAAATGGCGAACCCGGAAACCTTCGATGGAAAACCCACCACCCCCTTCAACACGTGGTGGAGGTCGGTGACCAAGTACCTAGGCTTCTACCCGGAAACCGAGGATCGACAAAAGATCGCCTGGGTCGGGACCCTCCTCACCGACACAGCAAAAGCCTGGGACTTGCACCGCTACGATACCCTTGGCGAGAGCGACACATGGGCCAACTACTCCGCGGCCATCCGGGCGGAGTACCTGGACGTACGGGAGGCAGCCAACGCCCAGATAAAACTAGGACAACTCCGATATTTGGGGGACATCAGAGCCTACTTTGCGGAGTTCAAGGCCCTCAACCGCTATGCCCGGGCAACAGGAGAGGGCTTGCAGGAAAAAGTGGACATGGCCATGACCTCGGAAATCCTGCGCATGAGACTCGCCCACTATTTGGGGGAATTTATAGATGACAAAGAATTCATGGAAGCCACTTACCAGGCCGGGGTACAGGTCGAAAATATGCGAGCGCTGGAAAAGGCACGGAACACCGGAAACGCTGGGAAGCCCGACGACAAACGAAAAACGGAACAGGCCAAAAAGGACTCAGAAATCACTCCGACGAACCGAGACCAAACCCAAGCGCCCCTCCGAACCAGAAAAAGGGAATGGGAGAGCGCTTATGGGAAAGCAGGCCGGTGGGCATCCAAGGATGCGGCCCTGAAAGGGGTACCCCCGAAAGAACAAGAGGAGTACTCACAGCACAGAGACAACTGCTGGCGGTGTGGCAGAAGCGGCCACAAAACCTTCGAATGCTTCTCCTTCAACACCACAAAAAGAAATCCACTACCAACCGTGCCTTGGAAGGTATCAGCCGTGGCTGAAGGAAAAAGGAAAAGGTCGGAGGAACCAGAGGAACCGAGAGAAATCCCACAGGCCAAACAACAGAAGGTAGCAGCTGTCGACACCATGGAGACAGACGCCGTCGCTCCCCTGTGGGAATCAGACTCGGATTTTTAGAAGGCAGGGACTCGCCGTGCCCCAAAGCCTCCTTGTTAATATGCGGGGCATCCAAGAAACCAGGAAATGAGGAACCAAGTGCTGGAACCCCATCAAAGAAACAACGGAAACCCGAAAGCGGCACTCGCCTGGTGATCGATATGGTACTACACCTAGGCAACAAGAAAACCTTGATCCAAGCACTATTGGACACAGGCCGTTCAATAGTGCTAATTAACAAAGAAACAGTGGAACGACTGGGTCTGGAAAAGTTGAAGCATAAACAAGCCCGTAGCATCGAAAGCTACACCGGGGAAAGCATCAAAGAAGCAGGCCAATTCTATACAAAGCCGATGCTTCTTCAACACCAAAAGCACTACTCCAAAATGAGCTTCGAAATTTCGCCAATGGAACGTAACATTGACATCTTTCTCCCGTTCAATTGGATAATGGCACATCCACCACAAGGCTCCTGGACGAACGCCGAAATACGTTTTAATAGCACCAGGTGTCTAGGGGAATGCACCAAATTCGAGCAAAGGGAATTTTCGCTATCCTGGGACGAATCCGTACTCCTAGAACAAAACGCCTGCCTTATCGGCTACGTCTCGACGGTATCAAAAGAAGACCTGCTCGACGCAGTCCCCAAAGAATTCAGGGAATACATAGGAATCATGGGAAAAGAAGTCGCAGACGCCCTCCCGGAACACCGATCGTACGACTGCAAAATCGACCTCCAGGAAGGAAGCACGGCACCCTGGGGACCCATATACCTGCTGTCCGAAGTGGAACTTCAGACACTCAGAGAGTGGCTAAAAGAGATGGAGCGCACAGGGAAAATCAGGCGCTCCACATCTCCGGCTGGCTCCCCAATCCTCTTTGTGCCTAAGCCTCATGGAAGAGGGCTTCGCATATGCGTGGACTACCGGGCACTCAACCGCATCACAATCCCTAACCGCTACCCTCTGCCGCTGATGCAGGAACTACAGGACCGAGTCCAAGGAGCCCAGTGGTTCACGAAAATGGACCTCAAAAACAGGTTTCACCTCATTCAAGTTCGAGAAGGAGACGAATGGAAAACAGCGTCAGAACCCGCTACGGCCTCTTCGAATTCCAAGTCATGCCATTCGGACTAACGAACGCCCCGTCCACCTTCCAGGATATGATGAACCATATATTTTCAGATATGTTGGATATCAGCGTATTAGCCTTCATGGACGACATACTGGTCTACGCAGACACCGAGAAGCAGCATGACAATACCGTCCGGGAAGTCTTGAGAAGGCTACAAAAAAAGGGCTTAGCAGTCTTGCCGGAAAAATGCTTCTGGAAGACTCAGGAGGTGGAGTTCCTAGGCTACATCATAGGGCGAGAGGGAATCAAAATGTCTCAGGAAAAAGTTGATGCGGTATTGGGATGGAAAACGCCGCGAAACCTAACGGAGGTACAGTCCTTCTTGGGGTTCGCCAACTTCTACAGACGGTTCATTCAGGACTACTCCAAAGTGGCAAGGCCATTAACGGAATTAACGAAAATGGAACAAGGGAAAAAATGGAGCTGGAACCTGGAAGCTGAGGTGGCCTTCCAGGAGCTAAAAAAGTGATTCACCACTGCTGCGATCTTGGCCCATTTCGACGCAACAGAAACAGTCATTATCGAAACAGACACCTCGGACTTCGCGATAGGAGCCATCCTGTCACAACGGGACAACAAAATCCGTCTCCACCCGGTGGCATTTCACTCCAGAAAGTTTCAGCCCGCGGAAATCAATTATGAGATCCACGACAAAGAGCTTCTGGCAGTGGTGGACGCCTTCAAGCACTGGAGAAGATACTGTGAAGGAGCTATCCACCAGGTTCAAGTGTACTCGGACCACCAGAACCTGGAATACTTCACAACGACCAAAGTGCTAAATCGCCGACAAGCACGTTGGGCCCAAGAGCTGGCCGGAATCGATTTCAGAATTTACTATCGACCCGGGACAAAAAATGGGAAGCCAGATACCCTGTCTAGGCGTTCGGAGTACCGCCCTGAAAAGGGGGGGGTAGAAAACCAGCCAATAACGACTGTTTTGGGAAAAAACCACTTTGAAGAGTGGCTGTCGCGCACATTCATCTGCTCATCGGCAAGGATGGCATTACTCCCGGAAAGGAAATGGTGGGACGAATTCCTGGCGAAGGTCAAGGAAGAAGGAAAAAAAGACGAGGCCTATGCACAGGCTATGAAGGAAGTGGTGATAGAAGAACTGTCACCGAAGGATCGAATCGTCAAGGAATTAAGGGAAGAAAACGAGCTGTTGTACAGAAGGAACCTACTCTGGGTCCCGAGGAACCTGGTACAACAGATAATGGAATCAGAACACGACACGAAGGTGGCGGGACACATGGGACAGGACAAAACCATCGAGCTGATACGACGAAACTTCTGGTGGCCAAAAATGAACGAACAAATCATCGACTTTGTCAGGAGCTGCCCGGAATGCCCGCAGAACAAGGCGACTCGCCACCAGCCATACGGTCTATCCTCGTCCCTAGAGCTCCCGTACACCCCCTGGCAATCAATCGCCATGGACTTCATCACGGAACTCCCGCTTTCAGAAGGATGCGACCAGCTCTGGGTGATCATCGACAGGTTCACCAAGATGGCGCACTTCCTCCCTCTCAAAGAAAAAACAGCAACGGACCTAGCCATCATCTTTGGCCGAGAGGTGTGGAAGCACCACGGCCTCCCCACTAATATCGTGTCAGACAGAGACTCCCGGTTCACGTCGGAAGTCGGGAAAGAGTTTTTACAACTTTCCGGCATTCGACCTCGAATGTCGACAGCGTTCCACCTGCAAACGGACAGGCAAACGTAACGACTTAACCAGACAATCGAAGCCTACCTCGGCGCCTTCGTCAGCCGAGAACAGGATGACTGGGTACGCCTGCTACCCATGGCCGAATTCGCCTACAACAACTCGGTGTCACGAATCTCGCGCGGCAGGATCGTAAGCACCGCGGCCGGGGCCGCCGCCACCCTTGTCGCCCTGTGGCTGGCCCTCATCACCGCTGCCGCAGCCCGGGTCATCCTCCGCGCTTAGGCGCCTCGACCGAACTCCGCCATATCGCGCCGGTAGCGATATTCCCCGACCGCTGGCCGGTCTAGACCTCTCTCCCTTGTTTCCTCTATGTTGCCTACGCGTCCTTCTCGTCTTTGCTGTTTCCTGTTGATAGTGCTTGCGCATCCTTCTCCTGTCCTCTTACGTATGTTGTTTCCCTTTGAGTATGCTTGCGCGACCTTCTTCTCTTTCTGTACTGCTCTTGCTTGCGTGACCTTTCTCCTGTTGCCGCGAGTAGAGTGGTGGCCGCGCGGCGGCCGAGTGCGATCATGTGTTTTCCTTAGGCGCGGCGATCGAGTCATGATGTTAGACGGAGGAACTGTGTCAGTCTTGCGGGCAAGCTGTGATTCCACAGAGGGAAGGAAAAGTATAAAGGAAGGGCGCGGTAGCTAGTCTGGAGATTCTTCTCCACGCAATCTATTATCTCTCCCCACCAACTCCTACTTCTACCTTCCCGTGAAACCGGCGCTGCTACCGAAACCCCGAACCGAACGACCGTGCTACAGTAAAGCCCATCGAGTGGCAGTAGACGATGACAACGAAAGACTGGGAGTTAGAGTCTCGCCAGCTTAGACAGGGCTACGCCGAGGGATATCCTCAGACTTCACCGAAACCAGACAGGGAAGTACTTGCCCACGCCAGGGAGCTGAACGAACACAGCCCAACAGCCGAACGACATGAAAGACCTACCGTGTAGGCACGCCGAGGAACTACGTTGCCTGTCGAGCCCCAGACAGTGCGAAGAAGTCAGGATCTTGACACTAGATTGCGTCTCCAATCGACACCTGACGTAGTGGACAATCCTC
>Ga0307508_10005697_pt1 | contig 11801 bp, 15 predicted proteins | sample 9_EM_MG_FD_203089 | JGI IMG/M metagenome (GOLD analysis project Ga0307508, IMG submission 203089) | Populus trichocarpa ectomycorrhiza microbial communities from riparian zone in the Pacific Northwest, United States - 9_EM | ecosystem: Host-associated > Plants > Roots > Unclassified | place...
GGTGTATGAACCGATGGAAGAATCGAACAGAGGGTGCTGGGTTGGATGGAATGACTGGTCGCTAGCAATTGGCAGGGGTGCTGCTGGGGGATGCGCAGCATCGCGGACAGAAATAAGAGATAGACGGAATTTTGGTGGCGTCTGGGCTTGCAGATGCCAATACACCGTTGTGTGAAGCGTATTGCCCATAAGCCGAATGGACCACTGGCGTTTAGAAGGCTGGCAGGTTGGTAAAAAACGGCCCAGAGGTGGTAACGTCACGGTGCTGTGCGTGGGTATCAAAAGAATGCGAGCCAGCTTGCAAGGTGTTCGGCGTGATCACAGGTGGTTGGAGTCGGTTTCAACATTGTTCGCATCGAAATGAAATCCACTGGCACTGGCGACATTATTGGGGAGCGGCGTCGTGATATATTGTTGGAGTTGCAATGGGGCACCCGCACGATTGGCGAGCCGTCGGGTGTGTTGCTTTATAAGCTGCGTTACTCGTTGGTCCTAAAGTGCAAGCTGGTTGGTGGATGGGACACAAATCATGTTATAAACTCACTCTGAGCTCGCGGGGGACTAGGAGGCCATAACCGCGAAGGCATTCTATGTTCAACCTTGTACAACCATCGCAGGCCCCAGTCTGCCCTGGTCCTCCGCACTGAACAATGACCAAGTAGCAATGCTTCAGACTTTAAGTGTGCTGCGAAGATAGTAGATCGAAGCGTACCTTCTTTTTGCGCAGACGACAAACAAAGCATGAGAACAAGTCTTTGGTGCGGGTCCGGAACATATTCCGTGCCACTGTAAATGCGGGTAACGATTGAGAAATACAAGGAAGAAAGATGACATGAAATATGCACTAACCAGATCCATGGCGGTCTCGGATCACCTATTAGAAGGATGAGCATGCACTAAGTGGCATGCAAAGCCAGTGCAATGAGTACTCACTGCTAGACGCCTGAAGTACTTTAGTCCTTCCGCCTCCACGGACTTATTTCTATTCATATGTTCAGCTCTTGCACCTGGCTCATTTCCGGAGGTCGACTCGTTCGATGAAACGCCGGTTTCATCATCACTTATGCTGGTGACTGTATTCGCTTCCCACTCCACATCACCATATACTACGAATATGAAGGCACCACACAAGGTACTAATGCAACGGGAACGTCATTCATCTCAATTGGGCATCCTTCAAAGACATCAATCCACACCAGATGCGAGAGTGGGGGGAGATATGGCCGCTGCACTTTGGACAACGATTCCCTGCACTGAAGAGCGAATGCCGTACGATAACGTTCATATCCAATTTGAAGCCAGGTTTCACCGATTTTTCCCATTCGGATCCCTGAATCGTGTTTCCGGTCTCATCCATAAATTTAAACTCTTCATTGTCGATTAGGCCTTGACCAGGAGTATCGCGGAAATACGCCTTGATGTATCGGACGAGGGTCTTCAAACAGTGCACATCACAATAATGCCAATATGAGTCAAGGAGAATCACCCACCTCACGTACTTTACAAAGACTGTACGGCAGTGCTTGCTGTATGCCCACCGCATTGGTGAATAATATAGGGAACTCATTGACTGTATAGTCCTCTGGGTTCCGGACTAAGTGCTCTAATAATAATCTTTCCATGAAAGAATTCATGATGTCGCCGAAGTGATCTCGATGAAATTCCAGAGTTTGAGCTATTTGAAGTTTCAACTCGTTTTCACGCCGGTCAGCGTCTGATCTGGTCGCCTCAGTGAGGGCCCTAGTGTGCGAAGGAGTGAGTTAAACAAGTGGCATTAACGCAGTTGATAATTGTGAGCAGACGGACACGTTTGCAGTAGACAAGAGAAGACCTATCGCAATTGTCTGTTCCCTCATCCGTTCCATGAATTCCCTCATGTCTCCGTCTTTGAGCTTCCATGTCACCTTCTTCCAGGTATCCCGCACCCAACTCCCACTACCCCCGGGAGACAAGCTCGCGTGATAGCCCCTCATATGCGAAAGAAAGACCTTCGTAGCTTCCTCAGCTTGCGAGACATGATGATTAAGTGCATTCTTCAACGCGGGCGAGACATCCTTCAACTGCAATTGACCAGCTTGCAAGAGCAACATTTGGAAGGCGCCGATGCGGTCGATAAGGTGCTGATAATGCATTGCAGAGCCACCAACACTACGAAGAGCTTGTTGTACCTGAAGCAGAAGTTGTATGGCGGAGACGAAATCGCCGAAGGCACCAAAGGTCAGAGCGAAAGACATCGCGAGAGGAGGCTGCAGCCAGAGGAGAGGTTGACGCAGTAAACCTGCCGCAAGGACATCGCATTTTTGTGGCAATGTTGCAATAGGGCCGGCCCGGGCAGTCTCGTGACCAGACCAGGGCTGTCCGGGACTTCTTCCCGTTGAATAACGTGACACAGCCAATCAGAAAATCACGTGGAAACCCAGTCATGTCACACATGCCCGACAAAGACAGGAGTCATTTCATAATGCGCGTCGTGTCGCGTCGTGGGATTCCTGATACAAACACCCCAGCACTGCACTGGTACCCCCATTCAGCGCGTCATCACTAGCCCCCTTCTCTGGCTAGCCCACCCCACTGCCACGCCAACAGTTTTTGCTCCCTATCGCACCGTGCATAGACACATACAATATCGCCTTATCGTGAACCTCATATCAACTTCACTTGCTGTATCGCTGTATCGCCTACTGTTGCTACTGTGAGCAGCAAGTAACTCCGCTACATAATGTCGAACAGGACTCTTCTGGACTCTACTCACATGCTCAACGAAACAAAAGATGACACCGAAGTGACTTTGAATGTTATCTCTGATCTGCTAGACGACATCGAGCAAGACCTTGAGGTGATGTTTTTTACACCACAGATATATATACAGCGGTTGGCTTATTACATGCCTCATTTAGACCATCACTGTCCGTAAGGCTACACGCACCCGCATTACCTCCCGTCTCGAGGCGCTCCGCGATCAACATCATATAGCGATTGCAGGGCTGGATGAGATTGAAGTCTTATTCTGGTTTTTACCTCTTTCTATACATCATGGCTTGCCACCTCCGCTAAATCACTATGCTATTGTAGGACGCTACATGATGTCGACAGTCAACTCTCCAACATCAACCAACTAACATCATCCCAGCAGCATTCTAGAAAGAAGCATATTACGTCTGTCTTAGAAGATATAGCACTGCTTTTGGATGATGCTTTGGCTGGCATTTTGGTGGGTTTCGCAGCCTTTTTCGTCGCCTAACCCTTCTCGGCTGCGTCAATATTATACTCAATTCTTAATATCAACTCATAGTATGGGAGCGAAATTAGAATACTGGAAGGAGATGATAGGGTGAACCTGGTCAACTCGGGACAGGTGAACTCCTGAAGTCGATCTCATCCGTGGCGCCTTCTAACTGCTTCCGTGAAGATATTCGTGCCTCCAACCCCGGGACCAGGCAGTATACAGATAGTAGTAGAGGCAGAAGAGGAAGAGGCAGAAGAGGCGGAAGAGGCAGAATATTTCCCCCTTGCGCCTGCGTTTATGGGTGCCACATGGGTCGTGGAATGTATGCTTCACAGCCCTTTTTCTTCTAATCCGCACTCAATTTGGCCTGCATGGCGTCATTATGCCACCCAGATTCACCATCTAGGGGGTCGAGATCTACATCGCCGTCGATCTCCCTTGCAGGTTCGTTATTCTAATGCGCACGATAACGTCTGAATCGCGATTTCTCATGACATCTGCACCTACTAGCTGCCCACAGAGGTGAACCAACGAGGCAGGCTGCTACAGACGAATGGATTTCCGAAAGTCCCGGTTCCCGCAGACCTAGTCCTAGTCGATACCGTGAACGGCATAGACGGTCACACTCTCCAACCCCGTCCGAGCGCTTTTTTCGTCGACAGAGCCGTTTTCTAGACTCAGCTGGCAATGTCGGTATCGAGTCTCAGGCTGATAGACGTTCATACTCCCCGTTTCCTGATAGAGGCGAGACCCGCCCCAGGCTTCGCAGGCGGAGTCTCCAGGCTTCCAGGCGAAGTCGCTTGCCTTCGCCTAGTCCCCTCCCTGATTTGTGGGGTGAGCAATATGGAGCCGATGAACATCATCGCAACCCTCCCCGTTCCCGTTCCCGATCTCCACTCGATGTCCATCGCCTTCCCGCTAGAGCACCGCCGCCTATGGTCGACACGGCGGACGCGCGCGCATCATCGATGTCATTGGCGACCAGCACGCACCACACCGCTTCTCTACCGGCAGCTGGCACGTTTAAAGCAGGTGTGCCTGGTGCTCTGAGAGGCGTCACCCAGTTCACCATTGAGGAATTGTGTGAAGAAATTCGCTCTACGCCTGAGCTCAGCAATGCGCCCATCGGCGACCTTTATCGGCGCGAAATACCCTCTGGCGTCCAGCACGAATTCATCTTGGTTCGATCGGTTCCTCAAGACCGTCCGAGTGTATGGATTCGTATAGACCGGGCAGCGAAACGAGAGAGATGGCAAATCACCTCAAGATACCCTGCCGATGATACCGTATGTGGCGTTTTCGCAGCACATTCAATGTGATTCATGGACACCTGAGACTTTGTTGATTCAGGGGCGCATTGCGCAAAATGGGGACCACAGGCTGATGGCTGGGAAGAGTCGTTTGCGAGCCCATGTTGTCTTCAAATATGAGGCGATCCGACCAAGGTTTCTCACGCTTGCCGACCTCGTGACCATTCTCCACGAAGAATCGCAAGACTACAAGCTCCTAAGCGTACGTTGTGTTTGAGTCTTCGAATCGCGGGGGTACTCATCATGTGCAATGGAAAACAGGAGAACTGCTATTTCTTTACATCTGTAATACAAGAATTACTTACGGATCTGCACGGTGGTGAATTAGTCAGTGGGGCGCTTGGCCACAAGAAGCTCGGTCCAACAGTTCGTCAAAGAGTGCGCAAGCGCTTCGCGGGGGGAGGGACGCCTCCAAGGTGGGAGCGCATGATAATGTCGTCCTCATTCTTGTTCTCACATGTGCGTTCAAACGTTAGGGCGCCGGCACCGCCTGGCAGCGGCGCGGCCCCAAGAGAGCCTATCGGCAAGGCAATGTTAGTGCCGGGCCCAAGCAGGAGGAGCCGAGGCATCATCAACTTTCTATCTCGGATTCCAAGTTAGATTTTCAGACACGACTCGCAGCAAACTTATCGCGGACAAAGTTGCCACTTACCACTTACGTTTGTGTAAGTGTCAGATAGGGCAGGCGGCGATGACTTCTCAAGAGGGCATGTCGTAAAAGACATCCAGCCCGACCAGCGACCACACTTAAGCGACATGAGAACCGAGGAAATACCCCATAATTATGAAAAAGTCGTTCTGGACACGGCGTCATGTTTTTCTAGTGTGATAATCATTAATTGCAGTAATTTTTTATATAATTTTCTTCGTGGCAGGAATGCTTCGCATCCTCATTCAGCCAAAACGGGATTCTCCGGTCCAAGCCAGGTAAATTAGTAAGATTCTCGGAAAAATAGAGGATCAGATCGACTTACCCAAACGCCCGATGGTACCAAATTTACATGTCATTCTGATTACTAGTTCCTTCACATTATGTTATGCACTGTATTACAGGCACGCACCAAGTTAGATTCCAGAGTTGCAGCTTACCACTTTTGTAGTCCGAATTCGAAGAGGTTGGGAGAATGAAGCGACCGTCTGGCGAAAATGCACTAGCACGCACGGCCGCGGTACCTCTGACCGTTCAATGGAAGATGTCCCGTCACGTCCGTCACATCACACAAAGAAATTCATAGAATTATTAGGCTGCACGCGGAAAATAAGACCCGTACCCTGATTACTACAAACGCGCCAAATAATCAGGATGCTTGGGTCGACTTGCACAGTTTGGCGCCTAGAATCTTGGAAAAACTTTCTCGACAAAACCTTCTCTGTTCGGAGTCGTGTCAGGGGTATAGTGTTGCTGTGTAACATAGCATTACTATCTATCTACCGAGTACTGGGGAAATACTACACTGCAACTACTAAACCGGCCTTCTCCGTCTAGACTCTGGACAAAATCAGCCCAGTCATCTACACCAATTTGTCTACAATATATACTTGTAAGTCCTGGCCAAACAGTTTGGCCCCGGCTTAATCAATTCAGCTCAGCCAAGATTGAGGCTTGGGCTGACAGCTCTATCGATACCGTCAAGGCGCTGAATCAGAGGAAGTCTAGTAGGGGTCCTTTTATGTGGTGAATATGGTACCCAATAAAAACAATACTTTTGACGTATGACATAAGCCCGTGCAATGGACGGAATGACACAGGCCTGACGGCCATGGGTGTCGCCAGGGTCATCCGTGTTTACAGAAAGCGTGAACCAATTGGAAAAGGCCCCAACGTCTGAGGGAGCAGGGAGGGGGGTATAGGGGTATAGACGATTCCGAATTTCGGAGGTCGTGCCTGCGAGGTCAATATTGCACTAAAAGTCATCAAAGGTGCTCGCTCTGCATTGCTAAGGGGTGCGCATAAACAATGAGCTGCTCGTTGGCCAAGTATATGCAGAAGGCTTGGTCTTACGAAAGATCTCCGACAGAAATTCAAGACCAGATCCCGATGTATCGAGGTTTTGCGCATCCTGATGACCTGTGATATCCCGAGGATCGTTGCCATCTAACCAGAGGTTCTGCGGGTCCGCAGTCTGATGGGTAAACAAAAGGTCGAACGGTGGAGGTCCGCTTTCTGAAAAATGGTAAACCTGCTGATCTGGAGTGAAATAGTTAGTAAAACCGTCTAGACCGTTATGCGCAACCATGCCGTCAGGGGTGTATGAACCGACGGAATAATCGAAGAGAGGGCGTTGGGTTTGATGGAATGAATCGTCGCCAGCGATTGGCAGGGGTGCTGCTGGGGGATGCGCAGCATCGCGGACAGAAATAGACGGAATTCCGGTGGCGTATGGGCTTGCAGATGCGAACACGCCGTTGGGTGAAGCGTTTTGCCCATCGAAATGAAATCCACTGGGACTGGCGACATTATGGGGGAGCGGCGTGGTGATATATCGTTGAAGTTGCAATGGGGGACCCGTACGATTGGCGAGGCACCTATTGTGTTCTTTTATACGCTGTATTACTCGTTGGTTCTAAAGCGCAAGCTGGTTGGTCGATGGGACATGAATCATGTTATAAACTTACTCTGAACTCGTGAGGGACTGGTAGGCCATAACCGTGAAGGCACTCTATATTCAACCTTGTGCAATTCTCGCAGGCCTCAGTCTGCCCTGGTCGGACTGGTCCTCCACACTGAACAATGACCCAGTAGCAATGCTTCAGACGTTGAGTGTGATGCGAAGATAATCGATCGAAGCGTGCCTTCTTTTTGCGCAGACGACAAATAATGCATGAGGGCAGGTCTTTGGGAGGCATTGTGGAGGACCGGGGGAAGTTGACGGAGGCCGCACGAAAAGCGAAAAGCGTCGCATTCTTAAACTATTTGGGGCAAAGGGCAGGACAGGAAAAGAGAATTAGGTGGTCTTCTTCTGGCGGCAGGCAGCATGAAGCGGTACCTTCAGCAACGCTCGACTCACGGGGTGCTCGCGTGACGAGACAGGACACGCCGTCCCGCGGCGAGAGTTCGAATCATCTTAAAGTGAATCCGAGACGGTTTGTTCGTCACGTGAATGCATAATTAACGGAGCAAAATCTGGCCACGAACAATAGAAATTCCCATATTACGCCTCCCATCAGTAAGTTTCACGAGGCTGTTCCTTGGGTGTTCCTTTGTGATCCGGCCAAAAATCATAGTACTACAACGTTGCTGCTGCTGCGGTAACGGCGAATGTGCTTCGAAGACGGCCACACAGCCAAGCACAGGCGTTTCAGCGAGTGGCCGGCATTTGCACAGCCAAGGCCAGCAATCATGAAATATGCCGGAATACCTGCTTAGGGGATTTGCTGATGCCGCCGCCCAAGCCAAGCACAGGGTTGTGCAATGGTGTTCAATAAATTCATAAATGCAGGTAGCCAAACTTCTTCCCAACCACACACATACCACCACCCACCATGATCCTGTGCACAATGGTCCATATGGTCCATATTCTCCAATCGTATACCAAATCTGCGACGGCGGGAGAGCATGCCGAGAAACAACGCACGCAAGCTTCGCCGCGGTATTATACATGCTAGTTGTGTAGTCCTGGCTGGGAGATAATCCAACTAATGAGAACTTGGTTACTACGGTACCTTTTATTTTGGCTGAATGAAGGTCTATGCGGGTAATCCTGGATACGCCGAATCATTCTCACTGCCCCGCCTCTCCCCACCCGCCGATTCGATGGCTTTTCAGGGTTTGCGCGGGGCAAAGCCCTCAACCAATATATTTGTACGTCATTTATACGTCAGGTTTTTTTCATGTTGAGCGGGCTGTACCGAATACCCCCTTGGTTGTAACCAACGTTGCTACCTCAGTGGTTGGCTCCTGCTTCGGAGGAATCGCTGTGTGTGGATTGAGCCGCGCGGTACACGTACAGTAATAAAATCCGTTCGGGCGTGGAATCGACCCCCTATTCCGAGACCTCGTCCACCCATCACTGCAGAGAAGCGAAGCTGAAGCTTTGGGGCCAACAGGAAGCATAATAATCCATGCGGGTCTTTCCATTCGCAGGCCCAATAGCCATCTCATCATCTCGCAAATAGCACGCTTCAGTTCGTCCGTGTGGTCCCAAGACTTATGCATTTCACAGCACGCGACCTTGAAATAGTCATTTTGGTGCTGGATCCGAGCACTGCAATAAAATGTCACGTCACACACTCCTGAAGCCTGAAGCACCCCGCGACCCCGGCCAAAGCATCGCACATTGCCAAAAAAAAAATGGCCCAGATATTTCCTCATCCTCATGTATGGGCAAATTTTGGCACTGTGCCCCAGCTTTCCCGCAGACTTTTGGAAAAAATTCGCTCCGTGCGCCCCACTTTTGACACTAACCCCTAAACATAGCTACTAGTATCCGGGGGTTGATATGGTATTGTTAAGAGACGTACGCGCGCAAGCGGCGACACAAAAGGCGCCTCTACTCAATTGAAATTTGCAGAGAGTGTCAAAACATCTTTGAGCCTAGCTAGCCAAAGCCCCGTTCCCAACATAGTACCTAACTAAACGACCTTGAAGTATTCACCGAAGATTGTGTTCTCATGTCAGAAACTAGCCCAGCGTAATTCGTGTCCTTGGGGTTGACAGCCTAAGTTGATTCGATCGTGCGTGGTGAGGAGGACATCATGGGCGCCAGGAAGGAAACCGTTTGGGTTTTGACGATGCAGATTTAGCACTGAGAGCCACGCGTTGTCTCGGATGACGCGATCATTGAGCAAGGACGAGCCACAAAGGGTGATTAGCAGTCGAGAGGCTTGACGATCTCGGCGAAAAAGGATTCAGCGGGCAGAGCATCGATGGGTAGAGGTACCAGATTGGTCAAGCGCACACGCGTCCCGTCCCGTCACGTCCGTTACATCACACAAAAGAAATTCAATTCATAGAATTATTCGGGCTGCGCTCGGGAGAGAAGACCCTTACCCTGATTACTGTGAGCGCGCCAAATAATCAGGATGCTTTGGTCGACGTGCACAGCTACAGCTGTCAAGAATCTTGGAATAACTTTCTCGACAAAACTTCTCTACTCAGAGTCGTGTACAGTGTTGCTGTGCAAAATGGCATTACTATCATTTATATCAACCGAGTACTGGGTAAATACTACACTGCAACCGCTAAACCGGCCTTCTGCGTCTAGTCATCTAGACCAATTTGTCTAAAATATATACTTGTAAGTTTTGGCCAGACAGTTTGACTCCGGTTTGATTAATTAAGCTCGCCGTAGCTAGCAGGTGTAAGCTCAGCCAAGATTGAGGCTTGGGCTAACAGCTCTATCGCTACCGTCAGGGCGCTGAATCAGAGGAAGTCTGGTAGGGATGGACCCAATAAAACAATACATTGACGTAGGCCCGTGCAACGGACGCTCGTGGATGCCGCCAGGGTTATCCGTGTTTACAGAGAGCATGAACCCACTAGAAAAGCAGGGAGGGGGCATAGACGACTCGGAGGTCGTGCCTGCGAGGGTCAATATTGCACTAACAAGAATCATCCAAACGCCTACCCGTCCAGATCTCCTAGGACAGTGAAACGCGGACCAAATTGTGCTTTTAGCATCTCCATTGTTGTCCCCTCCGTCTCGCTGCTGGGCGGTCCGAAAGTCCGCACATCAATGCTTACAAACAAACATGCTCGACGAATGAGCAGCACTTTGAGCCACTGTCTCATGCCAGAACGTCTACACCTGCATTGCACTATTTCGAGATATTCGAGTTGTGGCAAAATGTGAGTCTCGCACGACTCTGAAGATTCGATTTTTTGGAGGGGATCGCAGTCATCACTGGTATCCTCCGGGAAGCCCGCAAGACACTTGGGCAAGTTGAGGATATTAGCGCATTGCCTTATCGTCAATTTCTTGACGGATGGGAATGCCGAGAAGCGGAGGTGGAGTTGTATCAAGATATGAAGGGTACATTCGACTGTTTCGATCGCCAAGGGTGGTAGATTAGGGTAAACGGGCACCTGTCGTAGTGGGTGGCAGAGACGTAGCACCATAAGATTTGGGGTGGAGAACAATTTCCGAAACCCTAATGTCAAGTCATCGTGCACTCTGAGGGTTTTCAAGGATGGCAATGAGATTGGTTCGAAGGCGGACGGAAGGTGTGTGGGGGACCCCATATAAAAATCAAGCCACACGACCGCAGCACATTGGCGCAAAAATTGGACGATTTGTCCGTGCGAAACTCCACTGACACTTAGGTCGAGGTGCGTCAAGGTATTCGTAGGGATATGGTCTGTGATAAAAGACACTTCACGCACCACAGCTGAGCGGATGGTAAGCCGGCGAAGCAGTGGTGCGCCGTTCTCAGCGAACAGGGTGGCAGGCACCGTGTCACCGCTGCCAGCTTCCAACGTAGCGAACTCCTCCAGCCGTTCCATCCGACCTGGTAGCGGGAAGAAAATTCGTTGAAGACCGACGCCCCGATCTGAGACGGCAAATGAACGGCATCGCCACAGGTGGGGTTGAAGAATACTGTGAATGCGTTGTACGTGCACTGTACTACCATGGTGGAAGGTGACATGTAAAAAGATGGATGCGTTTCTTGATCGCGCGAGGAACGCCTCTAGACATTCAGTTCTGTCTCCAGAGTGCGTATAGCATTCATAAGTAATGGTGGTCCAGAGGTCCGGTGTCGAGAGCGCAATGTCGCGCCATAATGGACAAACGGCGCTGATAGTCGTGAGGAAACGGATGTTGGCGCTGTCATCAGGGGTGTCCACTTTGGCACGTGTATGAGGAACTAGTCCAGCACGAAAGGTACCCGAAATGAGCTCGTTGGGGAGATTGGACAGTGTTAAAGCCATCGGGCCACTCGAAGCAACACCGTATCCACAAACAATACCAGCTCACGGGTTCGGGGAACGTTGTGTGTCCTTGTTTACTATTCTGGAGACGACAGCGAACACCTCAGCAATCAAACAAACCATGGAAGCACGGTGCACGCTCACCGTCGCGCACGTCCCTTTAGCCTCAGGGGCGCGACACAGCAAAATTCATCAGCCGGCACTACCCGCTTGACATTCAAATTTCGCGATTCAAAGGCGTGATTCCCCGGCTCTTGCGTAAGCAAGGGAGGTGGTGGTGGTGGTGGTGGATGTCTTTCTTATATACCGGTTTTGGCTCCACGTTAGTAGGCACTAGGCCGGTCCAGTACTTTCTAAATACATAGTAGTTACTGAATGTTTGGGACTGTGAGATGCC
>Ga0307508_10005698_pt1 | contig 11800 bp, 18 predicted proteins | sample 9_EM_MG_FD_203089 | JGI IMG/M metagenome (GOLD analysis project Ga0307508, IMG submission 203089) | Populus trichocarpa ectomycorrhiza microbial communities from riparian zone in the Pacific Northwest, United States - 9_EM | ecosystem: Host-associated > Plants > Roots > Unclassified | place...
CTACCGGATGTTACGCTCTCTGCTCTACACGAATTGGACAGTTGGACTTCATACGTACACGCGTTTGTTATCTTAGGATCTAGTCCTTGCACCCTGTCGTTAATTCCAATGTTTAACGACCACACCATTGATGACCTCTTCCTCCACTCCCTTTTCTTGCCCTTCCTTCAGGTCACTCTGACCATACGCACCGGTCCTTCCTTTCCTCCATTGCTCCATAGTTGGCGCAACGTCATCTTCACAGCGCGGATTGATCTCCACTCTTTGCAGCAAAGAACTCTCGCGCATGGGTGTCAACTTGGTATGGTCGTCTGGCATGACGAAGTAGAAAACTCCTAGGCGGGTGTACTGCTGCTGGTCAGGAGGAGGTTGCACTACGCGGTGAACGGTCCCCTTGTAGTACCCTCCTGTGAGGAAGTCTAATGCATCCCCTGCATTCACCACCTGTGCATGAGCAAACCGTCAAAATATTCCCCAACCGACCCAGTGGACTCGATGCTCACCAATGCGTTGTCGATGTGTTTCACCCACCGCCATCGACCATCCTTGGACAGAATCTGAAGGGCAGCTACGGGCTGGCTCCACAGGATGGTTATGCTCCCAAAGTCTATCCAGCGTCAATTCGTATAACTTCCCTAGGCATGACCATGGGCAGGATCTCGGGCTCACCGGTGTGTCCTTTAAGCCAGACATTGTTTGTCTTGGCCTCTTCTTCAGCAGAGCGGGGATAACTGTAATGCAGGGTACCACTCAGTGCACCAGCACAGTACGAGACAGGAAACACCAACTATTTCATGAACCTCACTAGTAAGGAAGTCAGCGAAGTAGGACAGCCTGAGGCACTGTATAATATAGCGTACCATAGGTTTCGCCAATGGCATCATAGTTGTGAATGTTGACCAAAGCATCTTCGGGTAACTCGAGACTCAGCGCGATCAATCTGTGACCCAACCTACTAAGCATACACTGTCTCGATGAACCACTCAACCTACCGCAAGATCGGATGCAGGACATTGAAGTGGTTAAACCTGCCAAACTCCTTGATTTCAGGTAGGAAAGGGCGAAGCGCCTCTGGATGTCCTCGTTTCGTGACATCGCGATTGACTAGTTAAATTGGTAAACAGAGTCGGACAAAAGTTGGAACAGTGAATCATGCCCACTGTTGTAGTGCTCAAGCTGGTCGTAGACTCCGTTGTCGATATGCTATAATGGAGGTGGGTAACCCCGAGAGCGGACCAGAAACAGTGGCTTGCCCAGTAGTGTCGAACTTTGTAACCCTGGTACGATCCAGTCTGTTTCATAGTACCAGCATATACCTGCTTCTCTTCATCGCTTACCCCCGCAAAGGGTATGTCTGCGACATCGAATATCCTGTCTGTCTGTTTCGGTGTTGTCATCGGAGTAACAACAAGGGGGGTAAGACCTTGCCTCCGACTGGCTGTATCCGTGACAAATGACGTAGAAGAACCCGTAGATCAACATCGCATCTTGAACCTGGGTCGCCAACAGAGCACGGTCTTCCGCACTCGCACTCTCGAAGTTGGCTAGGTCAATGATCGGAAGGTCTACATAGTCCACTGGATTCAAAATCGACAACCTGTTTGATAAGCGAGAGACGTGAGATCAGTAGCCCTAGGATAGTACATACGATCAGATTTGGTAGGCGACGCAGGTTGGTAGTGAGGGGCAAGAGGCAAAGTGACGCTCGGCATAGTAGCGGCGGTGGTAGTCGTAGCAGCCTGAGGACGTGCCAGTGAGGAAACGAGATCACTGCTAACTTGAATAGACATACTCGGACTTACTAGTCGTCCTTTGCGGGCCTTCTTGCATGTACTCATCTTGCGACATGGCACTGGCTCCGAGTCAAATCTCATCGATCTCATCGTTATTACGTGGTACTCGTATTCGAATTCCATATTGGGCCATTGAACGTTTGAATTTCGTGGTGACTGCCGCCATCAAGTGCAAGCCATGCTCATATCTTTGGCTGTGGGTCCGCAAAAGGAGAATGTCACACTGCTAAATCTTCTTCCTAATCGCTCGTAGGTAGGCCAAAGAATCACAGGAAGGCAGTCGTTCCATTTATTCCCGAAGGCGAGCAGCACTGGCACTCAGGCTCCCTGAAGGATAGGGTTTAGCCTGATCTACAGACCGACACCCCTGCTTCACTGTGACGCATGTCTGCAGAGAAACAGCGACTGGCTCAGTAAGCTTCCCGATATGAAGTGGTTTCGGCCTGACTCCTGAGGAACAAGCCGGGACGAAAGTTATATACTTCAGATACAGATAGTGTCGCAAAGCTCCGAAAGAGGTGGTGGCAATACATAGGTCATAAATCGCCAGGATCTCTGAAAATGCCGGGACGTACATCTCGCTCATTGCTTGAATGCACTATTAAACTGCAGTACACTGACGATGACCCACCCCACAGAGCCGCTTCCTTTCGATGAGACCATCCAGAATATTCGACGCGTTCTAGACGAACGAGAACTTTCCACTCCACTTCTTGGTATCGTCTGTGGATCTGGTCTCAGCACACTCGTCAGCAAACTTTCAGATACCGTGCAGATACCCTATACTCAGCTCCCTGGCTTTGGTCAGACCACCGGTGCGTAGTATTTCGCTCGCTCGCTCAATGCCCCTGACCTGAGATCGATGTTTGTGTCAAAGTTGTTGGACATCACGGTGCCTTGGCATTCGGCCTGATGGGTCAACAAAAGTACCCAGTCGTCGCCATGCTCGGACGTGTGCGTCCCTGTCCTAGCTTAGCTCGTCTCAAATCATTTGATTAACACGGACGCGACAGTTCCATCTATTTGAAGGACATACACCGGCAGTGGTGACCTATGGGATCCGAACCATGAAGCGGTTGGGGGGTAAAACATGTCATTAGTAAGTTAGTATCGATAATTCACCCAGGAAGTGCACTGGAGGTATTGTCAGTTACCAATGCAGCTGGATCTCTTGTCTCAGATATACCCGTTGGAACCAGTGCGTATGGATGCGAGGGTGTTAACCCACCACTGACCCCATGGCTAGTCGTCGTGATCCAGGATTTTTGCACTTCCGAGCTTGACCGGGATGGACCCATCCTTTGGACCGCTAATTTCCCCAGAGTACCCCCGTTTTTTACCCCTTGGCGATGCGTATTCGGTGAGGTTACGAAAACTCGCATTCCTCGCTGCACACTAGCTCCAGTTTCGCAGCGATGCACTGGCATTTACAAACTTGGATTTTCGGACCGGCATACGAGACTCCTGCTGAAGGTCGATTCTTGAGGGACGCTGGCGCACACGTCGTTGGGATGAGTACTGTCCCTGAGGTCATTGCTGCACGCGAAGAAGGACTCGAGATCATGGTGTTTAGCCTTGTCACGGACATGGTCGTCATACCGGAGAAGTATCGGAGCATTCGGGACGAGGTAGAAGCAGAGGTGCGCGAAACCCGATCGACATGATTCAGAGTTGCTACTGAGAATACTTCTGCACTATAGCTTGCCGGCCGAGTCTTGACTTAACCTCCAGTTGAAGTTGTTTCTCACGATAAGGTACTCGCTGTGAGCAAACAGAGGGCAGGAGTAGTGGGTAGTCTAGTCACCAAGATTGTCGAACTCGTGCAGGGGCAAGCGGTAAACGGGGCAAATGCACCATGGAGATAATGCTCTGGGACCATATGGAGTGCCGCCAAACCGACCAGCAGGGTGCTGGATACGATTTGCACCAGTTTACTCCAATTGTTCTATTGACTTCTCAGATCTCGATCGCGACCTGCCCGTCCCATGCTTGTACCAAGTTGTTCCGTTCTCTTCGATTTTCCGGCTTGACTCCCATTTACGCACGGTCTACGAGCGTTACTGACCGCTTTCCTACAAAGCCGAACGTGACATTTTCTGGGTTCGTTTGAAATGTGTAGTTGTTGAGGTATATGCAATGGTCAGACTTCGGCTCATAGGGATAGTGCATTTACATACGGCTAGCTCCCCTCCATCGTGCTCATACTTTTCATTTGTGCATGAACTGTGTAGCTACTGCGAGACCGAGTGCACCGAATGCCTGGTTGACGTGTGACACTGGTCGGGCTGAGCGGTTGCTGTTGAGCGCCACCCTCACGATTCCCAGTGAAAACACGAATCGTACATTGTGTATAAGCCTGTCAAGAGTAAGAAATATAAAGAGCCTTTGCACTTGGGACGGCCTGGTCGCCTTGTTATTTTCGTCTTGGGTATATGTAGGCCACGATGCGTTGAAAAGGCACTCGACACCGTATTCGAGCTTCCTGTTAGCACTCCCTTCATCTGGTTCAACCCAAACACGCTTAGGGGTGTTTCTTCGTAACCAGGCAACAGTCGAGCGCTTCCCGGACAGTGCGAGAACCGACGACTATCTTGTCCAGCCGAAAGCTTTTGCGACCAATACATTGTTCGGGCATGATGACGACTCGTGGTGAGACAGACGCAATGTCGATTGGCAGCTTCTGCGCCGAGTCCGTGAGGAGGTGTAACTGGATGTGTAGTCGAACCTCAGGAAGGGGACAGTGCATGGCCGGATTGTCCAGTCGACAGTACTGAGGTGCAGACGAGTTTAGAAACTTGGTCTCATAGGAATCGCGCAGACGCCTTAATGACATGCTAAAAAATGGCATCCTCAGGCAAGCAGTCCGCCCGTGGTGCAAAAAGAAACGCACGATGAACAACGTTCGAACTTCGAGAGAAGAGAAGTCGCACAGTTCCGAGTCGGACCCTACGGTACGCAAAATGTCCACATTGCGATCTTCAAAGGCTCCTGCAGGCTCAGCAAATTTATTGTAGTATCATAACGCTGCGAAAAGGCCTACCTCAGCGACTGACTTTACCTACGTTCTGGTTCAAGGCAAACCACCCCTCATTGCCGAAGGCGAGATAAGGTTAGTCTGGTAACCAGCCCGTCTAAAAGAGGCAAGCCGTCGTGTCTATCGACGGTTTGCCTTGTACAATCCCTTTTGGACGGACTGGTCACTAGACTAAGATAAGGTGTGCATGAAACGCAGATTTCATATCAATAGATACACCGACTCCGCCGAGGCTTTGTCGTGAATGTGTCGCGAATGTTGCGGAGAATGCCGGAATCCTGTTCTGCTTGCTATCAGACTATACTACGCTGATCATGACCCACCCCACAGAGCCGCTTCCTTTCGATAAGACCATCCAGAAAATTCGACGCGTTCTGGACGCACAAAGACTCCCTACTCCACTTCTCGGCATCGTCTGTGGATCCGGTCTCAGCACACTCGTCAGCAAACTTTCAGATACCGTGCAGATACCCTATACTCAGCTCCCGGGCTTCGGCCAGACCACCGGTACGTCGGATTTCGCTTGCTCGCTGGATGTCCTTGAACTGAAATCAAACGTTGGGTTAAAGTTGCTGGACAGCATAGTACCTTGGCCTTTGGTCTGATGGGTCAACACAAGTACCCAGTCGTCGCCATGCTCGGACGTGTGCGTCCTTGCAGTAGTTATTGCTCATCGCAAATCACTTAATTGATATGGACCAGGAAGTTCCATCCATATGAAGGACATAAACCGGCAGTGGTGACTTATGGGATCCGAACCATGAAGCGGTTGGGGGTAAAACATGTCATTAGTAAGTTAGAATCGATAATTCGCCCAAGAAAGGCACTTAAGCTATCCAGTTACCAATGCAGCTGGGTCTCTTGTTCCAGAAATACCCGTCGGAACCAGTACGTATGGATACGATGACGTCGAACTTCCACTGACCCCGAGGCTAGTCGTCGTGATCCAGGATCATTTTGCACTACCGAACTTGACCGGGATGAACCCAACCTTTGGACCACTTATTTCCCCAGAATATCCTCGTTTTTACCCCCTTGGCGACGCGTATTCGGTGAGATTACGAAAACTCGCATTCCTCGCTGCACACCAGCTTGAGTTTCATCGCGATGCGCTGGCAGAAGGGACTTACGCCTGGGTTTCTGGACCAGCCTACGAGACTCCTGCTGAAGGTCGATTCTTGAGGAACGCTGGCGCACATGTCGTCGGGATGAGCACTGTCCCAGAGGTCATTGCCGCACGCGAGGAAGGTCTTGAAATCATGGTGCTTAGCCTTGTCACGAACATGGTCGTCATACCGGAAAAATATCGGAGTATTCGGGACGAGGTGGAAGCAGAGGTGTGCGAAACCCGATTGACATCCGGTGTTACTACTGAGAATACTTCTGCACTATAGCTTGCCGGCCGAGTCTTGACTTTACCTGCAGTTGAGGTTGCGTCTCACGGTGAGGTGCTCGCTGTGAGCAAGCAAAAGGCAGAAACGATGGGTAGTCTGGTTGCGAAGATCGTCGAGCTCGTGCAAGAGCAAGCGGTGCACGAGACAAACTTGAATGCACTAAAGAACTGATATTTAACACGTAATTCACTCATGCCATACGTCTTGGTTTGTAAATCGTATGTGGGTAGAAGCGGTGCCCTGGGACCGTGTGAGCGTCGAGTGTAGGAATTACGCGACATTGAAGCGGTGAGCTGGTTGACACGATTTGCAAGGCCAGCTTATTCTCCATCGCGGGCCGCCTGTCCCACGCTTGTACCGCGTTGTTCCTGTCCTCGATTTTCCAAGCTCCCGGTTACACACGGCCGGCGAGTGTGGCTGACCGATTCCCTACAAAAGCGGGGCGCATAGGTTTGTTTGAAACGTATAGTTGTTGTTATACTCCCTCCGTCCCTGTCTGCGAGCGCCATCATGATGCAAACTCGCACAGTCCTTTTAGCAAGACGCTCGTTGCTGGCACAAGCAAGACCAATCTCACGAGGCTTTGCTTCGTCGATGAGATTACGTGAGTATCTGTTCGTATATCTCAGGGACACGGGCGTGTTCGACGCAGGTCGGGAACACGTTCTACTTGCCTGAGCTGTGGCGATCGGCGGCATGACCAGTGTGCGATGGGTTGACGCTCATCCACCTAGAAAATGCGAAAAAGATCGTCGTTTCACAGCCGGTGGTGGAGCTTGATGGCGATGAGATGACGAGAATCATATGGAAGAAGATAAGAGAAGAGGTCCGTTTTTCGCGCGCGCTTTCCACGTTGCTAAAGCCGACTCGCCTTCCATTCACGTAGCTCATCCTTCCTTATCTTCAACTGGACATCAAATACTTTGACCTTGGTTTAGAGTACCGTGATCAGGTAGGCGGGCATATCGCCTTGAACTCGCCACGGAAATTTGACCAAAAGACAGACAAACGATGCCGTGACAGTCGAGGCTGCAGAGGCGATCCAACGATACAAGGTCGGCATCAAGTGTGCGACCGTCACGCCCGATGAGGCGCGTGTCGAGGAGTTTAAACTTAAGGAGATGTGGAAGAGTCCTAATGGCACAGTGAGTTCCCCTGTGCTCACGTCGAAGCGGATGATGCTAAGCACTGTCCTGTAGATCCGTAATATCCTCGGCGGCACGGTCTTCCGTGAACCCATCATCCTTGCGCGAATTCCCAAGCCCATCCCAGGTTGGGTGAATCCCATCGTTATTGGTCGCCATGCTTTCGGTGATCAGGTGGGTTCCATTCCTGATGTGCGCGGTGCTCCGTGTTGACCATTTGGTAGTACCGTTCCACCGACTTCGTTGTTCCCGGGGCTGGGAAGCTGCAGCTTGTCTACAGTCCAGCTGACGGTGGTGTGCCAACCACGCTCGATGTCTACGACTTCAAGGGCAAGGGTGTTGCTATGAGCATGTACAACACCGACGAGGTGTGCCGGTTCGAACAATTCGACAGTACACCTTTTCATTTCGGTTACCCTCTAGTCGATCACAGGTTTCGCGCACTCCTCGTTTAAGATGGCCTTGTTGAAGAAGATGCCTCTTGTGCGTCATTTTTCATCTCCGTGACACACGTTCGTGGTACCAAGTCTGTTGCATAGTTCATGTCCACCAAGAACACCATCATGAAACGGTACGATGGTCGTTTCAAGGATATCTTCCAAGAGATCTATGATGCCCAGTACAAGGCTGAATTTGAAAAGCTCGACATCTACTACGAACACCGACTTATCGACGACATGGTCGCTCAGGCCATCAAATCCTCGGGAGGGTTTGTCTGGGCGTGTAAGAATTACGATGGTGACGTTCAGTCCGACATCCTCGCACAAGGCTTCGGCTCGCTGGGCATGATGACCAGTGAACTCATCACTCCAGACGGCCAGATCGTCGAAAGTGAGGCTGCACACGGCACCGTCACCCGTCACTACCGTGAGTATCAGAAGGGCAACGAGACGTCGACGAATCCCGTTGCTTCGATATTCGCATGGACACGCGGCCTCCTTCACCGTGCCAAGCTCGACGGCAACGAGCCACTCAAGCATTTCTGCGAGGCCCTTGAGGCGGCCTGTGTTGAAGTCATCGATGTCGATGGTATCATGACCAAGGACCTTGCGCTCACAATTCATGGCAAGAACATGAAGAGAGAACACTGGGTAGTCACAGACAAGTACATGGATGCTGTCAACGTGGGTCTTTGACGTACTCTATGTGGAATTTCCCAGTACTGATGCGCCCATGACACCAGGCCAAGCTACAGCAGAAGTTGGCTGTGAATGCCAAGCTATGAACTGGCTCACCTACTGACAGCAGCGAATGCGGTATATTGTTGACATCGCACATATCTAGATGTATACTGCGGAGGGCGGATCTAGGTGTATTATCTCCGGGTGTATTCCATTGACACTTATACATTCCTTTTCATTTGTGCGGATAACCTGTGTTTCCGTTTTCGCTCTTACATGAGGTGGCCGCGGAGACAAGGTGGTAATACCCCGCATCACTACTACTAGACTCACTTTCGTTGCCCTCGTCCAACCTGCCGTTATGAACAAACTCAGGAAATCCCGACCTACTTGCGAACCGTCCACGATGGCCCCGACTGCAAACATGTCTAATACTACTACCGTGTCGCGTACCATGCAGTTGGCAGTTAGTGGGGTGAAAGTCTCTAACTCAGCTCGGGGCGACGACTCTGGCAGCGATTCTGCAAATCTACAATGGAGAAGCACATGCCAGATCTCTGCACCGCTGGCTGCAGCGCCTCGCACAAAGGTCGAGAAATATTGGGCTACACGAGCTGTGGTGGCGGAAACCTTGCTTTCAGCGCATGATCGACACCGGCGTGAACTGGCAGAAATGCGACGAATAGAAGAACAGAAGCGTGAGGTAAGTTGGCACCGAACGGCACCCCCTTACGACGCACGACACTAACCATTACAAGCGGGAGATTGGAGCTATTTTACATGCAAACGATCAGAGGCAGAGGAATTTGGAGCGGTTGGTGGTTAGCAGCAACTCCATTTTGATATCTTATTAAAAACTGTGCCGTGCGCGCGGCCAGCTGACCATGCTGTAGGTGATGTGCCTCGTGGTTCTTTTGGGGTTCATGTGCTGGTTGGTGGCGAAGATCGCGCCTGACGGGAACGCCAAGAGCAAGTCGAGCAAGCCTTCGCACTTTACCATCCCAATCCTCTCGCCATTCACATCCGTCGTAGGTTTCCACGCTTCTTCCCTTGTTCCTGTGCGGGATTGTGATCTCCGTGGAATAGGTCGAACACGAGACTGGTGTCTTTGGCACCAAGGCTGTCGCTATCTTCGTCGTGATCATAGGGATCGCGGTGTATGCCGCGTTAAAACACCGGCTTTCTCAATGGCACGCACGATAACAGTGGGCGGGATAGTCAGCAGGGGGTGGCTCGCGTCCCTTCCAGAGGACGGTCGGCCGATTTTGGAACAAATTACCACAATCAGCTGTAGAGTGGAGCATGTGGCTTCTTGTCCATTTGTGCGGGGAGCCGTGTGGGCGAGGACCGACGGAGATGAGCTTGGTCGTTCAAAACGCGCTGGTTTGAATGAAAGGACGCTTGTTTCAGTGAGGCTGGCGGTGTACGATACATGTCGATACAAATACGAAGAATAGCCAGTGGGAGGTGCCTCAGCCGTGACACTGCTTACTTGCTGCAGTCTGGGCTGAGTTGCGACGTCGACGTGCACTTTGAGTCGAGCCGGTTCGGATCCGATTGGTCGCGGTGGGAACTGCGCCTAACCATAGTCGGTTCGCACAAGAAGTTGTTCACACCACACTTTCACTCCGTATTCGCTCCGTATCTTCTTCTACTCACCGCTACCTCGACCCTCGTCGACGACTCCGTCCTCGCTTCCGGCGGCAGTGACAACGACCGTTGGCCCATCCCCGAGGCCATTCCAGGGCATCTTCGAGAATGTCGTATCCCAACTCCACTGCTCCAATAGTCGAACACGCAGATCCATTCGGCTCCTCGCATACTCATAGATACGTGTACAGCGACAATGACTCTGACCACATCGACTCGTACGGACCCAGAGACACCTACGCCTCGGACAGCAGCAACAATGGCTTGAATGACTCCGAGAGATACTACGACCACAACGGCACGTATGACCCCTACGGTGAGCGCGCACGTGTTGGCCTTGCACTGCTGAATGTTGACATGGCTTTCTAGCACAACAGGATACGGATTCAGAAATCGACGTCTATGGGCGTGGATATCCACCGTCCGCAGAGTCACTGGGACCATCGCGGTTGGGACCGTCAGAGTCAGGCGCTACCGCGTTTGTCGAGTACGTCCCACAGTCTGGTGTGAAGGATCAATACCCTGCTTGGACGACAGAGCGCCAGATACCCCTGTCCAAGGAAGAAATCGAGGACATCTTCCTCGACCTGGCCCAAAAGTTTGGTTTCCAACGGGACTCGATGCGCAACATGGTCAGTTTTGTTTTGTTGTATTTTATGTAAAATTATTTTCTGTGGCGTTGCTGATTGGCATTTGTGGTAGTTTGACTTCCTGATGCAGCTGCTGGATAGTCGCGCGTCGAGAATGTCACCGAACCAGGCGCTGCTGACCCTCCACGCCGATTACATCGGCGGCGAACATGCAAATTACCGCAAATGGTATTTCGCTGCTCAGCTCGATCTTGATGACGCTGTCGGTCACGTGCAGAACCCTGGCCTGCAACGGCTCAGAACGACGAGACGCGCACTTCGCAATATCAGCGAAAAATCTTTGCAGACCGCCATGGAACGCTGGCGCCAGGCCATGAACAACATGAGTCAGTACGACCGTCTGCGTCAAATCGCCCTTTACCTTCTCCTCTGGGGCGAAGCTGCCCAGGTTCGATTCGCCCCCGAGTGTCTCTGTTTCATATTCAAGTGCGCAGACGACTATTACCGCTCCTCCGAGTGCCAGAGTCGTGTCGATCCAGTTCCCGAGGGACTCTACCTCCGTGCTGTCGTCAAACCTCTCTATCGTTTCATTCGTGACCAAGGCTACGAGGTCGTCGATGGCAGATTCGTACGCAAGGAAAAGGATCACGCTGACATCGTTGGGTATGATGACGTCAACCAGCTGTTCTGGTATCCAGAAGGCATCGCCCGGATCATGCTTACAGACAAGGTGTGTTTCTCCTCCGAGTACATATTTCGGTATTCATGTGAGGCCTTCTTAGACGAGGCTGATCGACTTACCACCATCTCATCGGTATATGAGATTCGACCGCATTGACTGGAATCGAGCGTTCTTCAAGACCTATTACGAGAAACGTTCTTTTGGTCACCTCCTGGTCAACTTCAACCGAATCTGGGTCATTCATGTCTCTCTATACTGGTACTACACGGCGTATAATTCCCCAAAAGTCTATCAGATCAGTGTCGGGGACAACAAATTCGTCAATTCTCCTGCCTTGGCGTGGTCCGTAACAGCTCTGGGTGGCGCTGTAGCCACAATCATCATGATTGCT
>Ga0307508_10005699_pt1 | contig 11799 bp, 11 predicted proteins | sample 9_EM_MG_FD_203089 | JGI IMG/M metagenome (GOLD analysis project Ga0307508, IMG submission 203089) | Populus trichocarpa ectomycorrhiza microbial communities from riparian zone in the Pacific Northwest, United States - 9_EM | ecosystem: Host-associated > Plants > Roots > Unclassified | place...
AATCTAAGGCTGTAACAATGAGAAATCAGCAGAAAACTTTCTAATTATAATTTATGTTATAATTTAACGGTAGTGTTATTTTTACATAATGTACCGGTTAGTATACTCAGAGACTATACGTGGAGTAGCCAACAAATATTGTTTGGTAAAGATATAGTCCAACTTTGTGCGATTATTTAAACAAATATTTTACACTTTAGTGGCTTTATAACTGTTTAAATTAAAACCACTGGAATAAAAAATCAATATCGTATTTACATTCGAGAACGTTCTATGCCTATTTTACTACTATTGTTTCTCCTTATTTTCATTATTCTATGTTATATAAGATAAGTAAATAGAGTTTATGTTCAAGATGGGTGCTTAGTATTTTGGTTCTAAAATCTCAAACATAAATTTTTGAAAATAATAAGAATAATTTTTATTTCTAAAAGTAATGTATAAAAAAGTTATTAGTCTACTTTTAACAAGAAAGTAAATTAATAATAGTATATGGAGCGGCCTTCGGCTATAAATAGAGTAAAACTAAAAACACGACAAAAGTACCTCGATTGTTTTGTATCTTTTAATCTTAAAAAAAGATATAGAAAACTATTAAAATAATGATCTAGGCTAATTTGCTATTATTTCTGTTATCCAGATCTATAACCTTCAAGAAATAACATAATCAGCAGGAATAAAATCCTATAAAAAATAACAAAATATTACTTCTATTTAAAAATGAAAAAATGAACAAAAAAAAAACACAAATAATTTAATATCAATATCACCTCCAGCTTTACCAGCCTCATCAGTTCCAAGTTCACCTTCACCGTAAAAGTTTACCTGAACCTACAGTGCCAGAAAAAGTACCCTCGAATTTTTTGTTTTTTTTTTCGGAGTGAAAAATACTATCCTAATTCAGATACCTGTAAAGAGAAAATATTATTAGAAAATAAAAATAAAGCAGGTATATATATGTGGAAAAATTTCAAAAATGGTAAATGCTATATCGGGAGTGCAGTTGACTTGTAAAATAGGCTAAAATTATATTATTCTAAATTATCTATGGAAAATTACTTACAAAATAGTAAAAGTTATATTTATAATGCAATATTAAAGTATGGTCATTCAAACTTTTCTCTTACTATTCTTGAGTACTGTTCCCCTGATAAATGTTTAGAAAGAGAGGATTTTTATCTCTGCTCTTTACCACATGAGTATAATATATTAGAAAAAGCTGGGTCTAGATTAGGTAGTAATAATTAAGATTTTTCAAAACAAATAATGTCTGATAATAAGAAGGGAGAAAATAATCCAATGTTTGAAAAAAATCATAGCGATGAAACTAAAAAAATCATGTCGGATACTAGAAAGGGTAAACCAAAAATAGAAGGATCAGGAAGTCCTCTCAAATTTTCAAGCAATAGAAGTTACTGATATTAAAAATGATATTACTACTTCTTATGATTCTATTAGTGCAGCAGCTAAATCCTTAAATATAAAACAATCAACAATTACTAATTATATTCTACTTAATCAAAAGAAGCCTTATAAAGGTCTATATACTTTTAGAAAAGTATAGGTCGAGTGTGGGGTATTTAAAGATTTCTAGTAAAAAGACTTGAATCGAGTTTGTTGTTGCTAAATCCTCAGATATACAGAATATTATTATACCTTTTTTTTACCAAATATCCTTTACAAGGAACTAAGAGGTTGGACTTTGAAGATTTCTGTAAAGTTGCTGAATTAATGAAAAATAAATCACATTTGACTGCTGAGGGTTTAGATCAAATTCGGACGATTAAATCGGGTATGAATACTGGAAGGGTTAGTAAATAGAATATAATAACTACTCAGTCGGAATTTTATCTTCGCTCAATACTATGATTAAGTTAAAAAAAAAAACATTTAACTAGAGAAGGTCTTAATAAAATTAAATCATTAAGTTTAGAAATTAATTCTAACAGATTAAATTAGATAATTATATTTTATAAGGTTTGGTACATTGGTCGTAGGATAAGCAAAATCTTCATTGTTTTTACTTTAAAAATCCCGCTTCAATCCTGTGGAATTCCACATAAAATATTGCTATGCAATGATGTCTATAGGTGTATTAGGATTTGTTGTTTGAAGTCATGAAGTGGTGGCTTTCTTCGACCGTGAGGTAGAAGTAATAAATTTCGCTGTATGCTGGGAAAGTTTAAAATCTATGGGTACTTTTTATTGTAAAAATCTCATATGTTATGTTCAATCAGCCGGTAATTTTAATTTTATTATTTGGTTTTTTACAAGTAATACAGAGCTACACAATATTTTTGTGAATTGGGCTTTTGTTAACGTGTCAATAAAGACCAATTTATCTTATTTACATTCAAAGGCATCAACGCTTTTGAATAAAGATAAATATAATAATAAAATTTACAAGAGAACCTCAGAGACTAAGCGCGAAATATCTTTTAACAATCTTCCAGTAAACTAAAAAAAAAGAACTAATTTCTAGTTATTTTAATATATATAAAAATCGATTTATTACAAATTCTTTTTAAGATTCAAACAAAAATAATGAATTTATTAAGCCTTGTAATAAACAAAAAAAAAAAACCCCAAAGTTCTACTTAACAACATATAAATTCTTTATTTAATAAGAAATTAGTTATGTTAAGGTATATATAATTATTATAGATATTTGTATGGTAATTAATCGTAAAGCTTTTAAAATTCATTATAAAGCAGCCGAATGCCAACTATATCTTTATCCCTTTTGATTTTGTTTTTTTTGCCTAGCGAAGCATGACTTCTTTCTAGTAAAGTTATAAGAGAGATAGGTAAACAAAATAAAAGAGCTACTTGCTGGGATAATCAAATTTTAATAAATAATACTAACTAAAGTGAAAAAAATATATAAATAAATATGAAAAAAAAACAAAATAATCATTCACCTCCAGCTCCACCAGTTACACCAGTTCCATCAATTACACCAGCTACACAAGCTCCATCAGAAAAATTCTATTCTAACGCTGAGGATGATAAAGCTCAAATTCTTCAAGAAAATAAAAATAAATCTGGTATTTATAGGTTTAAAAATTTAATCAATGGTAAAAGATATGTTGGTTCTGCATTGGATCTCTCAAATAGATTATTATTTTATTATTCACCAGCAAAAATGAATTTTGTTTTACAACAGAATAAGAGTTATATTTATTCAGCAATTATCAAGTATGGGTTAAAGTATTTCTCTCTTGAAATTCTTGAATATTGTGAAGTTTCTGAGCTATTAATCAGAGAGAAGTACTATATTGATTTAGGATCAGAGTATAATATTATTAAAAATCCTACTCTTCCTCCTATGTCTGGTCGTAAACACTCTAATGAAACTAAAATAATAATGTCACCGGAGGGATGCTGCTAAGAAAAGGGAGAATCATCCTATGTTTGGACAAAATCATAGTAATGAAACTAAAACAAAAATATCTGATACTAAAAAAGGTAAACCAAAAATAGAAGGATCTGGTAAACCCTCGCAACCAATAGAAGTTACTGATATTGCAAATAATACTATTGTTTTTTATGATTCTATTAATGAAGCTGCGAGAGCCTTAAATATTAATGAAAGCTCTATTCGAAGTAATCTTAAATCTTATAGTAATAAACCTTATAAAAATATTTATATGTTCGTATATAAAAAGTAGATATTCTTACCTTGTTCATACATCATAAGCAATTGGACTTAACGAATGGTCCGTTTAAAAAGAGGGTGAATTTCACTTCGATGTGGGGCGGTCACTCATAATTAAGCGCGTAGGATTATTTTGTGGGGCGCTTATAAGATTCCAGTAAAACTAAAAAGAAAACATCTTATGATAAATGAGTTACAGCTTATGAATTAGTGTGTAATAAAGCACACTTAACAGAGGAAGGACTTTCTGAAATTCGGAAAATTAAGAAGGAAATAAACCTTATTAATAGTGTTACAGGTAAAACAGGTGATAAGCTTGTTAAAAGATAAAGATATAGTCCAATAGATTTTCAACGTATCTCTACGAGATAATTATATGTTTTAAATCTGCACCACATGTTCACTGTAGGTTTAGATAAATGGTTATTTTCATTCTTTATATCAAAATATAAGCATATGACAAAATGATATCAAAAAAAAATTTGTTTACTAAGGGTAGCTACTTTTACTTCTAAAGGAACAAGTGAAAATATTAATGATATTAAGCAAATTCTATTTGGTTCTATTTTAGGTGATGGAAAGCTTGAATTACCTCCTCGAGGTATTAACGCTCGATTTGGTTTTACGCAAGCTGAAATGCAAAAGGACTACTTTATTTCTGTGTGTAATTCTTTATCTGCAATAAGCTCTGGTAAATACAGGGAGTATGCTTATTTAGACAAAAGGACAGGTAAAACTTATAAATCACTGAATTTTTGGACTAAATCTTCACCTATGTTAACAGAACTTTATAATCTTTTCTATTCTAACAAAGTAAAAATAGTACCTAGCGATTTATCCTTATTAACTCCACTCGCACTTGCTCATTTAATCATGCAGGATGGATCTCGTGGGACTTCTCGAGGTTTATATATATGTACTGACAGTTTTACATTTACAGATGTTCAACGGCTTTCAAAATATTTAACTAAGACGTATAATATTAAATGTTCAATACATAAAGCCGGCAATAATCATCGTATTTACATATTAGCTAAATCTGTCCCAACTGTAAGAGATCTTGTGTTAGTCTACATGCATAAGTCAATGTTATATAAATTAGGTATCTAGCAAATTTATCGGCGTCGCTCATATTGGTAATATTATGAATTATTATTATTTCTGTATGCAAGAAACTATTTAAAAACTAGTATACGATGCATTGTTTTAATGAGACAAAAAAAAAAGGAGCCAGTAAAAAAAAAAGAAGCATGCACGTAAAAATTACTAATATTATAGAACTTGCAGGTAACGTAAAGGAACCACAGAGGCTACAAGAGAAACTTCTTAAGTTTATTTATTTATTATTATAAAAATAATATATGGGAGTAAGACATAGTCCATAGTGATAATTATTATTATAAATTTTCATTAGGTCGATACTCGTGCGTACTTCACAGCTGCTACATTAATTATTGCCGTAATTTTGTTTTTTTTTTGGTGCGGCATGTCCTTCGGGAATGTGAAAACTCACTATATGCTGGAAACTCCTAGATTTATATAAATTATAAATATCTTTATATATTTTAAGAGCTCTTAATGCTGGGTTAATTTTCATATTATTCAGTAAAAACTTAAGAGATTGGATAATCAGCAGGAAACCAAAAAATCAACAATATTTATTTAAAGTATATTTGTATTGAGAAGGATCCTCAGAGACTATACGTGAGTGGACTTTAACTAGTCTATTATATAGTCCACAACTACAATTATAAGTTAGACCATTATGCTTTTTTTTAGCCGAGTGTGTAATTTTTCTACTGGGATCATTTCAGATAATGTAAGTTCGCATAATAATGCCCGTGATGGATTCAATATTGATCCTCAATGAATTACGGGTTTTTGCGATCGTTCCGCTTGTTTCAGTATCACTGTAGCACTTCGAGCTACAGGCCGCTGGAATAAAAACTCTGTTAAAAAAAATAAATCAATGAAAAATGTATTATATAACGTCGACTTGTGAAGAAAAGTACCGAGATCAAACACCAATTTATTAAATGCTTACTTTGTTACAGGTTTTTGCGATGCTGAAAATAGCTTTGTAATTAATATTACAAAAAATAGAAAGTTCAAAATAGGTCTCCGCGCGGCGCGAGCAAGCTCGCTTGCGCTGCGACCGCCGGTTGAGAAGTACGAGCAAGCTTTAAAATTAGCTTACACAAAAAGGAAAGAAAATATAGGAACTTTTCTTGCAACAGCATGATTCAGATTTAATAACTAAACATATACGTGATAAATATTTAATTAATAGCTTTGTAAACTTTTTTGGTTGTTTCGTTTGCGCAGAAAAATAAATCAGGATTCACGAATAAAAGAGCTGTTTATTATGTAGTTTACGAATTATCTAATTTATCAAATAAGGGAATACCAGGATTTTTTTTTAATTATATAAAAAGCGGTCCTTCTATAAATAAATAATAACAATAATTTTTATAAAAGGCGGTATTACTAAAAGTAAATAATAAATCAAAATAATCAAATATTTTTTTTTCAAGCTAATTTTTTTTTTTGTTGTTTTTATACTTAAAAAATGAATCAAGGTTTTCAGCTGCTGGTTTTGCTTCTAAAAAATCCAACGAAGCGATTGAGCGCTGCTCTTTTTTGTTTTTTTTTTAAGCTCGATGTCTATTTGTTTTTGTTGGCTTTTTGCCAACAAAAGTGAAGTAATGCTTCACAGGCATATTATTAAAAGAGAGCTTTCACCTTTAAAAAGTTAGAAAATAGGAAATATAAAAAGGCAAATTACTACCAATTAATATTTTTAAATAAATTATTACTAAAGAGTTAAATATAAATTTTTTATATGAGACAAATTTTTTATAAGATAAATATTTATATGTGAACCAGATATTCTGTATGAATTAGATTAGAATTATCTGGTCTTGATTATAACTACCATTCATAAAAAAAGAACATTTAACGTTAGAAGGTTTCAACAAAATAATCGCAATCAAGTATTCGTTAAACATGGGATTGTCAGATGTAATCAAAAAATGTTTTCCTAATGTAGTTCCTGTGTTAAGACCTTTAGTTACGGATCAAGAAATTAAAGATCCTTACTGATTAGCTGGTTTTACATCAGGAAATGGAAGTTTTTATATTGATATTAATAAGGATAAAAAAAAATTAGGAGAAATCGCGAGATTAATATTTAAAATTTATCAACATTCTAAAGATGAGAAATTAATGAGGAGTTTAGTTAATTTCTTTTCTTGTGGTAGATATATACCTCGTTCAACTAAAGATTTTGGAGAGTTTATAATTCAAAAATTTTCTGATATTAATGGTAAGGTTATTCCGTTTTTTGATAAATATAAAATAGTTGGAATAAAATTTTAAGATTCTCAAGATTGAAAAAAAAGTAGCCGAATTAATGAAAAATAAGGCTCATTTGACCTCTGAAGGATTAGATCAAATTCGTAATATCAAAGTAGGTATGAATAAAAGAAGAAATTCAATTTAAATAATTTAGATATTCGTCCGGAATTTATAATCCTAGCGAATGTTCGCCATAAAAAGGTTCTTCAACTAATAAAATGTTATTTTGGAGTAGGAACTATTTTTCATAGTGGTAAAAATGCTGGATATCGAGTAGGTTCTGTTAAGGATCGAAGGTATCCTTTACTAGGAGTTAAAAGACAAGACTATTTGGATTTTTGTAAAGTTGCTAAGTTAATGGATCAAAAAGGTCATTTAACAAAAGAGGGCTTAGAGGAGATAAAAAAAAAATCAAAAGTGAAATGAATACAGGAAGAAATTCTGACTCATCTTTTAGCTAATAAACAAAATCATTCAAGAATTACTTCGAGCCTCCTTATCCTTTTCATGAAACATAAAATAATTATAGTACTTAGATTGGAATTAGTATTACATTAATATTTGTAGTATGTGATTGAGTGTATTATTATAATTTTGGGTTTTTATTTAAGATTTTAAACTTGATTTCTATAAATATAGTTATTTTATGAGCCGGCTGTTATTATTCCACATTTTATGAAATATCCTCTCTTGAGTACTAAGGCCTGTACATTTAGTTTATGACATGAGGCTATTAATATTATGCATTCTGGTGCACATAAGACAGATACTGGTTTTCTTAAAACTTTAGCTATCCATGCTGGTATTAACAGAGGTGCTTCAAGAGCGGTGAAGACTCATTTCCCTGATTTGAAACCTGCATTATTACCTACTTACTCATTAACTATTTCAGCAGAGGAATTATCTCCATGATGAATTTCAGGTTACTTTACTATCTATTGTAACTTTGGTGTCAACATAAATCCTCATGACCTTAAAAATTCTTATTATGACCGAGTTGTTATAGTTTTAGTTTTTCACGGAACATAGTTGAACTACCTATTATGACTCTGCTAGCTTCATATTTTTAAGTAACGCCTAATCTGCGTTCCGACGGTCTACGTGCCGATGTTAATATTTACGGGTTTAAACGTGCCATTGAGATTGTTTACCTATTCGACTCTTACCCTCTGTTGTCTTGTAAGCAAGATGAATTTAAGGTTTGAGCCAAGATTGTTCATGATCTGGAGAGCTTACAAAATAGAAGCTCAACTTTATCTCTTAGCCGTTATATGAAACATTTTCTAGATTTAGGTCTTGAACTGGATTGTTATTTGACTTTTATATAATAAATTACAAAACCACGAGCGCTCCGCTTTTATACAAAGAAGAATTTTAATACGAAGGGCGGTATTACTAAAAGTAAATAATAAATCAAAATAATAAATATATTTTTTTTTTTCATATTTTTTTTTGTTGTTTTTGTACTTAAAAATGAAGAAAGTTTTCTGTGAAGTACATCTTACTCTTTTTTTTTTTTAAAGCTCAGTGTTTATTTTTGTTTGTCCTTGTCAAGGTCAATAAAATGTGAAGTAATATTTAATAAGCATATTATTAAAAAGAGCTTCCACCTTTAAAAGTTCGGAAAATAGGAAATACAAAAAGGCAAACTACTATCAATTAATATTTTTAAATAAATTATTATTAAAGAGTAAAATACAAATTTTATATATGAGACAAATTTTATATATGAGAAATATTTTTATGTGAACAAAATATTCTGTATGAATTAGATTAGAATTATTTTGTCTTGATTATAACTATCAATTAATAGTTTATAATCAGTTGATTAACCAATTAATATTTCCAAATAAAATTATTATTAAGAGTAAACAAATAATTAAACGTGAAACTACCTAAATATCAAAACGCTGAGGTTGATAAAGATAAAATTCTAAAAGAGAATAAGGATAAATCAGGTATTTATCTGTGAACAAATACTATTAATGGTAAACAATATATCGGAAGTGCAATTGACTTGTCAGATAGGCTATGGAAAATTCACTCAAAAATAGACAAAGTTCTATATATAATGCTCTGTTAAAGTATGGTTATTCTAAATTTTCTCTTACTATTCTTGAGTACTGTAACAACCTCCGGCGAAAAATGTATAGAAAGAGAAGATTATTATCTCTGCTCTTTACCACATGAGTATAATATCTTACCTGGCTCTTCATTAGGTCATAAGCATTCAGACAAAACTAAAACAAAAATCTCACCGGAGGGATGCTATGACAGGAGCTAAGAATCCAATGTATGGTAAAAATCATAGCGATGAATCTAAACAAATAATGTCTGATACTAAAAAGGGTAAAACTCTGTCCTTCGGAGCGATGAAACTAAAACAAAAATATCGGATGCTAAAAAAGGTAACCCAAGACCCGAGCGGATCAGGAAGACCCTCTCAAGTAATAGAAGTTACTGATATTAAAACAAATGATACTACTACTTATGATTCTATTAGTGCAGCAGCTAGAGCCTTAAATATTAATAAACGGCGAATCTCTGATTATTTTACTCACAATCAAACAAAGGCATATAAAGGTCAATATACTTTCAAGAAGGTATAATTATAATTCGTAGATTTGGCCTACAGGAATTAAAATTTTTAGTTGGTTGTCTAAGTCCTTTAGTAAGACTTTTATGACCAAATACAATGGAAATAAAGACTTAAATAATATTTATACTTCTTCTAAATCACTCGTATCCTATGCTTCTAATCTATCTTCTACTGTTGGTTCTCCTAGATATACGGCTTTAGAAAGAAAATCTGTTATAATACCTAAGAATCTTTTACCTGTTTTTATAGGAATTCTTCTTTCAGATGCTAATATTAGTAGATCATATAAAGCTGATGCTAGATTACAATTTAAACAAACAATTAATCATATTGAATATTTTTATTTTATTTTTTTTAAATTAAATCATTATTGTTCTAAAGCTCCTTATACAACTAGAACAATTGTACATAAAAAAGAACATATAGGATTAGGTTTTACAACACGAAGTTTATCTTGTATAACTGAACTATATCATATGTTTTATGTTAATAATCAAAAAGTAGTACCTTCTAATTTATATGATTTATTATCATGAGAAGCTTTAGCTCATTGAATTATGGGTGATGGAACTTATAATTCAGGTGTAAGAATTCAAACAGATTCTTTTACAGAAAAAGAAGTGGTTTTTATTATTAATGTATTAATTATAAAATTTAATCTAGAATGTTCTATACATTATCAAAGAGGTAACCCTGTTCTTTATATAAAAAGTAAATCTATAAAGAGAAATTTTCATAATCTTTTACCATACATGCATGATTCTATGAAGTATCAAGTATTAGGGAAAAAGTATATCCCGCCCTCCAAAACCTCCAGAAAGAACAAGATGGGGCTGGTGAACCTATCAATTGGGCCACTCGAAAGTTAATTTTTATAAACAAAACAAAACAAAAATAATAATAATTTTTAATACTATAAGTAATGTATAAACAAGTTATTAGTCTACTTTTAACAACAAGAAAGTAAATTAATAATAGTATATGGAGCGGCCTTCGGCTATAAATAGAAGAAAACTAAAAACACGACAAAAGTACCTCGATTTATTCTTTATCCTTTAATATTACAAATGATATAGATAATTTGTTATTGTTCTTTATTATCCTAGATCTATAAATCAAAGATAATTAGAAATAATATCATTACGGTTTAAAAGCCTATCTAAACAAAATATTCTTACTATTTAAAAATGAAAAAATTATAAAACAGGATAAAAATAATTACAATAATGATCAAGGATAATTTGCTATTATTTCTTTTATCTAGATCTATTACCATCAAGAAATAATAAAATCAGCAGGAATAAAATCCTATACAAAATTACGAAAAAAAATATATTATTACTATTTAAAAATGAAAGAAAAGAATAAAAACAAAAATAATTTAATATCAATATCACCTCCTGCTCCACCAGCCTCATTAGTTCCCAGTTCACCTTCACCTCAAGTGCCTACAGTACCAGAAAACCCAGTACCAGAACAATACTATCCTAATTCAGATACCTGTAAAGATCCAATATTATCTGATAATAAAAATAAATCAGGTATTTATATGTGGGAAAATAAAATTAATGGTAAACGATATATCGGCTCTTCTAAAAATTTAAAAATAAGATTCAGCGAATATTTTAATATTAACTATTTACTTAAAAAGAATTCCATGTATATTTGTAATTCTCTGATTAAATATGATTATTCTAATTTTTCTCTTACTATTCTAGAGTACTGTGAACCTTCTAAGTGTTTAATAAGAGAGAAATATTATTGGGGTGTATTAAAGCCTGAATACAATATAGCCCAGGATCCAACCGCACCAATGTCTGGACGTACTCATTCTGAGGAAACTAAACAAATAATGTCGGATACTGCTAAGGAAATTGATAATCCTGGTCGTTTTAAGACAGGGCATAACCATTCAGAGGAAACTAAAACAAAAATATCGGATGCTCATAAGGAAATTGATCATTCTGGTCGTTTTAAGATAGGGCATAAACATTATGATGAATCTAAAACAATAATGTCTGATGCTAAGAAGGGAGAGAATAATCCTAATTATGGTGAACCAAGACCTGAAGGAGCAGGAAGACCCTCTCAACAAATAGAAGTTATTGATAACAAAAATAATCAAACAACTACTTACGATTCAATTAGTGAAGCTGCAAAAGCCTTAAATATCCACCAAACTGTT